>Ga0197142_1001502_pt1 | contig 21270 bp, 22 predicted proteins | sample GBS60_MetaG_FD_148614 | JGI IMG/M metagenome (GOLD analysis project Ga0197142, IMG submission 148614) | Sediment microbial communities from Great Boiling Springs, Gerlach, Nevada, United States - GBS 60_MetaG | ecosystem: Environmental > Aquatic > Thermal springs > Hot (42-90C) > Sediment... | reverse complement strand
ATATAGGGGGGTGGGGAACGCTTGGGGAGAGTGGCACCTCTGCTGTTGAGGGGCGACCTGAGACAGTAAGTGCGCTCGTAGAACCAAGAACAAGAATCCCCGCCCTTTAGGGCGGGGAGGATGTCAAAGCACCCCTTTTGAGCTGGGGATCCCATCCTGTCGGCGCGGATCCCGTTCTACGGCCATGCGCAGAGCGCGGGCAAAGGCTTTGAAACTGGCTTCAACAATGTGGTGGGCATTGAGGCCGGCTGCCTGGCGGATGTGCAGGGTCAGCTGGGCGTGGTTGACCACTGCCTGGTAAAACTCTCGCACCAACTGGGTTTCGTAGCGGCCAATGCGCTCCACAGTTAGCTCCAGGCCGTAGCTGAGGTGGGGGCGTCCGGAAACATCCAGTACCACCTGCACCAAGGCCTCATCCAAAGGCGCCCAGAAGTGGCCAAAACGGTAAATGCCGCGCCGATCCTGCAGCGCCTGGGCTAGGGCTTGTCCCAACGCGATGCCCACGTCTTCGTTGGTGTGGTGATCGTCGATGTGCAGATCCCCCACCGCTTTGATCTGGAGATCAATTAGCCCATGGGTGCTGAGCTGGGCCAGCATGTGGTCCAAAAAGGGGATCCCCGTGTCGATCTCGTGCTGCCCCTTGCCATCGAGGTTGAGGCGAACCTGCACGTCCGTCTCTGCTGTGCGACGGTGAACAAAAGCCACTCTGGGCTGGAGCGAGCACGTGGAATCTAGGGCAGTCATGGGAACCAAAGCAGCAGGAACACCCCACCTCTAGCATCGCACAAGCCTGCTGCCCTATGGCTACTGCAACCCCACCTTGCCAGCCTGAGCAGGCATCGTCGCTTCCCCGCTAGCCCCGATCCCAGCCGTCCAGCCTAGGGAGTGGATCTGGCAGGGGGTTTCCCTCACCCCTGCCCCCTCTTCCTTTGGGAGGATCTGAAGTGGCCTGGAACTTCCCTCGAGGAAGTCGCTGTAGATTGCTGTAGGTAGAGAGATCGCGGCAAAGGGGATTGCCGTTTGCAGGATTGGCAGCAGGTTTACTCTGCCCTCCAGCGGTACTGGGGCTACGAGGCGCTGCGGCCGCCCCAGGATCGGGTAATCCGCGCCTTGCTGGAGAAGCGGGATGCCCTCGTGGTGCTGCCGACGGGTTTTGGCAAGTCCTTGTGTTTTCAACTGCCGGCTTTGCTGCAGACAGGCCTGACCTTGGTGGTCTCACCCCTGATTGCCCTGATGGAGGACCAAGTTCAGGATCTCTGGAGGCGCCGTCTGCCGGCGGCCTGTCTGCACAGCGAGCTGGAGCCGGCTCTGCGCAAGCGGGTGTTGCGGGCGTTGGCGGAGAATCGGCTGCGTCTACTCTATCTAGGGCCGGAAACCCTCTTTAGCCCGCCGGTCTGGGAGCGGCTGCAACAGGTGCCTATCAACGGCCTCATGGTGGACGAGGCGCACACCTTGGTGCACTGGGGAGGATCCTTCCGGCCCGACTACCGCCGCCTGGGGTTGGTGCGTCCTGCCTTGGGCCAGCCTGCCTTTCCCATCGCTGCCTTTACTGCCACCGCCGATCCCGAAACCCTCAGCCGCCTGCGCCACCTCCTAGGGCTACAGCAGCCGGAGTGCATCCGTGCCGATCCCCTGCGGGCCAATATCTCCCTCAATGTGGAGGTGGCCTGGAGCCCAGCGGATCGCCGTCGCCGCCTGCTGCGCTTCCTCGCCGAAAACCCCGGCTCGGGCCTAGTGTATGTGCGCACCCGTCGGGATGGGGAGGAGCTGGCCGAGTGGCTGGGCCAGCAGAACCAGAAAACCGCCACCTACCACGGCGGGCTGGAAGCGGGATCCCGCCGCCGGCTGGAACGGGCTTGGCTAGAGGGGGAGCTGCGCTTTTTGGTCTGCACCAACGCCTTTGGCATGGGCATCAACAAGCCCGACGTGCGCTGGGTGCTGCATTTTCACCCGCCGCCCAATTTGATGGACTACCTCCAGGAGGTGGGGCGGGGTGGGCGGGATGGCGGCCCTTGCCGGGCCCTCATGCTTGTCTCGGAGCCGACGGGCCTGCTGGATCCCACCGATCGCCAGCGCCAAGCCTATTTCTATTCCCAGCAGGAGCGCCTGCTGGCCCAAGCACGGCGTTTGCTCCAAACTCTGCCCTCCCAGGGATCCTATGCCGACTTGCCCCCCGGGGAGACGCGGGTGGCCCTGGGCCTGTTACAGGAAATGGGCTGTCTGCACTGGCCAGATCCCTTTCACTTCCAGGTGCTGCACCGCCGCTGGCAACCGCCACGGCGGGAGGATCCCTGGCGGGGGATGGAGGACTTCATCCACAGCCGCGGCTGTCGCTGGCAGGCAATCTTGCAACATTTTGGCTACCCTGAGAACCAGTCCAGCCTGCCCTGCGGCACCTGCGATCGCTGCCGGGCTTCCCAAAGGCGTTGATGGTTCTGGCAGCCGGCAGAGGGGTTGGGATCTTTGCGCTTGCCCTTCGCAAAGGATAGGATCCCCTCGCTTTCCCCTTGCTGATGGTGTCCATGAGTGGTTCGGGATCCCCGGTCGCTGCCCTTGAGCAGCCCTTGTCCTTAGCACGGCAGGTGGCCCAACTGCTGGTGGTGCCGGTTTCGGCCCGCCTGGGATCCCAGTCTCCTCCCCGAGAGGTCCTCAAGCGACTGATCCAAGAGGTGGGGATCGGGGGCCTCTGGATTACTGAGGGCCATGTGGCAGAGGCCCTGCTGCTGATCGAGGAGGCGCAGTCTTGGGCTGCCCTGCCCCTTTTGGTGGCAGCCGAGGCCAGTCGCGGCCTGGCGCTGGCGGGGGCTACTTCTTTCCCCCACCCCCTGGGCCTAAGCCGCCTGGGAGCCGAAGCCGAGCGCTGGGCAGAACAGTGGGGAAGGATCACGGCGCGGGAGGCGGCGGCCATCGGCATTAACTGGCTGCTTGGCCCGGTGGCTGAGCCCCTGGGGCAAGGCCCAGCAGAGCTGGCGCTGGCGGAGGAGCCGCACCTGGCGTTGCAACTGGCGCGGGCCTTTATCCGGGGCTGTGAGCAGGCGGTTCCCGAGGGGATCCTGACCACAGCCAGATCCTTCCCCGGCCAAGGCTGGGCCGAGGTAGGGCAGGCCCGCCCGCTGCTATCGCTAGAGCCAACTGCTGCCCCCTGCTGTCCTCGCCTGCGCCTTACCTTGGGCGAACTGCAAGCAGGACCCTGGCTGCCCTTCCGCGGCTTGGTGGAGCAGGTGGGGGCCATCTCGGTTGCGCCAGTGGTGCTGCCAGAGTGGGATGAGCGCTGGCCAATCTCTTTTTTGCCGGGGCGGCTAACGCAACTGCTGCGCCAAGAATGGGGGTTCAGTGGGCTGATTGTGGTCGAGGGCCTCGATCAGGGCTTCTTGGCCGAGCTGGCTGTTCGCGTCAGTGAGACGGAGTCCTCTCCCTGCCCACTAGCAGTGCGGGCCCTCCAGGCCGGCGCTGACCTCCTTTTGGCCCCTCCCGATCCTTTGGCGGCTGTGGCGACCATTGTGGAAGCCGTGCAGCAGGGATCCCTAGACGCCCAGGCCATTGCCCAATCGGTGACGCGGGTGCTGCGGGCCAAGCAGCGGCTTTTTCCCTCCGCCTCCGCCCTGCTCAAGCAAGTGTGGCCGGCCTTGGCGGAGACGGACTTTAGCTTGCTGCCCGGCTGGATGGGGGCTAAGGATCCCACTGACCCGGCCCTCAACCGCGGCTTTTCCGACGAGCAACTAAAGCCCCTACTGCTGGGGGATCCCCTGGCCAAGGACTCCCCTTTGGCCAAGCTGTTCGGCGCCCGCTCCCCTCTGCCCAGGGCCGCCCAGTTGGGATCCCTTCTAGCCGAGAGCGACATTGTCCCCTGTCAGGCGGCCATGGCCCGCGGTGGAGTTACAGGCGGCCAACCCCTGCCTTTGCCCTTGCCGCCCGGCAGTTGGAACTGGATCTGGCAGGATCTCTCCCTGGGTCCTAAAGCAGTGCTTTTAGCCGAATCTCCTGCCCTGAGCATTCCCGCCAGCTTGGGTCTTCCTCCTCTGCTTAGCCATTCCCTTACCCCCTTGAGCTTGCTGGAGGCAGCTCTAAACAATAGCAGCGGCCAGTGGATTTTCCAAGCCTTTGTTCGCGATCCTCTGCCCAACTATGTGGTGGATTGGCTAGGGCAGCGGCGGGAGCAGGTAGCAGCCGTTGTTATTTATGGAAACCTGCAGGTTGGCTATCGCCTCCGCAGTTACTTGCAAGGGGCCAACGTCATCCACAGCCTCAACACCGATCCCCAGGCCCAATTGGAAGTGATGCAACGCCTGTTTCCCAGCCAACCGCTGCTGAGGAAGTCCAAGCCTCAGCAAGCCGTCGCAGATCATTAAGAAAAAGTAAATACCCTTACAGATTGTTGGCAGGAAGCGGCTCCTAGGCTATTGTATTGGTGGAAATGTAAAAGATTGAAACGGTTTCTCTCAGGTTTGTCTGCTGTGCCCTTCTTCTTTCCCAATCTCGGCATTTCCGGCAGCCCCTGCTTGGCTTCCAGCAGGGGAGAGCCTCAAGCCTGCTCTCAGCTCTCCCCAGGGCAGCCCCTGAGGCCGTTTTTTTCCTTCCTGCAAGTGCTGGGGTCAGGGGGCTGGGTGAGGAAGCTGGGATGGGGTCTACTTCTTGTAGGTCTGGCGGTCTTTGGCTGGAGTTGGCTGGCTGCAGCCGTGCGGCCAGATCCCTACATCGAGGCCGTTCTTAGCTTGGAAGGGCAAGCCAGCAGGGGAGCCTCGCTGTTTGCCCTTAACTGTGCCGCCTGCCATGGCGAAGAAGGGGATGGCCGCGTAGGCCCCAGCCTGCGGGGGGTGAGCAGCCGCCGCTCTGACCGGTTTATCATTTACCAAGTAACCAGTGGCAAGACTCCGCCCATGCCCCAGTTCCAGCCCGATCCCCAGGCAATGGCGGATCTGCTTAGCTACTTGAAAACTCTCTGAGGCCAGCTCATGGGCCTAGCGCAGCAGCTTGCTTGCTATGCTCTCTGGCTGGCCTCCGTATTTGCCTTTGCGGAATGGCTGCGCTCCCGACAAGTGGATGGGGAATGGGTGCGCAAAGCTGTCCACATTGGTGTGGGCAATATCATTCTGCTGGCTTGGGCCTTGCAGGTGCCCCGCTGGCTTGGGGTGGGGTTCTCCCTGGTGTTTGCCGGCTTGGCGCTGCTCTCCTATCGGGTGGCTATCTTGCCTAGCTTGAATAGCGTCGGGCGCCGCAGCTTCGGCACTTTTTTCTATGCTGTCAGCATTGGCCTCCTCCTCTTCTTGTTTTGGCGGCCCCAGCAACAAGTTTTCGCTGTCATTGGCATTCTGGTGATGACCTGGGCCGATGCCTTGGCGGGGCTGGTGGGCAAGAGCTGGGGGAAACATTCCTATCAACTGGGATCCCTCCAAAAAAGCTGGGAGGGATCCCTGACCATGTGGGTGGTAAGCAGCCTAGTGATGGCATTGCTACTATTGGGGTACTTTGGCTTCTCTCCCTTGTTGCTGGCCATCAGCGTCGTGGTGGGGGGGATAGCCATGGGTTTGGAGATGTTCTCTTGGTGGGGGCTGGATAACCTGACCGTGCCTTTGGGCAGCGCCAGTCTCTGCTTTGCTTTACTGCAGCTTCTCAACTATCTGTAACGATCCGCAAGGGGGAGAGTGACCCTAGGGCCAGCAGAGCGCCTGGAGTTGCTCTTTTGCCGCTCCTAGCCAGGGCGGTAGGGGCTAGGGAACTGACTAGAGGCTAGAGTCGTCGCCACTCAGCAGCCAAGTAACCGAGACTCCCAGCGCCTTGGCAAAAGCCACCAGTTCTTTGTCAATGACGCGCCGTTTGCCCTTTTCCACCTGGCCCACCTTGACGTAATCCAAATGGACACCGTACTTGGCCAGGCGACCTGCCAGTTGATCCTGAGTGAGCTGCAACCTCTCCCGTACCCAGCGCACTCGCTCTCCAATCAAGTTTGCTGCAGAAGGGTGCTGGTTGGGGTTGGCAAGGGAGGAGGAATGTTCTTTTCCAGGCTGAGGAGGCTGATGGCTTCTCCGGCGCCCCATGGTAGCCTAGGCAAGCACGATTTTCTTAGGGAAACTTGGTTAGAGCAGGCAGCCTGGCTGCCTCCTAAACATCCTACCTCAGGCTCTAGATCGAAAATTGCTTACGGAGGCTTGCGCCTAGGATGCCTGCTCGGTCAGGGCTTAGCGGGTAGGATCCGGGGTAATCCCCCCCCTCTAGTCAGGAAGATTTCTAGGCAAAAAAGGCAGTGATGATCGATTTTCGCTTACAGGGGGGGAAGAAACTTTCCTAGACTAGGGAGGAAAGTTCTCTCCTCAGGTGGCCGTGGTTCTCTCTCATCCTCACCCTGAAAACCTTCCCCTCTCCCCTCAGGAGTTCGATGAGCCCTGGCCGGAGGCTATGGATTCCGTTGCAGAGGCTGACCTGGCGGCCAGTGCACGCCTTAACGAAGATGCTGTTGATCACTACTTGAATACCATTGGCCGGGTGCCCCGCATTGATCACGCGGAAGAGATTGAGCTGTCGCGCAAAATTCAGCAGAAGCTGCTCATTGACCAGGCCCGAAAAGAATGGCGGCAGCAGCGGGGACAGGATCCCAGCGATGAGGAATTGGCGGCAGCCCTGCAGATCCCTGTGGCAACTCTGCGCTCGCGCATCCGCCAGGGAGAGCAGGCCCAACGCAAGCTAATCAACGCCAACCTGCGTCTGGTGGTGAGTGTGGCCAAGAAGTACCTCAACCGAGGGGTACCCTTTTTGGACTTGATCCAAGAGGGCAACATGGGTCTGATTCGAGCCACTGAAAAATTCAATGCCGAGCGAGGTTTCCGCTTCAGTACCTATGCCCACTGGTGGATCCGCCAGGGCATTACCCGCTGCATTGCCAACCAGGGCCGGACTATCCGCCTGCCAGTGCATATGGTAGACAAAGTGCGCTTGCTCAAACGGACCAACCGCGAGCTCACGAAGGCCCGAGGGCGGCGACCTACAGAAGCTGAGCTGGCCGAGGCAATGGGCATCAAGGTCAAGAAGTTGCGCCTCATCCAGCAGGCTGCCGCTTTGCCCCTGTCGTTAGATGTACCGGTTGGCCAGGAAGGGGAAAGCCGCTTAGGGGACTTGCTGCCGGATGAGCGGCAGGAGCAACCCTTCGAAGAGATCCTGGAGCAGTCTCTGCGGCAAGATGTACGTTCTGCCCTGCAGACCCTAAAGCCCATTGAGAGGCAAGTATTGGAGTTGCGCTATGGGCTAAATGGCCAAAGGGCAAGAACCCTGCAAGAAGTGGGGAACCACTTTAACCTGACACGCGAGCGGATTCGCCAGATCGAGCGGGATGCCCTGCGCAAGCTGCGGGTGGGCTCTGCTTCGCGAACGCTGGTGCAGTACATTCGCTAGGCTTGGCTCTAGTAGCTATGGGGATCCGCTACAAAGACAGCCCCAGCTTTAGGCCCAGGAGGGCATGGGTAAAGAGCAAGCAGAGAATTAGGCTGCCCAGATAGGCATGGGCAGTGCGCAAGGTCTCCCGGTTGCCGCCAAAGCCGCTGAGAGACAAGGTGCCATTCACGGCCAACAACAGCAACACCAGGGATCCCGTCCAGAAGTGGGGGCTGCTCAGCAGGGGCTTGCCCTGCATGACCAAGGAGAGAAGGCCGCCGGTGTAGCCCAGGGCAATGAAGGTGGCCATCCAGGGGGCCAATTGGCGGTGATCCAAGAGCGGCTTTTGGGCCGATTCCGGCAGGGATCCCTCGGCTGCCAGGCGCAAGGCCCGCCCCCGCCAGCCCGTTAGACCCACAAAGCTGCCCATCACCACCACGACAATCCCCATCATGAGAGGATGCCCCCACTGCACAATTGGCTGGGGCAGGTTGAAGCCGGCAAAGAAGTCAGCCACTGGCTGAAGGGCAGTCGTTAGCCAATCCGAAGCTGCTGCCAAATCCAGCAAAGCCAAGTTCAGCATGGGGATCCCTCCAGGTGTGCCACCCTCGACAATTCCTTTACAAATCTACAACAGACTCCCTTTCCATGACAGATACTGGCGGGAGGCTTTGGTGGAGCACCCGTAACCAGTAAAATGTCTAGCGGTGAGGCTGGAGTCGAAGCGGGGCTTTTGGCAACTGCCTGCCAAGCAAAACGGAGTTATCGCCATGGCCAAGTTGCTACTAGGGGATCAAGCGTTTGAAGTTGAGCTGCTGACGGATGTGCCCACCAATTGGCCTGGAATTAAAGTGATGTCCAAGGGAGCCAAGCTAGATATCCCAGCAGGAACAGTGGTGAGGGTGGAGTCGGAAGATGACCATGTAACTGGCTCCTACAAGGTGGTTTATCGTCTGGCTCCCGCCTATCCCCGCAGTTGGCGGCTGCTTTTGGAGCGGGAGAGCGCGGCTCCTGCACCTCAGGCGGAAGCGGCCCCAGAGGCCACAGCCGCTCAGGTTGCCCCCTCGGCGGCCTCGTCCCTACCCAACAGCGACAAGATTTTCACCCTCAAAGTGTCCGGTTTGGTGGGAGGGGGCGTGCGCAAGAGCGTTGTCGAGTACAAAGTGCCCTTCAGCCGCCTTTCTCAAGAAGTGAAGCGCATCACCCAAAGGGGGGGCAAGATCGTCAGCATTACGGAGTCCAATGTGTTGAGCAACCTCGACTGACTTGCCTGGGAAGCTTCTGGGCGGTGGCTCTGCCGCTACTCCTGTGGGCTGGGGTACTACCTGGGCGAGGAAAGGGATCCCTGGCTGTTTTTGAGGAAACCACTGGCAAGGGCTTCCCCATCCCCAACCAGGAGATGGGGGTGGTAGGCTGACGTTGGTTTTGCCGGTGAGGAGAAGGACATGACGTCTCGACAGCCGCTGCCGCGCCGGGGCGGTCATCCAGTCCCTAGGACAAAAAGGGGATCCCCCTTCCCGGGCCGAAGTTTTTCTGGGCAGCGACCGCCAACGAAGTTGCGCTTCCGGCTGCTCCGCTTCTTGGCTTTGTTGGTTACGGTGCTGGGGTTTGGGACGGGAGCCCTGGTGGCCTGGGCAACTGCTCATCCCGACTGGGCCAGCCGCCTGCCGGCGCTCTTGCCGCCTCTGGCCGAGATCCCTGCCCCCCGCGCCCAGGCCAAGGCCGCCCAACAGCGCCCGCCCCTCCCCCAAGAGCCGCAACTGCAGCGGGATCCTTTTGCGTTGGCTCCCTTGGCCAGCCTCTCCTACGTGCCGGCCATCATGTACCACGACGTGGTGGCTGGCCGCAAACAAGTCTGGTTTGACACCACGGTAGCCGAGCTGCGGCAGCACTTTGAGGCCATTAAGCAGGCGGGGCTGACCCCCATCCACATCGACCAACTCTACAAACACCTACGGGACGGGGATCCCTTGCCGGAAAAGGCCATTTTGCTGACCTTTGACGACGCCTACCTTGGGCTTTACGAAAACGCCTACCCCCTCTTGAAGGAGTACAACTACCCCGCCACCTACTTTGTTCAGACCGGCTTTGTCGGCGTGCCTACGGACAAAGATCACTTCACTTGGGATCAGATGCGGGAGATGGATGCCAGCGGGCTGATTGACTTTGCCGCCCACACCGTCAACCATCCTCCCGACTTGCGGCTGCTGGACGATGCCCGCCTGCGGCGAGAGGTGGTGGACTGCAAGACCAAGCTGGAGCAGGAGCTGGGCCACCCCATCCACTACTTTGCCTATCCGGAAGGCAATCGGGATGAGCGGGTGAAGCAATACCTGGCCGAGGCGGGTTACCGGATGGCCTTTACGATGGATCCCGGCTTTACGGGACAGTCGCCCAACTTGCTGGAGGTGCGCCGCTTTAACCAGTTTCGCCTCACCGAGGCCATTGTTGGCGCCCGCACCTTTACCCTTGGCCGCAGCCCCGACTACTGGCTGGATGTGGCACGGCCCCTGGCTCTAACCGATGAGGTCATCGACGGGGTGAGGATCCTCACCATCCGCGGCGGACGGGCGGCTACGGTGCACGCGGAGCGGCGCTACGAGGTAAGAACCCTAGTCCAGCGCTACCAAGCCGATGCCGGCATTAACGGCAGCTTCTTCTCCATTCCTTGGATTAACTCCGCCAGCAACGTCATGGTGGGGCCAGTGATGGCCGCCAACCACAAGACCTTTATTCCCGGTCGCCCCGAAGATGACAGGGTCATCCGGGGCCGGCCTTTGGTACTCCTAGGCAGGGATCGGCTGCGCTTTGTGCCCTTTGATCCCGACACCATGACCCAGCTCGACAACCTTCGCCAGCTCATGCCGGATGTCACGGACTTGTTTGTGGCGGGCTTGTGGCTGGTCAAGGATGGCCGGGCCCTTTCGCCAGCGGAGATTGACTCGTTTCGCCTCTCCAGCGCCGCCGAGTTCCGCCCCCGCGCCTTTTTTGGCGTAGACAACCAGGATCAGGTGGTAATCGGGGTTACCAAAACCCACGTCAACGCCGCCATCCTGGCTAGCCTATTGCCCAAAACCGGGATCCGTGAGGCGGTGCTGCTGGACTCTGGCTTCAGCACCTCACTGGTCTACCAAGGGGAGATCCTCGCCACCGGCCATGCCGGCCCCAACCAGCCCAGCCGCCCTGTCCCCCACGCCATTTTGCTCTACGACCTAACCCGTCTGTGGAGGGAGGATCCCCAGCAGCAGGCAAGCGCCAACTCTCCCGGCAGCCGGCTGGAGGGACTGGTGCAGTTGCTCCCCAGCGGCGACCAGGAAATGGCCAAGGCGCAGCTGGAGAGCATCCTGGCCGGCCAGCGCACTCTAAGGCGAGGGGAGCGGGGCCCGGCCGTGGTGGCGGTGCAACTGGGCTTAAGCCGCCTGGCCGCTCAGCAGGGACGGCTGGATCTGCTCCCCTCTGGCCCTGATGGCGTATACGGCCAAGAACTGGCCCAGGCTGTGGCAGAGTTGCTGCTGGCCGATACTCCCCTGGTGGCGGGAACGGCAACTCCATCCAGCGGGGGGGATGCCATCGATGCTCAACTGCTGCAACGGCTGCTGGAGCGGGTTAATCTCGCCCCAGCCTCTGTGTTGGTGGATACCCGTCTAGAGCGGCCAACTTGGCCTCTGGAGCGCAAGCCAACCCGGAAGCTGCTGCCGAGAGCGGCTCTGGAGTAGATTTAGGGGACTTCGACTTTTCTGGATCCAACTCCTTGGGGATCCAACCTTCCCCGCCAACCTAGGCCATTGCGGAGAAAGACAGGTCTGCCGGCAACAAACACGCCCATAACCCGGAAGGGCTTCTCCCGCAAGATCACCAGGTCGGCCCTCAGCCCTGGACAAAGAGCCCCCCGATCCTGGAGGCCAACGGCCTGGGCGGGGTTGCGGCTGACCAAGGCGATGGCCTGGGGCAACTCCAAAGCCTGCTTTTCCGCCAGGGCAAAGGCAGCTCTTAGCGCGGCAGCCGGCGAGTAGTCGGTGGCCAGAGCACCTAGGGATCCCGCCTTCAGGGCTTGCAGGGCGGAGAGATTGCCCACATGGGAGGATCCCCTGAGGGCGTTGGGGGCACCCATGACCACCAGCAAGCCCAACTGTTGGGCTTCGCCAGCGGCCTCCAGCGTGACCGGGAACTCGCTAATCTTTACGCCCAGCTTGGCCATCAACTGAACCTTGTCAGAGGAATCGTCGTCATGGGAAGCCAGCGTGACTCCCCGCTCTTTTGCCTGCTGGGCCAGCTCGGCAAGGGCAGGGAGAACTTCTGGCTGGGATGGGTTCCTGAGGCTGGCGGCAACCTCCTCAGGCTGCTGGCCCAGGTGACGGGCCATATAGCGAACGTAGTCTTCTAGGGTCGGGAACTGGCCTTGGCCAGGCGTGTGATCCATAAACGAAAGGAGATCCACCCAACCTTGGCTGAGGGCGTGGCGAACGGCTGCTGCTCCCAAGGGGCGAGAGACTTCGTAGCGGGCATGGATCCGCAAGTCCAGCGACAAATGGGAACGCAGGGCAACCAATTGCTCGGCCAGGGCCAAAGCCGTCTCCGGGCTACGCCAACCGGGCAGGCCCTCCCAAAAGGACAGGGTGACAAAAGCGGTGGTCATGCCTGCTGCCAGAGCTCGGTTTTCCCAAACCTCCAGGGCCATCTCGGCAGCCAACTGTACCCCTGGCCGCGGCTCCAGCTCCGGCTCTAGGCTGTCGGCGTGGAGATCGATGACGCCAGGGACGAGGGTTAACCCCTGTAAAGGGATCCCTTCGTCCACCTGCCCTTCTCGAATCTCGGCAATCTGCTCCCCCTCTAGCCGCAGGGATCCCAGCGGGAGCACTTGGTCAGGGAGAACCAGCTTAAGTCCGGACAGCCACATCTTGCTTCTCCTCCAGGTGGTAGGTTTTGTCCACCAAGCCCGCCACGTCTTCTGGCGAGTGGAAAACGCCAACAAGCGCAGTTCCCTGCTGCTTCAGAAGGCGAAGGCGCTCCCGCAGAGCTTTCCTGGCCCCTGCATCCAAGCTGGCCGTGGGCTCGTCCAGCAGCAGCAAGGGATAGGGATGAATGAGCGAGCGGGCCAGGTTGAGCTTTTGTTTTTCGCCCCCAGAGAAGCCCGTGGGGAAAGCCTCCAGTAACTCGGGCTTCAGGCCCAGCTCCAGGAGCAGCTCTGCCGCCCGCTGCCGTGCTCGGCTTTCTTCTACACCTCGCCACAGCAGCGGCTCCGCCACCAGCTCCAGGGCGGTGGTGCGGGGTCGGGGATCGAGAAACTGGCTGACGTAGCCGATGTACTCCCGCCGGATCCACAAGATCTCGCGATCCCCCAAACGCGCCAGATCCACCCTTCCGCGGGGAGTCTGCAGAAGGATCTGCCCCCCTGTGGGACAGTAGCTGCGGTAAAGTGTTCGCAACAGGGAAGACTTGCCGGCGCCATTGGGGCCCTCTAGGAGCAGCAACTCCCCTGCTTGTAGGGAGAAGCTCACCTGTCTGAAAGCCAGGACTTCCCGCCCTAGCCGGTGCAGGAAAAACCGCTTTTCCAAATCGATAACTTGCAGCATCTCTCTACAGCCTTGCGGCAACCAAATCCTGAGTAAAGGGGTGGCGGGGATCCTCCAGCACCTGGTCGGCGAGGCCTTCTTCTACCACCTCTCCTTGGTGCAAAACCACAATGCGATCCGCCAATGCCCGTACGACCGAGAGATCGTGGCTAACCAAAATCAGACTCATCCCCAACTGCCGCTTGAGGCGGCGTAGGGTGTCCAAGAAGGTTGCCTGCACCAGCAAATCTAAGCCAGTCGTTGGCTCGTCCAAGAGGATGGCCGTTGGCTCTTGAGCCAAGGCTTTGGCAATCTGCACCCGCTGCCGCTCCCCTCCCGAAAGGAAAGTAGGCGGATCCCCTGCCCGCGCCAGGGGGAAGTCTGCCCTCTCCAAAGCTGCCTGCGCTTCCTTTTGCAAAACTTCAAATCGCCGTTCCCCCTTGAGCACAAGGGGCTCAGCAACATTGGTTAGGGCGGCAAAGCCCATGCGCAGGGCCTGGGCAGCTTCTTGATAAACCATGGCCAAGTGGCGCCGCGCCGCAGGTCGCTCATAGGGAGAAAGCGACAGCAGATTACACCCCTCCCAGCCGGGGATGTTGAGCCAGTATTCCCCTTGCGCCGGCTCCTGGAGGTAGAGAATTCTCAAAAGGGTGCTCTTGCCGCTGCCAGAAGCCCCCACCACCCCCAGCACCTCCTGGGGATAGAGCTTGAGGCTGACGTTCTTGAGGGCCCAGCGATCCCCGTAGGCTTTCCAAACCTTGACCAGTTCCAGCAAAGGCCTTTCTTCAACCATGCTGCTTCTCCCCAAATAAAGGCCCACTTTCTTTGCCAGCTAGGAGTTTTTCCATGTAGCCCTGGTCGGAGATCTCGTAGGCCAAGCTGCCATCCTCCTGGGGAATGGCGTTGAGAAAGACGTGGCGGCAACCGGTGCGGCGGCAGGATCCCACAATGGGTTCCGGCTGGAAGGGTCGATCCACAAAGGCCAGAGGTTCTACCTGCGTGTAAGGGGGGACAGCGTAGATCCGCTTTTCCCGACCGGCGCCAAAGAGCGTGATGTGGGCTGCCTGGTGCAGCTTGGGCAGATCCCAGCGGGGCAGGGGACTGGGATCCATCACATAGCGGCCGTGCACCAGAACGGGATAGGCTGCTCCTTTGCGGCTGTGGCCGTAGTGCAAGTGTTCTTCAAATAGATCCACCCAAAGCAGGCTGTAGTCCCCCAGGGCATGCAGCTCCCGCGCCTTGGCATCGGAAGGCTCCACGTAGCGCAGGGGTTCAGGGATCGGGACTTGCAGGATCAAGATTTGTCCTTCTTGCAGTCGCTCCTCCGGGATGCGGTGACGGCTTTGGATGAGGGTTGCTTCCAAAGCATCGGTGGTGGTTCGAGCTCCGCTGACGTGGGCAATGAAGCGGCGCAAGTTGGCAGCGTTAACCGAGTCATCCGCTCCTTGGTCGATGACCTTCACCACATCTTCCGGCCCCACGAGGCTGAGAGTAAGCTGCAGGCCGCCCGTGCCCCAGCCGCGGGCCAGGGGCATCTCTCGGCTGGCAAAGGGAACTTGATAGGCCGGTATGGCCAAAGCCTTGAGAACCTTGCGCCGAATTTCTCGCTTGGCTTCAGGATCCAAGTAGGCGTAGCTGTGCTTAGGGTTCAAGAGCAGCCTCCTGATGGCTCATCCAATTGCTGAAGAACGTTACATAGTGAGGCAGTTTGTAGTGCAGGGCAAAGCCCGAAGCCTCCACGGGATCCGTGTGTACCAGAACAAACTCCTCGCTGCGGGCCGGATGGGTGGGGCGATCCATCTCCAAATCCAACATTGCGCCCGCGATAACCCGCCCCTCGTTCCAGCCCAAGCTGGCAGCAAAGCCTAAGCGGTATCCCTTCTCCCCATGCCCGACGACTTCTGCAAAGGCCAAGCGGATCCGCCCCAGGCGAAAGCTGCCTCCCCGCACCGGGTGGATAGCCCGCACCTCGAGATAGCCCACCCCCAACTCCGCCACTGTTGGGTGGGTGTGGACGTTGTAGGCCCGCATGGCGCTGTAGGCGAGGGCCAGGAGTCCCCCGGTGTCCCCTCGCGCCAAAGCTTGCAGGCGATGGGCTCTTGGCGCCGGAAACAGCAGCGGCTGCCGCGTTAGATCCGGGATCTCTTCCTCTAAGTCTTTCTCTGCCACTGGATCTTCTTCCAGCAGGCCTTGCTCTTTTAGCCAGGTTCGCACCGAAGGGTAGCGCTGGGGAGCAGCCGTGGTCTCTGGCTCCACCCCTTGGGTTCCGGAAAAACCCAGCAGACGCAGGCTGTAGTCGAGGGTGGGGCCGAGGACTTGGCCACCGGGAATGCTCTTGAAGGCTGAAGAAAGCCGTCGCACCAGGAGCAAATCTTCTTTTTTCTGAAGCTGCGCTTTGCCCAGGCGAGGAAGGGTAGTTCGATGAGCTCGCAAAAGCAGCAGCGCTTCGTAGAGATCGCCCCCTGTCTGGGCCAAGGCCTCAGCAGCCAGCTCTGGAGCCCAGAGGCCAGCTTCCGCCATCACCTGATCCAAAAGATAGGGCAAGTAGCTGGCCAGGCTCTTACTCCACTGGCCTGCCCCCCTCGGCAACAATTCGCGAAAAAGGGCTTCGGCATTGAGAATGGCCTCCTGACTGCCCCGCGCCACCACGTAGCCCATCAACCCACCTCCACACTTCGCGGTATGCCTACTACATGCTGCCCGTCGGTAAGCAAGATGTCCACTCCCAAAGGGTAGGCCGAGATCTGGGAGCGCAGCCGCCAAAAAGCAGGGGGCAAATCCACAGCCAAGCGCACCTCCCCAGCAATGCCGGGGCCCTTGAAGACAAGAGGGGATCCCTGGCCCCAGTGAGTTCCCAGGATGAGAGTTGCCCCGCTCTCCGGCTCCAGGTAGGTGCCCCTCTTAAGAACCGAGAGGGTTTCCCAACCGGCAGGCAAATCCGCCAGCCGCTCGGCAAAGACAAAGTCCGCCGCCTCCAAGGCCACAGGCCGGGGAGCCTGACCGCGCAGATCTAAGAGCAACCAGTCCGGCGCCCAAACCCCCACATTCCCATCCAGCAGGGTAATCGCAATGAGGCGGAAGGCTTGGCGCAGCGAGTGGGCTGGCAAGCGCCAAAGTCGGCCAGGGTAGCTCAGCGCCATCACCAAGGTTCGGAAGACCTGTTGGCTTTGCCGTTCGGCTGCAGGTATGGGCACGCTCATAGCGTCTCCACCTCCAAGCGCGTGGCGGCCACCTTGCGCCAGAGGCGCTCATCCTTTTCCCGTAGATGTTCCTGGGCTTCCAGGGCCAAGGCCTGGATCCGATCTTCAGCAATCCCCGCTTGCAACGCGGCATCCAGGTAAGCCAGGGAGCGGGCCAGGCGCGGCCGTTCCCCCAGCACTATTCCATAGCCTTCCACCCCCTTTCGGGGGAAGCGCAGCCAAACCTCGTAAACCAAGACTTCTCCCAGATAAAACGGCGTACCGCTGCGCGAGTCCTGGAAGGGGAGCAACAGCAGGCCTGCCCCTTCCTTCAGCTTCTGGCTAGCTCCCAGAGCGGGCCGTACCTCCCGCGCCAGAGCCACAACTGTCTTTTCGGGAGCCTCCTGCAGCAGCTCCAGGATTTCAAGAGCCTGCACCCTCACCTCCTATACCAGGGATTGGCGAATTCGCGCCGAGACCTTGTCGATTGTAAACACGGTTAGCAGGATGAGCAAAATGATGGTGGCGGCGTCCTGAAAGCGGAAGGCCCGCACCGTCTGCGTCAGATCGAAGCCGATACCACCAGCTCCCACCAAGCCCAAGACTGTTGCCGAGCGCACATTGGCCTCAAACAGGTAGAGCGTCACCGAGTAGAAAGCTGGGGCCACCTGCGGCCAAAAGCCATAGGCAAGAACCAGCAGAGAATGGGAGCCCGTAGCCCTCACGGCCTCCACCTGCCCCATATCCACTGTCTCAATGGCCTCGGAGAGCAACTTGCCTGCCACTCCAGCCGTGTGCAGCGTCAACGCCAGGATCCCTGGGAGAGGCCCCAAGCCAATAGCAGCCACAAAAACCAGGGCCAAAACCAGCTCGTTGAGTCCCCTGAGAATATCCATCAGCCCGCGGACAGCCAGATAGACCACGGGAGAGCGGATGACGTTCTTGGATCCCAAGAAGGCCAAGGGAAGCGCAAGGAAGGTGGCCAGAAAAGTGCCCCAGAAAGCCATGATCAGGGTCTGGAGCAAAGAGTAAAGAAAAGCTGGCAGAAAGTTCAGGCTGGGCGGAAAGAAGCGAGCGACAAAGGCAGCACTCCTCCCCAACCCAGCCAGCAACTTGACTGGTGAGATCTCAGCCGGCCCTGCCGTCAGCAGGAGAGCCAGAAGGATCATCCCGACTAGGAGAACACCGAGGCGATCTCTCCGTTTGAGCTCTGCCGGTAAGGGGGGCAGTTTCTTAGAGTTGGCACTCAGGTTGCTTAAGAGCATTGTTAACCCTGCGGAAGGGATCATAATCTTTGTCGCTGGCCGGCTCAAAACCCTTGAGACCGCGAGCTTCTAGCCATTGCTTGCCTTCCGGTGTGTTCTCGTACTCTAGGTAGGCCGTGCGAATGGCTTCTTTGAGGTCTTCCGGCAGGTCTTTGCGGTAGGCCCAGGGAGAGGAAGGGATCGGATCGGACTTCCAGATCACCTCAAAATCTTCCAAACCCTTAATCTGGCCCTTCTTGGTGGCAATGCTGATCCCGGTATCCCAAGTCACCCCCACGGGAATGGTTCCCTGAGAGACTCCCAGGATAACCGACTCATGGTTGCCGGCAAAGGCAACTTGCCTAAAGTACTCCTTGGGCTTGATCTTGGCCTCTAGACAGAAGTAAGCCATGGGCACCTTGAAACCAGAAGTGCTCTCCGGGTCAACGAAAGCAAAATCTTTGCCCTTGGCGTCTTCTAGTGTTTTGATACCACTGCCCTTCTTGGAAATCATCAGAGAGTGGTAAACAGTGCCCGAGCGGATAGAATCTTCCTTCACAAAGGCTTCGATGGGGGCATTGGCTTTTTCAATCGCATCGACGTAAGAGGCGGGCCCATAAAAAGCAACGTGGGTCTTCCCTTCCGCCTGGGAGAGCATCACAGCCGTGTAGTCACCAGCCACGAACAAACGCACCGGGATCCCCAATCTCTGCTTGAGGTAGTTCAGGAAAGGCGCATAGCGGGCTTCGTAATCAGCAGCACTCTCCACCGGCACTTCAGCAATGACCAGCTCCTCGGGCCAGTTCTGCTTCTGCGCCAACACCGGCACCCAACTGGCAAAGCCCAATAGGAAAGCCGCTAGAGCCAAAACCTCTCTTCTCCGCATGAGTATTCTCCTCTGCAGCTGACTTGAAATTGATTGAAGTTGAGTTTGAGCTTACCTGTCCTCAAGCCGTCAAGGCTGAGGGCAACCCTCCGAGGGTTTGAGAGGCTTCCTCCTCCCCGAAGTAGAGATCCTTCTCCTTTTCAGGGGTGAGAGCCGAGACTGGCCCATCAAAGAAAACCTGCCCATCCTTAAAGGCAACAACTCGGTTGGCGTAATGGCGCACCATCTCCAGGTGATGCAGGGTCACCAAGAGCGGAATGCCCTGCCGACGAACCATTCCCAAGAGCAAATCCATGATTATCTGCGCATTTTTGGGATCCAAAGCCGAGATGGGTTCATCTGCCAGGATCAGTGCCGGCTCTTGGATCAAGGCGCGAGCAATGCCCACCCGCTGCTGCTGTCCCCCCGAAAGAGCATCGGCCCTCTGCCAGGCGTGCTCGAGAAGCCCTACCTCTTCCAGTAGCCTTTCTGCTTGGGCCAGATCTTGCTCCGAGAACTGCCGCAGCAAGCCCTGGGTAAGATTCAGGTGGGGCAGGCGCCCAATCAGGACGTTTTCCAAGACAGTCAGGCGGCCAATGAGCTGAAAAGTCTGGTAGATCATGCCCGTGCGCTTGCGCACCTGCTGTAGACCCTCTCCTCCGCCTTCGTGGAGGGGGAAAGAGCCAACCCAGACTTTTCCAACGCTGGGCCTAACCATTCCCTTCAGGAGCTTAAGGAGGGTGGACTTCCCCGCGCCAGAGGGGCCAATCAGAGCCACAACCTGGGCTCCATCGCCAAACAGGTCGAGACAAACCCCTCTTAGGGCAACTTTGTTTTTAAAGGTGACCCAGAGGTTTTCTACCCGGATGCGCATTGCTCTGCCTCGGCGCGTGACAGCCAGGTATCAAACTTAGCAGCTTGACTTTAAGTCACAACTAAAACCAGGTTAAGTCTAGGTTAAGCTTCCCCCGGTAGCAACAAAAGCCGGGCTGGGCAGGAGAAGGTACCCTGGGAAGAGCTGGCTTTGCTATCCTGCTTTCAAGACTCTCTTTAGCTTTCTGCCGTACATGGTTGCTGTCTCCGACTCCATTCCTTCAGCGGATCTACCTCGATCTCTGCTGCCCGAGGAAAGGGCCCGCCTGGATAGCCTCTGCTACAACGAACAGGGCTTGATCCCGGCCATTGTGCAGGACTACCTGGACGGGACGGTGCTGATGATGGCCTGGATGAACCGGGAATCGCTGCAGAAAACGCTGGAAACGGGCCGCACCTGGTTCTGGAGCCGCTCCCGCCAGGCCCTCTGGCCCAAGGGGGAAACTTCTGGCCACGTGCAGTGGGTCAAACAAATCCGCTACGACTGCGACAGCGACGCGCTGGTCATCCTGGTGGAGCAGGTGGGAGATGCGGCCTGCCACACGGGAGCGCGGAGCTGCTTCTTCCGCACTCTCCCAGAGAAGGAAGGGGATCCCATCCCGGCCGCCGATACCCTGTCGCAGGTGTTTGCCGTGGTCAAGGCCCGCCAGGCGGATCCCCGGCCCGATTCCTACACCAGCAGCCTGCTGGCCAAGGGAGACAACGCCATCCTGAAAAAACTCGGCGAGGAGACGGCTGAAGTGGTGATGGCGGCAAAAGAGGGGGACAAGACCGCCCTGGCCCGCGAGGTGGCGGATCTCTGGTACCACTGCCTTGTGGCTCTTGCTCACTATCAGGTGGATATTCGGGATGTCTATCGCCAACTCCAAGCCCGCCGTTCCCCTCAGTGAAGGTGCTCTGTCCGAGAAGGGGGAGCCGCTTTTGGAGGAGATGGATCACCCCCAATCTTTAGATCAACCGACAGCCAAGGCTCACTTGGATTTGCAGGCTGCGCGACGGGGCCAGGTGGATCTGGAGACCGATCGGGAGACTTTGGCCCGTTACCTGCGCGGCCATGGCCAGTGGATCCAGCGCTGCTTCCGGCCATTGCAGGTGGAGCCCCTCTCTGCCGACACCTACAAGCTGCAGTTTTTCCGCATGGGTGGGCTGGGGTTTGAGCTGGAGCCCTGCTTTGGGGTGAAGATCTGGCCGGAGGAAGATTACCTGTTTCGGCTGACTTCCATTGAGCTGCCGGGGGAGGCCGCCCCGCCCTATCGGGTAGATTGCCAGGCCAGTTTCCGGCTGGAGGAGCTACCGGGATCCCCTGCCACTACCCGTGTCCACTGGGATCTCCATCTGGAGATTCGGCTGAGCTTGCCCAAGTTTTTGCAAGTTCTGCCGCGCAAGTTGGTTCAGAGAGTGGGCAGCCAGGTGGTGCAGCAGGTAACCCGCAGCCTCAGCGATCGCTTTACCCACAATGTCTGCAGTGATTTCTATTGCTCCATTGGCCGTCCCCATCACCCCTATCGCTTGGTTGCGGTGGAGGATAGGGCGTGATACCCTATGTGCCAACATGAGTTAGTTGTCGGTCGCCTTGCTCCGGCAACCGGTGATGGGGTTCACCGTAACCGCCTCCGGCGGGTTCTAAGGACAAAGTTTCTCTAAGACCCAAGGCTGAGGCTGATGACTCCTACTCTTCTGGGCAGATCCAGGGGGTGGGAGTCTTTGATTTGGGATCCCGCCGAGCCCACAAGGCTCTACCCCGCTAATGCAACGGCTTGGGCTGCCCTTCAACACCCTGACGGCAAAGAGAGAGGTTCTGTTGATGCTGGGCAGTTGGCTGTGGATCTTAGTGATGGGCTTTTTTGTCGGCCAGATCGTGGGCCGGCTGGGGATGCCGCCGCTGCTGGGGATGATTCTGGTCGGGATCCTGTTGGGAGAGGTCTTGTCCCCAGAGCTGTTGGCGGCAGCCGGGGATCTGCGCCTGGTGGCCGTCACGATCATCCTCATGAAGGCCGGGCTGGGGCTGGATCGGGAGAAGTTGGCCCAGCAGGGATCCGTGGCCCTGCGGCTGGGGTTTTTGCCGGCGGCCTGTGAGGCGGGGGCAGTGGCCCTGTTGAGCCGCTGGATCCTGGGGCTGGACTGGGGGACAGGGCTGCTTTTGGGCTGTGTGCTCGGGGCGGAGTCGCCGGCGGTGATCGTGCCGGGGATGTTGC
>Ga0197142_1001501_pt1 | contig 21283 bp, 17 predicted proteins | sample GBS60_MetaG_FD_148614 | JGI IMG/M metagenome (GOLD analysis project Ga0197142, IMG submission 148614) | Sediment microbial communities from Great Boiling Springs, Gerlach, Nevada, United States - GBS 60_MetaG | ecosystem: Environmental > Aquatic > Thermal springs > Hot (42-90C) > Sediment... | reverse complement strand
TTTGGTGAGCCCCAGCCTCAATCATCACGACGGCGTCTTTCGTGCTCGCAACCACTAAATCAAGTTTGCTTGCCTCCAACCTCTTGAAAGGTGGGTTGATGACAAACTCGTCGTCAAAGAGACCTACGCGGACACCCACAACCGGTCCATCAAAAGGGATATCAGAGATTGTCAAGGCTGCACTTGCACCGAGCAAACCGAGGATGTCCAGCGAGTTTTCGTAGTCAAAAGACAACGCAGTAACGATGACTTGGACATCGTTCAAAGCACCTTTGGGGAACAAAGGGCGAATGGAGCGGTCAATCAAGCGGGCTGTCAGAATCGCTTGGTCGCTCGGTCGCCCTTCACGGCGCAGGAAGCGGTGTCCCGGTATACGCCCTGCAGCATACATCCGTTCCTCAAAGTCCACGACTAACGGGAAGAAGTCAATCCCTGCCTTTACCTCTTTTGAGCGGACGACCGTGACTAAAACCATACTGTCGCCACATCGCGCGACAACGGCAGCATCTGCTTGAGGTGCCAGAAAACCTGTCTCCAAGGAGAAAGTTTGACCAGCAACTTCCCGTTGAACGACTATTGCTCTCATGGATTAACCGCCTCCGGTTTTGAAAGAGCCAATCCTGCGACTCTTCTCGGCTAAAGCAATTCTATACGGCTGCGCCTTTAAGATCCGTTGGACTGAGTTGAATGTGCCGACTGTTGGGCTCGTTCCGCAGCCTGAGCCGCCCTCAAGGCTCCAAAGATGTCTCGGATACCTAAAGCCTCAATGACTTCCTTGTAGCGGGTGATATTCGTGCGAGCTAGGTAGCGCAAAAGCCTCCGCCTCTTACCGTGCAGCAACAACAATCCCCTTCGGGAGTGTTTGTCCTTTTTGTGTTGCCTCAAATGCTCAGCCAACCTGTTGATGCGCTCGGTCAAAATAGCAATTTGAACTTCAGGTGAACCTGTGTCGTTAGGGTTGCGCTGCCATCGTTTGATCAGTTCCGCCTTCTCTTCCTTCGTCAACGCCATCGGAAACGATCACCCCTCATGCTCAGAATAAGTTCCCCCTATTTGCCTGTGTGGCAAGTTTTCGTGTTGGCAATCAACTTCGTTTCGGGCAAGTAATTATGTCACCTTCTCAGGGGAGTTGCTGCCAGTTTCTTCAACTCCCTGACGATAATCTCCTTCAACTCAGCCCATTCTTCCCGTGCGCGCTGGTATTCAGCAGTCGCCAAGCGAATTTGTTCGTCCACCTGCTCTTTATAGGCTTCCAAGGCAAGCACGCAAATGGCAGCAAACTCTGGGTCAATCATCCCTGTCCTTGCAAGTTCCAAGTATCGGTAGAAGTTGCTGACTGCACCTGCTGCGGCGGGAGCGGCACCAGCAACACCAGCACCTGCCATGCCCATACCGGGCATCGCTCCCATCCCCATCGGCGGACCACCCATCGGTCCTCCTGGTCCGCCAGGCACCGCTCCCATAGCCATTTCGGCTGCCTCAGGTCCAATCAAAGCGGGTCCAGCCATTGGAGGACCGCCCATCGGCGCTCCAGGTCCGCCCATCATCGGTCCACCCATCATGCCAGGTCCACCCATCATTGGTCCGCCACCCATCGGTGGACCGCCCATTGGTGCTCCTGGTCCACCAACCATCGGTCCAGCACCAACCGTTGTCGCAACTGCTGTGCCGCCAACTAATTGAGCACCTAATGTCCGCAACCTTTGAAGCAACTGCTGCCTTATGTCAGGGAACCAGTTAAGCAACTCAGCCAAAGTCTCTTTGCGGTTTGTTAGTCCTAAGCGGATGATACGCTGCGGGAACGGTTCGCCACCGATGGAAGCGAAAACTGGGTTCAATTCGCCTGCTACCAAAGGTGATGGCTGACCTCTCAGGACCAACTGGGAGAACCGCCAAGGCGTCAATTGCGCTTTAGCAGCGACGGGCAGCAATGCCCTTTGAAGGGTGTCAATTCGCCAACGAACCTCGCGCCAAGCGTTGAGGTTTGCGGAAGTTTGAATCACACGCTGCTCAGCAGCCAACAATGAATCTCGGAAAGCGATGGGAACAGCCATAGTCCTCAGTGCAATGTCCTCAACTGACCTGCGAGTTAGGACGGGCTGTGGTTTTGGTGCTTCCTGCTTAACACGAGGCACTGCCCTGAGAGACGGTGGGACAGCAGCAACTTTCCTTTCCCGCTGAGCCTTTGTCTTTTTGGTCACTTTGGGCGGAGCCGCTTTCGGTTTTGATGGCTGCCATGTTGCGAAATTGATGTGGCAATCAGGTTCAGCAACCAATTTCGCCAACCCTTCACGAATGAGCCTTCGGTTCAAACTGAACCATTGCCCTTTCTCGGCGTAGAAAACCTCAGCCCTGACATTGCCTTGTTCGTCCTTAGGTTGGACCGAGCAAACATCTATTCGCACCAACTTCCCTTCCGCCAATTTCTTCACCAACTCCAAAGCCTTGCTCGCCTCGGGCGTTCCTTCCGTCACTTGAACTCCGATCAGCCTAACAGTTCCTACCCCTTCAACTTGAAGCAGCGAAGGGCTTTCAACGGCAGAGCAAAGGTAAACGCCAGACTGCACCTTCGCTGGCTCTTGCCCTGCCAAAACGACCAACCCCAAAAGAGCCAGCACTACGACTCCTGTCCAGCCTAACCATTTCTTCATTTCCATCGCCTCCTTCTTTCGGCTGCAAAAACATTGTAGAACAGCCGACATCCCTCGTCAATTATGGCGCTAACGCCACCAACTCTCCCATCCGCCACAGGTTGGTTGGCATGAAGCCCAAAATCAAGGTTACCAACGCACATACCCCTACAACTAACCCGACCAACCGCCATGGGGCGATGGGACGAGTTTGAGGCGTAGGTGGTTGTGCAAACATAACCATCGCAACCCGCAAGTAGTAAAACGCTGACACGACACTGTTGAGCACTGCCGCAATCACGAGCCAAAGGTAACCTGCTTCCAACGCCGCTTTGAAGGTCAAAAACTTAGCCCAAAATCCTGCAGTGAACGGAATGCCTGTCAGACCCGCCATGAAGACCACCATCGCCCATCCCAACGCAGGGTTTATGTGACCTAAGCCGGTCCACTCTTCAAGAAGCGCCGGGGCACCGTTCTCCTTTTCAACCAATTGCGTCATAGAGAAAGCGCCGACTGTCATCAAAGTGTAAGCGACACCATAAAAGACCAGCGCGGTCATGCCTGCTTCGTCCAAAGCCAAAACTGCCATGACCATGTAACCTGCGTGGGCGATGGAAGAGTAAGCCAGCATCCGCTTGATGTTCCTTTGCGGGAGCGCAGCCAAGTTGCCAACCGTCATTGTCAAGACCGACAAAACACTCAATGCAAGTGCCCAAATGGGCTTGACTTGGGGCATTGAAAATCCCGCTTCCACGACCCTGAAAAGGGCAGCAATCAGTGCAACTTTGGGAGCCGTTGACATGAAGGCAACCAGCGGTGTTAACGCTCCATCGTAAACATCGGGTGCCCATTGATGGAATGGAACCAAAGCGATTTTGAACGCCAAACCAACCAAAAGCAAGCCCAAGCCAATGGAAAGCAGAAGCGGTTGTGAGGTTATGGCCGTGCCTATCGCCAATAAGTTCGTCGTCCCTGTCGCACCGTAGATGAAGGCGATTCCGTAAACGAAAAACGCTGACGCCATCGCACCGAGAAGCAAATACTTGATTGCCGCCTCAACGGGATAAGGTCTGTCGGTCGCATAGCCTGTCAGCACATACAGGGCTAAAGACAGAGTGTCAATGGCAAGGAGCAAGATGACCAAATCGGTAGCGCTGACGACGAACATCGCACCAGAACATGCTAAAAGCAACAAGGCACAATACTCGCTGATCCTTCTCAGCCAACCTTTGGCTTGAAGGTATTCCCAAGTCGCAATCAACGAAAGCAAAGCCCCGGTCAAAAGGACGAAGTGGAAGGCGAGGGAAAACCTATCCAAGCGCATCATGACCGCACCGTCAAAGGCTGCTTCGGTTGTCGCATTCCAAGAAGCAGCGGTCACAGCAAGTGCTATGAGCAAACCGACTATTGTCAACCCGAAAGCGCTTTCCCTTGCTCTCCCTTTGGAAGCGGCACTCAAAAGAAGCAAAAGTAGCGTCCACAAAACTAAAACCGCTTCCGTCCTACTGGCGGATAAAGCAGCCTCCAACATCGCTTCGCTTCCTCCTCAGCCGTCTATTTGCGTTTTTGCCCATAAACCCATAACGCATCTTCTGCAATTCGTCAACCCTCAAAAACGGGATAGGGGCGTGGGACGAGGGACGGGGACAAAATTGGGCGGAAGAGGTTCTTGCCAAACCGAAAATGGCAGCGAATGGCGATTGGCGATGCAATCAGATTTTGTGTTGGCTTGACAAATGTTGATGCTACGAGAATCGTTCACCCACCTGCGGTTGCGTTCCTTTTAGCCATTCGCTCACCGGCAAACTTTTCTTGCCTTCGGTTTGAAGTTCTGTTGGCATCAATAAGCCTTCACCCGTCGCAATTAGCAATTGGTTTTTGTCCACAGCGACAATTGTTCCTGGTTGCTCGGTTGATTGCCCCTCAACAACTTCAGCCCTCCAAAACTTGACCCTTTTGCCCCGAAAGAAAGCAAAAGCGCCCGGGTCAGGGTTTAAAGCGCGAATTAGGTTCCGCAAACGCTTCGCTGGCTGGTCAAATTTCAGGTGGGCTGTTTCGGTTGGAAGGAAAGGGGCATAAGTGGCTTTTGAGTGGTCTTGTGGAATCCTCGGAGCCCTGCCCTCTTCAACCAACTTCAGCGTCTCAAAAAGCAAATCGGCAGCAACTATTGACAATTTTTCGCTGAGCGTGCCAGCAGTGTCTTCAGGGTCAATGGGCACTTCCCTTTGAAGGATGATGTCGCCCGTGTCCATGCCGGCGTCCATGAACATAGTCGTTACACCTGTGACCTCATCGCCGTTCAAAATCGCGTGCTGAATGGGCGCTGGACCGCGATACTTCGGCAAAAGGGAAGGATGGACATTGATGCAACCCTTTGGCGGAATGGCAAGACACTCCTCTTTCAAAATCCGACCGTAAGCGACGACGACCAAGACATCGGGTTTTGCGTTTGCGATGACTTGAAGGCTTTCTGGCACATTCAACTTTTCTGGCTGAAACACTGGCAAACCCATTTGCTGTGCGACGACCTTGACGGGTGGTGGCTTGATTTTCAAACCACGCCCAGCAGGTTTGTCGGGTTGAGTGACCACAAGAACGACCTCGTGACCTGACTTGACAATTGCTTGCAGGGACGGAATGGCGAACTCAGGTGTCCCCATGAAAACGACCCTCATCCGAAATCAACCCCTTGTAACTTCGTCGGTTGCTTCCATGTCAAAATTTTGGCGGTGATGGAAATGGCAGTTCGCAAAATCATTACGCTCGGCAACCCGATTTTGCGACAGAAGGCTCAACCCGTCAGCAAAATCACAAAGGCTGAGCAGCAACTCATTGACGACATGTTTGAGACGATGGAGGAAAACGAGGGCGTTGGGCTTGCAGCCCCTCAAGTCGCCGTCCCGAAACGGATTTTCGTTGCGAAATGGGAAGGCGAAACTTACGCCCTCGTCAACCCGGTTATTGAATGGCGGAGCGATGATTTGGTCAGCGGGACGGAAGGATGCCTGTCAATCCCGAGGGTTCAGGCGGAAGTGAACCGCCATTTGAAAATTCGCGTCAAAGCCCTTGACCGAAACGGAAACAAAATCGTCATTGAGCCTGAAGGTTGGCTTGCCCGCATCTTCCAACACGAAATTGACCACCTTGACGGCATCCTCATCATTGACCGAAGCGACGACCTTTATTGGGTTGTGACGGAAGTTGACGAAGAGGGCAAAGAACGAACCCGCCTCATCCCGACAACCAAATCCGCTATCATCGCCGCATTCCAAAAACGAAAAACGCCCGTCCGTCGGTGACGCCCCAATTTCAAGTCGCTTCACTGCGCCAATCAAAAACGACGCCGATGTATTCTGCGGGTTTGTCCCTCAAGCCGAAGTAAACTTCGGCGCATTGCCCCGGCTTGACGAGATGGGTCAAAAGCGGTTCAACCTTCAGTTTGCCTTCAGCGATGAGACGAAGGTTTATCTTGGCGTTTCGTTCGTAACTGTGCTTGTAAAGGTGAGCGTTTCGTTCTATGGGCAACAAATCTTCGCGGATTTCCTTGACAGGGTAACGCCACTCGTGAGCACCCTTGAAGGTAATGCAGCCGTGACCTGAAAGGTGAATTTGCTCCAACAACTCGGTGACATTTGCCTCAAGTTTCCGACCGAAGTAGGAGCCGAGCAAAATCACCTCGCCATACTTGGCTGCCAGTTTGGGAGCGAGCAAAGTCGCTGCTGGGTTGCCCGTTGCGTCCACGACGACTTCGCAACCTTTGCCGTCAGTCAAATCCATGACCGCTTGGACTGGGTCAACTTCCTCGGTGTTGACAATCTTTTCAATCCCGCAAAGTTTCGCCACTTCAAGCCTTTTTGCGACTTTGTCAAGCCCAATGACATCGCAGCCTGCAATCTGGAAAAGTTGGGCTGCTAAGTTCCCGACCAAACCCAAACCGATGACAGCAACTCGGTCGCCCAGTTCGGCATCGCTGACACGGAGAGCCGTGATGGAGACATTTGCCATGCGGGCGAAAACGGCTTTAACTGGGTCAAGACCTTCAGGGACTTTGACAGCAATGACTCGCGCTTTTGCGTGGCTTGCGTGGTTGCTGTTGGTCAAGATGATGTCGCCGACTTTAATGTCCTTGACATTGATGCCGACAGCGATGACCTCGCCGACAGCACCGTAGCCGGGACGGAACGGGAACGGAGCCCAATCAGCCAAACCTGCAAGGCAAGCAAGTTCCGTTCCAGCGCTGATGATTGTGGTCAAAGTTCGGATAATGATTTCGTTTTCAGCGGGCGTCAGGTCAACTTCCACTTCCTCCAATTGCACCTCATTCGCCCTCGGAAACACCACTTGCCTCACCAGCATCTTTCGCTTCACCTCCACCAAGTGTTTCAAAGTATGTTGCCAAACCGATCGTGCCACTGGGTTTAGCCAGTGGTTGATGACGAACTTTTTGAGCGCCAAATTCATTTGGCGAAAATTCGGATGGCACGGCTTCCCCAAATTTGTCCACCGACTCTAAGTCGGTGGCTACAAAAACAAAGCCTGCTAAAGCAGGCTAACCAAAAAAGTTGCGGGTTTGGAGAAAAATCCTGACTCGCAACCATCAACGCTCAACTCACAACTCTGAACCCTCAACCCAAACAGCAGGCTTTAACCTGCTTTGAATTCTTAGACACCTACCTCGGGTAGGTGGTCAAATGCATTGCCATTCATTGTTCGCCATTCGCTGCTCGCTGTTCGCTATTCACTACTCGCTACTCGCTATTCGCCACTCGCTGCCACTTTGGGCTCGGCAGGAACCTCGCCCTCCCAATTTTCCCCGTCCCTCGTCCCACGCCCCGTTCCGTTAGAGTCAAACACCTACAATTGCCAAGAGGGTCTCTCGGAGCAGCAACGAAAGCATCGTCGCTAAGAAGCCGAAAAGGAGCGAAAAGGTTAAGCAGTGCCAGTATGTAGGTGACCGCTCGCCTTCACGATAAAGCCAGAAATAGATGACAAGGGAACTCAAGGGCAAAGCTACTAACAACATCAACAGAATGACTAATGGGGCTAAACCAATAGCAACAGTTCCGACAACAGCAATAAAAATAGCCAGTAGCCCAAAAACCACTAGCAACTTCTGCGTGTGTGATCTGAGAGATGGCATAAGGGACGGCATTAAGGCAAGGATGCCAAGCAGGACGAACGCAAAAAGAAGAACCAGCGTCAATTCAACCACCATCGTTTCATTTTGATAATAAAGGCGGTAGCCCAGTAAACGGTCAATGCTCACAGGCACCGCTCCGAAAAGGCTCATAAAGCCGTTGACAAGTGCCCACAAAAATCCGACCCCGATGGCTTCCCAAATGAAAGAGCCAAAGGGTTTAGGGCGCTCGGTGGTGTAGATTTGGAAAAGCCTGACTGCTGGCAGCCACAGAAGGAGAAAAAGGGCAAGGAAAGGAAGCCTACCAAACCGTCCAATCTTTTCCGCTGTCTCTTTCGCTGGGACAGTTGATGCCTTCGTCGGGTCAAAAATAGCCACCACATCTTCGGACGGATTTGCGTTGGTGTAACTTATTCGGGCAATGTGCCCGAATTCATCGCGACCAAGGAAGGTTCGCTGCCGATTGCTACGATAAGGGGCAGGATTTGACATGCCACCAGGTGAGTCAATTTGCGGGAAGCGAAGTTGCAATGAACCTTTGGATGGAGCGACGACGAAAATTTCCGTCAGCGAAATAGGGTTACCCCATGTCTCGCCCGTGCCCAAAGGGTAGGTGAAAGTCAACGCTTCACTGTTTCTGCTCGCTTTCAGCCTGACATGGAAAGCGACTCCCAAACGCTCGCTCTCAGGAACTGCAGCAATTTGCCTTTGCGATCTTGCCGATGGTGATTGCGATTTTATTTGCAGCGGGACCGTCTTAACGGTTACGAGGTAAAGGTAGCGACCGACAAGTTGTCGCTTGAGACGCTCAAGTTGCTCCTGAGAAACTTCCGTCTTTCTCAGCAATTCTTCAACATCGCTCGGCTGCTCTACTCGGTAAACTTCGGTTCTCGTGTGTTCAGTTGTGACGACAAGTTCTGGGACAAGGTGTTGGACTGAACCCAACCTAATCCCCGGCGGAATTGCTCTTATTGATGAGGCTAAGTCCTGCCTCCATAAAAAAAGCCCAACTGGGAAGCCCAAAACGAGTGTCAGCCGAAAACCATCATCAATTGTTCGTATTGCCTTTAGACGGGCAAACTGAATCTCTCTCACGCGCTCCTCCAATGCCTCAACATGCTGTCGCCGAAAATCGGCTAAAACCAACTCCTCGGCACGGAGAGAAAGGGGTTTGTCGCGAAATGGCAGGACAAGGTGGACGATGTTGGATTTTCCGCTCTTGTCCACGATGCTGATGAAAAGGCTAACATCAACGAAACCTTTCTCGTCAATCTTGATGACGGCAATTTGGTTCTCTTCGGCAATTAAACGCCATAGCCCTTCCTTCACCAAGATGGCACTGTCAGCGTTGCAGACCAATGGGGACATCAAAACAGCAGACCAAATTGCGATGGTAGCGAGAACCCGCATTGCCATCACCCGCACGAGAATTTTGTCGCAAATTTTTGTGCAGTGGGCGAAACTAAACTGACGGGGAAGGTCGTGCAAGATGGGAAACTACTGGCGGTTTGAAAGCAACCCTTTTTGGCATCACGAGTGGAAGGATTTTGACGCTGAAGCATTCATTAGAGCCATCAGAGGGCTGATAGCAGGCGCTATTGCCGTTCAAATTGGGCTGGCTTCGTTTTTCCTGATAGGTCAAGTCAGCCCTTTCTGGGCAGGCACAAATCTCTTTCTCGTCGCAATGATTTCCCACTTCATCGCTCTCAACTACATTGACCGCCGAATTCCCAGACGCTTCTTCGTTGACGATGCCCAACGAGGCTCTCTTGACTTTTTGAGGCTTCTGCCTGTCAGCAGTTACGAATTGGTCATCGCCCGCAAGTTGCCTTTTTGGTTTCTCAGGCTTTTCGTCGCCGGGCTTTGGTCACCACTATACGCAGTCGCTTTTGCCCTCTTAGGGCTGCCAATTGCGACAGCAATTCCGTTTTCGCTGCTTTTGGGCACAAGCGGTTGGATGGAAATTTTCGGGCTGATTTTGCTTTTCTTTCTGCCCGTCCCAGCGAGTGTTTCGCTGCCTTTGCTTTTTCTGCTCGCTACTCTCTGGTCATCGGAAGGAATTCAAAGGCTCGGCAGTGCACCTCCTGAACGGCGCGTTTTCTTTGCTGCGGCTTGGACTGTTCTGCTCACCTTAGGCATAATTGCGATGCAGTTTCAAGGAGTTGAAAAGGGTTCAGGCGGCTTCCATTTCTTTGCGCCTCAACCTTTTTACGGGACAGCGCTTACGCCTATTTGGGCAACTTTTTGGCTGATGGCAGCAGTCGGTTGGGCAAGGATTGACAGGTTGGCGAGATGGCTTGAGACACCGAAAGGGTTGCGACGCTTTTATTTTTTCTCATCGCTCTTTGCGTTTCTCTTCTTCTCGCAGGGCTACCTTTGGGGATGGCTGCAGCAAGTGAGACATTGGCAACCTGCAGATTGCTTTGCTGCAAGTGCTTCCTTCTCTTTCGCTTTCGCTGGGGTTTTGCATTGGCTTTGGTTCAATTGGGCTTGGGCTGAAAAGACGCCTCCTGAGAAGCCTCCGATGGCTTGGTTGGCGGAAACATTTGCGTGGCGACTCGTTTCAGTCTTCGTCCCACTTCTCGGTTGCTGGCTCACTTCTTTGCCCATTTCAAAGTTGGACATTGCCTTCCTTCATGTCTGGCTTTTCGTCTCCGTTGCCGATGCGTTCTCCCTTGCCCTCACCCGCAGTTTGGTTCTTCGTGGTATGGTTCAGTGGCGGATAAAGGGGCTTGAGTTACTGTCAAGTTTCGCTATCGTGCCGATAATGGGCTTTGCCCTCAAGTTGCCACTCCTTGTCGCATTCAGCCCTTCCTTAGCGTTGTTGATTTTGGGTTGGCAACCTGCACTATCGCCCATCAACCCGTTGCGGGTCGGATGGTTGTTTTCAATCACACTGCCAAACATTCCACTTTGGATGGCGGCAGCGATGCCACCTGCAAGGTTAATTTTGCTTTGGCTTGTTTGGCAACTTGTCAACGCGCCCGTTGCTTTGGTTCAGCAAAATTTTGGTGTGGCGAAAATTGCGCATCTCTTCGCTTTCGTCACTCGGTTCGGTGAGTTCGCCTTCGTCCTACCAGCGATAGAGAAATTGCTTCTCACCCGTTCCCCAAACCCTGTTTTTCGGCACATGGTCGCAGCGACTCGCTGGCGTTATGGTTGGTTACCTTACCTTGTCGCCTTTGCCTTTGGACTTTTCTTGCCATCTCTAACTGTCTTTGTCTTTGCTGCCTTTCTTTTAACCTTTGTCCCAATCTTTTGGTTCGCAACCTATTTGGCTGTCCACTCATACTTGCGCAAATTACACCAGACAGGCGAATTGTGGCAGTGGCTCATAACACCTTTACCGAGTGCAACAATTGTCAATGGCTGGCGCTACGGCGGATGGTGGTGGCAATTTCGTTGGCTGGCTTTATTTTTGTGGCTCTTCATCGGCGGTTGGTTAGGCGGTGGATTCAGCCGTTTGCCTCAAGTTTGGCTTTGGCTGATTTCAACACCTCTTTTGGTGCTGGCGACAGTCATTGCTGCGCTGATTTTCGCTTCAATGGTGATGGGAGCAGTCCCCATCGCAATCGTTGATGCTTTTCGTGAACCGCGAAGAGCCTTTTCAACACAAGGTCAGAAGTGGAGCAAAGGTAAAGCCTTAAGGCTTGCAGGGCTAATGTCAATCCTTGTCGGCATTTCTGTTGGCACCTGTGGTTTCCTTTGGTTCATCGCTCCCTTTGTCGGCTTAGCCACAGTCAGCACAAGTATTGACCCTGCAGTTCGGTCACTGGAACACATCCGAAAAGCGCCGATGGATAAGTTGCCATAAAGGGTGCGGAGTGCAAAGTGCGGGGTGTAATTTGCGAGGTGCTAAGTGAAAAGTTTAGGGTGCTGGACGCGAAGCGTAGGCTGCCGATGTATAGGTGAGAGTAGTGCGTAATGCGTAATCCGTAATGCGTAAATTTGCTGCTTCTCCATTTCTCCGCTTCTCCGTTTCACCGTTTCCTTTCGCCTATCCCTATCCTTTGTCCCGTTTGGTGGCGCTAAATTTTTGTGGGTTCAAAACCTTGCGAAAGAGGTGATTGGTGATGGCTCGGTCGGATTGGGGCATCGGGATTGTTGGGTTGGGCGGAATTGCGAACACTCACATTCAAGCCTACCGAAATGCTGGGTTGAAAATTGTTGGCGGAGCCGATATTGACGAACAGCGAGCGAAGGCGATGCGGGAAAAGTGGCAATTGCCTTTCGTCACCACCGACTGGCGCGAATTGATTGACCACCCAGAAGTTCGCATCGTTGACATAACTGCACCTCACAAGTTTGAAATTCGCTTGCCCATAGTTGAATACGCTGCCAAGAAAGGCAAAGCCCTCTTTGTCCAAAAGCCCTTGTTGCCTTACCTTGACCAAGCGCGAAAACTCGTTGAGGTGGCAGAACAATATGGCGTTCCGTTGATGGTCAACCAGAACTCCGTTTTCGTTCCAGCGTTTCTGGCGATGGAACGCTACTTGCGGGATGGGACGATAGGCACGCCCTATTACTGTCAAATTGAGAACCGCAACTGGTTTGACCCGAGTGCTCACCCTTGGTATGGCAAGGACGAGCGTTGGGTCACAAGCGACATGGCAGTCCACCATTTTGCCCTCGTCCATCATTGGTTTGGCGAATGGGAAAGCGTTTACGCAATCACGGGTCGTGACCCATCCCAAACTGGCATCAAGGGCGACAACTTTGGAGTTGTGCTCATCAGGTTCAAAAATGGCGTTCAGGCTTGTATCATCAACAACTGGGCTTATCGCGGGGATAGGAGAAGACCGCATCCAAGGGAAGAAATCATTATCCAAGGCGACAAAGGTTGCATCACTGGCGACAGCGAAGAAATTTGCATCGTCACTGTTGACCCGCCTGCCAAAATCTTCCCACAGTTTCAAGGCAAATGGTTTCCTGACGCTTTCGCCAACGCCATGTGCCACTTCATTGACGCCTTAGAAGCAGGCAAGCCTTTTTGGTGCAGCGGACGCGACAACTTAAATGTCATCGCCATCATTGAGGCTGCCTACATTTCTGTCAAGGAGAGACGGGAAGTGAGAAGGGAAGAATTCGCCCTTTGACCACCCACCCAAGGTGGGTGGCTACGAATTCAAAAGCAGGCTGAAGCCTGCTAATCAGGTTGAGGGTTGCGAGTTAGGTTTTTTCTCTGAACGCTCAACCCACCAATTCGCAACTTTTTCAGTTAGCCTGCTTTAGCAGGCTTTGTTACCATAGACACCGACTTAAAACGGGACACGGGACAAGGGACACGGGACAGGATATGGGAGGGCGAGGCTCCTGCCGAGCCGAAAGTGGCAGCGAGTGGCGAATAGCGAGTGGCGAGTAGTGAATAGCGAACAGCGAGTAGCGAATGGCGAACAACAAATGGCATGACCACCTACCCGAGGTAGGTGGCTACGAATTCAAAGCAGGCTAAAGCCTGCTGTTTGGGTTGAGAGTTCAGAGTTGCGAGTTGAGCGTTGATGGTTGCGAGGCAGGATTTTTCTCCAAACTCGCAACTTTTCAGTTAGCCTGCTTTAGCAGGCTTCGTTTTCAGTAGACACCGACTTCAGTCGGTGGACAAAATGGGATGATGCTCCTGCCGAGCCGAAAACGGCAGCGAATGGCGAGTAGCGAATTGCGAATGGTTTTTCTGGAGGGCAGTGCTCCTGGACTGCCGAAAAATTTTGTTGCTCTGGAGGGCAGCGCTCCTGCGCTGCCGTCTAAAATTTCGGTCGTGCTGGAACACGAACCTCCAGTCAAAAACTCTCAAACGCTGAATGAATTCGGCGCTACAAGAATTCGTCATCAACCACTGGCTTAAGCCAGTGGCATGAATGAATGGTTTGACGACGCAACGAAAACAAAACATGCCACAGACTTGAGTCCGTAGTTGATGGCGCAACCAAAGATGTTCATGCTACGGGCTTCAGCCCGTAGTTGATGACGCAAAATTTTAGCGCCGACTTTAGTCGGCGAATTTTCTGCCGAAAAAATTGCGGCGCATCAGGAGATTCGCTCTCCAATGGCATGGGTAGTTTTATGACACGATGAGGGGTGATGGCGATGAAGGTTTGTGGGTTCTGTTTGGGCTTGACAGTGATTTTTGTTGCAGCGTCGGTGACCTTTTGCGCGCGTGCTCCCAAGTCTGCTCTCAAGTCGCCTATCCCGTCTTACCCAAGCAATCCCTTCACCATCAACCTTGACATCCCACCGTTGAGCAGAGAAGACAGCGCAGGTGGCATCATCGTCGCCGATTTGGACATGGACGGGCGGATGGATTACCTTGTGACGGTTAGGGGTCATGTAGCGGCTTATCGGTGGGACGGGCAAAAATTCTGGGTTCTCAAAGTTGACCTTAGGGTCGGAGGCGCTGCGGAAAGTGAAGGTTTGCCCGGACATCACGGCGCAGGCGTTCAAGCGGCGGATATTGACGGCGATGGGCGAACGGAAGTCTTGTTTTTGACCAACGACAGCACGCTCCATGTAGTTGATGGGATTACGGGCAAGACCAAATGGACAGCGAAGCTTCCTGTCCCCGAAGGGGCTGAACGATGGGAGCACCTTGCAATTGTCAACTTGCGGGGCAAGGGCGATAGGGACATTGTGCTTCAAGCGACGAATGCAGCGGGCTATCGGATGGGACGATATGTGGCAGCGTTCGCTTTGGACGAACTTCGGAAAGGGAACACGAAACCGCTTTGGCATCGTGACGATTTCCTCGCTTGCGCCCACAACGGTCTGAGAGTTGCGGACTTGGATGGTGATGGTCGCGACGAAATCATCAGCGGTTGCATCTTAACACCTGATGGACGGGAAATCTTCCGCTTGCCCGATGTTCGCGGTCACCTTGACAGCGTCTTCATCGCCGATGTCCGACCAGACATCCCTGGCTTGGAGGTCGTAGCCCTTGAAGAAGGTGCAAACCGAGTTTTCCTGTTCGGAACGAAGGGGCTGATTTGGGTCGCTGACCACAAGCGACAGGAACCGCAAAATGCTGCGGTGGGCGAATTTGACCCAAGCCGACCGGGCTTGGAAATTTGGTGCCGAAGCCGATATGACACCCACCAGAAACCTTGGGTCTTTGATGCCTTCGGTAGGGTCATCGCTGATTACGAGTTGAGCAAAGTCGCACCACCTGACTGGACGGAGAAAGGCGTTGAAGTGATTTTCGCCATCCATTGGGATGGTTCGGGACGACAACATATCGCTGCAAAGGAGCGGCACAAATCAGGAGATGTGGCAGTGATTGAGCCGTTAACGGGAAAGTTCATCGCACGATTCAAAGAACAAGCCGACAGACTTTGTGTCGCCGATGTCGCTGGAGATTGGCGTGAGGAATTGATCGTGCTTTCGGGCAACAAATTGCGCATTTACCAAAACAATTCGCCGAACCCCAATCCCAACCGTCCTCGCCTCTGGTCGCAGCAAAATTATCGCAGGGCAAAAGCAGTTTGGAACTACTATTCGCCGTGAAGACTGAGGAAAAGGGGTGGTTGCAATGCAGTATCGGAAATTGGGCAAAACGGGATGGCAAGTTTCCGTCATCGGTTTGGGGACTTGGAACATTGGCGGGCAGTGGGGTGAAGTTGATGACAGGACGGCACTCGCTACCGTTTGGCGAGCCTATGAATGTGGCGTCAATTTCTTTGACACCGCCGACGCTTACGGCGAGCCTCCGGGACGAAGCGAGGAATTGCTGGGCAGGGCTTTGCAGGGAATCCGCCACGAAGTTTTCATCGCCACGAAAGTCGGGAACTGGGCTCGCCGACACGGTCATCCCCTACCCTACACTTCTCCGCTTCACATAATCGTTTGCTGCCACGCAAGCCTTTACCGTTTGCGAACCGACTACATTGACCTTTACCAGTGCCACATCGGCAACCCGACGGATGCCGAAATTGATGTCTTCCTTGAAGCCTTTGAACGCTTGAGGGAACAGGGCAAAATCAGAGCCTACGGGATTTCAACGAACTCCGTTGACGCATTGATGCGGTTCAACAAAAATGGGACATGCGCCACTTGCCAACTTGATTACAGCATCTTGAACCGAGCGCCAGAACGAGATTTGCTGCCTTATTGTCAAGAGAACGACATCGGCGTGATAGTTCGCGGTCCTTTGGCGATGGGAGTCCTTTCGGGCAAGTTCACACCTGACACTGTTTTCACCGATGAAGTGCGGCGCAGTTGGAACGAGGGCGAAAGGCGGGAACGATTTTTGAGGCGGTTGGAAATTGTGGAGCGGTTGCGGTTTCTGGAACGGGACGGTCGGACAATGGCACAAGCAGCGCTGCAATTCGTGTTAGCCCATCCAGCAGTCAGTTGCGCCATTCCCGGCGCTAAATCGCCACAACAAGCGGAAGCAAACGCAAAGGCTGGCGACGGAACATTGACTAAAGAGGAACTGAAAGCCGTTGACGAAATTGTCCAGCCGGGAACGGTCGTTTGATTTCAAAAATGGTCGCCGTCCCAGTAAACCGAAGGGTGAGTTGGGAAGAGCAAACTGAGCAGCGCAGTTTGTCGGTCGTCCAGAAAGATGCCTTTGTGCGCTAACAAATGTCGCCACTGCCACGCTGAAACGAAGCCGAAAAAGAGCAAGCAAAACTCACGGGGCGTGACCGAAAGGGTCACCTCTGCGATGTCATCTTCGCGGACTTTGACTTTTCCGCTTTTGACTTCCAACACCGCTTTTTGCTCTGGTTGTGAGAGCGAGAAGCAAAACGAGCCGCTCAAGTTGTCCGCTTTCGCTTCCAACAAAGTTTTCTCCATCAGCGGTGAAGTTAGTTCCAAGCACTGTCGCAGATTGTTCACCCTCAGCATCATGTGTTCGGAGACCTGATGCCACAAAGTCGCTCCAGTCAGGTTCGCCAATATTTGGGGTAGCGGGTGCATGAAAGGCGTGATGCCTTCCACGAAACTGTCCCTTCCATCGGCTTTTGCCTCTCGCGCTAAAGCGATAGCCAGTGCGACAACTGCTTGCGGGTGCTGAGGGTCGTAAGCGAACTCGCTGAGCCTAAGCCCTTGCTCGGTCGGAAAGGCACAAGCGTATCCAACCACCCGCTTTTGACCTGAAATTTCCTTGACAACGACATGACTCGGTTTCAAGCCGAGATATTGGGGATGACCGTCAAGCCAGAACTTGTCGGGTCGGATGTGGCAAAGGCTGAGTTGAAGCCCTTGAGCGTGGCTTTTGTAAATCGCCTGCAAATCGGGCAAGTCCTTTTCAAGTTCGCAGGTTCGCACGGAATAGCCGTCAGGCATTTCAGACTCTTCTGGAACCCTCCGAACCTGCAACCTGAACCTCCATTCAGGGAAATCAGCCCAACCCAACTTTGCGTAAAAAGGATTGATGCCCGTGAACAGCATGCTCATTGCGTGTCCTTTTCGTTCCATATAAGCGATTGCGTCTTCAAGCAGCAAAGTCGCCAACCCACGCCCACGATATTCAGGTAGCGTTCCGACACCGCCGATGCCTCCCATTGGCAAAACGACTTGCCCTCGGTAGAAAACGGGGCGCTCAGCAACCCAGACATGGCTGACAATTTTTCCGTCAACTTCTGCTATGCGTATTTGCTCCAGTTCAAAGGTGCTGTCTTCCCAAATTTGCCTTCTAAACCGTTCCCTCGGTTCTTCACCGAATGCGCCGCACAAAACTTCCCACACAGTCGCTAACTCTTCCCGTTTCGGGTTCCTCACGACCACACTCATTTCCGTCGCCTCCTAATTCGCTTCCACGCTTCGTCAAATTTCAATCCCTCGCTTCCTCAGTTTTTCAAGAACAACCTCACCCGGCACGACCCTTCCTTCGGCAGTTTGCTTTCTAATTCTCGCCAACCTTCGCTTTTCTTGCGGTGTCAACCTGTGGTCACTGTATCGGCATTTCAATCCACCTTCGTTCAGGAAAGCCGCCTTAACCTTGCTTGGAGGCTTTCCCACCTTTTTCAGGTAATCGGCATAGCCTTCCTCGGTGTAAAAGACCAAAGTTCCGTCGTCGTCAACATAACAATCCTTGCGACGCTCAGCCTCAATGACTTGCTTGACGAAGTTGCGCAACTCTTCAACGGTCATCGCAGCAACGGTTCGTTTGACATTACTTTTCATCACGGCAAGCACCTCACTTTGTGTGCGTTTATTTTCGCTGCTTCTGATTTTGCTTGGCGATGTCAAAATTTGCAACGGCTGAAAGGCTTAGGGCAGAGTTCTGCAAACGAGAAGGGGTGACAGACATGCGAATTCAAGGGTTAGTTGGGACACCCTACTTGCCTGCAAGTTCATCCGTTCGGCTCGTCGGAGCCCTCGTTACCGTCTCGGACATACCTTCCGTTGCCCTTCCGATTCGGCTTTTGGTTGTGGTTGACAAGAGCGAAAGCATGATGCTCCCGATGATAACCCAAGAGCAACTTGAAGCATTGAGGAGACGAGGCGTTCTAAGGCAAACGGTTCGTGACGGCGTTACCGTTTGGGAATACAGCGGCGCTTACGCTCCCGAACTTGAAAACGCGCCACGAGGGATTGACTTTGTGAAAGACGCTTTGAGGCAGATTGTGGAACGGCTGACCGATGCTGACGAATTTGCTCTCGTGGCTTTCGCTTCAAATGCCCAAACGGTCATACCGCTCAGCAGCGGGCGATACCGAAGGGAAGTGATTCGTCAATTGGGCAACTTGGAGACTTTGGAACTTGGAACGGAAACGAGGCTGAGCATCGGTTTGAAGGAAGCGATGGCTCAAATTCAAGGGGTGCCTGCAGACGGAGTCGTCAACCGAATTGTCGTTTTGACGGACGGGTTTGCTCAAGACGAAAGTGACTGTCACATGGTCGCTGCTCAGGCTGCTTCTTTGGGCGTTTCCATCTCAACCATTGGGCTTGGCGCTCAGTTCAACGATGAACTGATGACGAGTTTGGCTGACCGAACTGGCGGAAATGCAGAATGGGTTCCCGACCCAACCCAAATCCCGCAAGCGATGGCTAAAGAGTTTGAGCAGGCTCGCAAGGTAGGGGCATCTCAGGCTCAACTTTTGTTGCAACTCAGTCAAGGCGTTGAAGTCCGTCGGGCATACAAAATCCAGCCCGTTTTGGCTCCAGCGCCTGCGCAAGTCGTTGGTGAAAGAGCGGTGGCGTTGCAGTTGGGCGATTTGGTGAGCGGTCAAACCGCTCAAGTCCTCGTTGAACTTTTAGCTCCGCCCAGACCTGAAGGCGTCTTCCGATTGGCATCTGTAAGACCACAGTGGCGAACGAAAACGGGATGGCAGCAAGGTTCGCCCATTGACATTGTCGTCACTTACACGACCGATGCTCAGAAGTTTTCCTTCGTTGACCCTCAAGTTGCCCGTGCTATGGAAATGGTAACGGCAGCGGAACTTCAGACGAGAGCACTCAGGGATTTGCAAGTAGGACAAGTTGGGAGTGCGACCAAGAAACTTGAAGCGGCAGCGACGAGGTTACTCAATTTGGGCGAACGGGAAAGGGCTCAGGAAACCATCAAACTCGCCCAAAGCCTACAAAAAGGCGAACAAGTCTCACCCGAACAAACCAAACGACTGCGCTACCAAACGAGACGACTTCAATAAGGCTTCCTTCAAAATTGGCTCACCCGTTCAATCTAAATCGTTGGTCTCTCCTTTCGGCGCTTTTGCCGGGCTTGGAAGGTTTTCAGTGTTGATGTCGCTTGGATTGGCAGGGCTGGGCAAGCCTTCAATCTGAATTTGAGTGGGGGAAACGGGAGCGGGTAAGCGGGAGAAGTTTTCCAAGTGCTTGACTGCATCCTCGCACGCTTGCCTTGATTTGTCACTCAGGGTGAAAAACGCCCATCTCAACTTTGCCCTTAATTTGGGCAACGCTTCAACGGCGTTCCACGCTTTGAGTGCCCTTGCAGCGTTTTCAATGTGGTCTGAAAGGTAACTGTCCAGCGCACGAATTAGCGCCTCAATTACGGGTTTGCGGTAGGGTCTCAAAATCTCCAAAGCATTCAAGTCGCCTTCGTCAATGATGCGCCGAAATGCCTTGACAATCTCGCTTGCTCCCAATCTTTCCAACGCCTTTGCAGCGTGTTCTGCTGCCCTAAATCCGCCTTCAAGCCTCAAGTCTCCGAGAAACGGTATGATAAGCGGAATGGCATCAGGATTTCCCAAATCTCCCAGCAAAGCAAAGGCTTCCTCGCGAACCTTTAAATCAGCGTCGTTGAGCGATTCGGCAATTTGAAAGACGAGATTTTGGGGCGAATCACCCAGTTTGCTTAATGCCCAAAGGGCTTTCAATTTCAAGCGAGTGTCGGGTGATTTGAGCAACTTAAGCAGCGGCTTTACAGCCTCTTTTGCCCCCAACCTCACGAGACCTTCTATAACTTGCAACCTCAAACTCTCATAAAGGTAGTCCGGCAATTCCTCTCGCTCAATCAATGCCCCAATTTCTCTGAGAGTCTTTGATGGCTTTTCTAACAATGCGATCAAGACAGGCACAATCTCGTCGCCGAAACTCAAAAGTTGCTCAAAGGCAGCATCGCGATGGGTCGGGGAAAGCAATCTTTGCAGCAGCATTGGGATGACATACTCACGCTTCCACTCCTCAAGTTGGCGTTCCAGTTCTTCAACCCTTCGCCTTAGCCGTTGATTTTCGGCTGAAAGTTCGCTTTCCATTGAAGTCACCGTCCTCGCCCCACTTGAACAAACAAAGCAAAGCGACTGCGCTGCATGCCACTTAAGATCGCATCAAGAGCGACAAGCCTTTCCTCAAAGCCTTGTTCCAAAGTTCCCTGTAGGTAACTTCGCCGCCGAGCAACTTTGCGAAGTTGTTTAAAACTGGTTCTTGGCGAAGGAAGTGCCGAAAACTGAACTGTGGCAAGGAGAACAAGATTTTAGCAAAACGGTTGGCAGCGTTCATCTCACCCAAAACTTCCTTGCGAACGGCACGAGTGTAATCGCTCAAAGCGTCTCTCTCACCTTCCAAAAACGCTCTGACGAAAGCGGCAGCCAACCGACCAGTGTAAATTGCCCATGAAATGCCCTCACCTGTGAACGGGTCAGCGACGCCAGCAGCATCGCCGACGACAATTACATTGCCTTTGTGAAAGACAGAACGCTTATCGGCGATGGGAATTGTGTGCCCGCGAATTTTTTGCCTGTCCAAGCAATCGCTAAGTTCCAAATTTGCGAGGTAAAGGTGAAGCCACTCTCGCCAATTGGGAATCTGTGGCGAACGAGTGTAAATTCCTGCCGATAAATGGTCACCTTTCGGGAAGCACCAAGCGTAGCCGTTGAGGTTGAAGGGGAAATGAAGGTGGATGCTGTCATCCCACCGCTCCCTCGCTTCGGGCGAAAGTTCCACGACTATTGAGACAGCCCTTCGTTTCGGTTTTAGCCCCAGTTGTTCTGCGACCACGCTGTTTGCACCGTCAGCGCCAATTAGTGCAAGGCAACGGTAAGTCTCACGAGCAGTTATGACTTCAACCCCATCCAATCTCTGTTCGCACCTCAAAACAGGCTCACCCGATTTCAACTTCGCA
>Ga0197142_1001500_pt1 | contig 21301 bp, 22 predicted proteins | sample GBS60_MetaG_FD_148614 | JGI IMG/M metagenome (GOLD analysis project Ga0197142, IMG submission 148614) | Sediment microbial communities from Great Boiling Springs, Gerlach, Nevada, United States - GBS 60_MetaG | ecosystem: Environmental > Aquatic > Thermal springs > Hot (42-90C) > Sediment... | reverse complement strand
ACCTCGTAAGTACCGTCGGTTGAACCGTCGTCGACCACTATAACTTCGACAGGCAGACCTCTCTGACTTTTGACAGAGCTGAGAAAGCGCTCAATATTTCGGGCCTCGTTCCTCACTGGCAGTATAACTGAAACGGTTGTACCGCTTACTTCTATGTCAGGCTGGACATCATCAAGCGTGGCCAGCTTTCTTAAAATTTGCCGTCTCTTAAGGTGTACAGCAATCCAGCCCAGTGAAAATGCAGCGGCCAAGAGTACGGCTAGTTCCTCGAACATGGTGCTGAAACTTGGTAAATAATGGTTTTATACATCCTTTTCCCTAACTACCGTGGTATGAGTGAAGACTGGTGGTATGGTAGACGGCGAAGAAGGCCGTTCAGCTTTTTCGAAGAGTTTGAAGAGATGTTTGAGGAGATGCAGCGTGAGTTTATGGAGGAGGTTAAGAGAATGATTGATATGCTGCCAAAAGATTTGGTCAAGGAAACACGCACCCCCACGGGGGTTCGAAGACAGTACGGCCCTTTTGTTTACGGTTATTCCATAACCATAGGGCCTGACGGAAAACCGATCATAAGACAGTTCGGCAACATAGTCCCCTCAGCGCTTCCACGAGGTGTGGAGGTACGGCCTGAGAGAGAGCCTTTGGTAGACGTCATAGAGGAGGATAAGCAGGTGAAAGTTGTGGCCGAAATACCCGGAGTCAGAAAAGAAGATATCGACATAAGGATAGAGGGTAGGACACTGTACATAAGGGTTGACACAGAAGAAAGGAAATACTACAAGGACGTAAACCTGCCTGCTGATGTCGAGGTGGCGGGGGTTAAGGCAACCTACAACAACGGGGTTTTGGAGGTTACTCTACCGAAGAAAGCAGCAGAAAAGCCTCGGGGCGAGAAAATAAAAGTCGAATAGGCACATCAGCGTAGCTTAAACATAGTTAAATAAAACAAGACTCACTATTTTTCAAAGATGCCTTCAACTAAAATTTCTTGGATGATTGGGGGAGCCCAAGGTACAGGAGTTGATTCATCCGCAAATGTCTTCGCAAGAGCCGCATCCATCTACGGCCTGTATGCCTTCGGTAAACGTGAGTATTACAGCAACATAAAAGGAGAACACAGCTATTTCTCCGTCGTAATTTCGGACGAGCCTGTCCGCTCACATTTAGATGAGGTGCACCTGCTTGCAACCTTCGACTCCGAAACAATTGTCCGACACTCCTGGGAGGTAGTCCCCGGGGGTGGGGTAATCTACGACTCGATGGCGGTGGGTGAGAAGATATCAGCCATTCCAACCTTGGAACGTGTTGTGTACGAAAGAATCAGGTCTAGGCTTGAACGTGAAGGACTTGGCGAAACTGTAGGTGATGTTCTCGAGGTTGCCAGGCGTAACGGCGTGAAGTTGTATCCAATACCCTACATGGAGCTTTTGAAGAAAGTCGGGGACGCAACAGGTGAAAAACAGCTGAGCGCACTAACGCGTATGACCAACACCCTTGCCGTAGGCGCCTCTGCATCCTTACTAAACATACCCATCAAACATCTGGAGGAAGCGTTGACACAGGTGTTTAGAGCTAAGGCGAGGGTTGTAAAATCGAACGTGACAGCGGCAGAAATAGCGAGCGAGTATGTGAAATCAACTTTTGCAGGAGATTTTCCATATCAAATACATCCAAGGGAGAAGAAGCCAAGGCTGTTTATTTCTGGAACGTCTTCCGTCGCTCTGGGAAAGATAGTTGCCGGCTGCAGGTTCCAGACCTACTATCCAATAACACCCGCCGCCGATGAAAGCGTATACCTTGAAGATCATGAGACGTTTAAACTACGTGAGGAATACCCACACCTAAAAGAGTTAGAGGCCCTGAACGGCCAGGGGTCAGTCGTTGTGGTACAGAGCGAGGACGAAATCGCGGCTGTCAACATGGTGACCGGAGCAGCTCTGACAGGTGCGAGGGCCTCGACAGCCACCTCCGGCCCGGGCTTTGACCTCATGGTCGAGGGGATGGGGTGGGCTGGCATGAACGAAGTGCCAATAGTAATAACAATTTACCAACGTGGAGGACCCAGCACCGGTCTACCGACAAGACATGAACAAGGAGAGCTCCTTTTCTCGATATTCGGAGGGCATGGTGAGTTCCCAAGGATAGTTATCGCGTCTGGTGATATAGAGGAAGCTTTCTACGATGTTGGAAAAGCCTTCAACTACGCGGAAAGATATCAGATGCCGGTTATTCACTTGCTTGACAAGGCACTCGCAAACAGTAACATGACCGTCGACATTTTCAACGTGGATAAGGTGAGAATAGATAGGGGTAAGCTATTAACAGCCTGGGATAGTTCTCTAGGCCAGTACATGCGCTTCAGGTTCACTGACGACGGCATATCACCTAGGACCGTAATAGGAACGGAGAACGGAATTTTCTGGAACACAGGTGATGAGCATGACGAGTTAGGGCATATTACTGAAGAACCATCTCTGAGGGACAGAATGATGGAGAAAAGGATGAAGAAGCTGGAGATAGCTGATGCCGAGATACCTGACAGCGAGCGTGTCTCACTCTACGGAGAGCCTGATGCGCCATACTTGGTGGTTAGCTGGGGCTCGACAAAGGGTGCAATAATTGATGCGATAGACTATCTTCAGACGGAGGGGCTTAGGTTTGCGTTTGCACAGATTAAGATGTTACATCCGTTTCCAACCAGGTTTGTGCAGAACCTCATCCCATCATACAGGAGAGTCATCGCGGTTGAGCAAAATTACACGGGCCAGCTTGCGACACTCATACGCGCACGAACAGGTTTTAAGATCGACCACCTGATATGCAAGTACAACGGCAGACCTTTCTCGTTCTCAGAATTGCGTGACGGGCTGAAGGAGGCTGTCATAACCGGTAATCCCAGAATAGTTAAAAGGAGCGGAGATTGAGGTGGTCTGAGATGGCTGTTAAGCTTACAATGATGTCGTACAGAACTCATGTACACAACGACTGGTGTCCAGGATGCGGAGACTTCGGAATACTTTCATCAATTCAAATGGCTTTGGCGGACCTTCAAATACCACCGCACAGAGTCGCGGTTGTTTCGGGAATCGGCTGCTCAGGTAAAACACCTCATTACATCAACGCTTACGGAATACACACGCTCCATGGAAGGACGTTGCCTTTTGCCCTCGGAATAAAGCTGAGCAACCCATCACTAACGGTTATAGCCGTTGGCGGAGACGGAGACGGTTTAGGAATAGGCGCTGGTCATTTCGTAAACAGCGGTAGGAGAAACGTCGACATAACCTACATCGTGTTCGATAATGGAGTCTACGGGTTAACAAAGGGTCAGGCCTCGCCAACCCTTGCCCGTGGACTGAAAACAAAGTCCTTGCCCCGACCAAACATAAACGACGCTATCAATCCGATAGCATTGGCCGTGGTATCTGGATACACTTTCGTTGCACGCGGTTACGCATACGACACAAAGCATCTTAAGGAGCTTATCAAGCAGGGAATTCAGCACAGAGGCTCTGCTTTCATAAATGTTCTGCAGCCCTGTCCAACATATAACGACATAACGACAAAGGAGTGGTACAGCGGAGAGGACAGGGTGGTCGAAGGCAAACCCTTGCCGAGGATATACAAGCTTGAGGAAAGCGGCTACGACGGTGAAGTGAAGGCACCGGACCCAGAGGAGGAGAACAGCAAAAAGCTTCAGGCGATATCAAAATCCTTTGAATGGGGAGACAGAATACCTGTCGGCGTTTTCTACAGAAACAGTTTTATCCCAAGCTACGAGGATAGACTGGCCGAACGGATCAAAGACTACTACTCCAGCCCACCAGCCCTTCAGCCTATAGCTACACCTGATGGGAGGCCTGTCGCGTCAATTGCCGAAATATTGAACGAGTTTATAGTCTAGGGCTTATACTAAAATAATATAAACATATATTTAGCCATATATCCCATAACACATGACGGAAGTAAAGCAGGAGGTCCACATAGTTCTTGTCTCAGATGAGCCAACACGCATATACCCAGCGTTCCAGCTCGCCATGGGTGTTGCCTCAATCGGTCTAAAGGCCCAGATTTACTGTACACAAAAGGCGTTAAATATACTGAGGAAAGGTAGGGCAAAGAGCATTCAGTTGCCGGGCTACCCGCCGTTTGACAGGATATTAAGGGACGCGCTAAACCTTGGAGTACGGGTATATGCATGCGCCGTCTCAAAGGATGTCCTAAAGCAGGAGGGAGTGACTGAGGAATCAGTCGAAGAAGGTGTCGGGCTGGAAGACCTTGGCGTCTTTCTCAAGAACGCACTACCCGCTGCTAAAAACGGCGGCATAGTGACATTTATCTAGGTGGGCCATATGTCAGTTGAGGCCTTAAGCAACAGCAAGTCCACATCCCTGTTGCAGAAACGTCCGACGATAACACTGGACACTAGGGGAATGATATGCCCATACCCAATGATAGAGACCAAAAAGCTCTCGGAAAGACTTGGACAAAGCGATGTTGCCGAAGTTTTAACGGACATAGAGGCAACTGCAAAAACATCGATACCGCTTGTGTGCGAATCACTTGGCCTCGACTACATTGTTGTAAAGGAAGATAGTTTCTGGCGTGTTAAAATTGCTCGAAAGGCTTGAATGATAGACGATTCATGCATACTCTATAAATAAATTCAGCACGTATATTATTCGAGGCAAAATGAGGAAAGCATTAGCAGCAACACTTGTTCTGGCATCGGTAGCAGCGATAGTCGCTGGACTTGCAGCCGTGAACGCAGTAAACTATGCCCAGCCCCTGCACTGGGGACGTGGACCAGGTGGCCCATGGTTAAACAATACACAGATAACAACCTCTGAGACGGGCATCGAAGGCATTATCTCTGACGCTGACTGGGGATACTTGGTTATTACGACATCGGCCGGCCAGGTCAGGGTTGCAGCACCCCATTTATGGAACGTACAAGGTCAGACGACAACATTTTTCAAACTCTTCGCCCAAGACAAACTTAACATAGGAGACCAAATCAAAGGCACCATCCTCACAGTTGAAATAACCAGGCCAAACGGCGCAACCACAAGAACGCAGATTCTTAAAACAGTGACAGACCTTACCACAGGTCTTGATGCCGCCGCAATACTTCCAAGACATCTGCAGACAATTTCACCTAATGCCTAAACCTCAAACAACTTCCCACAACATTTTTTATTTCTCCGGAAATGTACTCTTACGGGTTGGGTCTACCTCCTATTCTCAGACTTGACATCATATTTGAAGCCATAAGCCTTGCCTTCAGCCTTGTGATTACGGTTATAGGTCTTTATGCATGGAGAAGGATTGGTTCAAAGACCCTGCTATTACTTTCACTAGGATTCTTAACTATGTCAGCTGCAATGCTTCTGCGCATATTGTTAATCTCCTGGGCCTTCTCTTTCATGCCTGAACAGATGCCGAGGTTGCGTATACTTCCGTTTCTAATACTTGGAGTACAAGAGCTTGTTTACTCAGTTGTCAGGCTTGCAGGCTACATCATCTTTCTCTATCTCTATGCGACGTATCCGGTTAAAGGCACATCGGCAACAATCGCCATACTCCCAATCAGCATAATTTATAACCCGGTTTTCGAAGCGGTTTCAGCTACGATTCTAGGGTTTATTGTGTACCAGCTAGCAGCCGCCTCCCGCATAAAAACACCTCAAAGATCTGGCCTGGTGCTCGCCGGCTTCACACTCCTGTTAATCAGCCACCTACTATTTCTTCTCACACCCATTACATTGTTTTTCTACTTCGTTGCACACCTCTTACAATTGGTTTCGCTGACCGCATTCCTAGCCGCCGTCTCACTGGTGTTGTGGAGTGGTGAAAGACTATAGGTCAAAACCTAAGATCTACGCCGACATACTCGAGTCCGTGGCCGAGCAAGGCTATGCCAGACCGACTAAAATAATGACAGACGCCAACCTCTCATATGATAGGCTCAAGAAACATCTCGAGACCCTGATTAAGAAAGGGCTGCTCAAGCATGAGGGAGATACGTACCATATTACTGAGGCAGGGCTTGAGTTCTTAACGGAGTTTAAACGTTTTGAAAAGTTTGCCTCAGCCTTCGGATTGAGGATTTAGGATAGAGTTTTTAGAGAAGCTTAACTCGCAATATATCATGGATAGGCGGGACATAATAGTTGTCGGTGGAGGCCCTGCGGGTGTTTCCGCAGCTAAGGCTGCAGCTATGAACGGGGGCGAGGTTCTCCTCCTAGAGAAATACCCTACTATTATGGCCAACAAACCCTGCGGTGAGGCCGTCAGTAAGGAAACACTTCAGACGGCGGGCGTCAAGCCAACCCCCAGGATTGTCATGCATGAGGCATACGCCCTCGTATACTCGCCCAGCATGATAGAGGTAAAGATACCCCAGATAGGGTACAACATCAACAAGTCTTTTTTTATACAGGAGATTGCAGCGCAAGCGGCTGAGTATGGTGCCGACATACATGTTAGGGAGGAGGTCACAGGCGTAAAGAGGGAGGACTCAAAGGTACTTGTTAAAACGAACCGTGAAACATATGAGGCGAAGGTTGTAATCGGGGCGGACGGATACAACTCAACAGTTGCACGCAGCCTAAACATAACTGAAAGGCCTGAGCCAATACCGACAGTTCAGTACATAATGGCCAACTGCCGGCTCAAGTACCCGGACGCGGTAAGATTCTATCTAGGTAACAAAATAGCTCCCGGAGGCTATGCATGGATCTTCCCTAGAAGTGAAAGGCTTGCCGAAGTCGGCATAGGTGTTAGAGGTGGTGTGGCTAAGGATTATCTTGACGCGTTTGTGGCGAGGTTCTCGGACGAGCTTGGCGGCGCCCGCATACTCGACTATCGTGGGGCTCCTGTGCCTATAGGGGGGGCGATCTCCGAGAGTGTTTTTGACAACGTGATGCTCGTGGGTGACGCTGCCGGACACGTCATACCCCTGACCGGTGCCGGTATCCACTCCTCTGTTGCGGCAGGGCTTGCGGCGGGCAAGGTTGCTGCAAACGCCGTGGCTGAAGGTGATACATCAAAGCAAAGGCTTTCTGAGTTCTACAAACTGTACGAGAACTGGCTTACTCGTATCAAAAAGAGCTTGAAGGCCATGCGTGCTGTTGAAAATCTATCCGACGAGGAGCTCGATTCGCTGGCTAGAATATTCCAGGCAGACGACATCCTCGATTTGGCTAATGGCTTTGACATAGTACGTGTAGCAAAAAAGCTTATGGGACATCCAGTTCTAGCGATTAAGCTTGCACGCCAACTTCTTTAAACAGCAAGGCATGGTGTGCTACAGACTTCACCAAGTCTTTTACATAGATATTTTCGTTTGGAGCGTGGAGGCGTGAGCCGGGATGACTGATAGCGGTGAGCATGGCTGAGGGAATCCCCGCCCTTGTAAAGTAAGCCATAGGCCCGGTGCCGAACATGTTGGGGTAGATAACGGGTTTCACACCGTAAACTTTCTCCGCAGCCACCACAGCAGCCCGTACCACGGCAGAGTTTGGCGGTATGCGTGCAGGATACGATTTTGAGTGAACCATAACCTCAACACCGGGCAGGTGTTTCTTCAAAGACTTCAATATTTTGTCCGGGTCTTGGTTTGGGACAAGCCTGAAATCTATTTTCACACCTGCCTTGGAGGGGGTTATTGTTTTTGAGCCGGGCCCTGTATAACCAGAGTAGAGTCCCGCTATGTTGCATGTCGGGCTGTAGACCAGCTTCTCAACAACCCGGCCTTTCCCTACAGCTAGCTTACTAACACCCAAGGCCTCAGCCAACTTTTTTACGTCAATTTTAGCTGAAGCAAGCATTTTTCTCTCGATCCTTGTGGGTTTTTTGATGTCCTTGTAGAAACCCGGTATGGTTACTCTACCTTTAGCATCCCTAAGACCTGCAACTATCTTCACAAGTTTTTCAGCAGCGTTATCGAGGACGGGCGCGTACATGGAGTGTGCATCTGCTTGTGCTGTTTTTACGCTCAGCTCTACATAGAGCATGCCCTTAACCCCTAGGTAGAAGTTTGGCACACCATCGACCACATCACCGCCTTCCCAGAGGCAACTAAAACAGTCAGCAAACAGGTCTCCATTATTTCGGACAAGTTTTTCGATCGAGGGACTTCCGACCTCCTCTTCTCCCTCGATAAACCATTTAACAGTGAGAGGGAGACGACCAAAGGCTCTCTCGGCAACCCTCACGGCCGCAAGCCTAGCCACTATCTCCCCCTTGTTATCTGCAACACCTCTACCATAAAGCCTACCATCACGCTCCACCATCTGGAAAGGCTGGGTCTCCCATTCCTCTAGAGGCTCGTGAGGTTGAACATCATAGTGGTTGTATAAGAGTATAGGCTTACCCACTCCATCCTTGACACCAAAAACTGCAGGCCTGCCTGTATCTGTCTCTAAAAGGGTTACCCTGAAACCATCCCGTTCAAGCATAGTCTTTAGCAGCTCAGCTGCCTCGGTTATTCCCTGGTTTTTAGCGGAGACACTACGGACGGCGATCAACTCTCTTAGATCATCTATCAACCTATGCTTTTCCCGCTCAACGGCCTTAAAAATAGCTGAAACTTCTTCGGAGGTCATCAGCGCAACATTATTAGCTTCCGTAATAAGTCTATGCTTCGTGGAGCCTGAAATACCTGAACCACGTCACGTGACGCTCAAGGCCTCAAACACAGCTGTCATAGTAGTCGATATGCAAAACGATTTCTGCCATAAAAACGGTAGTCTGTTTATCCCTACAGCTCCCCAGACAATACCGGCGATCAAAAATTTGTTAAATAAGGCGAGAGCCGCGGGGGCGCTTGTTGTCTACACACAGGACTGGCATAGCAGAGGCGACCCGGAGTTTGCGATTTGGGGAGAGCACGCGGTCGCGGGAAGCTGGGGGGCCGAGATAGTGGAGGAGCTGAGGCCTTTTGAGGGCGATATTGTGATAAAGAAGCTTCGGTACGACGGTTTCTACGGCACACCACTAGAGCACTATCTATATCTGAACAACATTAAGAACCTAGTAGTAACAGGCACTGTGGCCAACATATGCGTGTTACACACGGCGGGGAGCGCGGCCTTAAGGTGGATAAACGTTTACCTCCCATTAGACTGCACTTCGGCTCTCACGGAGTTTGACATGAAGGCTACGCTACGACAGATAACATTCCTGTACAGAGGTATTTTAACGCGTTCAGACATGATAGAGATAACGAGATGAGCCGTTTGCCCAGGCCCTACATAGCTGATTTTAATAAAATTAAGAACGGAGATGTTACCGACATATACTTCCAGCGCGCAAAAACAATACTGGCGAAAAACGGAACACCGGACGTGCGGGTGGTTGCAGAGGTACACTCATATTCATTACCCAAGGGATATGAGTGGGCGGTCCTCACCGGCGTTGAAGAAGCGGCGTGGCTTTTCGAGGGCCTACCTGTCGATGTGTATGCGATGGAGGAGGGGACGTTGTTTAGAGAGTTTGAGCCAGTCCTCTCTGTTGAGGGGAGGTACGTTGACTTCGCAGTTTACGAACCAGCCCTCCTTGGTATTCTCAGGCACTCCACCAGCGTTGCGACTAAAGCCGCCTTAGTTAAACGGGCAGCAGGCTCCAAACCCGTGCTCTTCTTCGGTATCAGGAGCGTACATCCAGCTATAGCGCCTATGGTTGACAGGGCGGCGTACATCGGTGGGTGCGACGCCGTCTCAGGAGTTATGGGAGCCGAGCTCATAGGAGTAAATCCAACAGGCACCATGCCACATTCACTGATAATCACCCTAGGCGACCAGAGAACTGCTTGGCGGCTCTTCCACGAAACCATGCCAAGGGAAGTGCCTCGCATCGCCTTGGTTGATACTTTTCTCGACGAAAGGCTTGAATCGCTCATGGCGGCAGAGACACTTGGCAAAGATCTCTACGGCGTCAGGCTTGATACACCTAGCTCGAGACGTGGGAGCATTCGGAGAATAGCGGAGGAGACGCGTTGGACACTCGACCTTCACGGATACAAACACGTCAAGATATTTGTAAGTGGTGGCTTGGATGAGGATAACATAAGAGAGCTGAAGGATTTGGTTGACGGCTTTGGTGTGGGGACGTCAATCGCCTTCCCCCCCTCAGTGGACCTTGCGCTTGACATAGTTGAGAGAGAGGGAAAACCTGTCTCCAAGCGAGGTAAGCTACCGGGCAGGAAGCAGGTCTACAGATGTCCCCTGCTGCACGACACCATAACCTCTTGGAGCAATACTATCTCTAAATGTCCGGTGTGCAGCGAAGAGGTTAAGCCTTTACTGACACCTTTGATAAAAAATGGTAAGGTTGTAAAGGATTTACAGCCGCCCACAAGCATTAGAAGCTATGTATTAGAGCAGCTGAAGTCGCTCGATAGTTTGAAAGAGCCATTACGGGAGCCTATTCTTTACCCATAATGCCGCCCTTAGTGATCTTAAGAAGATCAAGAACCTTCTCGACCTCCTCACGGGTCAAGATGTTTTCCTCAAGTAGAATTTCCTTTATCGAGGCATTCTTCTCTAGCATCTTTTTAGCAACCTTGGCGGCTAGATCATAGCCTATCTTGGGCGCTACAACGGTAACTAGGGCGGGGCTCGACTCAGCCAGGCGTCTGGCTCGTTCAACGTTTACCCTGATTCCGGCTATGCATTTTACGGCTAGGTTCTCGCAGGTGTTGGACAGTATGTTGATTGCTTCCAGAAGGTTGTAGGCTATGAGTGGAAAGCCCATGTTCAGCTCAAGCTCTCCAAGTCTGCAGGCTTCCTCAATAGCCTTATCTAACCCTATTACCTGGGCCGCGGCCAGCATAGCCGACTCAACAATAACGGGGTTAACCTTTCCCGGCATTATGGAGGACCCCGGCTGCACCGCCGGTAGCTCGACCTCATTAATCCCCGTGTTAGGCCCCGAGGAAAGTATACGTAGGTCGTTGCAGATTTTCAGCAGCGAAACCGCGACGCTTCTCAGCGCCGCCGAGGCTTCTAGACAGCAATCCCTGCTGCTCATGGCCTCAAACCTGTTTTCGGCAATCCTGAAGCTGTAGCCAGTGACCTTGTTTAATGTTTCGACCACGAGCTCCGCAAACTTCGGGTGCGCATTCAGTCCTGTCCCCACAGCTGTACCCCCTATGGGTAGTTCAACTAGGTTTTCGACGGCGTTTAAAACACGTTTACGTCCCTTCTTAATCATCGTCGCGTATCCCGAAAACTCCTGTCCGAAAGTTATTGGTACAGCGTCCTGGAAATGGGTTCTTCCAGGCTTTACCGTGTCAGAGTATTCCTCTGCTTTACGCCAGAGCTCTCTCTCAAGCCTTTCCAGGGATGGCAGGAGCTTTGTGTAGATTTGCTCGACAGCAGCTACATTCATGGCTGTCGGAATCACGTCGTTTGTTGACTGGCCCATGTTGACGTGGTCGTTGGGATGTACAACCTTCTTATCTCCGCGTCTTTCACCGAGAATTTCTAGGGCCCTGTTGGCGATAACCTCGTTGGCGTTCATGTTTGTTGATGTCCCCGAGCCGGTCTGAAACACATCGACGACGAAATGGTTGTCAAACCTTCCCTCCGCAACCTCCAACGCAGCCTTAGAAATGGCTTCTCCAATTCTTCCGTCCAAAAGACCGAGCCTCATGTTCGCCTGGGCCGCAGCATACTTCACGAGCCCCAACGCACGTATGAAAGCTCTTTGAAACCTGTAACCGGATATGGGGAAGTTGTCAACCGCCCTAGCTGTTTGAGCGCCGTAAAGTGCGTCAGCTGGGACCTTCATTTCTCCTAGAGTATCATACTCAGACCTGTATTCCATGTTTTTAAATAGGTACGGCCGTGATTTATACTAATTCGGTTTCATGCAAAATTTCCAGTACATGCTGCCGTGTAAGAGGTTTATGGTGTAGTATTGTGTACCTTTCCTTTCTTAAGCTCGGGGCTTTCATAACCGCCTCAACGAAGAGGTCTTCATCTACTCCTATATGGCTGAGCTTGTGGCACGCACCCATCGTTCTAAGACTGGCTGCAATTTTTTTCCAGTCGGCCCGGTGCAGGTATGTAGTAAACATGGACGCAACACCGACTCTCTCGCCGTGTAGGGCCGGTCTCTCCATTAAAGTCTCCAACGCATGTGCTATAAGGTGTTCACTACCGCTGCAAGGCCTGCTGCTACCTGCGACGCCCATGGAGATGCCCGCACTAATCAAGGCTTCAACCACTGTTCTAGTCCCCTCTCTCGACCCTTCACCGACAAGCTGGGCAGATTTCATGACTACAGTTGCACTCAAATAGGCAAGGTGGGCAGCATATCTCCCATAGTACTCTCCTTTGACACGGTGGGCGAGCCACCAGTCTCTGACAGCGCTCTGCTTAGCTACAAGGTCTCCGCAGCCGCTTAAAACATATCTTCGCGGAGCTAGCGAAATCACATTCATGTCTGCGAAGACCTCTGAAGGCATCACCGATTTCCGGGAGTAGGCTAAACCATTGTGTCTGTAGGAGGACATTGGGCTCGCTATGCCGTCGTGCGAAGCCACCGTTGGTATGCTGAAGAACTGTTTACCTGAGCACTCTGCGAGGGGTTTGGAGACATCGGCAACCCTTCCCCCACCTACACTAAGCACAACATCGAAAGACTTCGCGCCGGACACATACCTTTCGAAATTCTCAATAACTTCATCAACAAAACATACCTCACACGAGATATCTCTGTCTAGGGCTGACAGAATTTTCTCACCGAAAACTTTCAAAGGCGTTTTGCTTGTAATCATTAAGCATCTCCGAAAACCGTTGAGCTTAACCCTGTGGGCTATCGTCCCCTCAAGCGCCTCACCTATCACAATGTATTTAGGAAGCTCCATGTGGTGGTTATGCATCAATCCGAACTAACCCAACTTGTTTATAAATCTCCCAACCCCATACTCGTTCGTGTTTCCTCCCTGTGAGATGATGTCAAAAACCTTCCTCCCATCAATAAGGGGAATGGTGGTACACAGGCTCCGGAAGCAGGGTATTGGGCAGCCTACAATTGCAAAGCTTATCGGAGTCACCCAAGCAGCTGTAAGTCAGATACTACGGAAGGATGAGAGTAAGTTTGTCGAAGCCCTTATTGAGATGGGTTTAGGAAAGGAAGAGATACATCTCTTGGTTGACACGCTCTGTAGTGAGCTTATCCACAGCCCGGCGAGAGCGACCGGTGTACTGTACGGTTTCTGGCGTGGGCTTCTCTCTGAGGGCAGACTCTGTGCATATCACCGCCGGCTCCACCCAAAATTAGAAGAATGCGATATCTGCATGAATCCATCCTACGAGAAGTCTTTAGACGCGGAGCGGTTAGAGGTTTTGCGTCAGCTGGACATGTGTGTAAAAAGGCTCACGACTTCGAGAAACTTTGCAGCCTTGATTCCTGAGGTAGGGGTAAACATAGTCTACTGTGTCTCCAATCCTCAAACAATAAACGATGTGGCAGGAGTTGCAGGAAGAATTGTGGCGGCCGGAAACGAGGTTAAGTCAGTGGGTAGGCCCGCTTTTGGTGCTTCCAAGCACCTTGCAAGCGTCCTCTTGGCGTCCCGAAAGAGAAACACGACGATACGCTCAGCCATCAACATCTCTAACAACGCCAACGTTAAAGCAGCCCTTCAAAGAATTGGGTTGGAAGTTTTCGAGATAAATCTCGTAGCTAGGGAGATAAGCGATGAGGAGATCGTGTCTGCTGTGGCCGGCTCTGTGGGAGCTGCGAGTGTGACGGCCGTTTTTCACGGGGGAGGAATCGGAATAGAACCGGTAACATACATCTTCGCCGACCATCCTAGTAAACTAGTCGACATCGTACTAAAAATTGCCAGGCAGGCTTCACTCACAGACCTTACATGAGTCGGTGTCTATGTCGGGCTCCAGTTTCTTATGGATCTCACAGAGCATTCTCTGCTTCCTAATATCCTCGATCGCTTCATTAATCTTTTTAGCAATTTCCTCCCTCGGCCTATTAGACAGAATTGTTTCAACTATCTGGTTCACCCAATTGTTGATCAGCTCGTTTTCTTTCAGTTCAACGGACAGACCCCTAACACCCCTCAAATAGTTGCTGACAGCTGCCTGCGTCACACCCAAGACCTTAGCTACCTGCTCCTGAGTATACATCTTCTCTGTTACCAGTTTTTTCGCTACCAGCGCCCTCACTAGGGGGATGGTCACCTTCGACTCGATTTCAGCCGGTAGGAGCAATTTCCCTCAAACTGTATATTCACTTCGGTATATAAGCGCTTATATCATACACGCACTACCTCAACACCAAGCTCCTCGAGCTTATCCATAAGCCGGGCCCTGTGCTCTGACCTCAAACCATCCCAGTCCAAAAGGGCTGTTTTGGGTTTTTCCAAGGTTTTTTCAAAAGCCTGCCAAACCACCTCATCCCTTAGTGGGAAATGATGCTTGGCAGCAATGTGTCCAACAGCATAACCCTCCTCCTCAACCGCGCGAACAATGTTCCGCGCATAATGGCCTCCCCCGAATCCTACAGCGTGGACGGCGTTGGCGGGAGTCCACGGTTTGCAGGCCTCGATGCAGGCAGCCGCAGCCGCCGAAGTCAGAGAATCATCACGCCAGCTGTTTATGTCCGACCCGACTTCAACGAAGACCAGAGGTCTCTCGGAGAACGGACCGTGATGTGTTGCTTCAAACCCTACCTCAACCCCCGTGAGCCCCGTCTCATCCACAGCTCTTTTTAGTGAGTGATACACTCTCCAGACAAGCGTGGTTGAGGTGGCTGAGAGAGTGAAAGGTCTGCCCCCATACGATGCCGTCTCTCCCCAGTTTCCTGTTGAATGAACTAAGAGGCACTTCACTCCCGAGCTGGACACATGTTTTGACGCCACCACAAAGTAATCAGCTTGAAGTGAAGCCACAAAACCATCAGCCCACAGCACCGAATCCCTCAGAAGATAGGCCTCAACAACCCCGTTCGAGTATACTCCAGAAGCGATCTCATGGAAGCCGTGGTTTTCAACAAGCTTCTCCAAAATCTTAACACCGCAAAAGTCTTGGGATGAGGCAATTATCGCGGGTTTCACTTCGTGGACAGTCCACGCTTGAGATATATATTAATGTGGATTTGTTGAGCTGGGTTGCTGAAGTTTAGAGGGGTTCCTATGCTAGCAGGGGCTGAGGCCCGTCGAGTTCTCAGCTTCAGGGATTTTGTCGGTGAAGTTGAGGTCTCCCTCGACCTAGGAATTACAAAAACCATGTGCAAAGTTTCTCGTAACGGAGTGGAGTTAGCTGGAAGAATTGTCGAGTGGGGGACTTTGGAGAAAATCGCAGAGAACCCAGAGGACGTCTATATCCTCGGTAGGAAAATTAGGAAATTAAGTTTTTACAAAGGCGCCTTCTACAGGCTCGTATTACCCTGCTGGGGTCATGCACCCACCGTAGAAATCAACGGCGTGAAAATGCATAGAACAGTAGGAACCCACCCAGAGGTTGATGCCTGGGAGAAGACAAGACTTGCCGGAGTTCTACGGGGCCATAAGGTACTAGACCTATGTACAGGCCTCGGCTACACAGCAGTGTCATGCGCCAAGAGAGGCTGTTCAAGGGTGGTGACAGTTGAGAAGGACATTAATGTTTTAAGGCTTGCATCCTACAACCCATGGTCAAGAGACCTTTTCAAAGAACCAATAGAAATTGTTGTTGACGACGCATACCTATTTCCCCAAAGATGTGATGAAGTCTTCGACGCCGCAATACACGACCCCCCAGCCATATACATGGAGGGTATGCTGTACTCTGAAGAGTTCTACAGGCTTGTGGCTAAGGTGTTGAAACCCGGAGGTGTGTTAGTTCACTATGTTGGGGAGACGGGCAGAGGGCGTGGGGTCAAGCTTCACGCAGGCGTAATGAAGAGACTTCATAGGGCTGGGTTTGTTACTGAGTATCATAAAAACCTACGATGTGTTAGAGCCGTTAAAATTTAACAAATGGCTTAGCTGAATGATACCAATGGCGACGAGGCAGAAGATAGGTTTAGGGACTTGGATTGACATGCTGGCATACCGCATAGTCGAACGGGAAAAAGAATTAAAAAGAAGTCTGGACATGTTGAGGACAGAGGCCGGGATAGCGGCCTCAGGCTTTATCCACATAGGCAGTATGTCGGACTCCGTTAGGGCTTATGCGGTTTCCCTCGCCATAAAAAATCTGGGATACAACTCTGAGATGGTCCAGTTCGCCGACGATATGGACGGCCTGAGAAGTGTTCCTGCAGAGGTTCCGCGGGAGTTTGAAAAACATCTTTTGAAACCTGTCTCTCTTATCCCAGACCCCTTTGGATGCGACGAGTCCTACGCCGTCCACATGGAGAATATGCTTTTAGAGGCCTTGGAGAAAGCGGGCGTTGAAACCAAGCTTTACCGTGGATATGAGATGTATGGCAGAGGTGTTTTGAGGGAGCAGATCACAGCAATACTCACCCAGTGGAGGGCTGTAGGCGAAAAGATAGAGGAGATGACAGGGCAGAGTAAGTTCAAAAGAGTTTTGCCTTATTTTCCGTTGTGCGCATCATGCGGAAGGATATACACAACACACGCCCTCTCCTTCGAACCAAAAACAGGTCGAGTTCACTACGTATGTAAGGGCGTCGAAATTAAGAAAAAGAGTTATACCGGTTGCGGATACGAGGGGGAAGCAGACATTTCAAAGGCCGACGGAAAGCTCTCGTGGAAGGTTGAGTGGGCCGCCCGCTGGGCCGCGCTTGACATCAGGTTTGAAGCTTATGGAAAAGACCTCGCCAACTCTGTCAAGGTGAACGACTGGGTCTGCAAAAACATACTAAGCTATGAGCCGCCCTACCATGTTCAGTACGAGCTATTCCTCGACGAGACAAAGCGAAAGATATCAAAATCGAGGGGTGTCTCCGTGTTCACACCGTCGGCGTGGTACAGATACGGCAGCCCACAAAGCCTCACACTGCTGCTACTCAAACGCATCAAGGGTACACGTGTAATATCGCCCAGCATGATACCTTCGCTGATGGATGAGGTAGACCGTCTGGGTCAACAATTCCACAGCGGCAGCGGAGACCCACGTAAGACAGGACTTTATGCATACCTATACGGTTTAAAGCCTCCTCCAAAAATTACCAGGCCTATACCGTACAACTTGCTGGTTTTCCTGGCCTCGGTAGCACCAACATCTAAAGAGCGTGAATTTATTCGGTCTAGGCTGGAAAAGTATGGCTACAAAGTTGACGACGAAGCACTCCAACGCATCGAAATGGCCATAAACTACTACAAAGACTTTGGGAAGCCCAGCTTCCCCGTGGTTGAACTCGATCCTGTTAGCCGGAAGGCTGTGGCCGAGGTTGCGGAGGCCATTAGTAAGGCCGGAAGCCCTGAAGAGCTGCAGTCAGCCATCTTTGAAGCAGCTCGTCGAAACGGTTTGAATCCCCCTGAACTTTTCAAAACACTCTACAAACTTCTTCTCGGGCAGGAAAGCGGGCCACGACTAGGTGTCTTTATTCTGGAGGACTACGGTAGGGAGAGGGCTTATTCGGTTCTGTCCAAGTACCTCTCCTAACACTTAAATACGTGTTTAAATAAATACAATCACCAAAAAAGAGTGAAGAAAAGGTTTGAGCGAACTAGTAAAGATAGGAAGCCTAACACCCCGCTCGAGGGGTGTAAACCTCATAGCCAAAGTCGTTGAAAAGCCAGAGCCACGCGTTGTTTCATCGCAGTATGACCAGAGCGAACACCGGCTAACAGAGGCCTTAATTGCGGACGAAACAGGCGCCATAACGCTTGTTCTATGGGACGACAACATAAACGTAGTTAGCGAAGGAGATTCCATCAAGGTAACGAACGGTTTCGTGAAGCTGTTTAAGGGGAAGATGCAGCTGAATCTGGGAAGGTTCGGCAAGGTAGAACAGTCCGACGTCGATGTCCAAGACGTAAACCTGGAGAACAACCTATCCCAAAAGGAAGGCTTTCAGCAAGAGGGAAGAGAGAGAGGCGGTTTCAGGTCAAGAGGTTTCCAGCGTAGAAGGAGTTTTAGGTAGATTCGTCGGGTTCCACCAAAAACACCCCGTCCTCTCTCCCAACTATTTTTATAACCTGATCTTTTTTAACATCTTTCACGGCTTTAGCTCTCCAGTACTCTCCATCTACAAACACGTAGCCATAGCTTCCAGCGGAGATTTCGTCCACAGCTCTACCCTTTCCCGTGGGCATGAAGGCCGTCGGCTTTTTCCTCTGAACACTGAGGGATTTGTATGCCAAGAACCCTAAAAACACCCCAACGAAGACAGCTACAACGACCACAGACAACTGCAGCTGGCTAAGCCATTCCTGTGAGACTAGTGTCGGAGCGGGAGAATAACCTCCAAGCAGTACAAGTCCCAGTGTTATTAAAACAACACCACCAACTCCTGCGATGCCGAAGCCGGGTGAGAGTATTTCATACAGTAGAAGCCCCGCCCCTATTATTGCCAGAAGCCCGCCCGCGAGGTTAATGTTTAGCCCTAAACCAACCAGTCCAAGAACTATCAGGACGCCGCCTAAAATTTCACCTCCCCAGCCCGGGTTGGCTAATCCAACAATCAAAGCTAGAATCCCCACCGATATCAACATGCTCGCTATCAGAGGGTCTGAGAGAATTGAGGTTATTGACGCGCTGATGCTGGGCCCTTTTTTCACCACTGAAGCTCCCGCCAAACGTAAAATTTTTTCGCCCTGAAGAGTGGTGACCTTTCTGCCGTCAGCCATTTTCAGCAGCTCATCTATGTCGGAGGCAATTGCTTCAATCAAACCCGCCTCGTAGGCTTTAGTTGGGTTGAAGTTCTTGTTTTCTAAGACGATTTTCACGGCCTCGGTCCTGTTTCTTCCATGTAGCTCAGCCAGAGTCCCCATCTTTTCAGCAAAGAAATTCAGAATCTTCGAATCCGTAACAGGCTGGCCGCCGGACACAGGCTGGCCCGACCCTATAATGGTCCCCGGAGCCATCGCAGCAAAATCGGTAGCCATCAAAATGTATGCACCCGCCGACATCGCCTTACCCCCCTCTGGATAGACAAAACCTATGACAGGAACAGGTGATCTCTGAATAAGCTCGATAATTGACAGCATCGAATCAGCCTGCCCGCCCAGTGTGTCAATAGTCACCAGAACAGCTGAGTAACGTGAGGCCTCTGCAAAAGCCTCCTCAAAATGTCTAACAGTCCCCGGCGAAATGTATCCATCCACCTCAATCCATAAAACAGAATCCTGCTGTGCCAACGTACCATATGCTGCTAACAGCAAAGCCAGCAGAAGTAGTGTCCTCATTCTTTTTTCTTGGTTTGTGGGCCTATCATGCCTAGAAGTGTTCCCAGCTCTCTAGAGGATGAATCTGTCACGACGATCATATTCTTTTCCCTGGCTATCTCGCTCCATGTTTGAAGCTCCCTAAGTCTGAGGGCTATGGGGTGGGTGGCGTAGTAGTCAGCGGCCATAGCCATTTTCTCGGCGGCCATCAGCTCACCCTCGGCGGCGATAATCCTACTTCTTCGCTCCCTTTCGGCTTCAGCCTGCTTCGCAATAGCCCTCTGCATCATTTCAGGTATGACGACATCCCTTAACGCGACGGTGGTAACCTTAATCCCCCACGGCTCGGTTGCCTCATCCAATATCTGCTGTAGCCTTTTGTTCAACTCATCCCTGCGAGTGAGCAGGTCGTCTAACTCAACCTGTCCTATAACATCTCTCAACGTTGTCTGTGCGAGCAGGGCCGAGGCCATGAAATAATCCTTAACCTTCAAAACAGCCATCTGGGGGTCTAAAACACGAAAGTACACAATGGCGTCAACATCAACAGTCACGTTATCTTTTGTAATTATCCTCTGCTTAGGCACGTCGAACGTAACCAGCCTAAGATCTATGATTCTCCTTCTATCTATCACAGGTAGAATTATCACTACGCCCGGTCCCTTAACGCCGACAAGCCTACCGAGCCGAAATATAACCGCCCTCTCATATTCTGTGACTATTTTTATTGAGCTGGAAAGTATTATGAGTAAAAGTATTACGACGAAGAACAGCGGTATGATTAAGTCAATCCCAATCGCCGCCGATACTAGTAATGGGTTAAAAACCGGCATAAGCCCAAAACCTCACAAATATCTTCTTCCGATGTTTGCTTTTAACCTTATGCTATCCTGTTGATACCTAGGTAATTGTAGTAAAAATATCCGGGGAAGGGGAAAGCTGTAGTTAGGTACATAGCTTATATCATCCGGTGTTGCGTTAACGGCCGTAAGATGACAGAGAACCTAAGGGACATCGTCCAAGCCGAAGAGCACGGTGACCTTGAAGAAGAGCTGAGATCAGCGGCGAAAGACCTAGGGGTAAAGCCTAGGGAGTTGAAAAAGTACTTTAAAGCTGCTAAAAGACTTCGTGAGCTGGAGAGACAGTATGGGAAGTCTTACCAAGTACTACTAAGAGAGTACGAGAAGAAATTCCGGGAGAGCGTCAAGCTTGAGTATCAAATAAACGAGCTTCTCGAGAAACGTCAGAAAATAGAGGAGGATCTAAAAGTGTATTTGGAACAGCATAACCTTACGCTCGAAACAGTCAATAAAGTTGTTGCGATTCTAAAAAAGCTCCAACAATACTCGCTTGATGTAACAGACCTTGAAAACATCGCAAGAGCTGCTGCCACGATCAGGGAAATGGGTTTGGACGTGGAGACAGTTTTCGACAAATTCGCAAAACTTGAAGAGGTTGAACAACGTCTGCAAAGAGCCGGCGCGGAATATGAATCCGTCTTGTCAAAGCTTGAGGCGGTTAAGAGGGAGCTGGAGTCTAGAGAAGCAGCTTTGAGGGAGCTTATTAACTGGACACCCGAGGTTGAAAGCCTTGCAGAAGTCATGCAGAGGCTTGAGAATGAGATAAGAAAACTAGAGGAAAAGAAGACCGAGATGGGTGCTAAAGTCGAGGAGCTGGCACAGGAGTATGAAGCCCTTTTAGGGTTTAAGGGCAGCGCCGAGGAAGTCTTCAAACTTGTTGGGGAAAAGAAAGCCGAGCTCGAGCGTTTATCTGAAGAGGTGAACAAGAAAAGAGAGACGGTGGAGCTCTTGGAGGAAGAGGTGGCGTCAGCAAGGTCCTTGTTGATGCTTCTTCAAAACCCAGAAATGGTGAGTAAAGAAGATTTGGAGACACTGATTCGGCAGCTCACAAACATCGTCAACGTCAAATCCGGTGACCTGTCTATGCTCAAGCCGTTGGAAAAACCCCTTGTTGAAAACGTGCGTAGAAGAG
>Ga0197142_1001499_pt1 | contig 21313 bp, 21 predicted proteins | sample GBS60_MetaG_FD_148614 | JGI IMG/M metagenome (GOLD analysis project Ga0197142, IMG submission 148614) | Sediment microbial communities from Great Boiling Springs, Gerlach, Nevada, United States - GBS 60_MetaG | ecosystem: Environmental > Aquatic > Thermal springs > Hot (42-90C) > Sediment... | reverse complement strand
CAGCCCATCGATTTTAAAACCATCATTGAAAGAAAAGGAAAGGATTTTTTACCTGCACTCGAATATTATAAAAAAATTGCTGTTGATCGAATCAATCAAATCAAAAAAAACACCGAAGAGCCGAATTTTGAAAATACTGTATTAGCATTAGAACAAGCAGATCAAGAGCTTTATGAATGTTCTTCTGTATTTTATGTTTTATTTAGTGCAGAATGTATCGAAGATATACAAAAGATTGCACCAGAAGTTTCTTCTTTTTTGGCAAAACATTCCAATGATGTATACTTAGATGCAGAACTCTTTAAAAAAATAGATTATGTTTATAAAACTAAAAATGGTATAAATAATTCGGAACAATTTCGTCTAACGGAATTGATTTGGAAAAATTTTAAACGCAATGGTGCTTTATTAAACGAAGAAAAGAAAAAACGATTACGCGAAATAGACGAAGAATTATCAAAATTATCTCCTAAATTCTCTGAGAATTTATTAAAATCTACCAATGCCTTCGAATTGTATATAACCGATCCCAACGATCTAAAAGGGTTACCAGATAACTTAGTCCAAACTGCCAAAGAAAATGCACAAAAAAGAAATAAAGAGGGATGGGTCTTCACTCTTCAAATGCCGGAATACTTACCATTTATCACCTATTGCGAAAGTGAAGATCTAAGAAAGACAATGTATTTGGCTTTTCGTTCCAGAGGTTTAGGAGGCGAGACAGATAATAGACCTGTCATTAAAAGAATTCTGGAATTAAGGCACCAAAGAGCAAATCTATTAGGTTATAAAAATCATGCAGAGTATATGTTAGAAGAGCGAATGGCAAAATCTCCAGGAAACGTAAAAAAATTTCTCGATGAATTGTATATTCACGTAAAAGATTATGCTATAAAAGAAAAAGAAGAACTAGAAAAATGGATCTATCAAGAATTTGGTCTAAAAAAAGATCTCCAACCTTGGGACTATCGATTTTATGCAGAAAAATACAAGCGATTTTTGTACGATATTGATCAAGAAATTCTTCGTCCCTATTTCCCTTTAGAGAATGTTCTTGAGGGAATCTTTCAGGTTGCAAAAAAACTTTATAATTTATCTTTTAAAGAGCGGTTTGATGTGCCTGTGTATCATCCCGAAGTTAAGGTTTACGAAGTATACGAAAAGGATGATTATATAGGATTATTTTATTTTGATCTCTTTCCACGCGAAACCAAAAAAAGTGGTGCTTGGATGACTTCGATTCGAGAGCAAGGTTTATTCAAGAATCAGATTGTAAGACCACATGTGGGAATCGTTTGTAATTTTACCAAACCAACTAAAGATCAACCTTCTCTACTTACCTTAGAAGAAGTAAAAACGTTGTTTCATGAATTTGGACATGCTTTACATGGGCTTTTATCCAAAGTTCATTATCGAAGTTTAGCGGGCACAAACGTATATTGGGATTTTGTGGAACTTCCTTCGCAAATCATGGAAAACTGGGTAAAAGAAAAAGAAACCTTGGATCTTTTTGCAAGACATTACCAAACACAAGAAAAGATTCCTTACGAAATAATCGAAAAAATCAAACATTCAGAAAATTTTCATGCAGGTATACAATTTCTAACTCAACTCAACTATGGTTATTTGGATTTATACTATCATACGACAGATCCTTCTCTAATAGAAGATGTGATTGATTTCGAAAAAAAAGTTACAGAAAAAACGCGATTATTTCCGGAACCTGATAATGTATGTATCTCTACGGGATTTTCGCATATTTTTGCTGGTGGATATTCTGCTGGTTATTATTCTTATAAATGGGCAGAGGTATTAGAAGCAGATGCTTTCGAATACTTTAAAGAAAAGGGGATTTTTAGTCGAGAGGTAGCAGAAAAGTTCAAAAAATACATCCTAGAAAAAGGAAATACCGAAGATCCCTTAGAACTTTACAAGGCATTTCGCGGAAGAGAACCCGATGTAAAATCCTTGTTAAGAAAATTTCGCTTACTCAACGAAGATGGGAAAATTGCCGGGTAATAAATCTTCTCTTAAAAAAGTCAGGCTCCAAGAAGAATCTTTTGCAATTCGGAGCCAGACTTCTTCTGTTCGATAATCTGTTAAAAGATAATTTTCGTTTCGCTTTTCGTAAACAGGAATTTTTATCTTATATCGATAATAATATACAATAGAATTATTATAAACTTTTTTTAAGATTCTTTTTTGTTTGTATTCTAGGATCTCCCATTTTTGGTTTTTTTCTTGGTATTCTGGAATAGGAAAATATTTTTTTAAGAGGAATTGAAGGACTTCTTTTCCTTCTTCGTAAGAAGGCAATTCTATCTTTGGCTTAGATAAGATAGAAATACAAAACACAAAAAATAAAATCAGCTTAATGACCTTCGAATGCACAAATGGTAAATACAGGAACTTTGGTTAATTCGTAAATTTTTCTGGATCCCCCCAAGTCGGGTAAATCCACAATAGCAGCAGCTTCTACGATTTCTCCCCCTAATTGACGTACAAGTTCAATGCCAGCGATCATTGTACCACCTGTTGCAATCAAATCGTCCATTACTATAACTCGATCACCTTTTTTAATTGCATCGATGTGAATTTCGATTTCTTCTTTTCCATATTCGAGTTCGTATTCCTTCGAGATGGTTTTCCAAGGAAGTTTACCTTTTTTTCTGATGGGCACAAAAGAAATGTTGAGGGCATAAGAAACAGTCACACCAATCAGAAAACCGCGAGCATCAATTCCTGCAATTACGTCGATGTTTTTATCGATATATCGCTGAATAAATGCATCCATAAAACCACGCAATGCTTTTGAATCTTGGAATAATGGAGTTATATCACGAAACATTACACCTTTTTCGGGCCAATCGGGAATAGTACGTATGATGCTTTTTATATAATTAGAATCTACTGAATGCATAAATTCAAGTTTTTTTTCAATTTATATTTTACAAGATCTTTTTAAAAATCACTTGTTTCGGAATCCAAAGAAATCATTGTTCCTATGCCTTGGTAGCTAAATAATTCAATTAAAATAGAATGTGGTACTCTACCATCAATAATATGGGTTCTATGAACACCGTGATCTAATGCATCTAAACAACATTGTACTTTTGGTAACATGCCGCCTTGGATAACTCCTTCGCGAATAAGTTCTCGAATACGTAGAGGAGTTAGTCTTGTTATTACGTTGTTGTTGTGTAAAACCCCAGCAGTATCCGTTAGTAAAATGAGTTTTTCTGCTTTTAGAGCTCCTGCAATTGCTCCTGCCATATTATCTGCATTAATGTTTAAACTTTTTCCATTTCTGTCAGGGCTTACTGGTGCAATGACAGGAATATAACCACTATGGATTAAATCCACCAAAATTTCTGGATGAACTTTTTCAATCGTTCCTACTTGACCAAGGAAAATTTCTTTTGTCTGTCCATTTTCTTCTTTCTTTAAAACTAATGGCTTTGCAATTGCCAAATTTGCATCTTTACCTGAAAGTCCAATAGCTTTTCCACCATTCTTTTGGATTAAAGAAACAATTTCTTTGTTTACATGACCAGATAAGACCATTTCTACTACTTCCATGGTTTCTTCGTCTGTTACTCTATGACCGTCTATAAATTTCGAAGAAATGTTTAGTTTTCCTAATAGTTGATTGATTCGTGGTCCTCCACCATGGATGATGACAGGATGAATGCCAATATATTTTAATAAAACAACATCTTGCGCGAAAGAATCCCTTAATAAGGGTTCTTTCATTGCAGCACCACCATATTTGATTACTACAATCTTTTGATGGAATTTTTGTATATAGGGTAACGCTTCTAATAAGATTTCTGCTCGCGTGTTGGGAGATATTTCTTGGTTGATCATAGCTCTTCTTTTTGCAACATTTCTATAAAATGTTTGATGGATTCTTGATCCTTTTTAAGGGAATTAACATAAATTTCTGCGATTGCAACTTCTATTGCACCGCTGATAAACATAACTTTACTCGTGATGTTAATTTTGTATTTTCTTACAGAAGTATTTTCGTCTTTTTTTTCGTAAATTGATTCTCCGTCAATTCGGAACAATGTATCGTTTCTATCGCTAGGCATAACTGTAAACTTATGTATGTTGGTATCTAAATAAAAATCTGATTCTTCTAAAAGGGTATCTGCACCTTTTGGTAAGACTTGAGCAAGTATAGGAGGAGCTGAAGCACCTAATGAAATGTGTCGAACTTGGTGTAGAATATTCCCATCTTGTTTTTCTTCTACAATATGAACGTTTTTTAATTCGGGAAATTTGTCTAGGTGTTTATATCGTTCTTGCCTAGCTTTTAATAAAATATCTAAGGGAACGTTAAATTCTTGTACAATTTCTACTGTCTTCATACAACAACCTAATAATTTTGTTTTTTGTTATGTCTACAATATTTTTAAAACTGAAAATACAAAAAGTTGATGGTATCTGGTGAAGAAAAAATTAAAATCATCCAAACTTGTAAAGTAAGTAGTAGCATTAAACGTTTATTTTTTTCAATTTCGATGTTATTTTTATTCATATAAAATTCATAAGCCCATAATAAGATTAATAAAATTAAATAATCTTGATAGATCATTTTGGGATACCAACTTGCGAACTTAAAAGAGCTGGTAATATCTTCGAAACCAAATAACCTTCCTATCATAAAGTTTGCTTTTTGCATGTTTTCTGCTCTAAACCAAATAAAACCAAAATTCAAACAAAAAAATAGAATAATTCTTGCTAGTACTTCCCATAATAAAGGTATTTTCGTATGTAGAAATTTTTGTAGACTCGATTTATCGTAGATTCGATGAACAACAATCATAACATACTGCCAAATTCCCCATGCAATAAAATGATAAGCAGCTCCATGCCAAATCCCTGTTGCAAGCCATACAATAAAGATATTTAAATAAACGCGAGTTGGGCTTACTTTACTGCCACCTAAGGGAATATAAAGATAATCTCTTAACCATGTTGTAAGAGATATATGCCATCTTTTCCAATGATCCGTAATGTTTCTTGCAGCCATTGGATAAGCAAAGTTAATTTCGAATTCATAACCAAAAAATTTAGCAACACCTCTTGCAATATCTGTATAACCAGCAAAATCAAAATAAATCTGCCAGCCAAATGCTAAGGATGCAACCCATAGATCGATATAATGATAATTTTGAGGGTTTGCAAACACTGCATTTACCATAGGAGCCAAGTTATCTGCTAATACAAGCTTACGAAAAAAACCACTAATGATAAGGGCAAACCCCGTTTTATAATCTTCGAAGGTAATTTGTTTGGGTTGATCCATTTGATGAAAGAAAGTGGTTGCACGAACAATAGGACCTGCAACTAATTGTGGAAAGAACGTCACATACAAAGCAAAATCGATAAAGCTTTCGCGAGCTTTTAATATACCTCTATAAACATCAATTGTATAAGAAAGGCTCTGAAATGTATAAAAAGAAATTCCCACAGGAAGAATTATATCTAAGGGTGTAAGATAAAAGGGAGTTTGGTTCAATTGAAATACATCATTGATCACTTCTAAACCAAAATTTGTGTATTTAAAAAATCCTAAAAGACCTAGGTTCAAAATTACAGAAATTGTAAGCCATGTTTTGTCCGATAATTTAGATAAAACTTTATAAATATTTTTATGATAATTTTTTTTTCTATAAGATTCTATTCCTAATGCTGCTATATAATCATAAAACGTCGATAGTAAGATCAAAGACAAATATTCTGGTTTAAATACACCATAAAAATAGTAAGATGCAAGTAATAAAAAAAAACGTAATTTTTTATCTTCGTTTCTAAGTAAATGACCAACAAATAATGTAACAAAAAAAAATATCAAAAAGTGAAATGATGTAAAATTCATATCAATTAGTCAAATTCTAAAAATTTCTATGAAACATTTGGGTCAATAGATTTTTATTTAAAAACTTCTAATACCTTCGTCATACAAAATTCTTGAAATTTTATAGTGTAAGAAATTCTGATAGGTTTTTCTACAATAATTTCTACTTTCTTTTACAGGCAGAATTTCTAAAAAATAATTAAAATCGTTATAATAGTATTTTTTCTTCCATTTTTGGAGGTTTCCTGGTCCACCATTATAAGCTACTGCTGCCCATCGAAAATCATTGTTGTATCTTCTCATCAAATCCGAGAAAAATTTAGCACCTAATTGAATGGACGTTTCTGGATGGAGTAAATCGTAATCATTGATTTTTAACTTCGATGTGAGCCATTCCCCTGTTTTAGGCATAATTTGCATTAGTCCACGTGCCCCAGAACGACTTATAGCATCTTCTCGAAACATGCTTTCTTGTCTCATCAATGCATATATAGCATCTTCGGAAATATTGTATTCTTTTTCGTATTTTTTTACCAGTTCTCTGTAAGGTCTAGGATACAATCGACTTAAAAGATAGGGGGGTAGTGTAAAAGGATCTTCGGGTATGTTTAAAGTTCGAATCAATTGTCTTAAAAAATAAACTTCGATAAATTGATTTTCGCTTTTTTTTCCTGCGATTACTAAATATTTTAAATAGTCAATTTTTGTTAAACGATTTATATAATATTCTTTAAATAAATCGAGACCAAATTGATATTCTCCATATCGGAATAAAAATATAATTTCTTCGGGTATATAAATATTCGAAGAGATGAGCACATTTTGTAATTCTAATGCTTTTGGATTGTAAAAATAGTTCAGTCTTTTTGTACTTAAAAACATCAATGCATCGTCTTTATGACCATGATATACAATCCATTTGTAATAATCTACAAGAGTATTGACTTGGTTCCAATCGGAAAGAAAATTTCTTGGACTGGTTTTAACATTATCCCAAATTACTTGTATATAATAGCTACCTGGCGCATAATAATAAAAATTTTCTTCTATTGTCTTGGATAGTTCATAATTTTTTATAAAATATTTATAATAATAATACAACCAATAAAAAAACCTTCCTGCTTCTGTTTGATGAGGAATTTTTTTGAAAGCTTCTTCCCAATATTTTTTTTCTTCGAAAGTAAATTTATCTAGATTATCGGGTTCTTTCTGAACAATCAAAAATCCAATTAATAAATCATAAACATCAATATCATAATGAAAGTAATTTAAATATTCTAGGATTTCGTTAAAATAAGTCTCTTTATATCTATTATCTTTTTTGGATAGTTCTTTTAGTGTATTAAGATAGATTTTCCAAAGGTTCTCTTGGTAGTATTTTACATGCTTAAAAACGTTGATGATTTTTAATATAGGGTCATATTCATTTTGTTTATAACAATTTTGTAGCCAATTTTCTAAGATTTCGGGGTTTTGGGATAGATAACTGTATCCAATATTTGCTAACTGGTAAAGAGAATGCCAATCCTTTTGTTTTATAAAGTATTCACCATCATAGTAAATTGTTTTATTACTTGTGGTTTGTATAATTTGATTTTTATTAAATCGCGTTAGTGCATTTGTAAATTTATCATTAAAATAAAAAGCAGTAAAGTATCTATAATAATTAGATGGAATTGTATCGATGGAGTTCATCAATTCTTTTGCAATAAGGTTTAAAATATAACTTTGGTACGTCCTTAGTGCAGCATCAAAATAAAATTGTAATGATTTATCTTTTTGGTTGAGCTTATCGTAAATTTTTGCTACAAAATAACTTCCTAATGGGGATAATAATTGTCTTCTGTTTTCTACTAAATAAAAAAAATATTCTTTTTGATTTTTCGATAAACTATCAAAATTATTATACATTAGCTGGGCAAGTTCTCGGAATAAAGTTTTTGTAATAACATCGCTTTGATTATAATCTGCTTTTAATAAAATGTTTAATTGTAATAGAATTTGATTTTGATCTTTTGCAATATTCTGAGCTTTTAATAGAGAAAAATTACTAAGAATTCCTTCTACATTTTTATAAGCACTTAGGCATGAGATGAAATTATCATTACAATCAATGCCAGCCGAAAGAAGATAGAGTCGAATTACTTCGTCATTTTGGTTGTTGTATTTTTTTTCTTTTTCTAGTGCTTTTGCAAAGATATAGTGATGTTCTTTTGTAATTGGATTCTGTTTTTTAAAAAAATTAACGATTTCTTCCCATTGAGAAGAGCGAAAATAATATAAAAGTTCTGTATCGATAGCCCATAATACTTGGTTTAAATTAAATAATATGAACAAAATGAAAAATCTTTTAAACCACACTTTTTTTATCGTTATATTGTAAAAATATTTAAAACATTTTTTATTCTTCATTCCTAAATAAAAAGTAATTGATATTTATAAAATACGAAAATATATAGTTCAAGTATAATGAAACAAAATTTTTTAGAAATTTATCAAAATTATAGCAAAGAACTAAAACCATTTTTAAGAGTAGACGATGAACTATTCGATTTAGTCGTTGCATCGCCCTTAAAAAGTATGGATTATATTTTAAACCGAGATATTAGTATATTTTTTAAACCTTATGCATTATTTTCTTTATCATTTATCGAAGGAAAGTTAAAACAAGCACAGGAATATTTTGATTTTTTTAATATTCACTTAGAGGAAAGTTTAAAATATCAAGATATCATTATCCCTATGGTTAGGTATTATTTGTTTCTTGGATGTAGCAGGAAAGTATTCGGTATTTTTATCGAGTATCATAAAAAACGAGTAAAGAATTCTTTTCTATTTTTAGTTAGCTATTTTTTATCAAAAGAATCAAAGGAATACCAATTGTATGAAAGTTTTTTTGAAAATTTCTATTCCGAAGAGATTGTTTCTATGTTTAATAGCGATACATTATTTTTGTTTTTTTTTAAAAAGAATTTTGATGTTCTAAAAGAAAAACTCTATTTTTCCGAACAGCTTAAGCATTCTTATAGGGATTGGTCAAAACATTTTGATGATTACCGAAAGGTTTTATTCAATAATTGGTTTTTGATCAATTTTTTGGTATCTGGAAATGTTTACACGGCTTTTCAGTTTTTTTTGTGGACAAAAAAAAATGATGGATTTCAATTTTCTCAAGAGTACTTCGATAGCTGGAGTCTTAAACTTAGCATTATTTTTATTAGGCATCATAAATACCAAGCATTAAAATACTTACACCACAAAGATTTTATTTTTTATTCTAAACAAGAAGCATACGAAAAGATCCATTTTTTTATAGATCCTAAAATAGATGATCTTAATCAGAAAAACGAGTATTTAAAAAATTTGATTTTTGAGTTTAATTTGTATTACTATTATAAAATCTTGCATACTTATTTCGAAGAAATAATGTTGACAGGTATAGAATGGCAAGAGAAACTGAATGATTATAGTATAAATACAGTATACATTTGGCAAATCTTAGAAGAAGTTATGAAGAACATTTCATTAAAAGAAAATATCATAAAAAGTTTCTTCGAGAAGAAGACTCTACAAGAAAAGGAATTATATAAGATAATTTTATATATAATTTATAAATATAGAAAAATGATTTTGTTCTATGCTGGCTTTGATCCTTTTTTTAAAGCAATTGTAGCACTTTTTTACGAAAGATACCAGCCTTTTTTAAGTTTAAAGCTTTATAAAGGCAATCCACATCCATTAGTAATTTTTAGAATGCAGCATTTATATAAAGACTTCCCCAATATCGATATTATTAATAAAAAATATTTGCAAATAAAACAAAACCAATTATCCCAAATCATTAATTTATAAGGTGAAACATGAACACAAATAAAGAAGAAATTGCTAAACTAATAAAATTTATCAAAAGCATGCAACTAATCATCAAAACCTCTCCTAATAAAGAGCAAGTAGAACGTGTTAAAAAGGATCTTTATAAATATTTAAAAAAACTACAAACCTATATTCCAGATTTTGATCCTCTAAAAGAATCTATAGAACAACTAGAAAAAAGAATTTTTCAAGATACATTTAGTTATGACTTCCCAACACAAAGTAAAGCAACTGAAGAAATCATTGAACAATCTTGGGATGTAAAAATACCTATTAAAAAAGCATCTCCTCATTGTAATGATCCAGAGATTAATTTTCTTGCAAGTGCATTAGAAATTATTCAGAGGGAATTTTGGCCAGTTTTAACAGAACAACATATCCAATTAGATTTTACTCATTCTCAGGAAAGGCAATCGATACGTTTAGGATTTGATGAAATACAAAGAGAATTAAAATCCTTGTTAGAGACAATTGAGGATCATGCATTAGCAGAATCACCTGATTTTCGTGATCAATTGTATAAAATGAAAAATAAACAAATCCGTCTTTTTTTAATCAATACCCATGAATTTTTAAAAAAGTTAAAAGACTTTTTGGTGAGGTTACTTCAAGATTTAGATAAAAGGGGTTCTATCATCAAAAATCCAAACGATACAATTACATTTAATCCAAATTTCGAAGAAGCAACATGGCTTAATGGCTATACAATTCGTTCTGCTTTAACAGAATTTGTTGATTTAATTCAATTTATCTTAAAAAAAATCAATTTACCAGATTTTAAACAAAAAAAATTCTGATGAAAAATTTCACATTAAGAGGATAGTATGGCAATTGTAAAACCAACAGTAGATGTAACAAACTCCACCATAGGAGAAAATTCCTATTTTAGCGGTCGTTTTTATATCAATGGTTCCTTAAAGATAGATGGAAAGTTCGAAGGAAAATCTTTACAAGCAGATCAACTTTATATCGGTCCAACAGGTAAGGTAAAAACAAACATTACAGCATCAACCGTTATAGTAGAAGGAATTGTGATCGGAAATATTTATGCGAAAAATCGTGTCATGTTAATGCCTACCGCAAGAATTTTAGGAGATATAACGACACCAGAACTAGTAATTCAAAATGGGGTGATTTTAGAAGGCCGTTGTATGATATCCAATGATTTAAAACATTCTGCTAAAGATTATATTTTTGCAGAATACGATAAAGACAACTTATCCGAAGAGAAGTTATTTGGTAAAAAATCAGGTTAATACAATTTTAAAAGAATTTTTGTTTATTACTGGTGGCGACCCTTCGGGTATAGGACCAGAAATTATTCGAAAATCGTTGTATCAATTAGGGAAGAATTATCAAAATTTAAAAATTTTTTATATTTTTAATTCCTCGAGCGATGAGATTGAAAAGTTATTTACTCATTTAATGGATTGGCAGATTTATGTAATCAACCATAAAAAGTGGAATGAAAAAGATTTTTTTCTATTAAGAGATTTATCCATTCCCGAAAAGAATCTTTTATTTATCTATCAAGTTGGTACTTATAATCATACTTATCCTACACAACAATCTGGTAAACTTGCTTATCAAGCACTAAAAGAAGCAGTAAATTTGATCAAGCTATATGGTTGTAAGGGATTAGTTACAGCACCAGTATCCAAAGAGTGGATAGGAAAAAATCAACCTAATTTTACTGGGCATACGGGATTCTTAGCAAAAGAATTTAAAGCTTACGTTCTAATGATTATGTATTCAAATTATTTTTCTGTCATTCCTCTAACAGAACATATACCACTAAAAAAAGTACCAAAGGAACTATACAAAAAATTACAAGATACTCAGTTATTAAAATTATTGAAAGCATTATACAATAAACATATCTTTAAAAAACGTTGGGCATTTTGTGGTTTAAATCCTCATGCAGGCGATAATGGTTTAATTGGCAAAGAAGAAATTGAATTTATTAAACCTTTTATAGAAAAGTTAAAGAGAAATAAAATTCCCATCGATGGTCCTATTTCTGCGGACTCTTTATTTATACCAGATAGATTACAAAACTACGATTTAATTTTTGCTTGTTATCATGATCAGGGCTTAATTCCTTTTAAAACCTTAAACGGAAAAGAAGGAATTAACCTTACGTTTGGTTTGCCTTTTTTGCGAACAAGTCCAGATCATGGTACGGCTTTTGATATTGCTTTTAAAGAAATTGCAGATTTCCAAAGTATGTACAATGCCATAGAAATTCACCTAAAAGATTTATGGAATTAAGTAATTTTTTATTGCAATTTCGCGGAATTTTATTTTTTTTTATAATTATTTGGGGAATTTTTTCTATTTTACATCTCTTCCATTTTGGTTTTAGTATTGTTTGGAGGTTGATTATATTACTTTTATTTGTATTTTTTGTGCTTTTACATTATCCCTTTTTAATCGAAGAATTGAATCAACTTTCTTCTAATTATCTAGAATATTTAAAAAAAATATTAAAAGAAATTATAAATTTATTAAATTATATAGATTTTTTTTTGTATTTTTTATGGCCTATTATTTTGATCTATTCTTTTTTTTCTGCAAAAGAAAAAAAAGCTTTGGATTTTATCAAAATTTTAGTTGTTATAACGTTGATGTTTTGGTTGATTCATTTTGTTAAAGACAATCCTTTTGTAAATCAGATAATTCAGAAATATTTTATAAAATACTTTTAATATTAATTTTCTAAATTGAACAAAAAAAACTTGTAATTAACGTTTTTATATTTGATAAGGTCAATATGAAAATTCAAGGTTTATTTACAGCTATTATAACGCCTTTTAGTAAGGATGGTAGTAAAATTGATTATGATGCTTATCAAAAACTCGTCGAAATGCAAATTGAGGCTGGTGTTGCTGGCATAGTTCCATGTGGCACAACGGGGGAATCTCCTACTTTGACGCATCAAGAACACATAGAACTCATAAAAAAAACGGTTGAATTTGTAAGAGGACGTACACTTGTAATTGCTGGAACAGGTTCCAATTCTACAAAGGAAGCAATAGAGATGACAAAGGCTGCTTGCGATGCAGGGGTCAATGCGGTAATGTTGGTAAATCCTTATTACAATAAACCAACACAAGAAGGTTTATATAGACACTTTAAAACCATAGCTCAAAACTCATCAGTTCCTGTTGTTTTGTATAACATAAAAGGAAGGACTGCTGTAAACATTGAACCCGAAACCTTTGTGCGATTAGCAGAAGTCCCAAACATTGTAGCTGTTAAAGAAGCATCAGGAGATTTAAACCAAATGGCAAAGATTCTAAAATATACAAACTTTAAGTTAACCATACTTTCTGGGGATGATAATATAACTCCAGCAGTGATGGGCATTGGTGGACAAGGTGTTGTTTCTGTTGCATCGAATATCTATCCTAAACGTATGGTTAAGATGATAGATTATTATTTGTCGGGTGATTTCGAGAAGGCAAATGAGATCTTTTACAGTTTGTTTGATTTTATGAATGCAATGTTTTGGGAAACAAACCCAATCCCAGTAAAAACTGCTGCGGGAATATTAGGATTGTGTGAACCTACTTTAAGATTACCGTTATGCGAAATGAGCGCCGAAAAGGTAGAACGTCTAAAAAAAGTCATTGAAAAAACGGGGGTAGATGAATGATTCGAATTGGTATTTCTGGTGCATTGGGTAGGATGGGAAAAACCATTGGAGGATTAGCATTAGAAGATAAAGAAATTCAGATTGCCCTAGCATTAGAACATCCTCAACATAAAGATTTAAACCAAGACTATGGTATATTGCTCCATCAAAAACCAATGAATGTATTTCTTACGTCTAACAAAGAATCCATCAAAGATATTGATGTATTAATCGATTTTACTCAACCAGAAAATACAACAGAAGTCCTAAAAATTTGTGATGTTTATAAAAAACCTATAGTTATTGGAACAACTGGTTTTACAAAAGAACAATACGATTTTATTCATCAATATAAAGAAAAGATTCCTGTTTTGGTTTCACCAAATATGTCGTTAGGTGTAAACGTTTTATTCTTCTTAGTGCAACAATCTGCAAAACTTCTAAAAGAATTCGAAGTAGAAATTACCGAAATCCATCATTCTAAAAAAAAAGATGCACCATCGGGAACAGCAGTTCGACTCAAAGATATTGTTTTACAGATGTATGGATATAAAGAAAATGATGTTATCTATGGTAGAAAAGGAATTGTTGGAGAACGACCTAAAATAGAAATTGGTGTTCACGCGATTCGAGGAGGAGATGTAGTAGGTGAACATACTGTATACTTTTTTTCTGAAGGAGAGCGAATCGAAATTACTCATAAAGCAACATCTAGAAGCATCTTTGCAAAAGGAGCTTTGGTAGCTGCGAAATGGTTAGTACACCAAAAGCCAGGAATCTATTCTATGAACGATGTTTTAGGTATTAGCAATTTATGAGTTTGATTTTGAATAAAATCAACCTTCTTGTTGTTATTGATATTCTAATTGTTGCATTTTTATTGTATCGAATCTATGTTTTGTTAACACGAACAAGAGCAATGCAATTACTTTTTGCTATTGTAATTATACTTATATTTGATGTAATATCTAAAAAACTTCATTTAGAAACTATCTCTTGGATTATTAAAAATTTAAGTGCATATTTGGTTTTTGGTATTATTGTTTTGTTGCAGCCAGAATTACGAAGATTAGTGGGAGAAATTGGCAACATGCCGATCTTTAATTGGATCAATCCAAAAAAAATTGAGCATTTAGATAAGATTGTAGACGCTGTGTTAGAACTTGCAAAAAACCATGTTGGATCGTTGATTTGTATTTTACAAGATATGAAACCAGAATACATCATCGAACGATCCATCAAATTAGATGCATTGATTTCGAAAGAACTACTTTTGTCGATTTTCTACGAGGAGAATCCCTTGCATGATGGAGCAGTGATCATCGAAAAGGATCGAATTATTGCAGCAGCTTGTTTTTTGCCCGTTTCGGATTCTCCTTTATTAAAGACCACACATGGAGCACGACATAGGGCAGCGATGGGAATGGCAGAAGAAACAGATGCCATTGTAATAGTAACCTCAGAAGAGACTGGAGAAATTAGCGTTATGCATAATGGACAGATGTTTTCTCCTATTCCAAAAGAAAAACTTAAAGAAAAAATCTTGGAATTGATGAATAAAAAGAGTTAATTATGTTAAAAATTTTACAGTTTATAAAATATCGATGGCAGGCAAAATTAGGAAGTCTTATTATAGCTATTATATTTTATTATTATGTTCAGTATACAAAAACCGCAACAAAAACATTTTTTATTCGTGTAGAAACGCCCACAATACCCAATCATCTAGTATTTAGAGAAGAACCACCTCCTTTTATAAAAGTTGAATTTTCTGGTCCTGAAGAGTTATTAGCCATTGATCCATCAAACTTTAAATTGTATTTAATTAATACAGGGCCAACAGCAGGTTTGAATAATTTTCGTTTAGAGTTGATTCCACCACCGCCACCATCATTGCAAGTAAATTTGGAATATTCTGAAATACAAATTCAACTTGATAATAAAAAAAGAAAAACATTTCCAATACAACCTGTATTTGATTTACCTCCAAACAAAAAGCTTTATTATTGGAATTTTAATCCAATGTTTATTACAATCGAGGGACCAGAGTCAACGATAAATCGCGAATTCTATTTAAAATTGATACCAATAAAATTATCGGCAAATTCTACGATCTTTTATGGAAGGGTAATGTTTCAACAAATGCTTAAATTCACAAAATTAGTAGAAAATCAACCATTTGAAGTTCAATTAGAATTAAGATACTACACAGAAGAAGAATTTCAAGAAAGATTAAACCAGCTTCCCTTTGGTTTTAATTCTTTTGAGTTGGAAATTCCTGTTAATTGTAGAAATAACTTAGGCAATTTAGAAATAGCAAGCGAACAAAAAGTAAAAATATTCTATATTTCGAAATATTTTCTTACAGCAAATTCTTTTGTTGCAGAAACATTTTGTCCAGTGGAATTAGATAATTCTTCAGAAAGTATAATCCCGAGTAATTACATTCCCGATTTGCCCGTAGTGGTAAAACCAAAATTAGAAATACAAGAACTAGAAATTCTTAAGATTGAACCATTAACAGTTGGGTTGCAATTTAGAATAAAGAAAAAAATACCGATCAATCAATTAGAAAAAGGATTACAGGAGCATTTAATCAGATGATTTTAGGGATAGGAATCGATATCATCGAACATAAACGAATAGAAAAAATTTATCAAACTTACGGTAAAAAGTTTTTAGAGAGATATTTTCATCAAGACGAAATCGAATATTCTTTAAGTAAATCCAATCCTATACCTCATTTATCTGCCCGTTTTGCTGTTAAAGAAGCAGTCATAAAAACCTTGAACATTCGTAATAGGATTGGTTTGTTGTATAGAGATATCGAGGTGGCTGGGAAAAACTTTGGGAAAAAGAATTTAATTTTAAAAGGTAAAATTGCAGAAATTGCTCAAAAAAAGGGGGTAAAAAAATATCATTTTTCTATTACCCATTCAGAGAATTTTAGTGTAGCAGTGGTCATATTGGAAGGTTAAAATCTATCTAATTATCGCGTATTGTTAAATAGAATCTTTTTTTGTAGTTTATATTCGAGAAGTTCTCTTCTTAGTTGTGCCATATTACAAAGAAGTTCTGCATCTGAGGGATTTTTCGTTATAATGTAAAAAATATAATGCTGTTCTTTTTTCTCTATTTCTATTTCTGGTTCAACATGAGTTCTTGTAAGACCAATAGCAATTCGCAAAATTCCCGCATAGAATTCTACTAAATTTTGTTCGCTGGTGGTTAATGTTTCGAATTCTGGATGTTTTTTGTTTGGAAAGGATTTTCTATGATATCTAGCAATGCAGGCAATTAATTCTATTTCATTTTTGGTAAAGCCTAATAAATATTCTGTTTGTGAAATAATGTAATAGCTATGTTTATGGTGACTAGTATGAGCAATAGCGATTCCAATATTGTGTAATAAAGAAGCGTATTCTAATAATTCTTTATAAGATAATAATTCGGGATATTCTTTGCCAATGTATTTTAATATTTTTAAAGAAACATTTGCTGTATTAAAAGGAATCTCTTGATTAAAACGCTTTAATAAGTTAATACAAGAATTTCTTCGGATTTCTTTTAGATCGTTTCTTTTGTTTTTTCTGTAGAGTAATTCGTAAAGAACACCTTCGCGTAATGCATAAGAAGAATAAACCATTTTGCTGATTTTAAATATTTCGAAAATTTGTTTTAAAATTATTACACCTGCTGGTAAGATGTCGGCACGATTTTCGTCTATATCAAGTTTCTTTTGTCTTTTTTCAGGTGTTTCGTATCGAGAAATTTTTTCCCAGAGATCCATTAGTTCTAAATAGCTAAATTCGTTTTTTTTGTTTTGATGGATTAACTCTACAACGGTTTTTGCTGTTCCAGAAGATCCAATTGCGACATCAAAAGATAAATTTTGATTTTTAAATTCTTCGTATGTATTAATAATAAAGTTTTTTACGTAATTTTCTGCTTCTTTGATTTTTATAGGATTTAGAATCCCATTACGGAAAAATCGTTCAGTTAATCGTACAGCACCTAACTTAATAGAACGGATAAATAATGGATTTGCTTTATAGCCTAAGATAATTTCGGTAGAACCACCTCCAATATCAACTACAAGTGCATGTTGTTCATAAGCGGGGATAATTTGTAACACACCTAAATAGATCAAGCGGCCTTCTTCTTGTCCTGGAATTACTTTAACTTTTATACCAGTTTCTTTATATACTTTATAAAGAAATTCTTTTTGATTTTTTGCTTCGCGAACAGCAGAGGTTGCAACCGCTTGCATGATTGCGTTGTATTTTTTTGCGATAACTTTAAAACTCTTTAATGCTGCAATTGCTCTTTTTTCTGCATCGGGTGTTATATAATCGTAATCCCTTCCACCTTCGCCTAATCGAACGACTATCTTTTCTCTATCTAATACTTGAACCTGATTGTTTTCTTTTTTTGCTATGATCATATGAAAAGAATTCGTGCCCATATCGATAGCTGCAATTGGTCGGTTTAACATAATTTCCTAAAAAAAACAAATTGATGACTGAACAACCAATTTTACGTATTTTTTAAAAAATCCTTGATAAATAAAAAATATAAAAAAGATTGAATTGTATGATAGAATTTTATGGTTATCAAAAATGCGATACATCGCGTAAAGTAGAAAAGTACCTAAAAGAAAAGGGCATTGAGTATAAATTTATTGATATTACACAAAAACCTCCATCCAAAGCAATCTTAAATCAATTGATCAAAAGGTTGCAAATTTTACCAGAAGATTTGATCAATAAATCGAGTACTACATACCGTGAATTAAACCTTAAAGATAAGATCAAAGAACTAAAAAAAGACGATATTCTAAAACTTTTAATAGAAAATCCAAAACTCATCAAAAGACCAGTTATTGTAGATAAATCAAAAGATCTTTATGGTATTGGTAAAGACGTTATGAATCTTTTTTAATTGATGGTCTGTTCGAAAAATGTAAAAACAGCATCCAGCTCTTTATCCCAGTAGGGAAAATCATGCTTACAATTTTCGCAAAGATTTAATGTGATAGTTTTCGAAGAATTCCTATTCTTTAAAAAATTGTAAAGATGAAGGGTATGTTCGTAGCTGACAATATTGTCTTTTTTCCCATGACCTAAGTAAATATGGGTATGAATCCCTTTTTGCTGAAAGTTATGGATAGGATTGTCGATGGTATGCCAACGTTCTTTAAATTGATGATATTCTCCATAAGTTAGTCGCATTAAATTATCAGTAGGTGTTATGGTTTGATCATAATCTCCCGAAAGCGCAGCAACAGAATAGAATAGTTTTGGATTTCGAGATGTGATAAGAATAATCCCCCGAGCCCCCGTGGATAATCCTAAGCCCATATTATAATAAACTTCTTTAAAAAGATTGAATTGGTTAAAATAAGGAATGAAATCATTTTCGATAAATTGCATACCTGGTTTTTTATGCCATTTGAGTTTAGTTTCTGGAAAATATTGGGATTCGTATACAGTGATATTCATTTCGGGAGCTATTGCTATATATTGATATTTTTTTATAAATTCTATCAATCTTGTTTCGTTAAACCAACGCGTTTTCGAGAACTTCCAACCAGGAAGTACCAATAAATTCTTAGTACATTTTTTTTGATCTAATTTTGGTATGTATATGTCAATGTTTACTTTATCGATTGTTAGTTGAACTAATACAAGATCATCCTTTTGCGTTTTTTGAGAATGATGATCAATGAAATTCTGAATATCATTTACTCTATAGCATTTTTCTTTTTCAAATGCATACAAAGAAAAAATATTAAACAAAAATAATAAAAATAATATATAAATATTCATAAATTATTTTCTTTTGTTAAAATAGTTTTTTAGCCCTGTTAGCATGGTATCCGAGAAATAGTCTTCTAAGTCAGTATTTTTATGCAGCCAAAGATATTCTTCGTGTTCATCGGAGATTTCTATTTTCCCGCCTAAATAATAGCCTTCGAAAAGAATTGCTACGGAATCTTTTTGATCTTTACTAACAAAATGAGGAAAAACGTACACGGGGTCTGGTTGGATTTTATAATGTATTGAACCTAATTCTTCTTTAATTTCTCTTTCGAGAGCGGATAACCATTTATAGTGTTCGTCTTTTGTAATTCTTCCACCTGGTAAGTCTCCAAATCCAGTAATACGATCTTTTAAATATAAAAAATAATTTTTATCCCAGAGTAATAATTTTAATGTTATCTGGAATTCGCCATTTTGAATCATATTTATACTTCCTCTGCATCGATAAGTTCAAATGTATTGCCTTTTCGTATGATCTTTTTATAGATTTTTGAGGCACATTCTTGTAAACGTTTTAATATCAATGGAGAACGTTCTGCTAAATATAAATGGAATTGCAATTCTTCTTCGAAGATAGTAGTATTCAAAGAGAGTAGATCGGATATCTCTTCGAAGGTTTGTTTACTATATCGATGAATATTTTCGAAAAATATGATAAAAATTTTTGATGTTTCGTAGATATATTTTTGCTCTTCTTCGGATAAAAATGCAATGATATTTACAGCAAATTCTGGTAATAATTGGTGTTTTTTAGGTTGATTCAAAGAGCGATATTTATAAGACCATAAGTTGCCAATGGAACGTTCAAACACTTCTACCCAAGAAGAGGTTAAATTTGTATTGGTGATTTCGAACATGGTTAAGAGTGCTAAAAGAACAATGCTTTCGTGTTTGGGGTTTTTTATTTTTTCGTAAAAATTCATTCTTAGTTCTCCGAAGAATAAAAATTCTTCGCTTGCTTTAAAGATAGAATAGATTTCTTCGTAGTGTATATCCGAAGGGAGAGAAAAAAAAGCAATGTCTTTTTTGTTGTGGGAAAATATTTGTTTTATCAGATCGGGATAACGCAAGATAAAATAAGCAATGAGCATGTATTTGTCTGGCAAAACCTTTAAGTTATGGAGTAGTGATTCGATGATTTCTATAATATTGCTTTGGTCAGTAATTTCTTCCAAGTATTTGATTACAAGCCATACATCGACTTCTTGGGTTGTTTTTAGAAAGGTTTGAGCAGAGTCATGCGGAAATTCGCCACCGATAATTTCATAAATATAAAAATCGGACTCTAAAAAATGGATATTTTTCATTTTTCTGTATGTGGGTTCGTCAATCCAGGCTAAAAAAGACATCAATGCTTGGTTCAGATGCTTTTCCATTGAACTAGAACTTTTTTCGAACCCGTTGTAATAGTTTAGTGCGTCGATTAGTTCGTTTAATCCTAAATCTAACAAATTTTTTATTCCAAAAGGTTCTTCTTCGAACTCTAAAGCAAGCTCAATAAATTCTATTAGAAAACTACTTTCTGGTTCACCATTCTTTAACCAGAACTGAGTTTGTTTGTATAGTTCATAAATTAAAAATTCTTCCGCTTGTTTATCTTCGTAATCGATATAATTTCTATAAGCACTAATTAAGTCCATTCGTTACTCCTTAATCCATTTTTTCTTGAATTCGTTTAAAATAACATCGTCGGGAAAAATCTGGTTTTTATTTTCTAAATATCGCGAAATTTGATACAAATTTTTTGTAATATAATCCATTTTCTGTGTTATTTCTGGATATTCTTTTGCTACATTATTATAAGTAATCTCTTGATCAATTCTAAAAAGATATTTTTCTGGGCTATGAAAATAATGATAATAAATAAAAGGATGTTGAATCATACCTATAATATCGGTATCGGAACCACCAGCAAAAAATGCAAAAGTATCTTCTTTTACAAGTGTTAGATCCCTCCCAATTGAACTATAAAAGGTATTTCCACCTGTCATCGCTAATATTGTAGGAAGAATATCTAATTGGCATACCACATCATAGCGAACTTGTGGTCGGATTAAATTCGGAGAATAGATCAAAAAAGGAATTTGACGATCTTCATAATAATTAAGATTTGTA
>Ga0197142_1001498_pt1 | contig 21325 bp, 16 predicted proteins | sample GBS60_MetaG_FD_148614 | JGI IMG/M metagenome (GOLD analysis project Ga0197142, IMG submission 148614) | Sediment microbial communities from Great Boiling Springs, Gerlach, Nevada, United States - GBS 60_MetaG | ecosystem: Environmental > Aquatic > Thermal springs > Hot (42-90C) > Sediment... | reverse complement strand
GTGCGGCAATGGGCGCCCGCGGCTGTCTCATGCCGCCCAGGAGGTCCTGGAGCTGCTTGAGGGCCGCGGCGCGTTGTTCTTCAACGAAATCACCCGCCTGCTGCGCCGGCTTCCGAGCGAGGTCGAGGACGCACTCTGGGAGCTGATCGCCGCCGGCCTGGTCACCGCCGACAGCTTCGAGAATCTCCGCGCCCTGATCGACCCGAAACGGCGCCGCGGCCAGGGGAGGGGACGCACGGCGCGCCCGCGCCACGCCGGGGGACGTTGGGCGCTTCTGGCTGCGGCGTCCGAGGCGGACCCGCCGCCCGAAGAGGCCCGGCGGGAGTTCTTCGCCCGCCAGTTATTGGCCCGCTGGGGCATCGTCTTTCGCGAACTGCTGGCCCGCGAACCCCTGGCGCCCGCCTGGCGTGACCTGCTCGTGCTCTACCGCCGGCTCGAAGCCCGGGGCGAGGTCCGCGGCGGGCGCTTCGTGGCGGGCTTCGCCGGCGAGCAGTTCGCCCTGCCCGAGGCGCTCGATCTCCTCCGCGCCGTCCGACGCCAGTCCGAAACCGAAACCCTGCCGGAGATCTCCCCGGCAGATCCCCTGAACCTGAGCGGGATTCTGCTGCCCGGGCCCCGTATGAGCCCGCTCTCCGCCGGACGCCTGCGCCTGCTTTGACGCTCAGGCCAGCACCGGGAGCTCGGGCCGCCGGCGCTCCTCGGGGATCGGTACGTGATCGGGCACTCTGTAGCGCGGCTCGCGATGGTCGCTGAAGTCCAGATAGAGCTTGCCGCGCAGGAATCGCTCCGGGAAGTGCCCCAAGCGAAACAGCGGGTATTTGAAGCCCGGCCCGTATAACTTCCGGCCCAGCAGGTAGTAGTAGATGGGAATCCCCAGAATCAGCTTGAGCTTGACGCTCGACGAGCTGCGCATGAAGTCGACGTTATAGCGCCAGCAGGTGAAGAAGAACTCCCATTGCAGGTCGGTCAGTCGCGCAATTTTCGCCCCCTCGTACTTCTCCAGCCGCGTGTCTTCAAGCGGCACGAACAGGGTCGGGATGATGACGCCCTTGAAATCTTTAAGCGCATACAGCAGCTCGAGCGATTGCTTGGTGTCTTCGTCGGTTTCGCCCGGCAGGCCGATGATGAAGGTCGCCATCGGAAACCAGTTGTGCCGGTTCATGATCTCGTAGCCTTTGAGGACCACGTCCGGCCACTGCTCCGGGCGGAACGGGTAGGCCTTGCCCGGCATGTACTTCTTGAACAGCCGGATCGAGCCCGTCTCCAGACCCACAAACATCATGGCGTAGCGGTGCTCCGGGTGAGTGGACTTTTCATTCTGGAACGGGCTCATGCCCACGGCCCACGGCGTGAGCTCCTCGATCACCTCCGGATTGACCACCGGCGGAGTGATGGTGCCGTGCGTCAGCGTGAGATATCGCACGCCGGGCACCTCGGCGATGGAGCGGAACAGCCGTTTGAGCGCAGCCAAGTTGGTCTGGAATTTCTTGCCTTGCTCATAGAGGAACAGATCCTCCGTGGTGAGCGTGATGGTGTCCGCCCCCTCGGCCACCTGGGCCCGCACGTTGGCGACAACGTCCTCGACCGGAATGCTCTTGCCGGCGCGCAGCGCCACCGAACAGAACTGGCAGCCTCGCCCGCAGCCTCGCGTAATCTCGACCACGCCGAAGGTCGCCCGGTGCCGGATCCGGGGTATACTTCCCAGTTTCGGGCTCTTGCACTCGACCCGAGGCGGCAGCGACTCGCCCCGGACGGCGGCCGCAAACAGATCCGCCGCCACCTCTTCGGCTTCGCCGTGGACGATGCAGTCGATTCCCCACTCTTGCTGTAGACCCTTGTGTTCGATCTGCCAGCCGCCCGGTCCGCCGACGATGACCTTCAAGTGGTGTTTGTGACGCCTCAGGGCCGGATGCAGGACCAGCCGCCGGAACTCCGCCGCATTGATCGGCTCACAGTCGGCGCCGTAGAAGCCGGCGTAGACATCCGTGGCGAAGGTGATCCCCAGGGGATTGTGGGCGTGGATGCCCACCGCGCGGGTGTCCTCCCCCACAAACTGCCCGAGTTGGTCGGCGTAGCAGACCGCAACGTTGTCTTCGCCGAAGCGCTCGACAAGCAGCGCCTCGATGACGCGCAGGCCGTTCGGCACATATTTGGCCTGCCCGTCCTCGCGCACTTCCACGTCCGTGGACCAGTTCACGCCCAGGTACCGGGCATACTTGGAGGGCAGGGTCGCCAGCAACATCTGCCGCCAGGGGGAGCGGAGGAACTCGCTGGACTCTGAGGTGGCCGCCGCCAGGACGATCAGCTTGCCTCGGCTTGACATGAGCAGGAACCTCCTGGAATCTGTACTGGGACGTCAACAACTCGTCTTGGCCTTTAATTCAATTATATGCAGGTAGATACCGCGGGCGGCGCAGGGCGCCTTACCGGCTCAGAGCGGCTCGCACCCCCGTAGCCGCCAGAATCAGCGCCCCGCCCGCCAGCGCCGGCCCTGCGGGCCGCTCGCCGTGTACCCACCAAGACCAGACGGGGTTCAACGCCGGCTCCACCAGCAGCAGCAGGGAGGTCTCCAGGGCCGGCACGCCCCGGACACCGCGCACCAGCAGCAGGTAGGCCAGGCCGATCTGGACAATCCCCAGATAGGCGATGAGCCACCAGTCGCGCGCCGCCGTCTCGCCGACGGGCAGCGCCTTGGGCAAACACACGAGGAACGCCAAGAGGTTACCGGCCACCACGGCGCTCATCGGGGGGGCCGAGCTAGCCGGGCCCGCCATCCACCGCAGGCCGGCGATGGTCAGCGCCCACGAGACGCCGCTTGCCAGCGCCACCAGGTTCCCCCGGAAAGGATCGGGCGCGGTCACGAGCGGCTCCTGCCGGGCGGCGAAAACCAGGGCGATGCCCGCCGCCACCGCCGCCATCAGCGCGAGATCGCTCCGGCGGACCGGCTCGCCGAGCAGCCAGGGGCCCAACAGCAGCAAATATAGCGGCGCCGTGTCCTGAAGAAAGATCGCATTGGCGGCTGTCGTCAGCTTGTTAGCGAGCACAAACAGCACCAGGGTGCCCGCGTACGCGCAGGCCACCAGAGGCGTGCGCCGGCTCCAGCCCCGCCGCGCCGAGCCGAGCAGCGCCGCCAGCGCGAGGGCGGCGACGCCGCTGCGGAAGCAGGCCACTTGCCAGCCGTCGAGGGAGGTGGCTTTGATGACGGCGCCGCCGGTGGAAAACAGCACCGCCGCGCCCACCAGCTCCAAACGGCTGAGCAGAGCTCCCCTCACAGGCTCACTCGGAAATGATTCGCCGCAGTCGGCCCATCACGAAAACTAGCATGGCGAGCGAAGCGAACGCCAGCTGGCCGGCCAGACGCCCGACCGCACAGGTGAAAACGATCGAACCGATGCCCGCCCCGGTTCCCCAGAGCCCGGAAACGGAGGCCGCCAGCCGCGGCGGCGCCAGGTCGGCCGGCAGCGTCCGCGTGTTGGCCGAATTGCCGTACGAGGAGCCAAAAAGGCAGCCACAGGAAGCCGGTGAGGCCGAGGATGAGGAAGGCCGCCCGCCAGCCGGCCCAGCGAATGATCTGCCCACTCAGAACCGGCGCGAGCATCGCCCTGACGCCCGAACCGCTCGAGAAGAAGGCCACGGCCGGCGTCTGCCGGTCGGGATAGTGGATGAGCGCGGCGAAGAACAACAGCGTGGCGATCCACCACCTTCGGGGCCGACGTGAGCGAGGGGGTGGCATCGGGGACAGCTCTTGCGAGCAAACCGAGAAGGCAATTCTATCATCGCGGGCGAGGGGATTCGGCGCACCCGGTCGTGCACAGCCGCCGCCTTGGACCAGTCACTCCGTCGGGGACTCCTTCCGGCTCTCTTCGCCGCCGGCCTCCGTCTCGCCGGTCTCCTCCCCGAAGTCGCCCCGCTCGAGCTCCTCCAGAGCCTGTTCGAACTCCTCGCCGGCCTCCTCGCCCAGCTCGCGGCCCATCCGTCGCATGAAGCGCGCCACGCTCTTGGGGTCGTTCTCATCGATGTCGGCAAGCGCCGCATCATCGGCCAGGCGCTCCAGACGGTCTTCCTCGGAGCGCGCCAAGGCGAAGCGCGAATACAGCCGCTCCAGGCGCGCGCTGCCGCAGAGCGGGCAGGTGGCTCCATCGTCGGCCCCCATGCGGCGGAAGAAGATGCTCACCTTGCGCCGGCAATCCAGGCACCGATACTCATAGATGGGCATGGCTGCTCATTGGAGGCCCGGCCCGGCCTCCTGGCCTATTTTCTCCCCCGGCGCGGGAGCGCCGCAAGGCGACCGCTACAATGGTCTTTTCCTTGGTATTTATGCGCATCGCCATCGGGCAGATCAATACCACCGTGGGCGATCTGGTCGGCAACGCGGATCTGATGATCCGCGTGGCGCGACAGGCCGCACAAGGCGGCGCCCGCCTGGTGATCTTTCCCGAGCTTGCCATCGTCGGCTACCCGCCGCGCGACCTGCTGGAGAAGCCGAGCCTGTACGAGCGGGTGCGCGAAGCCGAGCAGCGCCTGGCGGCCGAAACCGCCGCGCTCGATCTCGTCCTCATCTACGGCACCGTCCGCCCCTCAGAGGCCTCCACCGGAAAGCGCGCCGTCAATGTCGCCGCGGTGCTCGAGCGTGGCCGCATCGTCTTTGAGCAGGCCAAGATGCTGCTGCCCACCTACGACGTCTTCGACGAGGGCCGCTACTTTTTGCCGGCGGAAAAGCAACAGGTCTATCGTCTGCTCGACACGGATGTGGCCCTGACCGTCTGCGAGGACGCCTGGAACGACAAGCAGTTTTGGGAGCGGCGCCTCTATGCCCGAGATCCGGTCGAGGAGCTGGTGAATGCCGGCGCCCGCCTGCTCATCAGCATTAACGCCTCGCCGTTCCATATGGGCAAGCGCGAGCTGCGGCGGCAGGTCTTCTCCGCCACCGCCCGCCGGCACTCGATTCCGGTCATCTATGCAAATCAAGTCGGAGGCAACGACCAGCTCGTCTTCGACGGCTCGAGCTTCGCCATGAACGCCGCCGGCGAGGTGATCGCTTCGGCGGCCTCGTTTGCCGAGGACCTGGTGTTCGTCGACCCCGTCGCCGGTCGCGGCGACCTGCACGAGAACTTCTCCGACGACTGCGAGTCCGTCTACGAGGCGCTCGTGCTCGGCACGCGCGATTATATCCGCAAGTGCGGCTTCCGCCGGGTGCTGCTCGGCATGAGCGGCGGCATCGACTCCTCGCTGGTCGCCGTGCTCGCCGCCGACGCCGTCGGCCCGGAAAACGTCACCGGCGTCGCCATGCCCGGCCCCTACTCAAGCGAGGCGAGCCTGCGCGACGCCCGCGCGCTCGCCCTCAAGCTCGGCCTCCGCTTCGAAGTCGTTCCCATCCAGGGCGTCTATGAGACCTTCCTGGCCGCGCTCGATCCGCTGTTCGGCGAGCTGCCGCGCGACGTCACCGAGGAGAACCTCCAGGCGCGCATCCGCGGCGTGATCTTGATGTCGCTGTCGAACAAGTGGGGGGCGCTCGTGCTCACCACGGGCAACAAAAGCGAGCTGGCCGTCGGCTACTGCACGCTCTACGGCGACATGGCGGGCGGCCTGGCCGTCATCAGCGACGTGCCGAAGACCCTCGTCTACCGGCTTGCCCGCGTCGCCAACGCCCGTCATCCGGGCGCCATCCCGGAGAGCGTCTTCGAGAAGGCCCCCTCGGCCGAGTTGCGCCCGAATCAGAAAGACAGCGACTCGCTGCCGCCCTACGAAACGCTCGACGCCATCCTGCGCCTTTACGTCGAGGACTACCGGCCGCCGCGGGACATCGCCGAGGAGCTCGGCCTGCCGCTCGAGCTCGTCCGCGACGTCGTCAACAAAGTCGACCGCAACGAGTACAAGCGCCAGCAGGCGGCGCCCGGACTGAAGGTGACGACCAAGGCGTTCGGCATGGGCCGCCGCTTTCCCATCGCGCAAAGGTTCTTCCAATGAGGTACGCCCTGGGCTGGCTGCTGGCGGCGTGGCTGGCGCTCGCCCAGACGAACCAGCCGCGGCGGCCCGGCCCGCTCGACGGCGGCTTCCTGTTGCCTGACGGCTGGACGGTTCTGCCGGCGGGACGCCAGATCCCGCTTGAGACGCTCCCGCTCGCTGGCGCGCTGAGCCCCGACGGCAAACACCTGGCGGTAGTGCACGCCGGCTACCTGGCGCCTTCGCTCTTGCTGTTTGAAACCGACCGCTTCGAGCTCGTCTCGCGCGTCGAACTGCCCGGCGCCTGGCTCGGTCTGAGCTTCAGTCCGGACGGACGGTTCCTGTATGCGGCCGGGGGCCCCGACGCCAGCGTACTCGAGCTGGCCGTCTCGGCCGAAGCAGGCCTCCAACCCAAGCGCCGCTTTCCGGCCGCCCCCGACGCCGAGCGCACTGAGCAGGACTTTATCGGCGACGTGGCCGTCTCCCCCGACGGACGCCTGCTCTATGCAACAAACCTGTTCCGCAACCAGGTGCTGGTGTTCAACCCTCAATCCGGATGGGTCATCGAACGATTTCCCACCGCCCGGCGGCCGTACCGCATCCTGTTTCACCCGGACGGCAAGAGTTTCTTTCTGACAAGCTGGGCTGACGGCTCGCTCCACCATCACGACGCCGCCTCCGGCCGGGAAATCGTCTTTCTGCGCCTCGGCCCCCAGCCGATGGACATGGCCTGGGCCGACTACCGGCCACGGCCGGGCGAGGAGCCTGAGGAGAATCCGCCGGCGGGCCGCCTGTTCGTCACCATGGCGAACACGAACCGCGTCGCGGTGGTCGGCGTCCGCCAGAACAAGGACATCGAGCTCGTCGAAAGCATCAACCTCGCCCTGTGGCCGAACCAACCGCTCGGCATGACGCCTTCGGCGGTGGCCGTCTCCCCCGACGGGCGCCGTCTGTTCGTGGCGTGCTCGAACTTCAACGCGGTGGCGGTGGCAGACGTCTCGGGCGCCGGCCCGCGCCTTGAAGGCTTCCTGCCCGCGGGCTGGTACCCCACCGCCGTCCGCCCCCTGAGCGGCGGACGCCTGGCGGTCCTCAACGGCCGCGGCGCAGCCAGCTTCCCCAATCCCGACGGGCCGAACCCCCTCAAAGTCCCCATCCTGTTCGGCCGCGGCATCGACGCGCCGGGTTACATCGCCGCGCGCCGCACGGGCAGTCTAAGCCTGGTGGAAAGCTTCGACGCCGGCCGGCTTCGCGACCATACGCGAGCGGTGTTCCGCAACTCCCCCTACAGCGATCAGAAACTTGAAGCCGACGCGGCCGAGCAGGGCCAAGCCGGCGAGGAGGCCAACCCCATACGCCATGTCCTCTACATCATCAAGGGCAGCCTAACGTTCGACGCCATATTCGGCAACCTGGAGGGCGTTCGCGGCGAGCCGCGCCTGGCCGTCTTCGCCGCCGCCGCGCCCAACCACCGCAAGCTGGCCCAGGAGTTCGTCCTCTTCGACAACTTCTATGCCGCCGGCGACGTCGAGGCCGACGGCCTGCACTGGGCGATCGCCGCCATCGCGCCGGCTTACATCGAGCGCCTGTGGCCGAGCACTTACGCCGGACGCCGAACGGTTTACGATTACGACGGCGGGCAGACGGCGGCCGTGCCCGCTGCCGGCTACCTCTGGACCAACGCACTGGCCGCCGGATTGACCCTTCGCAACTACGGCCTGTTTGTCGAAAACCACCCGTTGCCGGTCACAGCGAACATCCACGTGCGGCGCCTGAAAGACCCCTCGCTTGCCGATCACACCAACCCGCGCTTCCGCGGACCGGACCCCGACTATCCGGACACGGAACGCGCCAAGGTCTTTTTGGACGACCTCAGGGAGATGGAGAAGTCCGGCGTTATGCCCCGGTTGATGCTGATGCGCCTGGCCGGGGACCACACCTCAGGAACCGCGCCGGGCAAGACCGCCCCGCGCGCCGCGGTGGCCGACAACGACTACGCGCTCGGGCTGATCGTCGAAGCCTGCTCGCGTTCGCGCTTCTGGCCGCAGATGGCGATCTTCGTCGTCCAAGCCAGCGGCCACACCTGCGCCGATCACGTCGACGCCCGGCGCGTGCCGGCGCTGGTCATCTCTCCCTACAGCCGCCTGCGCGCCGTCGACAGCACGCTCTACAGCACGCTTTCCATGCTGCGCACCATCGAGCTCCTGCTCGGCCTTAAACCCATGACGCACCTCGACGCCGCCGCCGATCCCATGGCCGGCGCCTTCCAGGCGGAGGCCGACTCGTCGCCGTATACCGCCGAGAAGCCGCGTATCCCCCTTGAGGAACGCAACCCGTAAGTCGAGCGCCCGCCGCGCCGTCAGCTCCGCAGGGATCTCAGCGGCCGGCCAGCCGCGTCACAGTGGCGACAATCGACTCCTCGACCTCCGGCGTAAACGGAGCCGGCAGGCCGTACTCCCACATGCCTTCGGTGCCCTCGTAGCCGCCCTCTTCGAGCACCCGGCGCGACGGGATATAGGCAACAAGCTCGTTCATATAGCCGGCCACCCAGGTCTTCTCCCAGCCGAACTGCGCCTTGAAACGCAGGCTATAGTCGACCACCGGCTCCCCGGCGAGCGCAACGAGCGTCAGCCCCTCTTCGAAGCGCCACACTTGAATCGGGTAGGAGTAGCGATCCGGAAGCCTCCCCTCACTCCGCAGCCGCTCGATCAGATCTCGGATGGCGCGCCGCTCATAAGCTGCCTGCGCGGAGGCGAGGCGCCGCTTGAGCTCCTCAAGCGAAGGCGGCGCCTGAAATCGCAACTCGGCCTCTCCGAACGCCGCCTCCAGCGGCCCTTTCAGAGGCCGCATCGGTCCGGCCAGCACCAGATCCACCGCCGCGGCCAGGATCCGCCCGTACATCTCCGCGAGCGCCACCGCATAGGACTTCAGACGCTCGTCGGCGCCGTGGTAGCGCGGCAGCGGGTTCTGGTCGCCGCCGGCGCCGGCGAGGAACAGCGCCACCGCGCCCGGATGCCGCGCCTCGAGCGCCGCCTGCGCAAAACCCGGCCAGTCGCCGCTGATCTCGTAGCCGGCGAGCGTCGTGGGGTGACAGGCGTAGCCGAACACCACCGCGCGCAGCTTGCCGGAGCCGTCGCGCACGCTCAGCACCGGCACATCGGGATCGACCGGGCCGGGCAGCGCCCGCCCGCCGGGACGAGCCCGCCGGCGGTTGACGGCAAAGCCGGCCAGCCCCTGTTCGAAGGCCAGCGTGGCCGGCGCACGGTTGCGCACCGCCTCACGGATGACCCCGACGAGCTGGTCAAGCAGCCGGTCCGAGTAGCGGGCGACGACTTGCACCTGCTGCGGCGGCAGCTCGTAATACAGCGGTAAGACGCCGCGCGTCACCGGCGCACTGTGATTGTGCGAGGAATTCACGAGCAGTCGCTCCCGCCCCACCCCCACCGCCTGCCGCGCTCGCGCCGCAATCGTCTCGATGTCCTGGCGGCTCAAGCCCACCAGGTCAGTCGCCACCAGCACCGCGATCCGGCCCGTTTCGTCCTCGAGCGCCAGCGCCTTGGCCCAGATGTCGGCCCGCACCCCCTCGGAAGGCCGATCGCGATGAGCAAATCCGGCCAGCCAGATCGGCTCCTCGGGCGTAATGCGGACCCGTGCGACGCCGGCCTTCCAGGGAAATTCGGCGGCGCCGACCGAAAAGCTGAGTAAGACGACCCAGAGCCTGCGCACGTCGTCCCATCTTAGCCGAGGCGCCCATCCCTTGGCCGCTAAAAATACTTCTGGACAATCCAGGCCGGCTGCCAGGGGTCGGGCTTGCGCTCGGCGCCCGTCATGTCGATCGCCATCGGCTGCGGCTTGTCGGTCGCGAGCGGCTGCGGATCGCCCAGTCGGCGCTGCCATTCCGCCACAAGCGACAGCATCTGGTCACGCCGGCCCGCCAGCTCGGGCGCCTCGGCCAGATTGCCGAGCTCGTGCGGGTCTTCGGCCAGGTCGAACAACTGCGTGTAGTTGATCTGCGGGTAGCGGATCAGCTTGTACCGCTCGTCTCGCACGGCGCGCATCAGGTTGGTGAAGGACAGAAACAGCGAATCCCGCACGCGCGGTTTTTCGCCGCGCCAGATGGGCGCAAGATCTGCGCCGTCCAGATCGGCCGGCGCAGCCAGGCGGGCCAGGCCCAGGATGGTCGGAAACAGGTCGAGCAGATAGACCAGCGCCTCCGAAGAGCCTCGCGCCAGGCCGGGACCGGCGATGATAAGCGGCACGCGCTGGCTGTGCTCGTAGAGATTCTGCTTGCCGAGCAAGCCGTGGCTGCCGAGCGCCAGGCCGTTATCAGCCGTGTAGATGACGTAGGTGTGAGGGGCATGGCCGGATTCCTCAAGCGCAGCCAGGATCCGGCCCACCTGCTCGTCCAGGTGCGTGATCATGCCGTAGTACTCGGCAAGCTGGTCCCGGATCACCTCCGGCGTCCTCGGCCAGGCGGCGAGGTTTTCGTCGCGGCCGCCCAAGTGCCCGTTGTTGAACGGATGCTGCGGCAGGAAGTTCGCCGGCAGCGGCGGCCTCCGCTCGTAGTAGGGGCGCAGGTGGGATTCGGGAGGCTGCCTGGGGTCGTGCGGCGCCGTGAAGGCGACATAGGCGAAGAATGGACGCCCGCTCCGGTGGCGGCGCAGGAACTCGATCACCGCGTCGGCGAACAGCTCGCTTGAGAATCCCTCCGCCATGCGTGCATTCACCAGGCGGCCGTCTTCGCCGAGATCCTCCACCGGCACCCGGGTGTGGTCCGACATGCCGCCGAAAAAGACCGCCTGCCCGTTGGAGAAGCCGCGCAGAAACGACGGCCTCTCGTTGTGCCATTTGCCGGTGGCGAAGGTGACATAGCCCGCCTCGCGCAAAAGCTCCGGCAGGATTCTGACGCCTTCCAGGTTGTTCGGCACGCGGAAGTAGGCGCGGCCGGTGTGGAGCATCGCCCGGCTGGGGATGCACACAGCGCCGGTGTTGGAGCCGAGGTTGTAGGCGGCGCGGAAGCTGAAGCCGCGTTCGGCCAGCCGGTCGAGGTTGGGCGTGCGGATATGCGGATTGCCCCAGGCCGCGATGGTGTCCGCGCGTTGGTCGTCCGCCACCAGCAACAGGATGTTGGGCCTCTCCGGCGCCCGTTGCCGGCAGCCGCCTGCGGCGAGCGCCAACGCGAGCGGAAGCGCCGGAACCCAAAGACGGCGTCTCCCTACCATAGGCGCAAGTATAGCGTTGTACAATCGGCTTCTCATGACCCTCAACGAACTCAGGCGCGAGGTTCTTGAAGCCAATCTCGAGCTGGTTCGCCGCGGGCTGGTTCTCTACACCTTCGGCAACGCGAGCGGCCTGTGGCCAGACGAGCGGCTCGTGGTGATCAAGCCGAGCGGCGTGCCGTTCGAGGAGCTTTCACCGGAATCCCTGGTGGTCACGGATCTTGAGGGTCGGCCCGTCGAGGGCCGGCTCAAGCCGTCCACGGATCTGGCCACCCATCTGGAGATCTATCGCGCCTTCGACGGCGTCGGCGGAATCGTGCACACCCACTCCGCCTACGCCACCGCCTGGGCGCAGGCCCGCCGCGAGATCCCCTGCTTCGGCACCACACACGCCGACTACGGCCGGGGCCCGGTGCCGCTGACGGCGCCGCTCCGGCCCGAGGAGATCGAAATCGACTACGAACGCAACACCGGACGCGCCATCGTGCGGCGCTTCGAAAACCTCAGCCCGCGCGAGGCGCCCTGGGTGCTGGTTTCCGGGCACGGACCCTTCTGCTGGGGCGCTTCGCCGAAGGAGGCCGTCTTCCATGCGGTGATGCTCGAGGAGATCGCCCGCCTGGCCTGGCTGACGCTGGCGATCGAACCCGGCGCGGCCGCCCTGCCGCAGGTCCACATCGACCGGCATTTCTTGCGCAAACACGGCCCGCAGGCCACCTACGGGCAGAGCCCGTCCGGCGGGCCTCACCAGAAGTAAATGTAGAAGGCGACGATCACGCTCAAGATGACGATCGTGTGGACCACGTCCCAGTAGTTCCAGCTCGCCCGCGTTTCCGCTCTTTGCTCCGGCGTCGAGGAGGCGAAGGTCAAACCGCGTATCTTCTCGGGCGACGGCTTTTCCGTGAACGCGCTCACCAGGAGGATGACCCCGAACGTGGCAAAGAACAGCAGAATGCAGTAATGCAGCCAGTTCATGGCCACGATGGCGTGCAGCCAGCCGTTTGGATCGAGGCGCTCACTGAACACATCAAGCACCAGCCGGAACATGCCCATCACGAAGCCGAAGACCAAACCCACGGTTCCGCCCGCGGCCGTGGCGCGCGTCGTAAACACGCCGAGCAGGAACACGGCGGCGATGCCCGGCGCGATCAGGCTCTGCACATTCTGCAAATACTCGTACAGGACGGCCGCGATCGAGCGCATCAGCGGGATCCAGGCCACGCCCAGGCCCACCACCGTCGCCGTGGCCACGCGCCCGACGAAGACCAGGTGCCGTTCCGTCGAATTCGGCCGCAGCTTCTTGTAGAAGTCCACGGTGAACAGCGTCGCCGAAGAGTTGAACAGCGAGGCGAGCGAACTCATCAGCGCGGCCACCAGCCCGCCCACCACGACGCCGCGCAGTCCGGCCGGCAACAGCGTCGACACCAGCGCCGGAAAGGCTTCGTCGGAGCTTCTGAGCTCGAGCAGTCCTTTCTGAACCATCGTATAGGCGATCATGCCCGGCACCAGAAAGATGAACACCGGAAGCAGCTTCATGTACGCGGCAAAGATCGCTCCCCGCCGCGCATGCTTCTGACTTTTGGCCGAGAGCGTCCTTTGCACGATGTACTGATCCGTGCACCAGTACCAGAAACCGATGATCGCCGAGCCGAGCAGCACCCCCGTCCAGGGAAACTGGGGGTCCGAGGCCGGACGGATCAGGTGAATGTTGGCGCCGACATGCCGCTCGACTTCGCTCCAACCGCCCACCGCCGCCAGGCCGGAGATCAGGATCACCACCGAGCCGATGATCAGCACGGGCGCCTGGAGGATCGAGGTGTACAGCACCGCCTTCATGCCGCCGAAGATGGTGAACAAGCCGGTCAGCGCCACCAGGCCGATGCCGCTGATCCAGAAAAAGTCGATGCCCATCCACTCGTCGATGCCGAGAACGGTCTTGAAGACGACGCCGCCGGCGTAGACGGTGACCGCCACCTTGGTGAGCACATAGCTGACCAGCGAGATGAGCGACAAGAACCAGCGCGCGCCGGACGAGTAGCGCCGCTCGAGGAACTCGGGCATGGTGAAAACCTTGCTGCGGGCATAGAAGGGCACGAAGACCCAGCCGAGCACCAGGATCAGCCAGGCGTGCATCTCCCAGTGAGCCATGGCCATGCCGCTTTCATAGCCGGTGCCGGCCAGCCCCACCAGGTGCTCGGATCCGATGTTGGAGGCGAAAATCGAAGCGCCCACCGCCACCCAACCGGCGTTGCGACCCGCAAGGAAGTAGTCGGCCGTATCCTCCTCCTTTTGCTTGAGGACCCAAACAACGATGGCGATGAGGGCGCCGAAAAACGCCGCCAGTACCAGCCAGTCCAGTCCGGTGAAGCCGATCACGCTACGCCTCTCCCCTGCCCGCGCCGAGACGCGAGACCTCCGCGCGGTCGCAAAGCAACGATTCTATACTTGCCGACGAGGCCCCTGGGGAGCGGCGGCGAGGTCGGCCTTATCCGCTGATTTCGATCGTTTGTGCGAGATTGCCCCGGCGCGTGGGGACGAATTTCACTGAGGCTTGCCTGCCCTTGTGCGCCGGCAGATCGTCGAGCTTGACTTTCTGCCCGCCGGAGCTGATCCGGGTGCCCGCGCGCAGCACGAAGCTGTAAGTGACGCCGCGCGCCCCTTCCAGCACGAGCAGCTTCTGGGCTGTGTCGACGATGGAGATCTTTCCGGAAAGCGTTTCGGCAGGTCCCAGCGTGTCGCCCTTGGCGCCCTGTCCGGCGGCCGGAGAGACGGCGCCCGCCACGAGCAAGCAGAGGATCGGGAGAAGAACCTTCGTCAACTGCATGATTCCAACCTCCCCGAAGATTATGGTAGCTCCGATGCGGCGACTCGGCAACCGCCCTCGCGGCAGATAGAATGGTCACTTCAGGGTCGCGACATGAAACTCGCCAGCCACACCATCACCCAGGGCCGCGACCGTGCTCCGGCCCGCGCTATGCTCAAGGCCATCGGCTTCACCGACGAGGACCTAGCCAAACCCATCATCGGCGTCGCCAACACCTGGATCGAAACGATGCCCTGCAACTACAACCTGCGAGCCTTGGCGGTCAAGGTCAAGGAGGGGATTCGGGCAGCCGGCGGCACCCCGATGGAGTTCAACACCATCGCAATCAGCGACGGCGTCACGATGGGGACCGAGGGAATGAAGGCTTCGCTCGTGAGCCGCGACTTGATCGCCGATTCGATCGAGCTGCTCGTGCGGGGCCATATGTTCGACGGCGTCATCGCTCTGGTGGCCTGCGACAAGACGATCCCCGGCGCCGCTATGGCGTTGCTGCGCGTGAACGTGCCCGGCCTGGTGCTTTACGGCGGCTCGATCCTGCCGGGCCGCCTCGACGGGCGCGAGCTCACCATCCAGGACGTCTTCGAAGCCGTGGGCGCAGCCGCCGCCGGCAAGATCACCGACGAAGAGCTGCGGGCGATCGAAAATGCCGCCTGTCCGGGCGCCGGCGCCTGCGGCGGCCAGTTCACGGCCAACACCATGGCCACCGTCATGGAGATCATCGGGTTGTCGCCGTTCGGCACCGCCTCCGTGCCTCAGGTGGATCCCCGGAAAGACGACGTCGCCTTCCGCTGCGGCCAGTTGATCGTCGAGGCGGTTCGCCGTAATCTCCGGCCCCGGGACATCGCCACGCGCGCAGCCTTTGAAAACGCCATCGCCGCCGTGGTGGCCACCGGCGGCTCCACCAACGCGGTGCTCCACCTGCTTGCCATGGCCCGCGAGGCCGAAGTTCCGCTTGAGATCGACGAATTCGACCGGATCAGCAGCCGTACGCCGCTGCTCGTGGATCTGAAGCCCACCGGCAAATACGTCGCCGTCGACGTCGACAAGGCCGGCGGAATCCCTGTGATTGCCCGGCGGCTGCTCGAAGGCGGCTATGTGGACGGCTCGACGATGACGATCACCGGTCGGACCTTCGCCGAGGAAGCTGCCGAAGCCCGCGAAACGCCCGGGCAGGAGGTCATCCATCCGCTTTCAAACCCGATCAAGCCGACGGGCGGTCTGATGATCCTTCGCGGCAATCTCGCCCCGGACGGGGCGGTGATCAAGGTGAGCGGCGCCGATCGGATGTTGCACCGAGGGCCGGCCCGGGTCTTCGACCGAGAAGAGGACGCCATGGGCGCCGTCACGCGCGGGGAAATCCGGCCCGGCGACGTCGTCATCATCCGATATGAGGGTCCGAAAGGCGGGCCCGGCATGCGTGAGATGCTTGGCGTCACCGCCGCCATCGTCGGCGCGGGCTTGGGTCCGAGCGTGGCCCTGCTCACCGACGGCCGCTTCAGCGGCGCCACCCGCGGATTCATGATCGGGCACGTCGCACCGGAGGCCGCCGACGGCGGGCCGATCGCCCTGGTTCGGGATGGTGATCTCGTCGAGATCGATCTTACCCAGCGGCGGATTGACCTGCACGTCGGCCCCGACGAGCTCGAGCGCCGCCGCCAAGCCTGGCGTCCTCCCCAGCCCCGCTACCGCACCGGCGTCTTTGCCAAGTACGTTCGCCTGGTCGATTCCGCCGCACGCGGCGCGGTCACCAGCGGGGCCTGATCAGGAAGCGACGGCAGCCAGGTGGGGGGCGATCATTCTCTCGAGCTCGGAGCGGCCTACGGCGCCCACTCTCTGATCGATTACCCGGCCGCCCTTGAACAGCAGAAGCGTCGGGATGCCCCGAATGTTATACCGCATGGCGGTGGCGCCGTTCTCATCGACATTCAACTTGCCGACCTTCAACCGCCCGGCATAGGCGTCGGCGATCGCCTCCACCGTGGGGGCTATCATACGGCACGGGCCGCACCACTCGGCCCAGAAGTCGACCAGGACCGGAAGCTCGGAGTTCAATACCTCCCGGTCAAAACCCTCATCGGTGAAAGTCAAGACATTTTTGGATGCCATCCAGTTGTTCTCCAGGAATCGGCGATAGGATGCGGCGGGAAGCCCGCCTGCCGCGGCGGGCAGTGCGAGGTTTCTATCGCCGCTCCTTCACTATGATGTGAAAAGGGCGCAAAAGGATTCAACCGCCGGCCGCCGCACCCAAAGCTACCGGCTAAAACCTCGGCATGCTCGTTGCTTTGTTGCTAGCCTGGCTTCAGACGGCGGCTCCCGTTTGGGAGCGCAAAACGGCGGCTGAGTCGACCGAGGAGGAGTTGGCAACCATCCTCACCTCTTCCCCTTGGGCGCAGATGCATCAGGTCAACTTGCCGGCCGCAAAAGGCGCTCGCTCGGGCGGCTTAGCCAACCCGGGCATGCATGTATTCCTGGCAGCGGCCACGCCGGTGCGCGAAGCGGAGCGGGAATTGCGCCGGCGCAAGATTCAGGCGAGCGCAGATCCGGAGTTGGACTCCGACTCCGAGTTCGAGGAGTTTCTGGCGGCCAACCCCGGGCGCTACATCGTCCTCGCGGTCCGCCTTCTGCGGCCGGAGTTGCTCGAGCGGCCGGCCTCGGTCCGCAAGATGGAGCAAGACAGCCGGCTGAGGATCGGCAGCCGGAACTATGAACTGGTCGGATATTTCCTCCCAACTCGCGACGACCCGTACCTGCGGCTGATCTTCCCCCGCGACGTGCGCGACTCCGACACCGAGCTGCGCTTCGAGCTCTACCTGCCAGGGGTTCCTCTGCCGTTCCGGACAGTGCGCTTCGAGCTCGACAAGCTCGTCTGGCACGGCCGACCGGAGTATTGAAGGGTCGGCGGGGCGCGCCCTGATCCTCAGGCGATCCGGTAACGATTCACCGTCTCCTCGTTCACCTCCACACCCAAACCCGGCGCTTGCGGGACCCGCAGGTAGCCGTCTTCCAGGCGCAACGGCTCGCGCACCAGCGACCGGCTCAGCGGCCCGGCCGAAGTGTTGAACTCGACGAAGGCGGCTCGCCTCGCCCAGGCCATCAAGTGGAGCGACGCCGCGGTCAGCAGGTCGGAACACCAGGAGTGGGGGATGACAAGACGGTTGGCCCGCTCGGCCATATGGACGATCTTGCGTCCGATCGTCAAGCCGCCGGCGCGCGTCAGATCCGGCTGAACGACGTCGACGCGCGCCCGCTCGATCAGTTGCGCAAAACCCCACTCGGTCGATTCCTGTTCCCCACAGGCGATCAGCGTATCGACGGCCTCGGCCACTTCCCGGTAGCCGTCGTAGTCTTCGGGATGGAGCGGCTCTTCGACGAAGTAGGGGCGGTAGGGTTCGAGCGCCCGAACCATCCGGATGGCCTCTTTCGGGGTGCGCTCGACGAACCACCCGGCGTCCACCATCAGCTCCACCTCGTCCCCCGCGGCGCGCCGCGCCGCTTCTACCAGCCTCAGATCGAGAGCGGGATCCCGTCCGAAGACGCCCCAACCGAACTTGATCGCCGAAAAACCCTGGTCGAGATATCGCCGCACCGCCTCCCGCATCGCCTCCGGCGTCGGCCGGAACAGGGTGCTGGCGTAAGCCCGCACGCGCTCGCGCCAGCGGCCGCCGAGGAGAATGTGGACGGGTTGCTCGTAGTACTTGCCCAGAATGTCCCACAGGGCGATGTCGATGGCCGAGATCGCCTGTATGGCCGCGCCGCGGCGGCCGTAGTAGATGCTGCCCCGGTACATCTTGTACCAGAGCCGTTCGACCTCGAGCGGGTTCTCTCCCACGAGCAACGCCGCCAGCCCGTCGAAACATTCCAGGCCGTCTTCGCTCCAGCGCGGCGCCTCAACGACGGCTTTGGCCACGGTGGGCGCGGTCTCCATGTCCGAGTAGCCGGTGATTCCGGCGTCGGTAGAAACCTTCACCAGACCCATGTAGGTCGGGCCCGGCGGCTCGGAGGCGTCCTCCGGACTGCGGTACAGACCGGGCGACTTGAGCACCAGCACCTCAACGGAAGTGATCTTCATGCGGGTGCTGTATAGTGTAATGCGAAAGACGGCCAGGAGGATCACCGCGTGCCGACCGTCATTTATGACCCTTCCCGAATCGACTTCGATAAACCGGGCAAGCACCACTACCAGGTGGCCTTTCATCTGGATTCGACTTGGGGCTACTCATTGGTGCCTGTGACGGTGATCAACGGCCACCGGCCGCTCGGACCCGGCGCCCCGCCTCCGGGCGTGGCGGCCTTCGGAGGCACTCACGGCAACGAGTGGGAGGGCCAGGTGGCCGTCAAACGGCTCTGCGCCGATCTCGACGCGGAGCAGATCCGGGGCCGCGTGATTCTCATTCCGCAGCTCAGCGAGAGCGCCTGCGTCGCGAACACCCGCAGCTCGCCGCTTGACGGGGTCAATATGAACCGCGCGTTTCCCGGAAACCCGCGGGGCACGATCTCCTATCGGATTGCACACTTTGTCAAAACGCAGATCTTTCCGCGGGTGGGCGTGGTGCTCGACATCCACTCGGGCGGCAAGGAGGGCGCTTTTCCGATCTGCACCTCATTTCACCCGATTCCCGACCCGGCCCAGCGCGCGGAAATCTACCGGGTGGCGCAGCTCTTCGACACGCCCGTCATCCTCATCTATTCCAGCCAGATGGCCTCCGGCCTGCTGACGGACGAAGCGGAAGCTGAAGGAAAGATCACCATCGGCGGGGAGTTCGGCGCGGGCGAATCGGTAAGTCCGGCGGGGACGCGCCACGCCTACGAGGGCATCAAGAACGTGCTGCGATATTACGGCATGCTCGAGGGCGAGATCGTCAAGATCGACCCGTCGCGGCCCGCTCCTCCGAAACTGGTCTCCGCTCCGAACCTCGAAGATTACATCCCTTGTCCGGCCGACGGCGTCTGGGAGCCGACCACCGAGCTCGGCGCAAGCGTCGCCGAGGGGGAACTGATCGGCCGTTTACATGACTTCTCGGACCACTCCTCGGCGCCCCGTGAAATCAGGGCGCACCGAGCTGGCGTGGTGGCGATGATGCGCCTCGGCGCCGTCGCGCGCAAGGGGGTGACCCTGTACGTCATCGCCCAGGAAGCGACGATTTGAGAGCACCCATGGCGGCGCCGGTCGGAGGGAATGGAATCGAGCCGACTCCGTTGCGGCCCTGGCGAGTGGTCGGGCTACTCTGGTTTGCCTTCCTGATCAACTACGTCGACCGACAGGCCGTCTACTCGATTTTTCCCGTACTTCGCAGCCAGTTGCGCTTCACCGAGGTGCAGCTCGGGCTGACCGGTTCCATTTTCACCTGGGTCTACTCCGTCTCGATGCCGCTGGCCGGGCGCCTGGCGGATCTGCTGCCGCGTCGACGGATGGTCCTGGCGAGCTTGGTCCTGTGGAGTCTGGCGACAATCGGAACCGGCTCTAGCAGCTCCGCGGAGGTCCTCCTGCTCTGGCGGGCCGCCATGGGAGTGACCGAAGCCCTCTACTTTCCGGCGGCCGTCGGATTGATCGCCGCCGTACACGGCGCCTCCACGCGCTCCAAAGCGCTCGCCCTCCACGCCACAGCCCAACTGGCCGGAATTGCCCTGGGCGGCTGGTTCGGCGGCTGGTCTGCGGAAACGATCGGATGGCGCAACGGCTTCTTCGTTCTGGGCGGAGTTGGACTGGCTTACGCGGTTGTGCTTGCCGGGACGCTTCCCGGCGCCGCCGGGGGCCAGACCGAGAGCCCGAAGGTCCCGGCGGCAGCCACGGACATCTTCCGCTCCCGCTGCTACCTGATGCTGGCGTGCGTGTTCTTCGCCTTCTGCGCTGAGCTTTGGATGCTCTACGCCTGGCTTCCGGATTTCATCCACGGCAAGTTCGGGCTCTCGCTCGCTCAGAGCGGCTTCACGGCGACGTTTTACCTTCAGGGCGGCTCCGCCATAGGCGCTCTGGCGGGCGGCGCATTGGCCGACGCGGCAGCGAAGCGCTTTCGGGCGGGGCGGTTTCATACTGCCGGCGCCGGCGTGCTCCTGAGCGCCCCGCTCGCCTACGCGACCTTCGCCTCCGAATCGCTGGCGATGATGAAGCTGGCGGCGCTCGGTTTCGGGGCAGCCGCCGGGCTGATGATCGCCAATGTGTTCGCTGCCGCCTATGATGTGATTGCCGAGCGCAATTATGGTTTCGGGGCCGGCGTGCTCAACTTCGTCGGCGGCCTCTCCGGAGGCGCATCGATCTTTCTGACTGGTCTGCTCAAAGAGCGTTTCGGCGTGGAAACCCTTATGGCCTGGGTGGCGGCGGCCGCAGCCGCTTTCGCTGCCTCGATGCTGGCGGCCACGAGTGTTTGGTTTGAGAAGGACCGGCAGCGCTTGGCCGACCGGCAGCTGGGCGGGGGGTCAGCGATGCCGACATGAGCCGCGGCGGCCACGCCGACGACGATGAATTCCTCGTCGGCTTGCGCAAGAGCCTCGAGCAGCCTCCGGAAGTCGGTCATCGCTTCCGGCGAGCGGGGCGGCCGGCGCGCTCGAGCTCCTCGCGAAGCTGTTGTAGCCGGAAGAGGTTCTCCAGGCGTTCACGCACGGACCGGCGAAGATTTTCGCGGATGAGGGTGCGGTCGATGTCTTTCTTGTAAAACTCAATCACCGGATCAGCTTCTAGCGGTGACCTGCGCCGGCGTACCGTGGGGCCAATTCCGCCTTTATCATATCGCGATCCGATCGCGGCTGCCGGGATGCGGGTGCGGCGGAGTCCAGAACTAGCCGGGCCCGAAGGGACGTCCTCCTCCGGAGAGCTGTCACCCGGCGAATCCGCGAGTGGTAGAGAATCCAGCTTGACTTTCCCTTTTTGTTCGCCAAGAATAAAAGCAGAGGCGTGCTCGCATGGCCCTGACTCGCAGGCAAAAGGAAGTGCTCGACTTCATCTGGCGCTTCATCGAACAGCACGGCTATAGCCCGAGCTACGAGGAGATCGCCCAAGGACTTGGGCTGGCTTCCCTGGCGACGGTCCACAAGCACATCTCCGCCCTCGACGCCAAAGGGTATCTGCGCAGGGCGTACAATCAGAGTCGGTCTTTGGAGGTCTCCTCCGAGTACGTCGCCGAAGCCCGCAAACAAATGGCGGCCGTGCGTCATGAGATTCCGCTCGCCGGGCGGATTGCCGCCGGGGTCCCGGTTGAGTCCTACCCGGGAAGCGAGACTCTGAACTTTGCGGATTTCCTCGGCAGCCGGGAGGTTTTTGCCCTCGAGGTTCGGGGAGACTCGATGATCGAGGATCACATCCTGGACGGGGACTACGTCTTGGTGGAGCGCACCTTGGAGGTTAACGACG
>Ga0197142_1001497_pt1 | contig 21325 bp, 19 predicted proteins | sample GBS60_MetaG_FD_148614 | JGI IMG/M metagenome (GOLD analysis project Ga0197142, IMG submission 148614) | Sediment microbial communities from Great Boiling Springs, Gerlach, Nevada, United States - GBS 60_MetaG | ecosystem: Environmental > Aquatic > Thermal springs > Hot (42-90C) > Sediment... | reverse complement strand
AATGGCGGCATACAAATTAGCAGCCGCTGTATAGTGTCCAGAGCCTAGAATCTTCGAGGTCAAAATAAACACGTCTTTGTGCGAAACGGGAAGAGGGGTCGGCTTAAAAGATTTACTAACTAAATTACTTACAAAACCAAATAGACTAGAAAAAACATTAGACATTAATCAACTACATAGCTCACAAAAAGTATAGAAAACTATTTTCCTTTCGGCAAATTACTACTAACTTTAATAAGCAGTTTTACCAGTCGAGCCTAGTTTTAACTTTCTATAGGATCGAATTTCTAAAGGATAAAATCTAAAAAAGTAACGAAGAACAAAAAACGCAAAGACTAACACCCACACCAAACCTACTAACAAAAACAAGCGAGAATTTAAATAAATAACGTTGATTTGTCTACAGAAAAACCAGCTAAAACCCAAAAACCCCATCAAAAATAGCTGACCACTCCAAAACGGAATTTGCCTTTGCAAAGGGTGTCGCTCATCAAAAAAAGCCTGACTAGCTTTTAAAATAATAGCTAAACAAATAAAACTAGCAAATATAGTTAAATAAGCCCAAAAGAACCAAGAATCAGTTTGAATAATTAAACTCACTCCAGGAGGAGTATCAACCATACCTCTTTCACCGGCTACACCTTCAAACCAATATTCTAAATCGACAAATTCATGCCAGTTAATATTTGGCATATTACTTGATTAAGTGATTGTTTTGATGTAATCCTTAATAACTTGTAAAGTTTTTTCAGCTACACCGTTAAAATTCTCAATTTCATCGGCTCTAGCTATTAGCTCACTATTAGTTCGGATATTGTTCTTGTAGAGAATGTTTTTAATTTTAGTTGGTAAATTAATTTCTTCTGACGGTGGCAAAACCGATTGTTTAGTAATTGAGAGCTCACTGACACCCACGGTAGAAGCTTTAGCAGAACCTGTATTAGCCAACAAACTAGAGTGAATGCTAGCAAACAAGTCCGTGATCAATTTCAAGGCATATTCGGCTACTTCCTGACCGCTTACTGTTTCGTCAGTAGTGTATTTAATAGATAACTTATCAAAATTGGTCTTGTCACCCACTCTAACTTTGTCAACCTCTAAAGCAACATTAGTTACCGGGGAAAATAGGGCATCAACCAAAATGTGTCTAGGATTAGGATTAGCTGCTAAATCAATATCTTCCATAGACAAATATCCCACACCACGAGAAACTTCAACCTCAATTGTTAACTTACCACCGCTATTCAAATGGCAAATATACAAATCTGGATTTAAAATATCAACTGTTGGATCTTTCATGAAATCCGCAGCTGTCACTGGACCAGAACTAAATTTATTTAATTTAAGTACAACTTTATCAGCATCAGTGTTAATTTTAGCCTTCAGGTTCTTCAAGTTTAAAATAATATCAAACGCATCTTCAACTACGTGTTCTATTGCTTGGTATTCGTGAGTAATGTCGTTAATACTCACTCGAGTAACCGCAAAGCCAGGAATAGAGGATAATAATACCCGCCTTAAAGAATTACCCAAAGTATAGCCAAACCCGGGCATTAAAGGTTCAACTACTAATTCAAAGTCAGTATGGCTATGTTGCTTTAAGTCAACTTTTATAGGCGGGAAATTAGGAGTGTAATTATGAATCATACAACTGACTAATTAATAAAATAGTTGGTAATTTTTTGTGATTTGTAATTTAAAATTAAAATCTCTGGTGGGTGTGCCTGGACTTGAACCAGGGACCTCTTCATTATCAGTGAAGTGCTCTAACCAACTGAGCTACACACCCAAAAATAAACTAATTAGTCATAACCTTTCTGGCTCCTTTTGTCAAATAAACTTTTGGATCATTTGTTATTTTTAGTTTCTTATTTAGAGTACCAGAACGAATAATTCTAACTTGCCGACAATGATGGGGATGAACCAAACCTTTTTTGACAAAAGTCTCAAAATCTAAGGCTTCACCTTCAGTGAAAAATTTATTAATTTTGGTTAAGGAAAATACTTCTACTAACTTGCCCACAGGTTTTTCCATCTTACCAAATTTGGGGATTCGTCTTACTAGGGGTTTTTGACCGCCTTCAAAAGTAATTCTGGTTTTACCAGCCCTTTTAATTTGTCCTTTGTTACCTTTGCCAGCATTCTTACCATAACCAGAACCAATACCTCTACCAACTCTTTTTTTATCTTTGGTAACAGTTTTAATTAGATTGTGTAAACTGAGCATATCAATTAATGTTAATTATTAAACCATTAGAAAATACTGATTCACTTTATTTGGTATCTGTTGTTGGAGTAATAGATGGTTCAGTTCTAATTTCGTTAACTTCCTCTTCTACACCACTAGCACCTTCGGTCAAGCTTACCAAAATCGTTTCTGGATCGTTTAGTATATCATAATCATGAGCTGTTTGTAACAACTCAGCTACACTAATAGAATCGTGAATATTGGTCAAGTTAGTTACATCTACGGTAATGTAGTCTGGAATTTTTTCTGGTAGTACTTCAATTTCTAATTCATCTAAATTAATTGTTAAAACAGCACCTAATTGCTTTACCCCAATAGGGGTGCCAACATACTTTATAGGTACTGTTACCTTAACTTTTTGTTGTAAGTTTACCACTAGAAAATCTACGTGACGTACTTCCCCAAACACTGGATCAATATCTAAATCTTGCACAATGACAGGTATAGTTTTAGAATCTACCTTGAGATTAATTACATTGGTTTTACCAGCTTGTTTGTAAATTTTTAAAAAACTTCTTTTATTGATTTGAATAGGTAAAGAAGCAAAAGTTCGTCCATACAAGACAGCTGGCAATAAGCCTTGCTTACGTATCTTTCTTACCGAATTACCTAATACTGTTCTGGTTTCTGCTGATAATTGAAGGTGGTGCATAAACAACTAATTACAATGTAAAAACCACAAATCTAGTAACTTCAATTTTTTCGCCTGTAACTTGGGTAGTTTCGGCAATTTTTTGAGCCACAGTAATTTTTGGATCCTTCAAGAAGGGTTGACTAAGTAACGAATTTTCTTCGGCAATCTTATTTTGCTTACCTTGTAGAATTAGGTCGATTTTGTCTTTAGGTTTGCCTTCGGTTTCTAGTTGTTTTCTAGCAATTTCTAACTCTTTGGTTAAAAATTCAGGATCAACCTGCTCAGGAGTTAAAAATTTTGGTTGGAAAGCGGCTATATGTAAAGCTAAATCGTTACCTAATTCTTGAAAAGCGTCTGACCTAGCCACAAAATCGGTTTCACATCTTAATTCCACCAAAACACCTATACGACCACTATGGGCATAAGCAAAAACAGCTCCGTTAGTAGCGGTACGATCTTGTCTGGCTTGCTGCTTTAACACGCCTTGTTCTCTTAAATAAGTAATAATTTTCTCCTCGTCTGTAGAACCAAGAGTTTCAATGGCTTTACTAATATCTTTCAAAGGTAAGCCAGTCTTATTTCGGATACTTTTAATTAGCTCAATGTTAGACATAATCTTGGTTTAATTAACTTTTTCAGAATACCTAGCTAAAGCCTTAAAAGCGGCTTGTACACCAGCGATTTTGTCACGACTACCAATTAATTTAGAATAAACATTTTCAATACCTGCCAGCTCAAACACTGGTCTAAGAAAACCACCCGCAATCAGACCAGTTCCAACTGGAGCCGGCTTCAGGAAAATTTTAACCGACTTAAATTTCAGAAATACCGGAAAATTTACCGAACGATTTTCGTTTAGAGAAATTTTAACTAATCTTTTTTCTGCTTGTTTAATAGCTTTGTTTACCGCATCTTGATAGTCTAAACCCTTTTTTAAACCAAAACCAACCCTGCCAGCTTTGTCACCAACCACCACCATGGCTGCAAACCTCATACGTTTACCACCTTTAACTACTCTAGTAACTCTTTTAACTGTAATAATAGCATTCTGTAATGGAATTTCTTCATTTTTAAAAGAGTGTCGGTTATCGCGATTAGTCCTAGAAGTTCGGCCACGATTAGCAAAATCTCTACGTCCACGCGTGTTTGTCCGAGATTTGGAAAAGTTATTAGCATTAGCTTTTGTTTTCAAAGTCTTCAAAGAAGACGAAACCTCGCCAGTAGGTGTAGAGTTAACAGAAGCAGCTACGCTCGATGTAGATTGAATATTATGGTTAGTTTCTGATACTGACATAAAGCTAATTAACTTGATTAAATCTCTATACCTGCAGCCCTAATAGTTTCGGCTACAGCTTTAACTCGACCGTGATACAAAAAGCCATTCCTATCAAATAGGACTTTAGAATAATTTAATTGTTTAATCTTTTCAGCTAATAATTTGGCCATTTCAACAGCTTTTTCGGTCTTAGTTTTATTGTGAATACGGTTAGACACAAAACCAACAATCACTCTTTTAGTAACCGGCTCCAAAAGTTGCACGGTCATGTTTTTGTTAGATTTATAAACAACCACAACCGGATAGTTATAGTTTAATTTCTTTTTACTTCTTAAACGACGGATTGTTCTATCAGCCATAAAAACTTATTTACCAGCCTTTTTACCAGCTTTTTTCAAATAAAATTTATTGGGAAAGCGAAAACCTTTTTGTTTGTAAGGATCGCAAGGTTTAAGGTTATGCAGACTAGCAAAAAAATCACCAATCAATTGTTTGTCAATTGACTTACCTATTAACTTGTTTTTTTGTAAATCTAAAGTAAGTCCATCAGGAATGGTCACAGTTACCGGGTGAGAAAAACCTATATAGACTACTAGTTTTTTTTGAGCGGCTTGTAGTTCCATTTTATAACCAACTCCATTTAGTTCTAATTCTTTAGTAAACCCAGTAGTTACTCCCTGAATTAAATTAGCCACAATTGCTCTATAAGTTCCCCACAGGGCTCTTTGTTTTTTGTCTTCCGGATTCTCTACGGAAAGTTTAACCTCTGAAGTATCAACAACCACATCTACCTTAGGGTGTATTTTGAAATTTAGATTACCTAAAGGACCAGAAACTTTCACTACTCTAGCTTCTCTATCAAACTCTACTTGCACTTTTGCAGGCAGAGAAATTGGCTTTTTTCCAATTCTAGACATAAAATGAACTGATTCCAACGAACGCTTGACTTCTTTTTTCAAAAATAAAGTTTTAAGTTAAAAATTAATAGTTTGTCAAGATTAGTTTATATTTGGAATAATCATCACATCTATTTATGAAAAATAAATTCGTGCGCTTAGCTGAATTAAACTAACTAGTAAAAATAGGTGCGATTAAGTCAATTAAGTAAACAGGCAAGTAGGTGGGAAAATTGATTGTTGACAACTAGAGTACTAGTAAACCAAATTTTAATTAAGACTTAAGAAAGTGAGTAAAGTTCAGTTTTACTTTAAACAAACAATACCAGCAAACCAGAATCAACTTTATGTAAAATAAAAAATAACAAACTAACCTTGCCAACGATTGCAAAAATCTTGAAACTCTTGATCTTTAATAGCACTAGCTATATTAAAAATATAGTTATCCGCTCGTCCTGATAAATTGACTACTATAATTTCGTCTGAACGCATGTTAGGTGCTTGCTTAATCGCCTCAGCTACCGCGTGAGCTGATTCCAAAGCTGCCAAAATACCTTCAGTTTGAGCTAGTAATTGAAATCCAGAGATAGCTTCCGCATCTGAAATTTTTGTGATTTTTAATCTTCCTATAGAATATAAATAAGCGTGAATTGGTCCAATTCCGTTATAATCTAAACCAGCAGCAATCCCACCGACATCTTCTAACTGACCATTGGATTTTAATAGAAAGAAACTTTTAAAACCTTCAAAAATACTTACCTTAGCTTGGCCTGAGGCAATGCGACTGGCATGTTGTCCAGGTTGGTCGCCTGTACCACCTGCTTCCACACCAATTAATTCTACTGATTTTTCAGTTAAAAACTCATCAAACGCCCCAATAGCATTACTACCTCCGCCAATACAAGCAATAATTTTAGTTGGCAATATAGTAGAGTCGTTTTCTAATTCTCGCAATTGCTGTTTGATTTCTTGACCTACAATTTTTTGAGCTTCTCTGACTATTTCTGGAAAAGGATGAGGACCAACTACCGAGCCCAGCATAAAGTAAGCTTCGGGATCGTTAATCCACTCGCCAATTGCAGCGTCAGCAGCATCAGTTAATTTTTGGTTACCACTAGTCACTGGAATTACCTCCGCTCCTAGTTGCTTCATCCAAAAAACGTTAGGATACTGTTTCTCAAGGTTTTTCTGGCCCATAAAAATTTTGGCCTGTAAACCAAATTTAGCACATACCGTAGCCACAGCTAGACCGTGTTGGCCAGCTCCAGTTTCGGCTATTACTCGTTTCTTACCTAAACGTTTAGCCAGCAAAGCATGGTACAAACAATGGTTAATCTTGTGACTGCCAGTAAAGTTGTTCCCCTCGTTTTTTAAGTAAATTTTTGCTCCTCCTAGTTGTCTACTTAAATTTGAAGCAAACACTAATGGAGACGGTCTACCAATCAAATTTTTTCGATAAAATTCTAGTTCCTGAAGAAACTCTGGATCTTGTTGACTATCTAAAAACACACCTTCCAACTCTTCTAAAGCCGGTAGCAAAACTTCTGGCACATATTGGCCACCAAAATTCTGATCGGACCCATAAAAACCATTACGACAAGCAAAGTCTTCTGCCGAAAACATATTTTTTGTATCAAAGACTAATTGTTTTAGTTGTCAACTTTGTCCCAAAGTTTTTCTTGGTAGGAAGTTTATAAGCTTTTTGTTTCAAGTCATAGAATTTTTAGTACACAGATTATAGATTATAGTTCCAAGCGTTGATTAGATTTATAGGACTTAGTACTAGTTAATTTAACTTCGGATATTTACAAAGCTAAAGTTTAGTGCAATTTTGGTAATTTTGTCAGCCAGTAGTGGCTCTTATATTGTTAATTATCGTAGCCTTACTTGCAAGCTGGAGATAAACCGCAAGTTGACACACTAAACCTCAATTACTCTTGTAAAGAGCTAGAGTTGCTTGTTTTGGTTGTATTTCAGGCTAATTCCATGAAAATTCAACACTAATCATTGTTCTGCTGAAGTGAATTGAGAAGTAATAAAAATTATTTCAGTTTTAAACCCATCTTCAAGTAAGCTGAATCGATAATCAAGCTGCGGCTTGCAAAATTTGCTTGAGTTCGGCATAGGTTCCAGTAATCGATATTTTTTTACTGGGTTTAGTAGACCATTGTTGAAGCAATTGCTGATCATCTACAACTAAACCAGTAGCAGTGTTAATTTCTTTAGCAAATTTATAAGGTGAAGCTGTAGCGTAAACCACTTGGGTTAAACCTATGTGCTTGCTTAAATTAGCTGCCTTCCAAGCTACCGCCGTATGAGGACATAATAAGTAGTTGTATCGATTATATACTTCTAAAATTGTCTCTACAGTTTCCTGGTCAGTAACTTTAAAGACCTGTAAGTACTGTTGCAAAGTGGAATGGTCGTAATTTACCATTTTTAAAATACGACTAAAATTGCTAGGATTAGAAATGTCCATAGCATTAGAAAGAGTAGACACAGTTGGCCTAGGCTCATACTTACCAGTTTGCATAAACCGATAAACCGTATCATTAGCGTTTACTCCAGCCACGAATTTAGTTACTGGTACTCCCATGCTCATGGCCAAAAAAGCTGCCGCTAAATTGCCAAAATTACCCGAAGGAATGACTAATTGTAAGTTTTTTTCGGGCAATTGTGTCCAGACCCACAAATGATAAATAATTTGAGGTATTAAGCGACCCAAATTAATCGAATTAGCTGAAGTTAAATTTAAAGTTTGTAAGTCTGGATCGTTGAAAGCTTGTTTAACCATGGCCTGGCAGTCGTCAAAATAGCCATCTACTTCAATTGGCCAGACGTTTTCGGCAACACATGTGAGTTGTTTTTCCTGAAGTTGACTGACTTTATTTTTAGGAAACAAAACGTATACTTGTACATTTTCCAGATTAGCAAAACCATGAGCCACAGCCCCGCCAGTATCTCCACTGGTGGCTACTAAAACCCTAATAATTTGTTGTCTTTTACGAGCAAAATAACTAATTAACCTAGCCAAAATAGTCGCTGCCACATCCTTAAAAGCTAAAGTAGGTCCGTGAAATAGTTCCAGTACATATCTATCACCAACTTGAACTAAAGGAATAGGAAAAGCTAAACTAGCACCTATAAATTCTAATTCTTTAGCCTCAATATCTTCTGCAAACCATTTCTGCAAAACCACAGAAGCTATACTAGCTAGATCTAGCCCTACCAAAGAAGCTAGTTCTTGCTGACTAAAAGTAGGAATCTGATTGGGGAAAAACAGTCCTCCATCTTTAGCTAGACCATCCAAGATTACCGTTTCTAAAGAATTTTGAATATTAGGGTTATCTAGACTATGATACAACATATGACTCAGGAGTTTATTTCAGACAAAAATTGTGTAATGGTGTAATCTGGACTAAAACGATGATCGTAACCAATGACTATGTCAGCATATTGACTATAGATACGAGATCGGTAATTGAGTAGCTCAGCGTAGGATCTAGCCAAAGCTTCGCCAATAGTTTCGTAAGCTTTACGACTAAACAACCCATTCCAAATTACTGGTTTAGGATTATCAATATATTTTTGCAACATTTTTTGCTGAATATGTTCTGGAGCTATCAGGTAAACTACCTTAGTTGCTTTAACTAACTTATCTATGGTAGATTGTTCTGTATAAAACATACTACCAGTAGTGTCTATAACTACCGGAATTTCTGGATCTAGCAGTTCCATCTCAGCCAAGGCTTCTAGAACAGATTCGTTTTCCCAAGCTAAGTACAACTTCTCTCTTTCGGTAAAACCTTCAGACCAAGGTTGGCCTAACCATTTAGCCATATCAGTAACGTCTGTTAAACTAGCTTTGTGGGCAATCATATCATCAATACAAAACCTCTTATAACCAACTTTTTCCAGTTGCAAGGACCAATAAGACTTACCAATATTAGACATGCCTATCAAAGCTAGACGTAGAGGGTTTTTAGACATAAAATTTAAGTCAAAAAAGTGTGACTTTTTGTCAAAAGATCTAGCCTTAAATATAACTAAGTTTAATTTACAAATTTATGTCACTTAGTTGCTCTGTGCTCGACTGGGAAAAATTTTGATCAGAATTACTTAAATCTAATTCGTGTAATCTATTTTCTATAGCTCGTAATTCCTGTTCAATTTCCGACTTAAGTTTAACCGCTTCTTCCAAAAGTTGCACACTTTCAGTCAAAGATACTTTTCTTTCTTGTAGTAAGCTTTGAATTTCTTGTAATCTAAGTAGCTTTTCCTCTATGGTGGAATATTTTTTGGACATGTAAATTAATCATTTAAAAATCTCTTGCAGAAGTTAATTCAGCTAAAACGTTGGTTAAGGCTTCATTATTAGCACCTGACCACCAATCTACAACTTCTTGGTTCTTAAAAATAACAGTAGTAGGTGTACCCACGGGACTTCCAGCTAGTTTAGATTTTTTACTGTTAGTAGTGGCCGGCAAGGCCAAATTATCCACATCTGCCCTAGAAATAGCTACAGCCGCTCTAACTTCACTAGAATTTTGGTCAACTTTCCACTGTTCAAAGTTTAAACCAGAAATACTTTTAGCCCAAGTTTCCAAAATAGAATTGCCTTGTTTTTTAAACTCTTCTTGCTGACTATAAGCTAATGTAGAAAATTCTTGGTAAAACCCTTGTTTATGAGCGGCTTGGGCAGCAAAGGCTATGCGAAAATTGGGAGAATTCAAGTTACTCGATAACGGATAATGCTTAAAAGCAAACTTAACTTTATCTTTGTAAGTTTCCATAACTTGCTTGACCGTTGGATAGTAAACAGCACAAAAATAGCACTGAAAATCAGAAATTACGTATACTACAATTTCAGCTTCTGAGTTACCAAAAACTGGGGTACTTTGTCTAATTAAACCACTAACTAAAGGATCAATTTCTTTGGCTGACTGTTGTTCTACGCTTAGTAAGTAAGCTTGGCTACCAAAAAACAAGATTCCTATGAGAGCCAAAATCGACAAAAATTTTAAAATACCAGGAAGAAACTCCCAGATGGTAGTCTGTAAACTTTCTTCTTCAGAATACGGGTTAATAGTTAGAGACATAACTTCAGCGCATAATTTTTAGCTAGGTTAACCTAAAACTGTCAAGAATCTTTAGATAGTTATAACTAAATCATCAAAGATGAAACCAAGCTCAAACTTTACTTTTAATTCAAGTAAAATGAATAAATTGTCTAGTTAAAACTAGTAAAACTGCGCATTTCAAAACAACGAAGTTAGAAACTAAGTCGTTAAATTTACCTTAAAACTTTGTAAAGTTAGAATCTAAGTATAACTTTTGTTTTTTGTTCACCAAATCTCTAAAACCACAATGTCCTAAATTGCAGAAGCGAAACTTTTTCATTTTAATTGGCCAAAAATTATTAGATAATCTAAGTTGTTAAAAATTAAAATCCAAAATTAAAGCCTATCTTATTTGGATTTAGTTAAGAATTTTAATAAACTGAATAACTAACTAGTGCTCCTTGTTATGTTGTGAACAATCATAGATGTGAAATCTACATCTAGTTAATAATTAGTAGTTAGAACTATTTAGCTAAATATCCTTATTTAATCAGCGACAAAACACTACACACAGAATTTTAGTAACGATTCGCTATCGAGTTGTCTGTCGGCTATTAGCACCAACTTGATCTAAAGCTCCGGACCAAATTAAAGCCTCTAGATTGCGTTTATTAAAACTAGGCAAAACTTTGATACCCTCCAGAAAATCTTCAATGTTTTTAAATTGACCAGATTTGGAACGGTAATCGATAATGTATTGAATCACGTCGTCGCCTAAATTTTTAATACTACTTAAACCATAACGAATGGTATAATCATCTTCAATGGTAAAGCCATAAAAAGATAGATTAATGTCTGGAGGTTTAACTTGTATACCCAATTCTCGACACTCTTTAATAGCTAAGGCTATTTTATCTAATTTATCAGCTTCAGCAGTCATCAAAGCAGTCATAAATTCTACTGTGTAGTTGGCTTTCATGTAGGCTGTCCAGTAAGCTACCATGCCATAATTACAAGAGTGAGCTTTGTTAAAACCATAAGCAGCAAAAGGCACAATCAAATTCCATAACTCTTCAGCTTTTTCTTTGGTTAATCCAGAATGTTCAATACAACCTTGTACAAACCGTAAATGTTGTTCTTCCAAAACTGCAGGAATTTTTTTACCTACCCCTTTACGAAAATTATCCGCTTCCAACCAATCATAGCCAGCTAGTTCAATCACAGTATACAATAAGTCGTCTTGATAAACCAAGATGCCATAACTCTCCTTCATCCATTTTTCCATTTGAGGTACGTAATATTTAACTAGTTTAGGGTTCTTTTTGCGTCGAATGTATTCGGGAATGTTAGCCATCGGACCAGGTCTATACAAAGCCACCATAGCCATTAAATCAGTTACTTTCGTGGGTTCTAGTTCAATTAAATATTTAGTCATAGTCTCTCCACTCAGTTGAAACAAACCCATGGTTCTACCTTTGGACAATAACTCGTAAGTTTTAACATCTTCTAGATCTAAATTTAATAAGTCGATTTTAACGCCTCGCCTTTGCTCAGCTAATCTAATAGAATTACCTAAAATAGCCAGATTCCTAATTCCTAAAATATCCAATTTAACCAAACCGACCAATTCTCCAATATGCCAATCATACTGGCTAATAATCATCTTATGCTCACTATCCCATTGCAGTGGCGTGTAATCACTTAGTTCAGTTGGTGTAATATACACCCCAGCCGCATGCACCGAAGCGTGGCGGTAGTTTCCTTCTAGTTTTCTGGAAATTTCAATAATAGTTCTAGATTCTGGGTCTTTTTCGTAAACTTCACGCAACTCTGGACTAGTTTCTAAGGCCCAAGCAAAGGTAGTTTTTCTACCTTGAGGAGCTACCGGAATTAGCTTAGCCAAACGGTCACATTTTTTATAAGACACCCCCAACACTCGGCCCACATCTCTAACAGCCATTCTGGGTAAAATAGTTCCAAAAGTAATGATTTGACAAACCTTATTCAAGCCATACTTATTTTTCAGGTAATCAATCACCTCTTCTCTACGATCATCAGCAAAATCACCATCAATATCAGGGGCCGAAGGACGCAATGGATTAAGGAAACGTTCAAACGGAATCTTATACAAAATAGGATCTAGAATCCCAATATTGACTAGATAACCAACCAAAGAGCCAGCAGCAGAGCCTCTTGTATTAGTCACTATGCCCCTTTGTCTACAAAAATTCATAATGTCAGCAAAAACCAAAAAATAGTCAGAATAGCCTTTTTGTCTAATTACTTCTAATTCATATTCCAACCTATCAATATACTGATTGATGCTAGTATTTTTCCAATAATCTTTGGGATAACCTTTAAGCTGTGAGGTATTGGGAAAAATAGTCTTGGCAAACCTTACTAACTGATCCAACTTAGCGTAGGGAAATTGAATTCTCCATTCATCTCTAGTTTTTTGTTCAGGACTAAATTTTTCTAGCAATCCTAAATAAGCTTCCCACTTTAAAGTTTCACTAGCGGTTTGTCCTTCTGGTAAGTTTAGTTTTGGAAAAAAGGCCTCGTTAGCATGTTTATCATAGTCACAACGAATTGTTAAAGTAATCTGTTGCTCAAGGTTATTAGTGTCACAAGCTTTCGGTAAATAAGCAAATTGTTGTTGCAACTCTTCAACACTAGGTAAACTAAAATCACGTTCCAGTTCCACCTGAGTCATTTTTAGTTGATCTCGAATAGCCAATACTACCCGAAAAGTGTCTGCATCAGTTTGATCTAAATACCTTGGAGCAGGAGACGCTAAATACTGTACTCCAAATTGATCACATAAACTAGCTAAGTTAAGGTTGATTTGGCGAATATTTTCTGGGTTATCTTTGTTAGTCGGAACAGCCAATTCTACCAACAAATTTTGAGCCCCTAAAACTTTGGTATAAACTTGCAAAATGTGCCTAGCGGCAGCCAAATTGTTTTGTTTTAACTGGACAATTAGTTCGTGATCGTTACCACACAGACTAACAAAAAACTGGTAATTATTAGGGTTACCGTAACTCTCAAAATTAGCTAAAGTAAGGTGATATTTAGGTTGCTCTTGGATAATTCTGGCCGTAGTAATGAGTTTAATTAAGTGTACATAACCTTGATTATTCTTGGCAATTATGGCAATTTTACTAAAACCTTTAGTACGTCCAAAAGAACTAGAATCAGTAGTAATATTAGCAATTCTTAGGGTAGCGCCGACAGCTGGATTAACTCCTTCTTGTTTACAGACTTGATAGAATTCAATCAGTCCGGAACCAGTGTCTTCGTCGGTTAAAGCAATAGTAGTATAACCCTTAGCTTTAGCTGCTTTAACTAAATCCGGAATCTTGGGTACAGCTGACAACAAAGAATGATGAGAATAAGCACGAGCTAGTAACATATATCATCTATTAGATAATTTAGAAAAGCTACTTTCGTCAAATCTTAAAGCCATTCGTATTTTCACAGCTCCATCTTACAACAATAATTTAATCCTAAAATTTCACGACAAAATTGGGTGAATCTAATCTGGTTGTAATGCGTTAGTTATGTGAAGATCTATAGACTGTAATTTCTGTTAAAACAAGCTAGGTCTAAAGTTAGTGTTTACTCTACTAAAACTTTAGTTGTAACCAGAATTTTAGTCAGGTTTAGTAGTGTTTATTCAATAAACCAACCAACAAGTTAAAAACTTTAATTTAATTAAAAAGTATAACTCAATCGTGATATGTAAAGTAAAAGTTTGATTGCACTAATACCAATAAAATTGTCTTGCTAAGTTTTAGCCTGTAAAAAACAAATATGCTAAATCTTTTCTAGATGCATTTTATTGTCGACTAATCAAAAATTAATCCGTACAAGAATCGCAAAATAATGTAATTGCTATTGCAAAAGTAGCCACACTAACACAGAGTTATTGATACTGTAAAAACACTTAGCCATACTAAAGCGATTTCTAGCTGCAATTAATAAAAATGGGGTATTTTAATTTATCCACAGATTATTCACAAATTATTCACAGTCAGCTCCTGAACTAACTCTTGCCAAACTAATTTTTCGTCCCACGGAATGGAGCCATGAGGTTGAGTAAGACTAGCCTCGGACCCAACACCAGTAGATACAATTAGCACTTTTTTATCAGCAAACTCTAGTCCAATTTGCAAAGCTTTACTCATAGCTAAACGCCGGTTAATAACTTTGAAAAACTTTTTATTTTCTTCTTTTTTCAGCAAGCGCTCAGCCAATAAATCTAAAATTTGGTGGGGGTTATCATACTCATCATAATTATCAGTAGTTAATATGCTAAAATCAGCTTTTTTAAAGCTTAACTCTCCTAAAATTGGTTTTTTCCAATCATCCCGACCCACGCCATCAGCCGAAACTATATGAATGATTAGCTCAAAAAAACCTTCTCTTTTCCAGTGATTAAGTGTTTCTAAAAGTTGCTTCATGCTTTCCGGTTCGTGAGCATAGTCAACCAAAATCGATAAACTAGTAAATTTACCTACTGGTTGGTGTTTAAATACAAAATCCATGCGCCCTCTTACAGTAGTCAGATCTTTTAAAAACTCAGCTAACTCTAGCCAACTTCGACCAGATAGTAAACTAGATACTTTTAGAGCCACAATAGCATTGGAAATATCAGTTTCACTTAATAGTTGCGTCTTGAATGAACGATTTTGAATTTGTACTTCCTTAGTTAGGAAATCTTTAGACGACAAGACAGTGTACTCTTTGGAAGAAAAAAGTACTTTTTTGTCATTATCTTTGACTTTAACTTGAGACCACATAAAGGGAGTTTCTGGGTCCTCCGCGTTACCAACAAAATAACCCCCTGGTTTTAGATTTCGAAACAAAATTCCCTTAGCTTGACGATAATTTTCCCAACCACCATGGGCTTCTAAATGTTCTGGATATAAATTCAAAAAGACAGTTACTTCAAACCCACCTAGACCTAGATGTCTATTTTGAGCTAAGCCTTGACTACTCATCTCTAAAACAGCCACTTGACAACCTTGTTTTACCATCTCTCGCAAATACTTTTGTAATAACCAAGAATCTAGAGAAGTCATCTTATGCTCATTCAAAACTTCACCTTCACCTGTGTTCAACACAGCTGTACTAATATAGCCTGTTTTTAGTCCAGCTAAGTTAAGCAACCGACCACAAAAAACTGTAGTTGTAGTTTTACCTTTAGTACCAGTAATGCCAACAATTTTTAGATGGCGAGCAGGAAAGCCAAAATAAATAGCTGCCAAATAAGCCTTAAAACCATGATATATTGGTCTGATTAGATTTAGTAATTTAGTTCCCAAAAACCGCTTAAGTCTTTTAAGCATATTTAAAGTTTAGGAGAAAAATATCTCAATCAGAATGTCAAGCATTAATTAAACTAGCCTTGGTTAAGCTAAAGACGTTTTTTGAATCTAAAAAAGGCCAAATGTTGGTGCATTTCCAGTTTAAGGACAAATACAAAATTGAACTGAAATTAATTGAGAGATTAAATAACTAGCTTTAGCTTGGTAGATAAATACAATGTGGCCCAAACAAGTACTTAACTAAACAATTAAAAAACTTACATTTTGATTTATTGTTAATAAAACTAAGTTTTCTAACTAAATCAAACAACCTAACAAACTCGCCACTTAGTTGAGTTAAAATCTCAAACAGATCTTACTCTTTCTTATAACTAAGTTCTCAATCACTAGTCTCTTTCGTAAGTTTCAATAAAAGCTGTTTCAATCCAGCAAGAATTGATAGGTCGATCTTGTGCGTCAGTGGGTAAAGTTGCAATTCTATCAACCACTTCTAAACCGGCAAATACCTGCCCAAAAATTGTATGTTTGCCATCTAACCAAGGAGTAGATTCAGCTTGCACAATAAAAAACTGAGAACCGTTGGTAGCTGGACCAGAATTGGCCAAACTAACCGCTCCTCGAATATGTTTTAAACGATAATCAAACTCATCAGGAAAGGGCTGACCCCAAAAACTTTGACCACCCACACCAGTACCTGTTGGATCACCAGTTTGAATCATAAAGTTGGCAATTACCCGATGAAAGATTACGTTGTCATAATAACCGGACTTTACTAAGCCTAAAAAGTTTTCCACGGCTTTAGGTGTAAGTTGTGGAAACAGACGTAATCGAATTGCTCCTTGTGTGGTCACTAAACACACTACAGACTCGCCTGCTTTAGGTAAACTAGTTTGTAATAGGTTAGACATATATAAAACTTTAAACTAACGTCCAGGTTCTTTAGGAACTCCTAAATATTCCAAGCTCCAACCCATTAAATGGGAAAAACTAGGGCCTAAAGTATTTTCAGCATAATTTCTAATGACTCCAGGATTGGGCTCAGACAATTTAATCAAAATCATAATTTCTGGATCTCTTGCTGGAGCATAACCAATAAAAGTATGGTCATATATGCCTCTGGCAGTATTACATGTATAATCGCAAGGAGCGCCGTTATAGGGTCTAGAAACCTGAGCCGTACCGGTTTTACCAGCCACTGTATAACCAGGAACCCGACCTTTACTTGACCTTAAACCTAAATAACCTTGATCAATGGTATTTACTAAATAGTCAGTAACTAATCTAGCTACATCTGGTTCAATTACTTGAATTTGAGCTTTTTGACGAATTTTGTCATGAGCATCCAAAGACTTAGAATCAATTATCCGATTATTAGAATCAACAATTTTATCAACCAAATATGGTTCAATTAACTTACCTTTGTTGGCCAAAGGAGTATAACTGCGCATAAGTTGTATAGGTGACATGGTAAAACCTTGCCCAAAAGCAAAAGTGGCATAAGTAAAGTCAGAAAAGATATTTTCTTGAAAAGCGCGAATATTACCAAAAGAATCTCCAGGTAAGGCAATCAAAGTTGGTTGACCAATTAGAAAACGGTTTTCAAAATATTCTTTGGTTTTAGTATTACCTATTGTCGCTTGAATGTCAGCTATACAGGTATTGATTGAGTCTCTCAAACAATCGGAAATAGTTTGTGGACCTCGGTTTAAGTAAGCCATTCCATCAGCATTTCTAATATACAAAACATTACCATTATTTTCCAAATAAGGCTTACCCTTCTCATCATAACCCAAAAACTTTTGGTTAGGAGCCACTCCTCGTCGTTTGCCTTGAGCATCAGTTTGACCAGTTAAATACTCATTGAGGGCAACGGCTACCGTAATTGGTTTCATAACTGAACCAACTTCATAATCCACGCTAGTAGCTGTATTACGGAATCCATCCAGACCTTTGTAGTATTCGTTAGGGTTTGCTTTAGGATAATTAGCCATGGCTAAAATAGCTCCTGGATTGCGTTTTAAATCCATGATCACAATCGTCCCGTCTTTAGGTTTACCTTGAGAATTAGTGGTCTTTTTTACTAAATCATCTAAAACTTCCTGAGCTTTAGCTTGCAAATTACGATCGATAGTCAAAAAAATGTCGGCTCCGTGTACCACTTCTAAATCTTTAGGATTTTTTAACCCAATCTCGCTACCCAAGAGTTGCCTACCATTTAAGCCACCTAACTCTGTGCAAAACTTTTGCTCAATACCGTATAAACCAACTATATATCGCCCATCTTCTGGTCTGCCAGTGTAAGAATTAACCGTGTTTCGTTGTTCGTTTTGCCGCACTAAATCAGCACAACCAGGAATCCTTAGAACTTCTTCTCGAGTCACTGGTTCCCTTTGCACATAGCCTAAAACCGCTCCTAGAGAGCCTAAAAATTCTTCCTCAGGATAAGATCTGACCTCAACTTGTTCTACTCCTAACCAACTGCTAAAACCTTGAATTTGGCCATAACCAAAAGCCCGCAAATAATCCACGGCCATTTTTTGCTCTTTGCTAACAAATTTTTTGAGCAAACGGTATTGACTTAAAGTGGTTTTTGATAATTCTTCATCCAAAATTTGTTGCACTTCAGCATAAGGCAAGTTTAAAGTCCCAGCTAATATCGTAACAGCTTGGTCTTTGGTAATCAACTTTTGATTAATGTGACTTTGTAAACTTCTGGGTTCAAAGAAGATGTTGAACAAGACTCGAGAACTAGTTACTTCAATTGGCCGACTACTAGCTTTTAAATCCCTGATAAAAATACTCCCCCGAGTAGCAGGAATGATACTTAAGGGTAGACTTGAATTGTTTTGACCTAAAAAACTTTGGTTAGCCGTCACTTGCAAGTTTACTAAACTGACCATTAGTATGCCAAAAATACCAATAAAAAAAACTTTAATCACTGACTCACGAGACAGGCGCCAAAAGGTGGAATCTACACCCGACAACAAAAATGAAATAATAAAACTAAACAACTTACCAACACTAACTAAAGGTTGAATTAGTTTTTTGATAAACCAGTTGTTTGTACTAGAAGAGTTAGCTTTGTTAACTATTGTTGCTTTGTATAATTTACTAGCAACTTGGTTTCTAGCCACCAACTTAGTAGTAGACCGGGAACGGGTCTGATTTAACCACTTTTGAAAACGACTAAACCAAGCCAACTTTGAACTTTTTGTCTGACTTGAAACAAGATCTAATTTGGTAGAAGTTGTTGGTTTAAATTTGGTAGACAGTTTTTTGAAGTCTTTATTTACTTTTGTTCGACTAAGCATATTTTTGTTACCTAACCAACGCTTGGCTTAAATAGTTTGTTAAATTAAGTCAAATTTGACCTTTTTCTAGTTTAATTCTTTGAAAGTTAAAGGCCAACTAGAGTTTAGACACGCAAATCAAATTTTTGTTGAACAAACAAATAAAAATCATTCTAAACTGTAGATTTGTCCCGTCTATGTCTTCAACTACTGTTTATTTTTTGAAATCAATAATCGTTTAGAATCCAATACAAAAAGTTAACACCTTCAACTATTGCTTTCATTGTTTAAACATAATTGACTAAAAGTAAATTTTCTTACTCCAATAAAAATATGCACTTTATTACTTTTGACATTGAAACTTACCACCCTGAACAAAAAGACGAAATTGACGTAGGCAAACTCAGAGTATCGGTGGTAGGGGCATATCTTAGCTGGTTAGATCAGTACGTAGCTTTTTTAGAAGAAGACATAACAGATTTTTTGAAGTTACTGCCGCATGTAGACTGTTTAGTGGGCTACAACCACCTTTGGTTTGACTTACCAGTATTACAAAAATATGCCACTTTTGATCTAAAAAGCTTACCTAATTATGACATTTTAGTTGAATTAGAAAAAAAACTAGGTTATAGGGTTAAATTAAATGATTTATGTAAGGCTAATTTAGGAGAAACAAAAACAGATTCCTTTGACCAGTTTAAACATTACTATTGGCAAAAACAATGGTTGCCACTAATTGATTATTGTATGCATGACGTGAGACTAACCAATCAATTATTTCAATTAATTCTAGATACAGGTAAACTAAAATATCCAGATATGCACGAAATTAAAGAAGTTATGCTGGATCCCCCACAACTTAGTCAAGAAAAAAAGCAATCACCGATGGAAATTATGGATACCATTTTTTAGGTTTTAGTTCGGTTGTAAGAGGAATTATAGTTTTCTAATTCTTTGGAAGAAAAACAACAAGTATCTAATATAGAATATAGTTAAAATTTGTAAGTGATTAAAAACTCTTGGGTAAATTAAGCTCAATCAATTCAGTCTTTTTAAAAGACTTTGATCAACTTAAATACCCAGAGCCAACGAGAAAATCTAAATATCATTTCTTTAAACCTTGCCTAAATTGCTATATAATTCTGAAAATAGGAATTTTTAAGGTAAAAATTAGGATAAAACCCTCTATTTTTTATCTAAACTAAGAGCTTTAAGTTTTTCTACAATAATAGCTGGTTTGGGGACATTTTGAAAAACAAACCCCCCATCTTGACGAACTGGATCGTGCTCACCGGCAGTTTCGATAATAACATCTCCATAATTGAATATATAGGGCAATAGTCCATCTTGTTTGTAAGTAATATTTTGAATATTTTTTAAGGCTAATTGGTTGGCCCGACGGTTAAACAACCCATTTTGTTCTATATCGATAACTCTTAAATTGGTTACAATCTGAAAAGACAAATAGTAGTTATGAAAAAATAAAGCAAAATTTAAAATTAAAATAGTGTTCAAGGTAAAAAATATCGTGTCGTACAACGCCACCCATCCAACTTCTAAAAAGCTGGCTACAATCCATCGAATTAATAGTAAAAAGGTGAATATTAACAATAATTCTAACATTTTAAAAACCAAAATAGCTAAATCCTCTCTAACCACAAAAACCACGTCTTCGTCATCTTGAATTGGTTTGGGTAGTCCCTTAGTTGCCCATAAGTTTTTATCTGAATGAAAGACTTCTTGCCACATAACCACCCAAATTAAAATTCATACCACCAACGTAAATTGGCCACTAGTTCCTGTACTTGACTAGTTAAAATTTCTTTAGATTTTCTACGGAATACTAAATCAGTTATAATTTGCCCCAAAAGTTCGGCTTGTTGCTCAGTTAAGCCTCTACTAGTTAAGGCAGCTGTACCAAACCGCATACCACCTGGCCTATAGGCTGTTTTAGTATCGTTGGGGAAAGTGTTTCTGTTGGAAATAATACCAATTTCTTCTAATTCTTGTTGAATTTTTAAACTATCCATTGCTGGAGGTAATTTGATTAAACAAAGATGGTTTTCGGTAGGAGCAACTGGCTCTAAACCGCCAGCTTGTAAAGCAAGTTCCAGTTTTTTATTCGTATGTAAGATGTTTTTAGAATAAGTGACAAAATCTATACCATCAGGGTAACTATCTTCTCCCAAAACTTCCAGTAAACATTGACCAATAGCGGCTATCTTATTAAAGTGGGGCCCCCCATAACCACCAGGAAATAAGCTTCGATTAACTGCTTCAATTAAACTGTTTACTGGTTTACCTGTAGCATCTTTGGGTAAAGTATGTACATATTTTTCAGCAAACTTGGGAATATAGTTCTTAGCAAACAGCATAGCTGCTCGAGGACCGCGAATAGTTTTGTGAGTTGTCATGGACACAAAATCTGCCCCATCATCCCCTTCCTTAAAAGGAGAATCGTGTAATCCGGCAGCTATTAAGCCGTTAATATGAGCTACATCGGCCAATACAAAACTACCTTGTTCGTGAGCAAAACGACAAATTTCCGCAAAAGAATATTGTTTGGGATAAGCAGAAAAACCTAAAAT
>Ga0197142_1001496_pt1 | contig 21331 bp, 13 predicted proteins | sample GBS60_MetaG_FD_148614 | JGI IMG/M metagenome (GOLD analysis project Ga0197142, IMG submission 148614) | Sediment microbial communities from Great Boiling Springs, Gerlach, Nevada, United States - GBS 60_MetaG | ecosystem: Environmental > Aquatic > Thermal springs > Hot (42-90C) > Sediment... | reverse complement strand
GGCCACGGCGCACAGCGATGAGAACAACCACAGCCAGGGACGCAGGTCGGCAAGCCCCGTGGGGACGAGGCTAAAAAGAAGCAACGCCACCAGACCGATGAAAGCGCCGCCTGCCAGCGCCGCGGCGAAGCCCAGGGCCGAGACGGCGCCGGACGTGCCCGGCGGCACGGGCTGGCCGGTCGTGATGAGCCGAGGGGGGCGGGTGGCCAGAACGCCTAACTCCGTCGCCCACGTGTCGGCCGTGGCAGCGCTGAGGGCGCCGAGGAAGCCGAGTAACCCGATAGGATACCAGCGGCTATCGGATGTCACCATTCCGGCCAGGCCTGCGCAGAGGGCCGCCACGCCACCGTTGGCCAGAGTCTGGCCCAGGTCACGACGACTGCCCTTGGCCATGTGTGTAACGGCAGGGGCTTTGCGTTCACGATGCCAGAAGGAAAGGGCGCTGCTGCTGACAAAAAAGGCAATGAGCATGATAGCCCATAGCGGGCCACCCAGGCCATAGGTCAGGCCGCCGATCAGGGTGGCGCCGAGAACGCCGCTGGGGGCGAGCGCCCCCAGGCGCAGGGCCAATCCGCCAATCACAGCGGCCAGGAGAAAACCGAGGAGAAGTTGCCAGAGCATGGGCCAAAGCGGTATCCACCGCCAAGAGGACGACTAGGCTACGAGGGCCAATACGCTGCGTCCAACCCAAAAGGCGACCATCTGCACAAAAACGCCGTTGCCCCAAAGCAAGTAGGCCGCTAAAGGTTCCTGCTCGTACAGGGCAAAGCCCAGAGCCGCATTGAAAAACCAGATGAGCAGGGTAATGGCCGGCAGCAAGAGCAAAGCGCGTCGAGGCGAAAGGAGGTCGGGCCTACCGGTGGCATCGAAGTGCAGCGGCAATTCGGCCGGAAGGGTAGGATACGTCCAGACAAAGAAGCCTAGCACAAGCAAACCGGCGAGCAGACCGGCCACGATAAGCACCTGGGCCAGGCGATCGCGGTGCAGCCAGTGCTCGTGCCAGACCGAAGGGAGGGTGGTCTCGGCCAGCACGCGGCCGGAGCCGAAAGCACGCCGGGTTTCATAAGCCTGCAAAAAGCCGATGCGATCGGCCGGCGAAATCAGATAGGTGGCCTGAGCCGTGCTCACGGCCAGACAGGACGAAGCGGGTACCGTCGCAAAGGCCAACATCCCGTTGGGTCTCGACCGGAACGCGATCCAACACAACGGCCATCGCCACCAGGGGGCCTTCGGCCCCTGCGAGGCCGGGGCGAGGGTGTGGATATGGGCCAGAGGGATGATAACGATATCGCCATCCCACAGAATGCGCAAAGCATCGCGGTCCAGCCAGTACTCCAGGCTCCGTAACTGCCAGAGCCGCCACAGCAAAAGACCGGCCAGGGCCAGGGTTAGCCCCAAGGCGAGGCCCCATCCGACCGTGCGGGGGCCTGGCGGGCGCTCGCGCCAGAGCATGGCCGCACACCAGCCGGCCAGGATCAGCAATCCGATAGCGACGAACAAAGCCAACCAACGTTCACGCGGGGCCAGGGGGCGAAAGGCCATGTCTGCCTCAGCTCAACCAGCGGGCCAGAGTGTTCAAAAAGGCGTGATGGGTCATGTCCATGTGGAGTGGCGTGACCGAGACATAACCCTGACTCACGGCCTGCAGATCGGTGTTCTCCTCGTGCAACCCGGTGGGCGGGTCGCCGCCGATCCAGTAGTAGGGCATGCCACGGGGGTCGGTGCGTTCGATCAGGACATCGCGATAGACCCGCTGCCCCAGGCGGGTGGCGCGATAGCCGGCCAGCGCCGTCAAGGGCACATCGGGAACGTTGACGTTGAGCAAGGTGTTCGGGGGGAGGCCGTGGGCCAGCACCTGCCGGGTGATCACCACGGCCGCCGCGGCGGCCGTCTCCCAATGACGGTTGCGGCCGACATCGTGACCCCGGCCGCTGTAGTCGAGGGAAACGGCAATGCCCGGCCAGCCGCTGATGGCGGCTTCCATTGCTGCCGCCACCGTTCCGGAATAGGTGACATCATAGCCTAAATTGGGCGAGCTGTTGATGCCGGAAACGACGATATCCACCGTCGGTTTGACCAGGCCCAGCGCCGCCAACGCCACGCAATCGGAGGGTGCGCCGTTCGTTGTCAAAGCCTTGGTGCCGTCGGCCAGAGTCACCTCCCACACCCGCAACGGCTTATGCATGGTCTTGCTATGGCCGGCGATCGACCAATTGTGATCGGGCGCAAAGACGGTGACATCGCCCAGCTCACGCAGGGCTTGAGCCAAAGCCAGCAGGCCGGGCGCTTCCACACCGTCGTCATTGGTCACCAGGATGTGGGGCATGATCGGAGGCCTTATGGTTCACGACGGGGCAACAGGGCCGCACGCGGTCGCTCGGCCTCGGCCCGCGGTTTGGGGCCCTTGCCCTCTTTGTGACGGATGAAAATGCGGATGGTTTCGCTTTCGGCCTGGTTGCCGGCGCTGTCATAGGCCACAGCCTTGATCACACGGGTCTCGGTGTAGCCTTTGCTGTCATGGATAATGCCGAAGCCCGTGGTCTCATCGGTAAAGACGATACGGCTGGGATCGTTGGGAGCGATGGTACCCGTGATCGGCGGACTGTCTACCATGGTGATCGTCCACTTGCCGGCATATGGCGCCACCGTGGTCGTGACGACAGGGCTATTGTCCACATAGAAAACGACCTTGTCCATGGCCCAATCGTCGGTGGCCAGGGCATTCAGGTTCACCCATTCGTCGTCTTCCATCACATAGACGCGACCGTTGGACGGATTCGTCAGCACGATGGTGGGCGGCGTATTGTCGATGGTTACCGGTACCGTAACCTGGCGCACGTGGCCGCTGTTTTCGATGACACTCAGCCGCAACGTGTAGGGACCGCTGAGACCGGTGGTATCCCAGATCTCGAGTAAACCTTTGTCCACCTGATTGTAATGGTCAGGGCCGATGGGTTGCCAGGTGGTTGGATCCAGGCCGGGGCCGAAATGGAGCTGATAGAGGCGGAAATCACCGCTGCGGGCATTGCCCAGGATTTCCACCAGGCCGTGGATATAGCTGAAGGAGACGGGAAAGGCGATGGCTACTTCGGCATCGCTGAAGCGCGGTCCCCTGGTATCGGCTTCGGGACGCGGTGGTTGCTCCAGAAGACCGGCTTCGACCTGCTCGCGCACCCAATCGGCGGCAATAGCCGGATAGATGGGATAGACACGGCGCTCGATCAGTTCCGGTGGTGTGTTGGCATCGGCCAACTGTCCGGTGGCACGGTTGATCTCAAAAACCTGGTAAACGTTATCGTATTCCTTGGGTTCGGTGCCGGCAATGAACAGCTCCGTCACCCGTCGTGGGCAAATATCGGTGGGCAACAGGCCGCTATCGGCGCATACCGTCACGCGCACCATGCCTTCCGGTTCCTGCCAGTCCACTACGGGCAGGTTGCGATGGGTATAACGCATGATGTCGTGGAGGATGGGCGCTGCGCCCACCGAACCGGAAATGCGGTCCATCGGCGTGTTATCGGCATTCCCCACCCATACCCCGGCCGCGATCTGCGGGCTGGCCGCCAGGGTCCAGCTATCGCGGAAGTCGTTGGTGGTACCGGTCTTGGCGATGATGCGCCGGTCGGGCAGGGTCAACAGCTCCGAGTAGATGCCGAAAGCAGCCGGTCGTGGGCGGGGATCGCTGAGCACATCCACAACCAGATAGGCCAGCTGAGGACTGATCACCCGCTGGCGTTGAGGGCCGGGAAAGCGATAGAGCAGGTTGCCGTCCTTATCGCGAACTTCCAGGATGGCCACCGGGTCCAGGGTGCGATAGCCGGGTCGTAGACGTTCGGTCGGTACCGGTTCGCCGACCATCTCCCCCAAATTGGCCAGAGTCGCAAAGACATAGGTCAGGTCGATCAGTTTGACCTCGCCGCCACCGAGGGTCAGGCTCAAGCCGTAGTAGTCCTTGTTCAGGCTGGTAATGCCCAGGCGATGGGCCATTTCGACGACGCGCTTGACGCCCACCTGATGCATGACCCACACGGCCGGGATGTTGTACGAGCGTTGCAAGGCCGTGCGCAAGGAGACGGGGCCGTGGTATTTGCGGTCGTAGTTCTCCGGGGCATAAGGTTCGACGGCATCGGGAAAGACCTGACGCACATCCATGACCACCGTCGCCGCGGTCAGGCCCTGACTGAAACCGGCCGTGTAGGTGATGGGTTTGAAAGCGGAACCGGGCTGGCGTTCGGCCAGGGCAATGTTGACCTCGCCGTCAATGTCGGGATTGTTGTAATCGAGGGAGCCCAACATGGCCAGGATTTCGCCCGTATCGGTGCGCAGCACCACGGCGGCGGCATTGGAGACAGGCGGATCGCCCTCCTTGCGCACCTTCAGACCCCGGGCCGGCTCGAGTTGGGGACAACCGGGCAGGTCGGGATTTTCACCGTTGATATGGGCAATGCGCTGACGGGCCGAACAGGTCACAAAGCGCTGGAGGTCCACATCCAGGGTGGTGATCACGCTCAGCCCATGCCGCCAGATGAAGAAGGGATCATCAGGGGTGTTGTACCGGCGCTTGAGTTCGTCCAGCACATAGAGGGCAAAATGGGGGGCCGTGTCGTTCTCGAACTTCTCCAGGGCCGATTGGCGGACTTTCAGCTCCTGGGCGAAGGCGGCGTCGGCCTGCTCCTGGGTGATGTAACCGGCCTCGACCATGGCCTGGAGCACCTTGCCCTGCCGCCGTTTGGCATCTGCGGGAGCCTGGATGGGGTTAAGGGCGGGAAACTGAGGCAAGGCGGCCAGCATGGCCGCTTCGGCCAGATCGAGCTCCTTGGCCGATTTATCAAAATAGACATGAGCCGCCGATTCGATGCCGTAGCTGAAGTTACCGTAAAAGTTGTTATTCAGATACCATTCGAGAATTTGCTTTTTATCGTAATGTCGTGTAATCTCCAATGCCATCAGCGCTTCTTTGATTTTGCGCGTATAGGAACGCTGATAGCGCTCTTCCGGCGAAATAATAACGTTCTTGACCAATTGTTGGGTAATGCTGGAGGCGCCCTGAATGCTGCCCCCTTGCAGGTTCTGGATGAAGGCGCGCGCCAGACCGCGCCAGTTGATGCCCGGATTGGTCCAAAAAGAACGGTCTTCGAGGGCAATGGTGGCGTTGATGAGATGGGGGCTGATCTCGTCGAGGGTGACGTAGGTGCGATCGCCACGGAAGGGCCGTGGGTCAATGGCCTCGTAGAGGAGGTGTTGGCCGGTGCGATCGTAGATTTTGACCGTCTCGAAGCTCTCCTGCCGGGTGACGATGGCGCTGGGTTCCGGCAAATCGCGCGTGAAGTACAGGTACACCCCGCCGGCCACGGCCGCCACGGCCGCAGTCACGGTCAGAAGGGAACCAAGCAGGGTGGTCAGCAGGATGGCGACCACACCCGCGACGATTTTCCAGCCCGGCGTGCGATAGCGGGCAAACCGCCGCCGTTGACGACGGAAAATGACGAGATGGAGCGAACGGTTCATAGGCTGTAAGGCAAAATGCGGGGGCGGCGCAGGCCACCCCCGGTTGATCGAAAGCGCATTTTAGCATGAAACCGGGAGCGGAGCAAAGCATTTTTGCCACCATAGGGCATGCCTGATAGGATAGCTCGGCGCATTCGCCGCGCGGGAACCGTTTTGTCAATCCGAAACGTCTATTCAAAGTCCCTGTCCGGTCCGGAGCTACTTCGAACAAGGTTCCCCACACACACCAGGAGGTGCATGCATGCGCGTTCAGTGGTCTCGTTCGTATGCGACCATCGGGTTTGTTGTCTTTGCCTTCCTTTTACCCGGTCTGACGGCAACGGCGCAGGGTCGGCCGGCTGAGACGGCCGAGAAGGCGGCGGGGTCTACCGTCTCGCTGCCCGGTATGACTCAACCCTATCCTGTTCGGCAACCGCACAGCCTCTTTTTGCCCCGTATCCACCGTCCCGGCTTGCCATTGCCACCTTTCTTTCACGCGGACGAAGTGTTCGCCCTCAGTCAGGCCGATGCCTATTATGTCTTCGGTCCTCCTGATGACCAGGCCAACGGATTGGTCGAGCCGGGGGACGCTTTCGGTGCGGCCCTGGCGGCAGGGGATCTAGACGGCGACGGCTACGAGGAGCTGATCGTCGGCTCGCCGGGCGAAGAGGCAGCCGGTGAACCGAACGATTCCGGCGCCGTGTACGTCTTCCAGGGTTCGGCCGCGGGACCGGTCGCCGAGCGTTTTCGTCCCCTCACCCAGAAGACGGGGAACGGCAGCAACGGCCCCGGCGATGCCTTTGGCGCCGCCCTGGCCGTGCTGGACTACCATCGCGACGGTTTGGGCGACGTAGCCGTGGCGGCGCCGGGCAAGGCCGGCGGGGCCGGCGGTGTTTATCTCTTTCGGGGCACGCCCTGGAGCCTGATGCGTCCCGACGGTTTCCTCAGCCTGAGGGAAGCCAGGCCCGGCGCCGGCTTCGGTCGCGCCCTGGTCGCCGGCGATTTCAACCGGGATGGCTTCGGCGATCTGGCCGTGGCCGCGCCGGGACAGGACGGCGGTGCCGTCGCCGTGTTTACGGGCCGCTCCGATGGCCTGTTTCTGCAGCACCTGTACACCCAGGCCGATTTCGGGGTACCTGCCGCCGCGACGGACCGTTTCGGTGCCGTGCTCACGGCGGGCGACCTGAACAACGACGGCTTTACCGACCTGGTGGTGGCGGCGCCGGGCAAAACCGTGGCCGGTCAGGCCGGGGCCGGTGCCGTTTTCGTCCTGTGGGGAGCCGACCGCCGTATGCGGACCGGACCCATCCTCAGTCGCCAAACCGAAGGGCGCCCGCCGGTGGCCGGGGAGGGCTACGGCCGGGCCTTGCTTCTCACCGATTTCGAGTCCGACGGCCAGGCCGACCTGGTTATTGCCGTCGGCAATCCCGGCCGGTCAAGCCTTTCCTTCTACCGCGGGGGCAGCGGTCTGAGCACGGCCGGGAACCTGGACCTGGCGGCGGCGACGGCCGGCGCTTCCGGTCCCGGGATGGCGCTGACGGCTGCCGATCTCGACGGCGACGGCCGCCGTGAACTCATCATGGGCCTGCCCGGCGCTGCCCGCGAGGGGGCAGAACAGGCCGGCGTGGTGCTCCTCTGGCGACGGCAACCCAATAGAACCTGGCAGAGCACCACCGTTTCACTGCGCGAACTGGGGGAGATGCCCGCGGCCGGAGATGGCTTTGGCGCGGCGTTGGTCGTCGGTACCCTGGCCGGTCGCAAGCAGCCTCCGGCGCTGGTTGTCGCCGCGCCGGGTCGCGCCTTCCGGCTGCCCAACGGCGCGACCATCCCGGATGGGGGCAAGGTGTTCGTGCTGCCGCTCCTGGGCACCCAACCGGTGCTGACCCACGGCCCTTTGCTCGGCGCCGTTACCGACACCTCCATCCGCATCTGGGCACGGGCCCATCGTGCCGCCCGTCTTGAGGTCGAATACCGCCGTCACGGCGAAAGCGCCTGGCGCCGCAGCCCCTCTCGGCTCCTCACGTCCACGAGCGATTTCACGGGCGTCGTCGCACTCACCGGCCTCAGTCCGGCCACGACCTATGACTATCGTCTGCTTCTGGACGGCAGCGTCTGGCCGGGCAGCCAGGCCACGTTCGCCACCTTACCGCCGACCGCTGTCCCCGGTCGTATCCGGTTTATCCTCAGCTCCGACATGTACTACACCTCGCCCTCCTGGTCGATCTTCGACCGCATGGACGCCCGCCGTCCCGATTTCTTCCTGATGCTCGGCGACCAAATCGCCGTGGATGTGCCCGTCCGTATTCCACCGACGCGGCATGCCTATCAACGGAAGTACCGGGTCTACTGGTCGCAACCCGCCTTGCAGCGTTTCTGGCAGCGCACGCCTGCCTTCCTCATGTGGGATGATCACGAAATCGACGACAACTGGTTTGGGGGCAAGACAGGCCGCTATCTCGTCGCCAAACAGGCCTATGACGCCTATCAGGGCAGCCTCAATCCGCCCTCGCTTACCCCGGGTGAGAACTACTACAGCTTTCGGGCCGGGCCGGTGGATTTCTTCATCCTCGATACCCGGACCTTCCGCAGCGACGACGACGCCCCCGACACGGCGGCCAAGACCATGCTGGGGGCCGAGCAAAAGGCGCTCCTCAAGGAATGGCTCCTGGCCTCACGGGCGCCCTTCAAATTCATCGGCTCCTCGGTCACCGTCAGCGACTTCGGCACGGCCGGCGACACCCTGTTGGTCACCAGCGATACCTGGAAGAGCTTCAGCACCGAACGGGGCGAAATCCTGCGCTTCATCCGCGATCACTGCATCCCCGGCGTGGTCTTTCTCACCGGCGATCAGCACTGGGCCGGGGTCTTTCGTCTGGAGGGTACGCCGCCCTACCGTTTCTACGAATTCCTGGTGACCCCGCTGACCGCCGGCCAGCGTCGCCGCCCGCCTATCAACGATCCCCAGGCGCTCTTCCGGTACGACGGCGGCCCCGTGTACGGCCTTTTCGAGGTCAACACGGCCGTCTCGCCCCCGCGGTTGCGGTTCGAGCTGTATCGCCTCGATGATACCCTCCTCTATCGGCTCGAGATCACCCCGGCCGATACCCTGCCGCCCGGTTCCTGCTGAGGTTCAAGGCCCCCACGTCACCGGTCGTTCGTTGGCAAACTCATAGCTCACCGTGAAACCGGGTATGGTCAGGGGCTGTTGATCGCTGCCGTCGGGCTGCATCTGCCACAGTTCCCACCGCCCCCGGCGGTTGCTGAGGAAGAGGATACGACCGTCAGGACCGAGGGCCGGCGCGAGATTGTGGATCGGCTCGCGACGCAGGGCCGGGGGCGCCGTCAGGGCCACGCCGCTGCTGCCGTCGGCCCGCCAGCGCCAGATGTCCCAGTGATCGCCGGAACGCACGGCGGCAAAAAGGAACTCGCCGTCGGCGCTATAGACGGCCGGCCCCACGGCGCCGGGACGCTCCACCAGCCGCCGCGGCGGGTCGTCCGCGAGCGGATCAACCACGGCGAGGCCACCTTCGTCGAGGAAGACGAGCTCCTCGCGTAGGGGATGATAGCTCGGCGCCTTGGCCCGACGGCCCACGGGCAGATGGCGGATGCTGCCGTCGCGCAAATCCACCCGCACCAGCGTCGTCTCTTCCTGGGTGACGAGGGCAAAATCGCTCAGACAAAGCCGACCGAAGGGCGTGGACACACACTCGGCGCCGAAGCGAGCCTGCCATTCGGCCGCGGTCAGGCAACCGAAGGGGGTCTGATAGCATTGGCGGCTGTCGAGTCCGATTTCCAGGACGATGGCACGTCCGTCCGGGCTCCAGGTGGGCAGACGGGCGCGATTGGCGCCGAAGACCAGACGTTCGTTGCTACCGTCGCTGTGGATGAGCCACAGGCCGCGGGGCTCCTCCCAGCGGGTAAAGGCCACCTGACGACCGTCAGGGCTGAAGACGGGATCGAGGCCGCCTGTCAAACGTCGGAGCGTGCCGTCGGACCACGAGAACAGGGCGATATCGCCGCCGGGTCGCGACTGCAGGAGCAGCCGACCGCGCCTCCCGCTTGGGGTCGGAGGCGGTGGACTCGGCTTCGCCGTCCCCGCGCCGGCGACCGGTGTCATCGCTGCCGACGGCACGTCCACCACGGCCAGACGAGCCCGATCGGCAAAGACGGCCACCGCCGTCGCCCGCAGCCAGCCCTGGAGGGGAGTCCGGCCGGGACCGGGTTCATACAGGGCCTGGAACCAGACGTCGTCGGCGCTGCGGCCGAGGAGGCCTATCCGAACGCCGGCCGGAAGGACGGTCAGGGTCTCGCCGTCCGGCCTTGTCAGCAGCGCAGTGGGGACGGTGACATAGCCGCCGGGCAGGAGCAGGGGCGAAAGGACCGTCGGCGTGGGCGTCGCCGTAACCGTGGCCGGGAAGAGGGCCGTCAACGGCGCCGTCGGTGACGGCGTGGGTGGCGATGTGGGCGTGGGTGGATGCCAGGCCTTTGTTAGGGTCGGGGGAGGCAGGGTTGGCGGCGCCGGCAACGCGCTCAGCAGGCCCGGTGTGGGTGTGGCGCGGCTGCCGCTACAGGCCGCCAGGAAGACGAGCATCAGCACAAAGGCCGGCCATCCGTGCCGCAGGTTATTCATAGCGCAGGGCATCGATGGGATGCAACTGGGCCGCGCGCAGGGCCGGATAGATGCCGAAGAACAATCCCACCAGGGCGCTGAAGCCCGTGGCCAACAACACGGCCTGCACCGTCACGACGGCCTCCAGGTCCTCGGACAAACTGGCCAGGCCCTGGGCGCCGATGAAGCCCAACACCATACCGATCAGGCCGCCGATAAGGCTGAGAACCATGGCCTCGATCAGGAACTGGACCAGGATGTCGCGACGCTTGGCGCCTACGGCCTTACGCAGGCCGATCTCGCGGGTCCGCTCGGTTACCGAGACGAGCATGATGTTCATGATGCCGATGCCGCCCACGAGCAGGCTGATGGCTGCGATGCCGCCGAGGAAGGTCGTGAGCACGCCGGTGATGCTGCCGAAGATGTCGAGGATGTCGGCCTGGTTGATGACCGTGAAATCATCCTCATCCAGGTAGGTGATGCCGTGGCGCTGGCGCAACAACTCCTCGATCTGGCGCACCACATCCTTCAAGCGGTCTTCGCTGGCGACCTTGACCAGAATCAGGGAGAGGGTGGGCTCACCCGTGGCGCTGCGCAGGTACGGGAAAAGGCGTTCCTGGGCCGTGGACAGCGGCACATAGACCAGGTTATCGAAGCTGCCGAACCCACCGCCACCCTTCTCCGCCATCACACCGATCACCCGGAAGGGGATACCGTTGATTTTGATGGTCTGGTCAATGGGATACTCATCCTCCCCAAACAGTTGACGGGCCACCCGGCTGCCCAGAGCGGCCACGCGCGCCGAGCCGGCCAGATCCTCCTCGGTGAGAAAACGGCCTACAGCCACCTGATAGTTGCGGACAAAAGCAAAATCAGGGGTCGTGCCCGTGATACTCAGGCGCAGAGTCACACGACCACGGCTGACATCGGCCCCGCCGTCGGCTTCGGGCACGGCGGCGATGACATCGGTGACCTGGAAGGGGTCGTTGATGGCGCGCCAGTCGCCGTTGGTCAGGGGTTGTCGGGGCCGGACCCGGCGTGGGCCGCCCTGTTGGTTATCCTGCAGGCTGCCGGGGAGGACGATGACCAGATTCGAACCGGCGCTTTGCAGTTGTTCGGTCACGAGCTTTTGCACGCCCTGTCCCACACTCATCAAGGCAATGACGGCGCCCACGCCGATGATGATGCCGAGCATGGTCAGAATCGAGCGTAGCTTGTTGGCCGCCAGGGCACGCAGGGCAATGCGAATCGATTCCCACAGGTTCATGGGGCCTCCTGGGACACCGTCGCTGCGGCGACGCTCTCGCTATTGACGACGAGATCGCGGGCGCGGCGCGTATAGACCGTCTCACCGGCCCGTCGCGGGTTTTTCACGGGGTTATCGGAGATGATGAGACCGTCGGCCAGGCGGATGATGCGTCGGGTGTGCTCGGCGATATCGGGCTCGTGGGTGACGAAGATGATGGTGATGCCGTAGCGTTCGTTGAGTTCCTGGAAGATGTGCATGATCTCGGCTCCCGATTTGGAGTCGAGATTCCCGGTCGGTTCGTCGGCCAGGATGATGTCGGGGTTGTTGATGAGGGCGCGGGCAATGGCCACGCGCTGTTGCTGACCGCCGGAAAGCTCATTGGGCCGATGGTAAAGTCGGTCGCCCAAGCCTACCCGTTCCAGGGCCGCGATGGCGCGGGCGCGACGGTCGCGGGCGCCGGCGTAAAGGAGAGGCAGCTCCACGTTGGCCACGGCCGTCGTGCGCGGGAGCAGGTTGAAGTTCTGAAAGACAAAACCGATCTTGCGATTGCGGATCTCGGCCAGTTGATCATCGCTCAGGCGACCCACATCCTGACCGTCCAGCCAGTAGGTGCCGCCGGTGGGTACATCCAGCGCGCCCAGGATGTTCATCAGCGTGGATTTGCCCGAACCGGATGGTCCCATAATGGCCACCATCTCGCCGGGATAAATCCGCAGGGAGACCCCGCGCAGGGCATGGACTTCAACTTCGCCCATGCGGTATACCTTGGTCACATCCTTGACTTCGATCAGCGGTTTGCGGTCGCTCATGGCATCAGCCTCCGCCGAAGAATTGCTGGCGCAGAACCTCGCCCGTATCGGTGCGGCGCACGGCCAGTTGATCGCCCGGTTGCACGCCTTCCAACACCTGGCTGAACTGCTCGTTACGCAGACCCAGCTTGAGATCGACCCGCTGGGGCACGCCGTTCACCAGCTTTTCCACATACGTGACGCCCGTCTGGCGGTCCAGCCGCATGACCCGATTCGGCAAAACCACGACCTGACGTGCCTCGGCCGTGGTAATCGTCACGGTGGCGGTCAGACCTGGCCGCAGCGGCCGCTCGGTGGGGTCAATGTCCACCCGGACGCGGTAGGTGACGACATTGGTGCTGCCGGGCAGGCCGGTGCCGACGCCGGCAATGGGCGCAATGGAGGTCACGATGCCGGTCAAGGGTGTTTCGCCCAGGGCGTCGATGGTGATGGTGGCGCGCTGACCCGGAGCCACCTGGGCGATGTCGATTTCGTCGACGTTGAGGTTGATATGGAAACCGCCGGGGTCGGTAAGCACAATGGCAGGCTGACCCGGTGTCGGGATTTCGTTGCGGCGGATGTTGACGACGCCGACCACACCGGCCATGGGAGCAACCAATTCGGTCTGGCGCAGGGCCACTTCGGCCTGCCGCAGGGAGACGGCTGCCTGTTCGACCTGGGCCTCCAGGATGGCCAGATCCTCGGGCAGCGGTCCCCGGGTCAGACGGGCCAGATTGGCCTCGGCCTGGGCCACGGCAGCCTGCGCCTGGGCGATCTGGGCCAGAGCGGCGGCTTTCTGGCTGGCCGTAGGCGGCGCCAGGGTGTTTTCCACGTTGGCCTTGGCCACTTCGTAGTCAATGGTGGCCTGCTGGAGCTGGAGGGCCTGAGGCATCATGCCGGCGTTGGGCAAATGGGCGATCTGATCGTAGGCCGCCTGGGCAGCCTGCAAGGCCACGCGCGCCCGCTCCAGATTGGCTTCGGCGGCCTTGCGTTGGGCCGGAGTCGGTCCCTGCAACAGGTTCTGATAGGCAGCCTGGGCAGCAGCCAGGTTGGCCCGGGCCGATTCCACAGCCGCCTGAGCCGCGGCGATCTCGACCGGATCGGCCGGCCGCCGGGCCTGGGCCAACCGCGCTTCGGCCAGGCGCAGGCCAACAAGAGCCTGCTGCCGCGCCAGTTCCAGCTCCGTGCTCTCCAGTCGCGCCAGCACCTGGCCGGGCTCGACCCGATCCCCTTCGGCCACGAACACGTCGGCCACGGGGCCGCTGCTGCGAAAAACCAGATTCAACGAAGCCGCCGGCTCTACGGAGCCGGTGGCCGTCACGGTGGCGGCGATATCGCCGAGACCGACCGTGTACACTTCATAAGGGAGAGGCGCCTCCCGTTCCTGGGCAGTAGCCGAATAGGCAGCCCAGGAAAGGCCGCCGACAACGGCAACGATGAGGAGGGCGATCAGCAGACGACGCATGAGAAACCTCGCTTTGACTGTTCAAAACTTGTTCAAAATCTTTTCAAATTCTATCACAGCGGGCGGACCCTGGCAAATACACAGGTCGGGTTCAGCCGAGGCGGAAAAGACCTCCCATCAAGGCCGGTATGACGCGCAGCCCCAGGGCGACGACGGCGTAGAACAGGGTGAGAAAAGCGGCGCTGCCACGACGCAGCCGCGCCATGGTCCGTAAGAGCACGAAAATCAACACCCCATGCCACAAAGCCCACAGGTCCACCTGGGCAGCCAGAACGAAGAGCGGATTGCTCGCATCGGCCATCCTATCCCCGCTGGCAACCAGGTAGGAGAAGCCCGTGTAGGGGATGACCGTGCCGTTGACCAGGCTCCAGGCCGCCTGCACAAACCCCCGCAGGGCGAAAGGCACCCAGGTCCAAACGACGGGCGTCCACCAGCGGCTGAAGGGGAGGGACGTGCCCAGAATGGCGGCGCCGAAATACAACAGACCGGCCGCCAGCAGCCAGGACGCCACGAGACCGACGAGCAAAGCGACGGCGCCGGAAGCAAACAGAAAGGCGGGAGAGCTAAACCGTTCCAGCAGCGGTTGCGCCGTTTCGACCTGCGCGGCCGGCATGGAGCTCAACTGCATCTGCATCTGGCGGGCGGTTTCGGCGGCGATGTCATCCAGCGTCACGGCCAGATAAAGGAGACCGCCGGCCACGGCCAGCAGGGCCGGGAACCACCAGCTCCGCGCCTGCACAGTGGCAATGCGGCGCAGAGCCGTTGCAGGCGCGGCAATGAGATCCACCAGGTTATGAAAAGGCGATACAGGTGGGGACAAAGGTTCAGAAGAAGGCATAAGCAATGCTCTATACGGAGGACAAGGCAGGGTTGTTGCACGACGACGGGCAAAACCATTCCGGATGCCCATCGGCAAGCGACCTGGTCGGATGGTGGGCAGCCGTGCCGTCGGACCGGTCCGAGGCTAATGCGGTTGCGCCGGAGAGGATGAGCCCGTGTTGGCGGTTAGCCAGGCCGGGGAACAACGCAAGCCGGCAAGGCCGCCGGAGGTGACCGCAGGCAAAGGGACAGGCATGCCAGAACATGGCTTTTGGTTCAAAAAGGATTATAGTCAAACGAAGGACGGTAGAAGAAAGGCATCGGCGTTCCAACCCGGGGTTTGGGCGGGAATTCCGACGTTCGGCAGGAGCATGTTTCGACCACGGTAGATGGCCGGGGATGAGGAGGAGGCAGGAAGCCTCCTCCTGGAGTGCGCCAGTTGCCTGTGACAATCGTTTGTGCTATCATGAACTATGCGATATTTCACAAACCGGGCACAAACTCGGCACATGATGCCTTTTCGGTCAATGAGGCCCCTTCTCATCGCAGGAGCTGTTCCTATGCCACGAAACGAAGTCCCCGATATCGTCGTCGCCCGTCTCCCCATTTACCTGCGCGTGTTGAATCATCTGCTGGCCGAAGGTCGTCAGATTACCTCCTCCCAGGAATTGGGCGACCGTCTGGGCATCAGCTCGGCGCAAATCCGCAAAGATCTCTCGCATTTCGGGGAGTTCGGCAAGCAGGGCACGGGATACAATGTCGCCTATCTGCGCGACCAGCTGCGGCGGATCCTGCATGTGGATCGCGAATGGCGCATGGCGCTGATCGGAGTCGGCGACTTGGGCCAGGCCTTGCTGCACTACCAACGCTTTGACGAACACGGCTTCCATATCGTTGCCGTTTTCGATAACGATCCGGCCAAGATCGGCACGGTTATCGCCGGGCATCGCGTCCATGGCATGGACGAACTGGCCGATGTCGTACGCGAGCAGGGAATCGAGATCGGCATCCTGGCCGTCCCGCCGACTGCCGCCCGCGAGGTAGCCGCCCGCCTCATCGCGCTCGGCGTTAAGTCGTTGCTCAACTACGCGCCCATCACCCTGACCGTGCCTCCCGATGTGCGTGTGCAATATGTCGATCCGGTAGCCCAACTGCAACACATGACCTATTATCGCGGGGCCGAGCACGATGCCACGCTCGCAACCGTTAGCGCTCGAAACGTTATCCACAACTGAGCAAGGTTTTCCCCAGCGGGAGCCGGGTTATCCACAGGACAAGGACGCACGCAGTCGGCACCACATCGGATGCGACTGCGTGCGATGCTGCGATTCAAAAGGAGCGCGGAAAACGCCCTGGTGCTTTCCCGGCTAGCGGCGTAGCAGCCGCACCCGTACCTGTTCCAGGTGACGGCGTAATTCGTCGTCGCTTTCCAGCTCCTGAGTGATTTTTTCGTAACCATGCATGGCGGTCGTGTGATCCCGGCCGCCCAGGAGCTCGCCGATCTGGGGAAACGAGAGCTGACACAGGTCGCGCAGCAAATACATCGCCACCTGACGCGGGCGGACCACACGCCGCGCCCGCCGCGGACCGGTGAGTTCGGCCGGCGTAAGGCGAAATTCGGCCGCCACGGCTTCCAGAACGGCCTGAGGTTCGGCCTCCACCGACCGTTCCGGTTCACCGAGGATATCCTCGACGAGGGGCAACGCCAGGGCTCGTCCCTGATGGCGAGCATAGGCGATGACCCGGTTGAGCGCACCCTGGAGCTCACGCACGTTTTGCCCATAACGACCGGCAATATAGCGCAGCACCTCCTCAGGCACCGGGACCCCAGATCGGGCTGCGGCCGCCCGCAAAATGGCAATGCGCAACTCCAGATCCGGCGGTAGCAATTCTACCGTCAGCCCGCCTTCTAAACGCGAGCGCAGGCGATCATCGAACTGCAAAAAATGTTGCGGTGGACGATCGCTGGCGACAACAAGCTGTTTATTCGTGGCATATAGGCTGTTGAATGTATGGAAAAATTCGATTTGAGTGCTGGGTTTGCCTTCGAGGAACTGGATATCGTCGATCAACAAGACATCGACTTCGCGATAATGACGTCGAAAGGCTGTGTTGGTTTTGGTGCGGATCGCCTCGATAAGGTCATTGGTAAACGTTTCCGAGGGGACATAACGCACGCTGTAGCCGGCCCGGACGGCGCTGTTGCCGATGGCATGAAGCAGATGGGTCTTGCCCAGTCCCACGCCGCCGTAGAGAAAGAGGGGATTGTAGCGCCGATGAGGGTCCTGGGCTACCGCCTGACTGGCGGCATAGGCGAAGTGATTGCTTTCGCCCACCACAAAGGTATCGAAGGTCAGATGGGGAATCAGCCCATTATCACCGTTGCTCCACCGCTGCTCAGCACGTTCATGGTCGACGGCTAGACTCAGCAGGGGGGATTCGACGCCTGGGGCTACAGAGGCCGGGCCGGTCTCCGGCCGCACCACGAACAAAGGTTCGACCGAGCGACCACAGATCCGTTGTAAACGGCGCTGAATGGTGCCTTTGAGACGAGCATTCAGCCATTCCTGGGCAAAAGCCGATGGCGTCCCGACGATCAGACAGCCATCTTCAAAGGCCAGACCGGCCGTACCGGCCAGCCAATGTTCGTATACATGACGCGGAAGCGATAGCTGGAGTTCGCCCAGGACGGCTTGCCAGATGGCTTCGGGTTGTACATGAGCTTCCACGGTGGCAAGTCCTCACAGGGAAAGGAATGGAAACGAGGCCAACGGAGGGCAAAGCAGGACCAACGCCGATCGCGTAAGAACCGACAACCGAAATCGGCTTGCAACCTTCAGCTTGGCGTTATCTTGGAGGGTCGAATGGCGCCCATCATCACAGCACGCATGGCGACGATATCGTTCATCGTCTGGTGGCTGCTCAAAACCACAACGGTCACGCCATCGAAGGAACACATCCATCCCTGGGAGCCAATCGACACGGGGATCATAACAAAGCCGGCCGTCTCCGGCAACGGTTAGGCAGGCGAAGGATATGCCCGTCTGGGGGCTGTTATCGTCAAGTACAAGCCGTTGCTGGTGGCCTTTCCCTGCTCTCTCATCTGCCCATAGTGGCCGGATGGAAGCGCACTACAAGATATGGCCCTGGCCGGTGGAGGCTCGCTAAGCACAAGTTTTAAGGTTTAGTTTATGGCTTCTTAACGGTGGGGCGGAACTATCCGGCATGTTCGCATGAGGAGCGCTGTGCCTATCGGCGGTCTCGCCGCGCGTCTTATCGCTGGCGATCCCTTCCCCCTTGGACGCGGCGCCGGGTCTGATTCCATCGCGCCTGGCGATGGTTTCCGCAGGAGGGCTGCCAGGGAGGGTGGGATAACCAGGTTTGAACTTTGACAGCTCTCCGCGGAAGGGCTACAATACAAAAAACAGGTCATGGCGACGTAGCCAAGTGGTAAGGCACGGGTCTGCAAAACCCTGATCGCGGGTTCGAATCCCGCCGTCGCCTTCTACGTGTTGTCGGCGCCGTCCTCTTGGTCCATGAGGACGGCGCTTGTGTGTAGGAAGAAACACCCATTTATTGCAAATAATTGCAGTAAAGATAACCTGCAAAAGTAGAATGCCTCTACTGGGATAGGGATAGAAGTCAAATTTGACACCCTTTTAGGCTTATTGGTATTATTCCGTGGCCTTCATCGCCATGGGGCGGTGGCGAAACGGCAGACGCAGCGGACTTAAAATCCGCCGTGCTGAGGAGCACATGTGGGTTCGAATCCCACCCGCCCTATCGATTCTGGTTCCAGAACTACCTGATCGGTGAGCGCAGAGGGTAGCTGCGCTGTCTTTCCCCTCTCTTGTCCTTTGCCCTTAGGAGGATGATTATGTACGAGAAGCCCACGCTCACCAAGCACGAAGAGCTGAAGCAGGTTACCTTCAGCATGCACTAAGGGTTTGAACGTGGGGTCCCGCCCGACACATTCGCAAGTGTTGTGGGAGCCAGGGATGCCCGCCGTAGTCAGGCGACCGGGATAACGGGCATTGTTCCCGACATCCGGTACATTTTCCACGGATGGCTGCGGCCATCGTTTTGTCGTTCTTTCACTTCAGACAGCGCAGCTACCTTTTGGGCTCCATGAATCGCAGAAGCAGTTCTTCTTACAGAAAGCGTCCTTGCAACCGATGGCTGGTCGGTCTTTAACCCATGGGAGGTTCTTATGCCGGCAACCGTTTTTCTGATTAACTTTTGCAACGAGCGCGATCGGTATCCTCCTTTCGGCATCTTGTACGTGGCCGATGCCCTCATGCAACAGGGGCATCGGGTACGCATTTTTCATGAAACGGCCAGGGGGATGAAGGCCTTCCTGGACGCCGTGGCCAGGGAACGCCCTACCTGGGTTGGCTTCAGTACGATTACCGGTCCCCAACTACGGCCGACCATCGAGGCCACCAGGGCCGTAAAAGCGATGGGCATCCCCACGGTATGGGGCGGGGTCCATGCGACGATTATGCCCGCCGACGTGCTCAACGAGGCCTATGTGGACTTCGTCATCGTCAACGAAGGCGAAGTCACGGCCCAGGAGTTCACGGCGGTTCTGTTGGACGGCGGTGATTGGGCCACGGTGCGGGGCCTGGCCTGGAAAGACGCCGATGGGGGCATCCACATCAATCCGGAACGGCCCTTTATCGCCGATCTCGATACCTTTCGGCCGCGCTGGGAGCTGTTGGGGGATCGCATTCCGGCCTATTTTCTGCGATCGGGGCCGTACGAGCGCGCCATCCCGGTCTATATCTCGCGGGGTTGTCCGTTCCGCTGCGGCTTTTGTTATAACGAAGTCGTCATGAAACGGACCTGGCGCCAGCATTCCGAGGCGTTTGTTCTCGAACAGGTACGCTGGCTGCAAAAACACTACGGCATCGACGCGGTGGATTACGCCGACGATTATCTTTTCGGCCGCATCAAGGCCATGCAGCACATGGTCGAAGTGGTGGGGATGCCCTGGAGCGGACAGGTGCGGGTGCAGCTCTTGAAGCCGGAATTCGTCCAATGGATGGCAGCCACCGGCTGTCAGTGGGTCAACATCGGGGCCGAATCGGGCTCGCAGGCCGTGCTCGATAGCATCCACAAGGACCAAAAAGCCGAGCAGATCGAATGGGGGGTGCGCAATCTGGCCCAATACGCGCCGCACATCGAGGCCAATCTCAGCTTCATCATCGGTCTGCCGGCCGAGACTCCGGCCGATCGGCGGATGACCCTGGACCTGATCGAGCGCCTGTGCGCCATCAACCCGAAGGCGCGCTGTTCGCTGGCCATTTACATGCCCTATCCCGGTACTCCCTTGTGGCCCGATGCCTTGCGCCGGGGTTATGTGCCGCCGGCCGACCAGATGGGCTGGAGCGAATTCGACATCCACAAAGGCAATACGCCCTGGGTCGATACCCGCGAGGGTGAGGTGATGTCGGACATCTGCGATATCCTCTTCGTCGGTCGCAGCCGCGGCCATTGGTTGCTAAGGCCTTACTACGGCCTGTTGCGCTGGCGTTGGCGGCATGGTTTCTTCAAATGGTACGTCGAGGGCGCCGTCAAGCGGGCCGGCGGCCGCCTCATCCAACGCGTCGGTCCGCTGCGCCGCCTGGGTGAGACATTGCTCCCTCGCCTGGTGACCTACAACGCCAACACCCACAAAGGTCCCACCCTGGAACCGGGACGGGTCGCAGCCGCCGAGGGGTCTTCAGCATCACCTCTCCTCTGAACCGTTTCCAGTTCATGATGGCTCTACCCGAGCTGCCCCGGCCGGCCGGCCTTCTTTTTGCCTTGTTGCGGGGGGAGACGCCTGAAGGGGAGGATATTCCGTCTTCGCTCTGGGATGCAGTCGGTGTCTATGCTCAGGCTACCGGGTTGGGGCCGCTGCTCGTGCATTATGCCGGGGCGCACCTGCCTGCGCCGGTGGCGGCGCGGTTACGGCTGGTGGCCCAGCGCACGGCCTGGCGTAATCAGAACCTGTTAGCGGCGTTGGCCACGATCCTGGCTGCCTGCGCCGAGGCTGCCATCCCCGTGGTTGTGCTCAAGGGGGCCTATCTGGCGCCGGCCGTGTACGGCGATCTGGGCCTGCGCGGGATGAGCGACCTGGATCTCTGGCTGCGGCCCGAGGATTTACCGCGTTTTCAGGCCGTTATGGCGCAGCTCGGTTACATCGGCAAGTACACCGACCCGGAAAGCGGGCCCGGCATCGTCAAACACGAATGGACCTTTCGGTCCACAGCCTCCATAACTCCTCCGACCCCTAATCCCTATTTGTTCGGCGGCGATGCCTTCCATATCGAGCCGCACACCTCGCTGACCGAAAGCTGGTTTGGCCTGCGGCTTGATATCGGCGCCGGCATGTGGGAACGGGCGCAGCCCTGGCGAGGGGCACGGGTTCTGGATCCCCGTGATACCCTTCTGCACGGGGCCGTCCACGCCGTTTTTCATCTGATCATGGGCAAGCCGATGTTGCTTCAGCTCTTTGACCTGCGACGTCTGCTCGAGGTCTTCCCTGATTGCGCCGATGCCGAACTGATCGAACGTGCCCACCGGGTGGCCGCCGCGGGCTATCTCCTGGCCGGGCTGCGCCTGGCCCAACTGGCCTATGCCGCGCCGGTGCCCGCCGCTGTGTGGGAAGGCCTGGCTGCCGTCAGCCCTCCGCGGCAGCGGCGGCAGGCCGAAACCCTGAGTCTGGCCGGGTTATGGTGGCAGATCCAGCAGGCGCCGTTGACGAACTTACGACAGCGTCTTGTTCGCGGCTTGCATGACCGGGCCGTGGCCGCGCGTTGGGCGCGCGATGCTCGCGAAGCTTTGCGCGTATGGGGAAGTGTGCTGGCCTTTACGCGTAGCGATACGGCGGTGCTGCTCGGTGAACGTTTGCGACGTCTGGGCTCACG
>Ga0197142_1001493_pt1 | contig 21353 bp, 25 predicted proteins | sample GBS60_MetaG_FD_148614 | JGI IMG/M metagenome (GOLD analysis project Ga0197142, IMG submission 148614) | Sediment microbial communities from Great Boiling Springs, Gerlach, Nevada, United States - GBS 60_MetaG | ecosystem: Environmental > Aquatic > Thermal springs > Hot (42-90C) > Sediment... | reverse complement strand
CTCTCCAATGCGTTCTTGCTGGGAAATCGTTATGGTATCCAAAGCGTTTCTTCTTGCTTCAAGCCGATTCAGCGTTGCTCCCACCGTTGTAAGAGCTTCCAGTACTCTGGATTGGTCATTTTCGATTTTTCCCATTGCGTCGCTTATCTTGTTTGTATCCCCGCGTTTAACAGCGTCTTTGAGATTAAGCAGGTTGCTTAGAATGCTATTATTTTGATTATTTTGATGATCGTCGAAATCGTCGAAAAAAAGCCTTTTACCATCAACATTTACTCTAATGAATGTGTTTTCTCCCACAGCAATATCAAGAGATTCTGACATTTGCCTAGGATTAGCTGGATCAGTAATGTCTGTTTCACCATTTTCTTTTAAATCAAATAAAGGATTGGTCGGATCTGTGTTTGGTGAAAAAATGTAACGGTTTTGGTATTTGGCGTTGGCAACCGTGATGGCTTCTCTGATAATTTGATCAAGTTCTTTAACATAACTTGCTGTGGTTTCGCTGGAGTTTATTTTTATGGCTTTAATGGCAATTTCTCTTGCTCTAGTTAAGAGATCGTCAAGATGGCTAAGATAGCCTTCGGTGGTATTATTCCAGTTCGTGCCAAAATCTATATTTTTCTTCCACTGCTCGGCTTTTGCTACAGCCGTCTTTAGGTTCATGGCGCTTGCCCAGTTTAAAGGATTGTCCGAGGGATCAAGAAGTCCCTTGCCCTGGGATATGGCATCCTGCAAGTGACGCAGATCCTTCTGTTTCAAAAAAATGTTTTTTAAGGGATTTTCATAGGTAAGAGCAAAGCTTATTCTCATAGCAGTGCTCCTCTTTTACACCATGTGCACTACTGTGTCCAAAAGCTGCGAAGTGGTCTGAATGACCTTTGAGGCAGCCTGAAAAAGATGCTGGAGTTTTATAAGATCAACAAGTTCTTCATCAATGGACACTCCTGCGACACTTTGCTGTTTTTGTTCCATGGTGCTCCTTAGCGTCGAGTAAAACTCCTTCTTGTCATCGGCTGATTGCTTCGCTGTCCCGATGGAATTTTGAATTTGTGATAGGTACTCCGAAAAGGTCATATTTTCAGACAGCATAGTGGTATTTTGAAGTTTAGAGATAGGGGTATTTTGAAGATTAGAGATTTGATAAGCTTGGGAAGGTGTGTTAGGTGTTTTAGATGTATTTGCCGCGAGAGAAAGATCGCTAGTCGTTATTTCAACATCGACTGACTCTGCTGATGAGGATGAAAATACATTGATATCGTTGAAATAGACATTACTAGACAGTAACTTTGTGAACGTGTCCAGATTGCTCATCGTTTCCTGGATTTGTTTTTTTGCCTGAGCAAGACCTGAAAGTTTTCCACCTTGTGGATCGTCAAGAGTTTTGTCGTTTATTTTTAGCGTTCCATTATTGTCTATACTTGCAGTAATACTTTGAGCTCCAGTAGATGTTACAAGATCTATTGGCGGACCCCAAAGAGAGTCATCGGTTGTGATGGTAATGGTTTTCCAATCATCGGATGTAGAAATCTTTATGGGCATATATTGAGAAAGTTCCTGAATAAGAGCATAACGTTGATCCCTTAAGTCATTTGCCTGTGCTCCCGATCCTTCGGCGATACGTATTTTGGTGTTGTAGTCAGCAATCTGGCTTAGAATATCGTTAATGCGATTTGTTGTTTTTGAAAGATCATCATCGATATCGTTAGAAAGTTTAGAAAGCTGGTTGTAAGTTTCTCTAATCATTGCAGCCAGTGTTTCTGCCGTTTTTATAACATTTTGCTTTTCTGCCGCGCCTTCCGGGTTGGCATCAAAGCTATCCCAACTGTTCCAAAAGGCTTTCAAAGCCGCAGAAAGTCCCGTTTCACCGTCATCTTTTGTATAGTCGGAAAGAAGCCCTAAATAGAATGATCTTGTTTTATAATCTTCGGTTAATGAGATGCTATTGAAAAGACGTTGCTCCAGAAGTGGATCCCATCCTTGAAGTATGTTTTGAATTCTTGCTCCGATACCAATATAGAATTTGCCATTCCTAAGAGGCGGGTTCGTCACAAGTTTTACCGTTTGGCGATGGTAGGTCTTATCATCCGCTCTGGAAATATTATGGTTTACCGTCTGAATCTGAGTTTGAGTATTAAGCAGAGTAAGTTTCCCCGTCTCTAGGGCTTGGATTAGCCCTGCCATTTTATGCCTCCATGTTTAATGTTACTCCCTTTGACGGCACGGGAGCAGTCTGGGTTTTGCCGTCCTGACGGTAATTTTTGGGAAGAAGAACCGAAAGAAAATCCTTCACCAGAGAAAGAGATTCTTCAGCAAATATTTTGTTCGTCTCATTGAGAGCTTTGATTTCCGTAATAACTTCTTTTGCTCCTGGCATTTCCAGCAAAGCTTTTGGTTTAAGATGCCCAAGCTGACCCGCTCTTTCAATCTGATCAACAAGAAAAAGTTTCCTGGGTAGGAGATTCATAAGACCTTTGTGATCAAGTTTCTTAAGAAGTTGTTTTTCTTCCCTGAGCGTCTCTTTTAGTTCTTCTAACAGGGAAAAAATTTCCTCCATTCTGTCCCTCACGGTCCTTCCTCCTTTAAAGTTTTCTGCCCATTTTCCGCCTCTAAAAGCGGCTCAAGCTGTTTATAGATCATATCGCCCAGTCCCAAAGCTCCTGAAAGACTGATTTCTCTGGCTATCGCTTCGTCCATCATGGCTTCATAAATTTCCCTAGCCTGTTCCGGAGCTTCAGCTCTTAATACCGTCGTTCTCATGTTTTTCAAAATGTATGCCGTAAAGAGGCTTTCAAATTCTCTACACGCTTTTTTTAGCTCTTGTTTTTTTACTTCGAGCTTTTTTTCTGAAGGGACAGCCAATCTAACATCATTTTTCACAGTTTCCATCGGTTTTACTCCCCCGAACTTTACACTTTTTCTGCTGGCTTTAGGGTTATTTCAACTCGGCGATTCATGGCTCGCCCAGCCGGGGTTGAGTTATCCCCGATAGGCATTCTGGCCCCGTAGGCTCCAATAGCCAGCTTTTCAGGAGGAACTCCACAACGATCCACAAGATAGTCCAGAACCGCTTTTGCGCGGAAAAAGGACAGCTCATCATTTGTTCCGAAAGGTCCCTTTGAACCCGTGGGTGTGTTGTCCGTGTGACCATCGACAAAGGCTATATATTTGGATTGCTTTAAGAACAGAGCAATTGCGTCAAGAATAGGAAAGGCGGAAGGTTTTAGCTGAGCACTGCCGCTTTCAAAAAGAATGTCGTTATTTAGTATAAAAGTAAGCCCTTTAGTTGCCTCGTCTTTCCTGTACCAAATAAACTTCCCCGAATTTATGAGCTGTTCAATCTGTTCCTCTGATAGGTTCTGAATTTCTTCAATGTTTTGCATCTCTATCGCCTGGACGTCGTGAAGTCTCTTCGAAATTTTTTTTAGGACAACCGATGGTGATTGGGACACGCTTTCCAACTTCTGAAAGAATAAAACTCCCCCAGCCTGGCCAAAGTTTTTCAATGCTTTTCTTATAGCTTGCGAGTCCAGGGATGACATGGATACGAGCAATACGAAGAAGGTAAGAAGTAGTGTACAGAAATCGGCGAATGTGATCATCCATGAGGTCTTGTTTGATTTTTGTGCTATTTCATCGTTTATGCTTGTCCATATTTTATTTCTTTTCATGATGCGGTTCTCCACCAAACAAAGGGAAGAAAAAGTGCTTGTATTGAAAAAGAGACTTTCTTTCAGACCTCATGGAATAAATGCTTACGGGAATTGATGGATTCTTTCCCAGGAGAATTTCTACTCGACGGTTTTTATATCTTAGAGAAGGAAATTGAGAGCTATCAATGATAGGATAGAAGAAACTCATTCCGTGGGCACTCATGCGCCTTGGCTCAATACCTAGATTCAAAAATAGTTTGTAAACCGCTAAAGCCCTTTCGGTGGAAATCTTCCAGGACAGAGATTGCCAATTCGGTGCCTCTATTACCTCGTTTCGATCTGTGTGACCCCGGATTTCTATCTCCTGAGCATCGTTTTTAAGATACGTACCCAGAGTCAGAATAAGCTTTTCTCCTGCTGGGGAGAGCTTTGAAGATCCTTCGTCGAATATAAAAGGAGCGTTCAGGCGAATCATAACGCGATCTTCTTCTCGGACGATTTCCACTTCTGGTCCCAGAAGTCCATTAGACGCAAGCTGCTTCAAAAACTTTTCGTTTAAAGAAGAAGGTTTGGTCATGGGGATTGACTGTACAGGTATGTTTTCAGGTTTTTCCTGTTCGGTTAAGCTTCTGCCTGCCGGTAGAAATCTAAAAGCGCCCAGAAGGGAATTTAATGCTTTCTTTTCTCTCTCTACGTCTATGGAAGACATGGAAAAGATAAGAACAAAAAAGGTTAAAAGAAGAGTGCATAGATCTGCATAGGTTATAAGCCAGGCAGGTTTCTTGGTGCTGTAGTTTGTTTCGTGGACTTTCTTTAGAGCCATGGGGATACCCCTTTTATAAGGATACTTTTGATATCGTTTCCATCAATCTATTCTTTTTCGATCATGCGGGCGAGGGTGACCGAAACTCAGATTAGGGCTAGTTTTAGATAATTTCAATCTCCGCCTGCAATGCTCCTGCTGCTTTCATAGCTTGCAAAATGTTGATTAAATCCCTGGGAGTGGCTCCTAGAGCATTAAGTCCTTCTACCACTTGAGCTATGGTTACACCCCCACCCACAATGGCAAGATGTGCCTTTTGTTCCTTAACCTCAACCTGAGTTTGTGGCACGACAACGGTTTGTCCTGGACTGAAAGGAAGAGGTTGAGACACATAGGGTTGTTCCGTGATGGTTACCGTGAGATTACCGTGAGCCACGGCTACTGGAGCTATCCGCACATTTTCACCCATAACAATGGTTCCGGTGCGCTCGTTTATGATAATTTTGGCAACCGCATCGGGTATAACTTCAAGTCCTTCAATTGTTGCCACGAAATCTATCAATTTGTTTCGATATCCTTCCGGGACTTTTATCCTTACGGTGCTTGCGTCTTCAGGTGTAGCAATGGCGGTTCCAAAGTTTTTGTTTATCGTATCAGCGATTTTCTTGGATGACGTAAAGTCAGGCTGATTGAGGGTTAAAGTCAAATCTTCCAGACCTTCATAGGAGACAGGGATGTCCTTTTCTATCACTGCCCCATTTGCGATGTATCCAACCGTAGGATGGTTTTGTTGCACTCCGCCTCCTGCCTGACCTCCAAAGGCGAATCCTCCCACTGAGATGGGTCCCTGAGCAACTCCATACACTTGCCCATCTGGTCCCTGCAAGGGGGTCATCAAAAGGGTTCCTCCCGCAAGGCTTTTGGCGTCACCAATTGAAGATACCTGAACATCGACTTTCATTCCCTGCTTTGCGAAAGGTGGAAGCTTTGCAGTGACCATTACGGCAGCAACATTTTTGATTTTGATCTGTGCCGGATCTACGTGAATACCCATGTTATCCAGCAGGTTTGCAAGCGTGCTGACCGTGAATTGAGTCTTTTCCTTATCTCCGGTTCCATTTAAACCTACTACAAGACCGTAGCCAACAAGCATATTGGGCCTATCACCCGCAAAATGGGCAATATCCTTGATGCGAGCGGCTATGGCCGTATTATCACCATGCGAGGAAAAAAGCATTAGTGAGGCAGCAGTAATAATCAGAATGTAGCAGGAAACCCTTTTGCCCTTCATTTCCTAACTCCTAGAAGGGAAATAGTAAGTCTATAATTTGCCCAAGCCATCCCGGGCGTTGTTGCCTGGACACAGGACCCTTGCCCACAATAAAAATCTTCGCATCGGCTATGTTTTGAGACAGCACAGTGTTGTTACGGCTAATATCCACGGGACGGATGACTCCTTCCAGCACTATCTGATGTAACTCATCATTTACTTTTACCCACCGTGAGCCTCGAATGACGAGATTACCATTTGGAAGCACGTCCACAACCGTTGCCGTCATATAGGCTTTAACAGTGTTGGTTCTGGTTGTTTTCCCTGTTCCCTTAAGTCCTCGCCCAAATTCGGCACTGTAGTCAAGAGCAGTTGCCCCGCCTAGGAGATTCTTACCGGCCACGGCCGGATTTGACGCACTGAGTTTTCCTCCCCAGTTGTGAGATCTTTTAGTTTCCGTTGTTGCCTCCTCTGTTGCATCGGCTGACTCAACGACTGTTATGGTAACAATGTCACCAATATTCCTGGCTTTGATATCTTGGTAAAGCGAACCAGCCTGATTATTCCATATAGAACCCAAACCTGATGGCTTATAAGGGGATTGGGATGGCGAAGTTGGTGTTTCAGACGTCATAGGCGGTAATGGGCTAGAAGAAGATCCGGGTGGGGGAGGTAGGGGTTGGATACTACTCGTTGGGTCGGTTCTACCTCCCATTGTGGCACAACCGTAAATTGTAAACACAATCAGGAGCACTCCAATGATTTTAGCTAGTCCATGTTTCATGAGTGTTACTCCGTTACAATAACTGTCTCTCGATCTCTAATCCATCCCTGAATGATCTTTTTTGACGAAAGATTCATTACTTTGACACGTTCACCAATCCTTCCGTCGTTCTTTGCTTCACCTTTAGCGGTAATAATAAGACCGGGTTTATTGATAACCATTCTAACTATATCGCCCTTGTTCACCACAATAGGATTATCAAGGAATGCTAGCTTCAAGGGCTCATTGGCTTTGAAATCTCTTAACACTCTTTTTCCTACAGCGTCCAATTCTTTCCTGGCGTATCCTTTAGGATCATCGGTAACAAGAGTTCGTTTGATTACCACGTCTTCCAATTGAATAACCGAGCCTCTTGGAATGTCTTTTACTGCATGTAGCACATCATCGTAGAGATCCACAATCCCCGTTACGTTGAAAGTTTGCGCCGTGCGGCTGTCGACCATAACCTGAAGAGTCAAAGTAGTGTTTCCACCAGTTAGTTCCTGAGGTGCTGAAGATACGTTGATTGTTCTATCTCCGGCTGGAACTACGGGAACTCCCGCTATTCGTATACTGTGGATGTTAATATTCTCCGGTTTCCATGAAATGTGTTTGATTACATAGTCCTTGAAAGCCTGCTCGATTTCTTCCCGAGGAATATTTACAGACTTTCTCGTTACCACTATCTCTGGTGGAATAATCAACTGTACCTGGTCAAAGTTTTGGCTATTTCCTTCGATTATCTTTTTCAGATAGCTTTTCAGGAGTTCTACCTGAACATATTTGACTTCTCCAGCATCCGGGGCTTCGCCAATGTAGATGGAAGCGAAGTGATCCATCCAATCGGAAGGTACTGAATTTGGAACGATAAGATCTCCAAGATAAACGCTACTTTTTGCTACTTCCACGTGATCTTTGATCTGAAGGGTTACCAACTGTGACAGAGGGAAAGCAGTGTCTGTATATAACACTGACCATAGAATGCTAGTGCACCAGATTATAAGATGTTTTGAAATAACCTTTCGGGTTTTCATTTTTACTCCCTCACCCGACCCACGTTTTCTATGCTTTTACGTTGTTTGCAATGTGAAGCATTTCATCCACCGTCTTGATGATTTTCGAATTGGCTTCGTAAGCTCGCTGCCCCGCAATCATATTCACCATTTCTTCGACCACGTTGACATTTGAATTTTCGAGAAATCCCTGAAGGAGGGTTCCAAGACCGTCCGTTCCCGGAGTCCCTTCTACAGCTTCACCTGAAGCATCAGATGGCTTAAAATAGTTTTTACCTACACTTATAAGTCCTCCTGGATTGGGGAAATCATAAATCGTTATTGTTTGGGTAACCAAAGCAGTGCCGTTCTGATCTAAAGCCGTAAGCTTGCCACCCGCATCAATGGTTATAGTAACAGCTTCTCGAGGAATACTCACCTCTGGCTGTAAGCGATTTCCTTCGGCATCGCATAGATAGCCGTCTGCGTCTAACTTAAAGGATCCGCTTCGAGTGTAGACTTCTTCTGTGCCTCTTAGTACTTTAAAAAAGCCTTTACCCTCTATGGCGAGATCAAGTGGATTCTCAGTCTGAACAAAGTTTCCCTGGGAAAAGAGCTTTTGAACAGAGACGGCTTTAACACCTGTTCCCACTTGAATGCCGGATGCCGTCTTGGTATCGGTTGACGTTTCTGCACCAGGAGGAACTATGGTTTGGTAGATGAGATCCTCAAAATTTGCTCGACTTTTCTTAAATCCTGTAGTCTGAGCATTAGCAAGATTGTGAGCGATAACGTCCATGTTTAAAGACTGGGCAGACATGCCTGTTGCTGCCGTCCATAAGCTTTTTATCATGGCTACTTTACCTCCCTAAGTTTTTTATCTGGTGACTGTTCGTCTTATTAGCTGGCGGTCTTCCTCGTGAAGAGTTTGAAAGGTTTTCTGATACGCTTCAAATGCCCGCATTGTATCAATCATTCTAGTCATTTCTTCCACGATGTTGAAGTTGGCTTCTTCAAGGCTTCCCTGTTTAACAATAGTAGTATTAGCTTCCTGTTCTTTGGCGTCTTCCTGAGAAGGTTTGAACAGATTGAATCCCCTCTTTTCCATTTTTACTGAGGGATCAAATTGCACAACAGCCAACTGATCAACTTCGTTACCGTTTTCCATTATTCTGCCTTTTTCGTCTATTGTCACATTTTCGCTTTCGAGCTTTATGGGAAGGTTTTTTTTGCTAAGGACAAGAGCTCCATTTGGAAGAGATAATTGGCCGGATGCGTTAAGAGTAAAATTTCCCGCTCTGGTGTAAAAAATTCCTTCCTTAGTTTGAACTTTGAAATAGCCGTCTCCTACCAGAGCCACGTCTAATGGATTTGACGTTGTTTTGACACTTCCTTGAGTCATCTGACTATATGTTTCTTCATAAATAAAATCCGTAAAACGAACTTCTTCTCTTTTAAATCCTGGCGTGGAAGCATTAGCCAGATTGTTGCTTATCACTTCAAGTCTCTTGCCCTGTTCAATAGAGCCTAAAGCCGCAGCATAGGATCCTATACGCATATCCATCACCTCCGTGAATTTTTAGAAGCAATAAAAATGCCATGCTTGAGAGAAATAGAGGAGTAAATTACTGTTAGATCTAGTGCTAGAAACGGAAGGCGGTGGATCCCGTACTAGTTCTTTTACTTGGAGCTTTTCTTTTTGAGTGATGCTTTGTAAAGATTTATAATAAGTTCAACTTCACCAACAGATTTCTGGACCTGCTGAGCTATAGACTGGATGGTGAAGCCCTTGTTGGCAAGCTGAATAATTCTTTCGTGTTCAGGATTTTTCAAACCAAGTATGGTTCCTTTTCCGGCGTCTTTTGCATTTTCCAGTAGTTGTTCAAGATATTCTGCTGTTTCTTTTGCTTCGGTGATACGCTGTTCTAGTTGGGTTATTAGCTCCTGGATAAGCCTTCGTTTGATTTCTAGATTAACTTCAAATTGTTTGGCTATAGTTTCATGTTCTTTAGCGATTTCTGTAAGGGAATGGGCAAGAGCTTCGGTTTTTTCGCAAGCTTCTTTGAACTGCGAAGTCTGAAGAGGTTTTTTTCTGAAAGCAAAGATCGCCAGAAGTGTTATTAGTACGAAGTTTAGAGCAAGCTGAAAATAATCTAACCATGAGATCGCCATTGTTTAAAACCTTCGAACTAGTTCAACCGTAATATCTGCGATTTTGCATCGACCTGGATAGTTAGATAAATGCTGAACCAGTTGTTTTTTTAATATTTCGTTCCATTCCTTGGTCGTATTATTTTGGGGAGTTTGATCTTTAAGAAAACGGTAAACTACATCACGAAATGCCGTGTCATTTCTTTCAAAACATTCTTGCTGATTTATTCCCATAAATTGAAAGCTTATATCGATCTTTATAAATTCCTCTGTCCTGCCGGTGTTTACCAATACGTAAAAAGTCCGGTTTGACATATAGGGAAGCTTGGGAACCGGTGCTTTGATGTATATGGACTGAGTTTCTGTGTTTGCATGTATGTTAGATGTCCTCAAACTGTATGTTGCTGCGCCTAGGAGCAATAAGGTTATAACTGGTAATGTAAACTTCCACCTGAGGTTTACCTTCATCTTCTCGTTCCTGCTTACAGCGTTATATTTGATTTTAATCTTCTTTTCATCCTGGTGCGTAATTTTAGGATAATTTGAGTATGGAGCTGGGACACTCTAGACTCGGTATAACCAAGAATCTGTCCAATCTCCTTCATTGTCAACTCTTCATGGTAGTAAAGTGACAGTATAAGCTGTTCCCGTTCAGGAAGTTGAGAAATAAGTTCGGATAGAATTGCTACCAATTCTTCTCTTTGTATTGATTTAATGAGCCCTTCTCCGGAGTCGATCAGTTCTTCTGGATGAACACCTCCTTCCATCATCTCTTCAAGTGATTGCGTGAGAATAGAAACACTTTTGGCTTCGTCAAGCATTTGACGAAACTCGTCATAAGTGACCCCAAGTTCTTTAACAATTTCCTCTTCCTCAGGCATTCTACCTAATTTTCTTTCAAGACTTGCTATGGCATTTTCCAACTTGGCGATATTAGCCCTTACCGCTCTAGGTACAGGATCAGAAGACCTTATTTCATCAAGCATCGCACCTTTGATTCTTATCATGGCATACTTTTCAAAGGGAATTCCAAGAGCCGGGTCGAATTTTTCTACCGCGTCTATAAGTCCCAGCACGCCGGCGCTAAAAAGATCATTGAAATCAATCCTATTTTGAGGGATTCGGTTAAGAAGTCTTAAGGCGCAATATTTTACCAAGTGTAAATGTTCTACTACTCGTTCGTTTCGTTCTGCCTGGGATAGAGTTTTTTTGTTCTTCACGTTTTGCCTTGTCTTTATTAGTTTAGCGTGCGGGAAAAACTTTCTATACTATGAAACTCCTAACAGTTTCTTCCAAAAAAGTTTCACGCCACCGTAATCTATCTGGGGTTGGGTGTTCAGAAGTCGCTTTGCGATATTCACGAAAGCCTGAGAAGCCGGAGCTTTAGGGAAAAGCTCAATAACGGCTTTCTGATGCATGATAGCTTTAGGTACATGTATATCCTTGGGTATGGAGCCAACATAGTTAAGAGATATACCATCTAAGAAATGATCTGCTACTCGACTGATCTGTTTGTATATTGTTTTGGCCTGGTTTTCATCTTCCACATTGTTGACGAGAATGTGAAAATACCTTTCTCCATGTTTTTGAAAGAGCACTTTGATCAGAGCGTAACCATCCGTAAGAGAAGTAGGTTCTGGAGTAAGCACAACAATTTTTTCCTGAGCCATTAAATTAAAATATAGAACCATATCGGATATACCTGCACCGGTGTCTATCATGAAAACATCAAATTTAGTTGGAATAGATTCAAGAAGATCGAGAAACATCACTTTTTGTTCCACGCTGAGATTGGTAAGTTCTTGAACACCAGAGCTTGCAGGCATGATGGTTATACCGTTGGGACCCTGCACCAGAATATCAGAGAGCTTTTTTTGCCCCTTTAACACATGGCTGATGTTGTATTGAGGGTTTAATCCCAGCAGGACATCTACGTTGGCAAGCCCTAGATCAGCGTCAAGAATAAGCACTTTCTTGCCGATTTTGCTCATGGCAATGGCGAGGTTGATAACTATGTTGCTTTTTCCAACTCCTCCTTTACCACTGCTTACTGAGAAGACTCTTATCATGTTTTCTTTTTTTGGGTTGTCCAATGCTTTCACCATCTAACGATCTCCTTGTTCCAAGTTCAGAATGACGATAACAAAATTCAGCTGTATTTTAAACGAAACCTTCCTTTTTGGGAAATAGCAGGTTTATGAGTCTTTTTTTCGATGCCTCTTCAAGATCTTCCGGCACTCGCTGGCCTGTGCCCAGATAAACTAGAGGATAGGAAAAACGCAAAAGCTGGTTGATTATATTTCCGCATGAAAGAGTCTCATCCACTTTTGTAAAAATAAGCCCATAAATGCCGAGGGAATCAAATTGCTGTATGGTTTTTGTTAGATCTTTATCTTTAGCTGTTGCGCTGAGAACCAAGAAATGATGAACGTCTTCCATGTTAGAGAAAACTTCGACAAGTTCAAGAACATAGCGGGACATTAGAAAATTTCTTCCCGTAGTGTCCACAAATACGGCGAAACAATTTCTCATTTGTTTCCGTGCGAATTCTAGTTCTTCCCGGGTTTGTACCGTGGCAAAGGGAAGTTCCAGAACTCGAGCATATGTTGCGATTTGCTCGGATGCTCCGATACGGTAGTTGTCAAGGCTAACAATGCCTACATCTAACCCCTTGGTGATTTTGAGATGAGCGGCTAACTTTGCAAGAGTTGTTGTTTTACCTACCCCGGTTGGACCCATAAAAGTGTAAACCGGCGGAAGCCCTAATCTACCGGAACTGCTCAACGTTAGCGCATCACTACTGAAAGGGTTCATAATAGAAATGGCATTCATGAGTTCTCGGCAAAATGCTGCAATGATTTTGGATGGGGATTTTTCATCTTTTAGGTTTTTTACGGCTTTTGTGAGTAATAGGTAAACTTTTTTTTCATCCAATTCCTGCATCAAAAGGTAATGATAGATCTTGGATAGAACTTCGTGATTGTAGAAATTAGCAAATTGTTCTTTAGTCGATACTAAAAGTGAGAGGAAATGAGTAATCTCTTCTATTTTACCCTCTATTTGCTTTAGCTGGTTTGTTGAATTTTTGAAGGGTGGAGAAACTTCCTCTTGTTGTTTCTGATCGATAGCTGCCTGCACTTCGAAAAGAGCTTCTCCTGGACCGTCCATAACCTTTCCACTTTTTAGGATTACAGCATCAGGTCCCATTTCTTTCTTGATCATATCCATGGCTTCCGCCATTGTGCGAGCTCTGAAGGTTTTAATCTTCATCACTTAATCGCACCATTCCTATGGATTTTATTTCCACCGGTCCCACAAGTTCATTGTGGCTTATAACTGCAACATCGGGCATAAAACGTTCAAGAATACGTCTTACATGCCTGCGGATTGCCGCAGAACAAAGTATTACTGGGTGGAAGCCCTGTTGGATAACCTTTCTAACTTCACTGTTTACCTGTTGCACGAATTTATGGAGAAATCCTGGTTCTAGACTTACAAATGTGCCTTGATCTGTTTTTTGAATCCCTTTCTTTAGCTTGTCTTCCAGTAAAGGATGGAGAGTTATCACGTGTAGTTTTCCGTCTTCTGTTTCATATGGTTGGGTGATTGTTCTTCCAAGAGCCTGACGGACATATTCTGTGAGAGTATCGGGATCTTTGGTAACATGTGCGTAATCGGCGAGGGTTTCGCATATAGTTTGTAAATCTCGAATGGAAACTTGTTCTTTTACAAGATTTTGCAGAACTCTTTGAATTGTGCCTAGGTTCAAAAGATTGGGAACAAGTTCCTCAACCAGCCGTGGTTGAGACTCAGCAAGGTGATCTAGAAGTTGCTGAACGATTTGGCGGCTCAAGAGCTGATCTGCGTATTTTTTGAAAAGCTCCGTAAGATGGGTAGCCATAACTGTGGAGTGATCTATTAGAGTGTAGCCGGCCTTTATGGCTTCGTCTCGATTACTTTCGGGAATCCACAAAGCAGGAATACCAAAAGCGGGATCGGTTGTTGGTATGCCCTTTATTTCTGGTTTTTCTTCTTCAGGGCTAAGTGCAAGTAGATGTCCTGCAACAAGTTCATAACGACCAACTACTGCTCCTTTTAGTAAAAGCTGATATTCCATAGGTCTTAACTGGAGGTTGTCTCGTATATGAAGGGGCGGCACCACAATGCCTCTTTCAAGGGCAAGCTGTTTGCGTATAGCTTTGATTCTTTGAAGCATATCTCCGCCTTGAGATTCGTCAATCAGGGGAATCAATCCGTAACCGACCTCAAGCTGAAGCGGTTCTACAGGTGGAGGCAGTTCAGAAATTTCTCGCTGAGCTGTTGGTTGAGGTTCTGATGGTGTGGGTTCCTCTGGTTTTTCCGGTGCTTCTTTTGCTCTTTTCATCAAATGCCATCCGGTTCCAATGAGTGCTGATCCTACCAAAAACAGCGTAAGGGCAGGAAAACCAGGAACAAGAGCCAGTCCGTATAAAATTAATCCAGCTATGGCGATGGGTCTTGGCTGGAAGCGAAATTGTTTTACGAAAGATCTTCCCAGTCCCATTTCTGTCTCTGCTCGGCTTACAAGGATACCTGCTGAAGTTGAAATAATTAGGGCAGGAATTTGAGATACCAGGCCGTCACCCACGGTTAAAATGGTATAGGTCTGAAGTGCTTCCCGAATCGGCATCCCTTTCATAATTGCGCCAATAGCTATTCCGCCAACGATGTTTATAAAGGTAATGATGATACCGGCTACTGCATCACCTCGAACAAATTTACTGGCTCCGTCCATGGTTCCGTAAAAGTCAGCTTCCCGAGCTATAAGTTCTCGACGTCTACGAGCTTCAGCTTCGTTTATAAGGCCTGCGTTGAGATCCGCGTCAATGCTCATCTGTTTTCCTGGCATAGCATCCAGAGTAAAACGGGCTGCCACTTCGGAGATTCTTTCTGTTCCTTTTGTGATTACTACAAAATTTACAATTACAAGTATGACGAAAATAACAAGCCCAACAACATAGTTGCCTCCAACGACGAACTGACCGAAAGCTTGAATGATATATCCCGCTGCTGATGTTCCTTCATGGCCATGGAGCAACACCAGCCTTGTACTCGCTACGTTTAAAGCCAGACGGAAGAGAGTAGTAATGAGAAGTAGAGATGGGTAGATTATGAAATCTAATGGTTTAAGAGTATAAATGGCGGTTAAAAGAATCACCATAGCAAAAGAGATGTTTATGCTTAGAAAAACGTCAAGAATTGGTCCTGAAAGTGGCAAAAGCATGACGGATAGGATCGCCACGACGGCGATGCCCATCATAGCGTCGCTATCGGATATGTTACGAAGTCGCTGAGCCAGTAGGTTTAAAAGAGAGACCTGAGTGGCTTCTGCCATGATCTTTTACTCCTCCGTTAGTTTAATGACCAACAGCGTCACAGAATCTGCTTCCTTTTTTGCTGGTAAATGTAAGCGAGCACTTTAGCTACTGCTTTGTAAAGCGCCACTGGAATAAACCCTTCCAGGGGAACATATCTGTACAAAGCTCGTGCCAGTGGAGGATTATGAACAATGGGAACACCGTAGTGACGGGCGATTTTTATGATCTTCTGCGCCATGTGGTCGATTCCCTTCGCAACCACCTTCGGAGCTTCCATTTCTTTTGGTTTATAAAGAAGTGCCACGGCAAAGTGTGTTGGGTTGGTGATAACCACTGTAGCTTTTGGGACCTGAGCCAACATCCGGCGACGAGCGAGTTCCATCTGTTTGGATCTAATTCTAGCCTTTACTCTTGGATCTCCTTCCGCCTGTCGATGCTCTTCCTTTACCTCTTGTTTTGTCATCATTAAATCCTTAATGTATTGCCATTTTTGATACCTCATATCAAAGTAAGACAAAATCAGCATGACAAGTATTACTCGAATAAACATCAACCCACTTGCGTGTCCCGCGGTTTTGGCTATTTCTATAGGCTCTTGCATAATAGTTGGAATAAAAAGATGAAATTCGCCAATAAAGACTGAGTAAAGAGCGTAAGAGACAGCTCCAAATTTTACTGTAGATTTTAGAAGCTCAACGAAAGATCTAAGACTAAAAAGTCGCTTCAAGCCGTTTATGAAGTTCAACTGGTCGAGGTCAAATTTAAAAAGGTTTTTCCAGACAAAAATAAACCCCTTGTTTTGATGAATGTTGGCGGATATCGCAAATAGTAAACTCATAAACATTGGTGGTGCTATCATAATGCTGAAATGCTTTATTGCGTTGATCATGAGAGCGCTAGATATATCGTCTCTGGTGGCTATTGAAAACCCATCAGCCCATAGAGTTTCTAGCATAGTGCGGGTTGAATGGTAGATGATAATAAGTCCAATCCAAAGTCCGATTGCGCCACCAGCTAAAGAAGCGAGATTTATGATTTCTCGACTTTTATCAAGACGTCCCTCAGATCGAGCCTTTTGTATCTTTTTGGGAGTCGGTTTTTCTGTCCGTTCCTGAGCTCCACCGGCCATAGCTTTAACTTCTCCTGGGTTTGGTAGGTCTGAAGTAGGCTGTTGGAGATAGTCACATTATTGACGCTTTTCTAGAAGCTCCATTATAGTGGTAAAGGCTTCTTTGAAAGCTCTTGAGACCATTTCTCCCCAGCCTCCGACCGCAAGATAGGCAAAAAAGATTCCAACCAAGATGGTGACCGCAAAACCCACCACAAGAATGTTGATTTGGGGAGCAAACTTGGCAATAAGCCCCATTCCAAGTTCTGTTAAAAAAAGGACTATTATGATTGGAGCGGAGATCTTGATGGCCAAAGCCAAGCATGTTGCCGACAGATGGATAAGCCGGGGAGCTAGGGGGTCAATGGAAAGATCAAACAATGAGCCGATAGGAAAGGTGTCAAAGCTTTTATAAATAGCAGTTATGATAAAATGATGACCGTCGATGGCAAAAAAAAGAAGCGTTGCAAGGAATTGCAGAAAACGGCTGATTATAGTAATCTGGACACCTGTTAGAGGATCGGCAACCTGGGCAAAGCCAAAACCCATTTGAAAGCTCATAATTTCGCCTGCCAGTTCAAAGGCGCCGAGAACAAGCAATAGTGAGAAAGAAAGCAGAATACCGAAGAGCAGTTCTTGAATTATAATGCCTCCCATAAGGATTGGGTCGGTAGGAATTGGAGCAATGTGTGATGCCAGAGGAAGGTAAAAGATGAGGGTTACGAAAAAGACCATCAAGGCTTTGAACGTTGTGGGTATTTCAACTGACCGAAAAAACGGGAAAACCGAAATAGCGATACCTACTCTGAGAAAGACAGCCAGAAAAACAAGGACATCCTGAAGGAGCACGGTAAATTTCATGTTAGCTAGCGGATCCAGAAGGGTATGTTTTGAAAGATTTCTCTGGTCAAATATGAGAGCCGACCAATCATCCAGCTTCCAAAAATTAGAAGTGCAATAAAGGTAGCAATAATCTTTGGCACGAAAGTTATGGTTGCTTCCTGAATTTGAGTTACTGCTTGAAAGATGCTTATCAAAACTCCCACGATGAGGCTTACAATAAGAACCGGAAGACTCACCATAAGCATTGTTTCCAAAGCTTGACGCCCTAGCCCAATCACGAATTCGGCGGTCACGGTTTTCTTCCTTTCCTATTATGGTGTTTTCTTTGATAGCGCCGAAACGGCAAAAGTATTATTGTACAAAACTTTTGACAAGAGATTCTACCAGCAATCCCCATCCGTCAACCAGGATGAAAAGCATGATTTTGAATGGCAGTGAAATCATTACCGGAGGAAGCATCATCATACCCATAGACAGAAGAATACTTGCTACAACCATATCAAGAATAAGGAAAGGCACATAGATTAAAAATCCAATTTCAAAGGCTGTTTTCATTTCACTTACCGCAAAAGCCGGGATGATGGTTGTTAGAGAAAGGCTTTCTGGTGATTCAGGTTTTTCTCCGCCTGAGGCGAGAGAAGCGAATAGCGCGAGGTCTTTTTTCCTGGTATTTTTCAGCATGAAGTCTTTGAAGGGCTTGGTGAAATTTTCCAGGAATTCTTCATCGGTTATTTCCCCTTCCTTATACGGAAGGTAAGCTTTTTCGTAGGCCTGATTCCATACCGGTTTCATTATAAAGAATGTTAGGAATATTGCTAGCGATACAAGAATCTGGTTGGGAGGCGCCTGTTGGGTTCCTAACGCATGCCGTAGGAAGGAGAAAACTACCACGATTCTAGTAAAAGAGGTCATCAGAAGTAAAATTGCGGGTGCAACAGATATAACGGTCAGGACCAAAGCAATTTTAAGAACGGTAGAGACTTGTTCGGCTCCTTGAGGAGATTTAAGATCCAGAGTGATAGGAGGAATCTTTACATCCACCGCAAAACTTAAAGAATAAATTGTTAACGTGGCACATGATGTTACTAGGAAAACTGTAATCCAATGTTTTATCTTCATGGGTTAACTTCGGTATCTTCCGAAGCAAGAAATTTTTCTGCCGAAGGTTTTTCTTTTATCACGATATTTTGGGGTCCAATGCCTACGAGAAGTTTAACTCCGTCGACTTCAACCAATACCAATGTATGTTTCGGTGAAAGAGAACACCTTTCTATTATCTTTATTTGTCTATTGCTGGCATACCGGCTAAGTAACTTTTGAGAATGCTTTCGGAACAAGAAAGCCATAAGAACCATCAAAGCAATTAACAGACCTAAAACACCAACTGTTTTCAGGAGAAGATAACCAAAAGATGGCTGTTCCACTAATCGGACCCCAATTGTTTAACTCGTTCAATAGGACTTATTATGTCGGTTATTCGTACACCGAATTTTTCGTTAACCACAACAGGTTCACCTCTCGCAATAAGTTTACCGTTGACGAGAATCTCCAGCGGTTCTCCGGCAAGTTTTGTTAGCTCTATAACAGAGCCCTGACCCAGCTGAAGAAGATCGTTTATGAGAATAGTTGCTCGTCCCAGTTCAACAGATACCTCCAAAGGAATATCAAGCAAAAAGTCTAGGTCACGAGGTTTTGTTTCTCCACTGGTATCTTTAAGATCGGGAAAATGAGCACCCTTATTTTCCACAACCGTTGTTGACATATGCCATAACCCCCTTTCGTTCCGAGTGTTTAATCACTCAATTTCCGGATAAATAACATCTGTGATCTTTACCGCTTTGCTTCCGTGATAAGTTCCTGGAAGCCCGAGAAATTTCTTTACTCCCTGGACTCTTACCACTATCGGTTTTCCCGCATCCTGATTTAAAACAATCACATCGCCTTTTTCAAGTTTTAGCAAATCTTCGGATTTTATTTGAGTCCTTCCAAGCTCTGCTACTATCTGTACGTCTACTTCACAAATACGCTTTTTGAGTCGCCTAATCCATGTTTCATCAATTTCTAACTGGTCGCTTTGATAACTTGCTTGAAGTTTCTGCCTGATAGGCTCAATGGTTGAATAAGGAAGACATAAAATCATTTTTCCAATGGATTGGTCCAGCTCGAATTCGAAGTGTATTACTATCACCAGATCGCTTGGAGGGACAATGGCGGCGAACTGAGGATTTACTTCGGATCTGACATACTGAAATTGCACATTAACCACCGGTTTCCAGGCATTATCCAGTTCGGTTATAACGGATTGAACAAGCCGCATGATTATTCTGTTTTCTATAGATGTAAAGTCACGACCTTCAATCTTGAAGCGACTTCTTCCTGTGCCGCCGAAGAAACAATCAAGAAGATTAAAAATAAGTTTACTCTCGATTACCAGCAGGACATGCCCTCTAAGAGGATCCATTTTAATTATGTGAAGACTTGTAGGAACTGGAAGGGTCTTTAAAAACTCGCCGAACTTTAACATCTCCGTGTTGGTTGTTGACACATCTACAACCCGCCTTAGTGCACCGGATATATTTACCCGGTAGAGACGAGCAAAGCGCTCGTTGATTATCTCCAGAGTTGGCATACGACCGCGAATGATACGATCCTGAGCAGTCAAGTCGTATGGTCTTATACCGCTCTCGTCGTAATCGATCTTTGCGGTCTCTGCCGCTTCGATTTCACCATCACTTAGCCCTCTAAGTAGGGCGTCAACTTCTTCTTGTGAAAGGATCTTATCCACCATGATCCTACTTGCACCATCTACTTTTTGGCCGAAGTGTTACGGTTTAACCACTCCAGGCTGATGGTATGGCATTACTGCACTAAAAATTCGGTAAAATATATGTTAGTTACTTTGCCAGTTTTGAGCGAAGCGTTTAGCTTTGTAATGAGCTCCTTCTTAAGAGCCGTTTTTCCAGGGAGAGTAGAAATTTCTTCAAACTCTTTGCTGGATAGTACAGTAATAATGACATCTCGAATCCTAGGGGTTTCCTTGTTAATTTCTTCAACCGTTTTGGGGTTATCAAGTTCTAGTTCCATAGTTAACTTTAAATAACGTTTTCCCCCCGGATCTGCAAGATTTACAAGAAAGGTATCAAGCCTATGGGTAACAACCTTAGCTGTTTTTTTCTCTTTCTCTGGCTTATGAGTTATTTCTTCTTCCCCTTCGGCTTTTTTGAAAAACTTTAAGTAGGCAAAGAATCCTCCGCCTCCAAGGATGATTACGACAACAAGGAGAAGAATGAGCAGTTTCATTTTAGATTTTTTTTTCGTTTGTTCCTGTTTTTCCTCAGCTTCTGCCATTATGCTTTCCTCCTATTTAAATTCCTTATTGAAATCGGCTTATTCTTTTACTTGACGGTACAAATGCATGCAACTTTTGCTCGAGAATTCTAGGATTTTCTCCCATTGTTAGTGAAATCACCCCGACTATAATCATTTCCTTAATTATGGTTTCTTCCTTACTTCTAGCTCTCAACTTACCCGCCATGGGAAGACATATCAAATTAGCAGCAACAGCTCCATAAAAAGTTGTAAGAAGAGCCACGGCCATAGCCGGACCTATGGTTGATGGATCAGACATGGTTCTTAACATCTGCACTAACCCGATAAGAGTTCCTATCATGCCCATAGCCGGGAAGAAAGTGCCCATTGTATCCAGAATTTCAGCACCGGAATTATGCCGCTCCTGAAGATAATCGATCTCTCTTTCAAGAATTTCTTTAATAGATTCAGGATCCATTCCGTCAATAGCCATCTGTAGAGCTTTGATCAGAAATTCGTCTTTTAAGTACTGAAGATCGTCTTCCAAAGCGAGAATGCCCTCTTTCCTTGCTTTGTGAGCTAGATCCAGAAATAGGTTAATGACGTAGTCGTAGCTCCATGTTTTTACGAGGAATGCGTTTTTAGCGACCTTAGCCATGCCGATAACTTCATGCAGGGAGTGTCTAATAAGAGTTATTCCTAAAGTTCCACCTAGCACTATCATAGCTGCTGGAATGTTAAAGAAGATGTCTATCCCACCCCCGAAGATGATCGCCATTACAACGAGTGAAAATCCAACGATGATGCCCATGAAGGTCGCCGCATCCATTGCTAACTTTATCCTGTCGTAATCGGGTGGTAATTGAGCTGAATTTTCTCTTTATCACAGAAATTTTTTAAATTTTTAGCTGGCTGCATGCAAGATAAATATTCACCAAAAAACTAACAGGGATGGTTTTAGCCATGGCATATTTGGCAAGCTAATAGGAGGGACTTTAGCAATTAAATAACTGCTTGAGTCTAGGTCCCTCCTAAGTTTTTAAGGCTGGCTCAATTATCTGACGATATTAACTGCTGTATTCAGCATGTCGGCTGAGGTGGTGATGACCTTGGAGTTTGCGTTAAAATCAGCCTGGTAGATAATCAT
>Ga0197142_1001492_pt1 | contig 21360 bp, 17 predicted proteins | sample GBS60_MetaG_FD_148614 | JGI IMG/M metagenome (GOLD analysis project Ga0197142, IMG submission 148614) | Sediment microbial communities from Great Boiling Springs, Gerlach, Nevada, United States - GBS 60_MetaG | ecosystem: Environmental > Aquatic > Thermal springs > Hot (42-90C) > Sediment... | reverse complement strand
CAGATGCTTAAATCAAGAAGGCTCAAGCCCACAACGACAAATCCCATCACACCACCAGCTGCAAAAGCAACCCTAAGACCACTATTCAAACTTTGACGCGCCGCATTGGCAGTCCTTGCTGATGAATTCGTTGCCTGTGTGAGCCCGATAAAACCGGATAAGCCAGAAAAGAAACCACCGGTGATAAATGCAAACGGCACATAGATAGGTAACATTCCGCTCAAGGCTATAATCAATAAAATAATGAATACTATTGCAAAGAATATAGCAACAACACCATATTGCCTCTTTATATATGCCCTTGCACCTTCGCGCACTGCCCGGGCAATTTCGCGCATCGCATCGGTCCCTTCGTCAAATTTTCTTACACTCAATGAAAGATACCAGGCAAATAATAAAGCAAAAATAGACGCGACTGGCGTGAGCCAGAATAATGGATGCATATGACCTCCTTTTCATTTCAAAAAATCTGCATATTATATAGAAAATCAGAATGAAATCAAGATGATTCTGGGAAAAATTTTTTGGTGACCTTTCCTATTTTTTCGGGATTGGAAGTCACTACTGCACCAAAAGAATCTGGATGGATAAAGGAAATTATAAACGAACGACCATCGACGTATGACGATACCGACTTCGAAATCGTCCAACGATGAACGATATTTTAAAACTGAGAAAAAGGTGGATTCAATTGCATTATGCAATTCTTTATCTTGTATCGTGAATCATGTATCAAGAGATTATCCTGTATCATGTATTATGTATCTTGAGGTATAGGAATTTCAATAATTCCAATACTGTTAAAAATATTGAGATTCTTCAGGTTTCTAACGAAACCTTCAGAATGACAAAAGAGGGTGTCATTCTGAACGGAGCGTTTCTTTCTGTCATTCTGAACGGAGCGTTTCTTTCTGTCATTCTGAACGGAGCGATAGCGGAGTGAAGAATCTCTCACATAAATCCTCTCATCTTTTCAACGGGGAGAGGGAAGGGTGAGGGATGGGGTTTCAGGGGCAAAGCCCCTGATGTATGTTCTATTAAGGAAGGGGGAGGCACTTCCAGTGCCGATAAATCCAATCCCCCTTACTCCCCCTTTCATAAAAGGGGGACACAGGAGGATTTAATCCTTCATAAATTCTTTATCTTGTATCCTGTATCATGAATCATGTATCATGTATCAAGAATGCACAACCCTTGCTTGTAGGAGCGGTTTCCAACCGCGACAATACCTCATACCCCTCCTCCTGCCATTGCGAGCCGATAAAAACCCGCAAACGCAGGCTGGTCTTGCATCCGGAAGGAATGCATTTTGGATATTGACAAAAAAAATATATGGTTATAATAGTAGTATAAATAAGAAGGGTGATTATGGGTGATAAAGGGGAAACTAATGCAGTATCGTCCGCCATCCGCCATTTTTTGTGGCGGATTGGCGGACTCGCTGAAGTATAATGAAGGTAAGAAACTATGAAACCAGATAAACCAAAAAGACCAGATAGACAAGATAAACCAAATAGACCAGACAGACCAGAAAGGAATCGTGAAACGTTTACCGTGAACCGTGAAACAAAAAAAAGGCAATTGAAGGCAAAATCCCCCTTAATCCCCCTTTACAAAAGGGGGATTAAAAAAGCAATTGAAAAGATTAAAGAAAAAGACTCAAGAGGGCTAAAGGGCAAAAATCCCCCTTATTCCCCCTTTTCCAAAGGGGGACACAGGGGGATTAGGAAAAAAGGATGATGCGGGAAACGGAAGGCGATGTAGGGCAAGATTGTATTGGCCGACCGCCACTCTTCCGCCACGCATCCGCCACTTCGTTTGGTGGATGGCGGATTCGGATTTACTTAGACGCGAAACAAGTTTCGCTATTCCAACATCCGTACTCACTTCCTCACCTAATAACCAACTTCCAACTCTACGATACGGGCAGCGAAACCGTTCAACGATTAACGATCTTTAATTTAATTGTAGCGGTTGGATTTATCCGACAATGAAAATTTAATCTTGTGCGATGAATCGCACCGCTACATTTTTCAAAAAATGAGGCAGAAACATCTGCTGTAAAGGATTATTGAGATGATGGAAGTTGGCTGAGAAAGACTAAAGTGACGATATTATCTTCATCTTTTAAAAATAAAGGGGTATATTATATGGGGAATTTTTGAAAAATCAAGGGTGAATAGAGAAATTAATAAAGGGTCAATCTTTCCTGGAGATACTCAGGTGATAATTTCCCATCTGCCACAAGTTTTCGTTTTGATTGTTCCATATCCTGCATACCAAATTGTCTGCCGGTCTGTATCACTGATTCAATCTGATAGGCCTTTTGTTCGCGAATCAAATTCCGCACTGCCTGGGTAGCGATTAATATCTCAAATGCAGCAACCCTGCCGGGTTTATCTTTTCTTGGATATAATCTCTGGGCAATCACACCCTGTAATGATTCTGATAATTGAACCCTTATTCGATCCTGCTGATCCGCAGGGAAGACATCGATTACCCGTGTCACGGTCTTTGAGGCACTCGATGTGTGGAGGGTGCCGAATACTAAATGCCCGGTCTCGGCTGCGGTAAGCGCCAGACTTATCGTCTCTAAATCACGCATCTCTCCAACAAGGATATAATCTGGGTCTTCTCTTAATGCACTCCTCAAGGCATTGCTGAATGAATGGGTATCAGAACCAACCTCACGCTGGTTTACAACACAATTTTTGGATTTATGGATGAATTCAATCGGGTCCTCAATCGTTATTATATGACCATCTTTATTTGTATTGATGTAATCAATCATCGCAGCAAGGGTTGTTGATTTTCCACTCCCGGTTGGACCGGTGACAAGAATTAGTCCATAATCAAGGTCTATGAGTTCCTGTATCACCCTGGGAAGCCCCAGTTCTTCCATACTTGGGATTCTTTGGGGGATTACCCTGAATACTGCACCAAGTCCCTGTCTCTGATGAAAAATATTTACTCTAAACCGTCCTAATTCAGGGATATGGAGTGAAAAATCAATCTCTTTTTCTTTTTCCAGGATAGTTTTCTGTTCTTCATTCAATACATCATAGACGAGATTACGGATTAATTCAGGATTTGCCTCATTTTCATTCAATTTTTTCATTGAACCATAAATCCGCACCATTATCGGTGAGCCAGCACTCAGATGTAAATCGCTTGCCTTTGATTCAACAGTATATTTGAGTAGTTGCTTTATTTCATTCATTGCGATTCTTCCTTTTCGGGTTTTATATATTTGATTGTAATATTCCCCTTGATTTCATAAGTTTGTATATCCCCGTGTTCATCAATGAATTCAATATGGGCACTATCTTTTGAAATATTTATGTTAACTTCACTGATAAACTGTTCTGCGCTGATAATCTTTTCAGATTGGTCAGCAAGGAAAAATTTATCCAGTAGCTGTATGATTTTTTCAGGCTCTGCCGCGGAGACGATGATTTGTTTTTTTGTAAATTCTTTTATTTTTTCAATCCCTTCTGTCTCGGTGGGATTTCCGGTTGCAATATAAAGTTTATCTTCTATTTCATATAGTGGAATGATACAGTAATTATACAACAATTTTTCCGGAAAAGAAAGAATGAGTTTACTGTCAAAGATTTCGGGTTTTAATTCAATAAAAGGCACTGAAACCTGCTCACTCAAGAGCCATATCAGGTCCCGAGACTTCAAATATCCTAATTCAATCAGTATTTCACCTATTTTCTTTTTATTTTTTTCCTGGATTTTTAATGCCTCATTCAATTGTTCCTCAGTAATAATACCGCTTTTCACCAATAATTCACCGATGCGCATTATCTAATTATACTCCTATTAATTCAAATACCTTTGTTCTTAATTGATTTATTTCTATGGGCTTGGTAATAAATGCGGCAACTTCCGAGGTTTTAACCACGATATCATCTTCAAGCAGTTTATAGGCAGAACATATGACAATGGGTATTGTTTTATTCCTTTCTCTGATTCGTTCAATGACTTCCAAACCATGGGTTCCAGGCATTTTTATGTCCGTGATGAGCAGGTCAAATTTTTCTTTTGTTATATATTTTATTGCATCCCTGCCATTATCACATACTACAACTTCATAATCATCCTTTAATGCTTCATTTAATAAAAGCCTTATTGGTTCTTCATCATCACATATAAGTATTCTTTTTTTCATTTTAACCTCCTTTATTCCAGGCAGGGAGCCAGACAGATATTTTTGTGCCCTGCCCGAGTTTACTCTGTATTTCAATCTTGCCTTTATGGTCATCAACTATCTTCTTTACAATTGCAAGTCCAAGTCCGGTTCCCCTTGGTTTTGTCGTATAGAATGGGGTGAATATATTCTTTAAATCTTTTTCATCTATGCCCTTGCCATTATCAATGACATGGGTGATGATGAAATCATCCTGGTTCTCAAATATTATCTTTATCAAACCATTCTCATCCATTGCCTCAGCGCTGTTGGTTATCAAATTGACAAAGAGACGGCGCAGAGATTCTTCTTCACCCTGGACAGCTGATTCACCATCAGGTTCAAAGACGACCTTTACCTTTATTGTCTGGATTATTCCATTTATCAAGTCTTTTAAATCAACTTTTTTAAACTCCATCTTCTTAGAGCGGGCAAATGTAAGGATGTCATCAATGATATGATTTATCCTGTGTGCACCTTTACGAATTTCTTCAATATAATTCTTCATCTTTTCTTTATCATCAACAGAAACCAATAACTGGGCAAAGCCATCAATTGAAGTCAAGGGATTCCTTATCTCGTGCGCGACCCAGCTTGCCATCTTACCAAGATAGGATAGCCGTTCGTTCTGCTTTGCCTTTTCTTCCAGTCTTCTTATCTCAGAGAGGTCTTTAAAAATCAAAACACACCCACTAACCCCTTTTTCCGGGGTTTCAAACAGGGTGATATTAAAACCTATGGGTATCCTCTCTCCGTCTTTATTCAATATTTCAACCTCATCCCTGATTATCGGCTTACCCTCAGTTATTGCCTTTTCCATCTTTTGCCAGAGTTCGTCAATACCATTTATACTCTTTATGTTATATTCAACAAGTTCTTCTTTTTTATATCCAAATACCCGCTCTGTCTCAGGATTTACCGTGGTGATGATACCATCTTTTCTTACTACCATAATTCCACTCGCCACGCTATTGATTATCCTCTCATTATACAGTCTCAACTCAACTTCCCTTGCTGTAACTCTTTCCACTTCTTTTTTCAATTCAATATTGAATCTTTCCAATTCTTCTTTCTTTCTCAATTCCCTGCGTGTTGATTCTGCCCAGTAACTGCTTACAAGCGAAATGACAAACAAAAAAGGGATACGGATTAAAAACCTTGAATCTAAGAATGAGATACCAGGGTATTCCCTATGGATGAGCCAGGCATAGACAACACTGGCAACGATTGCGATAAAAATGCTTCCATTCACACTCTGGCTCACTGAAGATATAAATATGGCAAGGAAATATATCAAATAGAAGTCAGTCTCGATCCCTTCGGTCAAATATATGGCAAGGGAGATTATAATAATATCAAATAAAAATGATAAGAATGAAAACCAGGGTCTATTTATTATTTTTTCAGGGAGTCGGCTGAAGATAAGGCTTAATATAAAATAGATAAGGGCTATTGTATAGCCTGGTTCACCAAAATGTAATCCCTTTTTTGAATATGTCATCACGAGTATCGTTGTGAGGATTAAAATAAATCTCAAAAATGAAAGTTTATTCTTTTCCATATAATCCCTCAGCATAGTATACTCAGTTATTCTCTTCAGTCAATAACCTGGTCTCGCAATCCTGTGATTTTATAGTATCCGGGATTGCAACATTTTTCTGTTTATCTTTTGCCGGAATGATTATTTTAACCTGGACCGTGGCGATGACTTCTTTCTTTCCCAGGTCTGGCGGATTTTTGACAGAGATAGTATCAACTCCTATCAGGAGGTTAACCAATATTACCCATATTATCAGGTATTTCTTCATTTCTTGCTCCACATATATATATCGCAATACCTGTGCCTGAAAATCTTATGAAATTTCGGGGGTTTTTATAAGGGGTGTGTTTAATTTGGTGGCAGTTGTAATTTAGAAATACAAAAGGACGAGTTCAGGGTGACAAAAAAGGAAGTTATGACACAACCTCAGAAGTATTATATGTTTATTTTTCTACTCCTTCTGGAGTACCTCAATCCTTGCAATAGTTCTCTTTTTATACTCCCTTGCCCTTTTGTGCTGGGGGTCAAGGATTAAAACCTGGTCAAATAGTTTCAATGCAGTATCAAATTCCTGGGCGATGAAGTGTTCAACCCCTTTTTTGAAGATCTTCTCAATCTCCTCAGAAGAAATGAGGGATTTCTTTGGCTTCGGGATTCGTGGTTTTTCAGGTTTTATAATCTGGGGTTCTTCAAATATTTTGTTTTTAACCGGCCTTTCTTTACGCACAAGTCCAATCTCATAATCTTTGAACTCTTCACCTGGTTTTATATGAATAAAGGTCAATTCAGGGATTGATAAAAATGTTTCAGGTGGCAAAATCTTTGGTTGAAGGGCATAGGTGCCAGAGGTCAAATTGGCAAACCGGAATTTTCCATTCTTATCTGTTGTTGTAACAAAACCATTCAATGCAATCACACAGTTGGGCGCACCAGATTCCTCTTTATCTTTCTTCCCGTTCTTATTATCATCATAATAAACTATCCCCTCTATCAATCCTAATTGTCCAAGTGGAAAATCAACCTTTATCCTTGAGAAAAATCCAGTTCTCACAATAGCGGTCCTCTTATCAGTGCCAATCTCTGCAGGCATACAACCAAGTTTGAGCATAAGGGTATGTTCACCTATGGGAACAAAAGAGAATTGAAAATTTCCTTTATCATCACTCGTTATAGATTCTCTTCCATCAAGGATGACTTCAACACCCGGTACCACCTGGTCTTCAACATCAAAGATATTATTGCCATTTAAATCCATAAAGACTTTGCCAGAAATAAAGCCTAATCCGGTCTGTTCAAAGAAAAGGGTATTAGAAATATTGAATGAAAAATTGTGCTCAGTCGTATTGTTATACTTAACATTCTCATAGGTGGTTCTCAAATTTAAATTTTTAAAAAATTTCAGAGAGAATTCAAATCCTTTATTTAAATTCATATAGTTATTCCTTGAAACTATATTTAAAAAACCTCTGGTTGTAAGATTTGCTGAAAAAGGAAAAAGCAGACCGAATTGAAGAATTTTCGCATCTCTGAATTGTAATTGCGACCAAAACTGAATGGTATTGAACCTCTGTGTAAACATAAACCCTAAAGATTTATTTGCTGAAGACCAGGCATAATCTGAGGAGATAGAGAATTTTTTATAGCGCCAACCTGAATGGAGGTTCTGAGTTATTAACTTGTTCTTTTTGCTAAAAGAAATTCCATAACCTAATTCAGGCAAGGGGGGCTTATGGATACTAAAGTTTGTTCCTAAATTTATATTGTAAAGATCAGAATAAGAAATATCCTGAGCGATAGCAAGCCAATCCAGGGGTTGAACATAGGTATTTAATTGGAACCAATTGCCTGGTTCTGCAACAGTATTAACGGGTGTGATAAAATTTTTAAAAATCTTTCTAAAATGGGCATTTGCTCCATACTTTTGCCCATTATAACGGATATTCATCCCCCCCGCATTACCTATTCCTAAACTGGATAAGTTGATTCCATATTGAGAATTAATAAGAAGATTTTCAGAAAATTTGAAATGGGCATTCGCCCCCAGAGAATTATTATCCCTGACCGCTCCTGTTGCGTCATTCTTCTTTAGAAAATAAAAATCTACAGGTATGCGATAGGAAATGTTTTTCTTAATATTAAATCCAAACGTATAATTGTTTTGATGGAAGGTTGGTGGTAAGGCAGAGGTCTGGTCTTTGGTCCTGCCCAGAAATATACCGCCATCCCTTCTGGTAAATGTTATCCCCCAGAGTGGAAGGGTTGTGCTTATTGGCCCCTGAATATTCAACTGCTTTTCTCCAAGAGTCAGCCGATAATCTTTGAATACAGAATCAATGGTCCACCAAAAACTTCGCAATCCAATTTCAGATATCCTTTTCTCTAAGACAATACCGAAATCATATCTTGAGAATGCATAATTTAAATACAAATCACTTATAGAATAACTACCAAATTTTTGAAAAGTGTAGAAAGAGGTGGTTAAGCGCGTATCAGGAAGAGCGATAAGAAATAAGAAGGTCAACAAAGAAACCCCCTAATTTTTGTAAAATCCGAAATCCGAATCCGCCATCCGCCAAACGAAGTGGCGGATGCTTGGCGGAAGAGTGGCGGATGAAATCCGGAACAAATTATAAATACGAAATACCAATGTGTCAGATATCATTCAAGATTTTGGTTATTGGAACTTAGAAATTGCTTAAAATTTAGCCCTGAACTTGATTCAGGGTTGGATTTAGGATTTTTCATTTAATGAAACTCCTTTCTCCTTCAAGGAGCTGGAGTGCGCCATAATCAAGACGGACCCGAATTTTATATTCACCATCTAATTTACTCTTAATTGGCAACCTGACCTTCCTGATTTTCTGGGGCAGAACCACAAATTCAGGTATTGAATCCTTTTCAACGATTCGCTCGTCTGTGGTCAATATCTTTGCTTCACCCTTCACCCTGAGATGAACATTACCTATATTCTTGAATATGATAATGATACTATCCTTCTCTACATATAGGTTCTCAAAGGATGCATCTTTTATAATTAGGTCTGATAGGGAATAATACACCGGCACACCAATCTCCCCAGCAATTTGAATCATTGGCTGGTATTGGCTTGGAACCGGCTGAGATTTGAATATTAACATACCATAATATTCAGGAATTCTATCTTCTTGTGGCGGCCGGAAAGTAATTCTAATGAACTCCTTTGACTGGGGTGGGATGGAAAACTCTTCAGGGTTTACAACTGTCCAGCGCCTCAAAGAAACAGTAAGGCTATCCGTAGGTAAGAATTCCACCCTGCCATCTTCATCAATGAAAAAATCCTCAAAATCCACTTTTATTCTTAATGAATCATTGGAGAAATTTTGAATCTCAAAGACTTCGGTAATCTGTTCAGCACCGAGGACTACCTTTTCAATCCGTGCCGGACTTACGGTATAACCAAGATAACTAAATAGATACAAGATAAATAATACAGGATTCATTTAAGCCTCTTGTTATCACAAACCAAATAGTCTATAATAGAGTGTTATTCTAAAAATACCAGGTTCATCATCAGGTTCAGCCTTGAAGATATAATCCTGGGGTCGTGGAAATGTCTTAAGCCCGGTTCCTATCACTTGGAACTGTTCAATAGTTTGATAAAAAACGCTGTAAGCTCGCCAGTTACCACCTGGGGGGTCATTACCCGGTATGGGGAAAGGTTCTCCATCAGGGGCAAAGAATAGTTGATTAATTGAAATTGACGGCGAGAAATTTCCACTACCCCTTGTTGATAGATACAGGGTTGAGACAGAATGGTCTGGACCGATTCGTTGATAACTCACAGTGAGGTAAATCCCCTGCGGATTTGCTGGTGATGCCAGGGTAGGATAATAGTAAGTCGGATAGATTAGTGGTGGATATACCACAAGTAAAAGATCAAACTCAACATTTGAATCAAGTGTCATCCCGATTCTCGTCTCACTGAATAAGAAGGGTATAAACAAGAGGGTTAACACCCATTTTTTCATATTATTTCATTGGAGTAGGGACTTCAGTTTCGTAAAAAACGGGACCAAAGTCCCTACTCCAGAGGTATTTTTACTGTGCGTATAGACGATAATAGATTGTCACAGTCGCACCTGCTGCTGGTGTCGGTTCATCATCTATTTCAGCCTGGAATACATAGTCCTGGTTTTGTGAAATCCAGCCATTGGTCTTGCCACCACTGGCAATCTCGTTGTAGGTCGTTGAGTAAGATGTCCAGTTTGCTGGCGGGTCCTGACCATCAGGAGGGTTTGGTGTTCCATCCGGTGCATAGTATAACTGGTCAAGCGCGATAGTCGTTGTAAAATCATCACTGCCACAGGTTTCAAGGTGCCAGGTCATTGTTGGTGAATTGGAAAAGACCTGAACATCCACACCATCGATATTTGTGCCCTGGACCGAAGTCGGGTCATAATAACCAGGAAAGACTGCTGGTGGGTAAACCTGGGGTGGCACTGGATTGTTTAAGTCAAATTCAGTGCTACCATTCACATATAATCCTATTCTTGCCGGAACTTTGACCGTTACCAGCAGTGTATCAATCAGGGTATCTCCTGGTGCAAAACCCTGGATCCGGTCTCCAGGACCACCATAGATTATGTTGCCAAACATAAATGCTGGCAACATAATTCCTATTAGGGGATAGAGCGCCTTCATAGCACCTCCTCAATCATTCATTATATTTAATATTTTTTAAAAGTCAAGCGAATTTTTGACTGCATTCCATTTTCTTGACTTAAGGATTTTATTCAATATAATCAACTTATGAATATTGAAACTCTTTATTCCCGATACCAGGAGATAATCCCTGATTTCAATGATTTCTTAGAATTCTTAAATAAACCACAGCGGATTTCAATAAGATTAAACACACTGAAAGGTAAACCAGAAGTGATTTTAAACTTCCTTAAAAATTTTAATACAAAACCATTGAGATTTTATAATGATGGCTATACCCTTGAGAATGGCTATGGTATAGGTAATCACTTTACCCACCAGCTCGGATTCATATATGTCCAGGAGGTTTCCTCAATGATTCCTGCAATAGTCCTTGACCCAAAATCCGAAGATATCGTCCTTGACCTCTGTGCCTCACCTGGTTCAAAGACGACCCAGATTGCCCAGATGATGGATAATAAAGGGTTAATTGTTGCGAATGAGATTGATTATAAAAGGGTCTCAAGCCTCATTCATAATGTAAAAAAATGTGGTTTATTAAATGAAGTCTTGATTTCAATCCCTGGAGAGAAGATAGGGGATGTTCTGCCGAATTATTTTGATAAAATCCTTCTTGATGCACCCTGTTCTGCTGAAGGCACAGTAAGAAAATCAAAAAAAGTTCTTTATCACTGGGGTATAAAAAATATCCAGAAGATGGCAAGGATACAGAAAGGATTGATTGTCTCTGCATTTCGGGCATTGAAACCAGGCGGCATTATGGTCTATTCAACCTGCACGATTGCACCTGAAGAGAATGAAGGTGTTATTGATTATCTTTTAAAAAAGTTTCCTGAGGCTGAAATTCTGCCCATAAATATTGGTGAATTTAAATTCCGGCAGGGTGTTACCCAATGGCAAAAAGAAATTTTTGATTCAAGGGTCAAAAATTGTGCACGGATTTTGCCTCAGGATAATGATACTGCTCCATTTTTTATTGCAAAGATAACAAAACTCGGCGTGCCTCAGCTGCGACCTGGTTATCATGGGAAGATTGAATACCAGAACAAGGTCATTGAATTATTTTCAAGACAGTATGATATCGCAGATACCAGGTTCAACGGGTTTGCAGTTTTTCAGAGACAGGATAAATATTTTATCTCTACGCCAGAGGCTTACGCATTCATTGAAATTCCTGGTATAAGGAAAGGTCTTGAAATTGGCAGGATCTACGGAACAAGCCTCAAACCGGATAATGACTTTGTCCAGATATTCGGACTTGGGGCTAAGAAAAATATTATCGAAGTCAAAGAATGGGAATTAAAAAAAATATTGTGTGGTGATCGGATAAAAAGGCAGAATGGGTTTGATGAATTTGTGATAATCACATATAAGAATTTGCCTCTAAGTGTTGGTCACGCAAACAAGGATGAAATAAAGTCCACAGTGAAGAGGGCAAGAAGGATAAGAGAACCCTTGAATTGAGATAATAACCTATATATAATATTCCTATGCCAGATCTTACATTGATAAGAAATATAGGACTTGCTGCCCATATAGATGCTGGCAAGACCACGACCACGGAAAGGATATTGTTTTATACTGGGAAGATAAGAAAGATTGGTGAAGTTGATGAGGGTTCGGCAACGATGGACTGGATGCCCCAGGAAAGGGAGAGGGGAATTACAATAACTGCTGCAGCAACAACGGTCTACTGGAAAAATCATCGGATCAATATAATCGATACACCAGGCCATGTTGATTTCACAATAGAGGTTGAACGGTCAATGAAGGTTCTTGATGGTCTCATTGCGATATTCTGTGCGGTTGGTGGTGTTCAGCCCCAGAGTGAGACCGTATGGCGCCAGGCAGATAGATACCGTGTTCCAAGGATTGCGTTTGTCAATAAAATGGACCGGCTGGGCGCAGATTTTTATCGGGTGCTAAAACAAATGAAGGATAAACTTTCTCTAAAACCGGTTGTTCTTCAAATTCCGATAGGTGCTGAAGATAAATTTGAAGGTGTGATCGATATCATTGAACAGAAGGCAATCTACTGGGATGATGAAGAAGGTATTCATTACCACACTGAGCCAATCCCAAAGGAATATCAGGAAGAGGTGAACCGATTGCGCACAGAACTTCTGGAAATACTGGCAGAGTATGATGAGGATATATTTGACGGCTATTTTTCAGAGATCCCAATAAGCATAGAGAAGATAAAAGAGGTATTAAGAAAAGGTGTGTTGAATCTTCATTTCTTTCCGGTTCTGTGTGGAAGTGCATTGCGCAATCGTGGTATACAACTCCTCATTGATGCGGTCCTTGATTATCTTCCGTCGCCTGTTGATTTACCACCAGTAAAGGGTGAGAATCCAGAGACCGGAAAATGGGAGATAAGGGAACCATCAATTGATGCACCATTTTCAGCCCTTCTTTTTAAAACGCAGACCGATCCCCATCTTGGACTCATTTATTATATACGTGTCTACTCAGGAATGATAAATGCCGGTGACAAGGTCAGGGTATTTCCACCGGATAGGGTTGACCGTATTGGAAGACTATATCTTATGCATGCCAACAAGAAAGATGAAGTTGGACAACTTAGTGTTGGAGAGATTGGTGTTATCACCGGTATTCGTGAATCAAGGACCGGTTATACACTATGCAGTCCAAAACATCCAATCACCTTTGAACCAATGCAATTTCCTGAACCTGTGATATTCGTTTCCCTTGAGCCAAAGACAAAGATGGATGATGAAAAACTTGATAATGCGCTTAAATATTTACAGGTTGAAGACCCTACATTCAGGGTAAAGACCGATGAGGAGACCGGCCAGCGCATAATCTCAGGGATGGGTGAACTCCATCTTGATATAATTACCGATAGATTGAGAAGGGAATATGGGGTTGATTGTTATGTGAGCAAACCTCAGGTATCGTATCGGGAGACTATAACACAAACAGCAATTGCTGAGGGTAGATTTATTAAACAGACCGGAGGCAGGGGTCAGTATGGTGTGGTGAAAATCAAATTGAGTCCATTGAATAGAGAGGGAATTGTTATCAATAACAAAATAAAAGAAGGAGCCATTCCTAAACAATTCATCCCGGCGATTGAAAAGGGGATAAGAGAGCAATGCGAGTCTGGAATTTTTATGGGATATCCGATTGTGAATATTGAGGTGGATGTCATTGATGGTTCATACCATCCAGTTGATTCATCAGAACTCTCATTCCAGATTGCGGCACAGATTGCAATGCGCGAGGCATTTATGAATGGAAAACCGATTTTACTTGAACCATTTATGTCCTTAGAAATAGTCGTTCCTGAAGATTATCTTGGTGATGTCCTCAATGACCTCAATGCCCGGAAGGCACAGATATTGAATATTGAAACAAATAAAAAAGAGAAGATTGTGACCGCCACACTTGCCCTTGCCAAGTCATTTGGCTATGCAACGGATTTGAGATCATTGACCCAGGGCAGGGGAATATATACAATGCAATTTTCTCATTATGCACCAAAAGTAGATTGATGGAATCAGATATTGAGATCGCCCAGAAGGCAAAACTTCTTCCTATAAATAAGATTGGAGAGCAATTAAAAATTCCAGAAGAAATGCTTTTACCATTCGGTAATTACAAGGCGAAGGTTTCTCTAAAATTATTAAACCAGATAAATGAGAATTTAGAAGGGAAATTGATTCTGGTTAGTGCCATAACACCGACTGCTTCAGGCGAAGGTAAGACCACAGTGGCGATTGGATTGAGTATGGCAATAAATCGGCTGGGAAGGAGTTCTATTGTGACACTCCGGGAGCCATCCTTAGGCCCTGTATTCGGAATTAAAGGTGGTGCAGCAGGGGGTGGTTATTCACAGGTTTTACCAATGGAAGATATAAACCTGCATTTTACCGGTGATATACATTCGGTCACATCAGCACATAATCTATTATCTGCTATGCTTGACAATCACATCCATTTTGGAAATCAACTCCAGATTGATGAGAGGGAGATTTTGTTTCCGAGGACAATGGATATGAACGACCGATCTTTAAGGAATATTGTTATAGGACTTGGTGGCAAAGAGAATGGACCAGCAAGGGAGGATAGATTTATAATTACCGCAGCGAGTGAGGTAATGGCAATACTCGGTTTATCAAGTTCCATTAAAGAATTGAAAGATAGATTATGTAAAATTCTTGTCGCATTAGATATGGCAGGAAATCCTGTTTTTGCTGAACAACTCGGTGTCTGCGGGGCAATGGCAGTTTTATTGAAGGATGCGATCAAACCGAATCTTGTTCAGACCATTGAACATACACCTGCCTTTGTCCATACCGGTCCTTTTGCAAATATCGCATATGGGACCTGTAGCATCATTTCAATGAAGATGGCACTCAAACTCAGTGATTATGTCATCACTGAGGCAGGGTTTGGGACCGACCTTGGTGCTGAAAAATTCTTCAATATCGTTTGTAGAACCGCTGGGTTAAGGGTAAATACAGCGGTGGTGGTTGCGACGATAAAGGCATTAAAATTACACGGTGGTGCAGATGAAAAGAACCTGAGTGCAGGGACGATTGAAGACTTAAAAAAGGGCCTGCCCAATTTGAAAAAACATATAGAGAATATTAAAAAATTTAATGTACCAGTGGTCGTTGCTTTGAATATTTTTAACGATGATACACAGATAGAGATTGAGACTGTGAAATCCTTTTGTTATGAAAATAATACCCCTTGTATTGAAGTGAGGGCATTTACAAAGGGAAGCGAAGGGGCTATGGAACTGGCTGCAGAAGTTATGAGGGTATCAGAAAATTATAAATCAGAGCAAATATATTTATACAACGTAGAAGATTCTATTGAAGATAAAATTCAAAAGATTGCCCGTGAAATCTATGGTGCAGAAAGGGTCGTATATACGCCCAAGGCAGAAAAAGATATAAAACGGGCAGAGAAACTGGGATTTGGTAGACTGCCAGTCTGTATAGCAAAGACAAATCGTTCTTTGAGCGATAACCCAAAATTGTATGGCGTGCCAGAAAAATTTAAGATAACAATAACCGAGATGAGAATATCATCCGGGGCAAATTTTTTAGTCCCACTTGCAGGCGAAATAAATCTAATGCCCGGGCTTGCAAAAACTCCCAATGCTACAAAAATTGATATTGATGACCAGGGAGTTATTAAGGGTCTTTCGTAAATATTGACTTTTAAATTTTTTTATTTATAATTTTATTAAATAAAGGAGCTTTTATGAAGAAGTTTTCGCGTCGGGAATTTTTTAAATTGTTTGGGAGCGGAGTGATTGGAATTGCATTGAATCCTAAAATCGGTTTCTCTAAAATTATTGGCGAAGGCCGTGCCAGCAATGTAGTAGATTGTTACCACTCCCAAGCAACATCAGGTAGTTCAATAAATGAACCAATTGTCCAGATTATGATGGATGCATCAATAAAGGCACTTACTGGAATAAATAATGTTGGTGAAGCCTGGAAATCAGTTTTTCCAAATATAACTCAAAATAGTATTATTGGTATTAAGGTAAATTGTATAAACAGTGCTCTTCCTACCCATCCCCAGTTTGTCAACTGCATTGTCAATGGACTTATCCAGATGAATTTTGGTGGAGTATACTTTAGAAAGAATAACATAATAATCTGGGACCGCACAAACGGTGAATTACAAAATAGTAATTACACAATCTACACCGGCAACGACCCAAACACAGTTCGTTGTTTTGGCACTGACCAGACTGGTGTAGGTTATGATAATACCTGTCCCCTGACAATTCAGACTGCAAGCGGAACCTATACCCGGTATCCCAGTCGTATTCTCAGCCAGATGATTGATTATCTCATTGATGTTGCCGTGTTAAAGAATCATGGGAGTGGCCAGGTCACACTCTGCTTAAAGAATCACTATGGTTCGATCAATAACCCTGGTGGATTACCCCATGCAAATTATTGCTCACCAGAAATTCCATCAACGAATCAACAGATTCGTGATGTCGTAACACCCAATAACATACAGAAAATTTTTATCATTGATGCACTATTTGGAAATGTAACCAGTGGACCGGGTGGCTCACCTAATTGTAATCCCAAAAAGTTGATTATGAGCCTTGACCCTGTTGCCTGTGATTATCGGGGCTGGCAGGTGATTAACATTGAACGACAAAATCTCGGTCAGGGAATAATCCCCTGGCCTGTTTACCATATCCAGACTGCTTCCCAGACACCATATAATCTTGGAACGACTGATATCAACCTCATTGAAATAACCAATCCCCAGAGCATTGAAGAACGCAACATTGGCTCAGTTGACAAATTAATAAAAGTCCTTCCCAATCCTTTCCAAAAGAGCACAAAATTGAATTTGACACTGCCTAATGAATCACCAATCTACATTGACCTCATTGATATTACAGGAAGAACAGCAGAAAATATCTATTCTGGATATCTCACAAAAGGGGCACATCTTATAACTTATAACAAAAAAAGAAATATCCCTTCGGGAAACTATTTTTTCCGTCTATACTATCAGGGGGCTAACTATCTAAAGAAGGTTACAGTTCTGAATTAAAATAGGAGATAAAATGAAAAATAAGAAATCTTTGTTGATTTTAGTAAGTTTGATAGCAATGTTTATCTTCTGCACAAAAGATGAAGAAAAGATTCTGGATGTAGTTGACCTGATTCCTCTTGATAATGAAATCAGTGGCTGGACAAGGAGTTCAGCAATGCAAATCGCTGAGAATGAAACCCAGTTGTATAGTTTAATTGATGGTGAGGCAGATGACTATGTCACGCGGGGATTTGTCAAATGTGCATTCCAGAGTTATCTTGATGCCCAGGGCTTAATTGAACTAAAATTGAGAATATTTGACCAGGGTGACTCAGTCAATGCAAAAAGTGTATACGATTTTAAGGCAACTGGAAGCGAAACTCCCTGGACCGATAATAATGCTGGGTCTGAGGCAAGATACAAGATGGAAGGATTTTCTTATACACTTGAATTCTGGAGTGATAGATTTTATGTTTATATCAATATTGCGGATAATACCCAGACCGGACTTGATATCGCAAAGCTATTTGCCCTAAATATATCTGAGGCAATTGAAAATCCTTCGCAAAAATGAATATTAGCCGTAGAGACTTCTTAAAAATTGGAATTGGTCTTGCGGTCAGTTCATTACTGCCTAAAAATATATTTTCAACCGAAAGCACGGTTATAGAAAGACCGATAATAGGTGTTGCACGGGGTGAAAAAAAGTATCTGGTTAAATCTGCGCTTGATGCGATAGGTGGAATTGAAAAATTTATTAAGCCCGGGGAGAGAGTTTTGCTTAAACCAAACATCTCTTTTGCTGCAAATGCTGAATGTGGTGCGACGACAAGTGTGGAAATTATTAAGCAGGTGGTTGAACTATGCTTAAAACAGGGTGCTTCCAGGGTAATCATTGTAGATTATCCCCTTGCCAATCCTGATTTATGTATTGAAAGGACCCGGATTAAAGAGGCAATCATTGATCCAGACAAAGTAATCTTACTTTTACTCAGTAAGGAACGCCAATTTGTTGATATAGAAAATCCCAATGGTAAAGAATTGAAGAATGTAAAGATTGCTAAGGAATTACAAAAAGTAGATAAATTCATTAATCTTCCTACCGCAAAGTCCCATTCAGCAACCGGTGTAAGTCTGGGTATTAAAAACCTGATGGGTCTTATCTGGGATAGAAGTTATCTCCACAGAATTGATCTGCACAGGGCAATTGCTGAACTGGCACTGGTGATAAAACCAGACCTCACTATTATTGATGCGACAAGGGTTCTAACAAGTGGCGGTCCTGGTGGACCAGGCAAGACAGTTCTTCTCAATACAGTCATTGCTGGCACCGACATTGTGGCTGTAGATTCTTATGCGGTTGGTCTTTCCCAGTGGTATAATAAATCTTTCACAGGCAGAAATGTTAAATATATCCTTGAGGCGTATAATTTGGGTTTGGGTGAGATAGATAGAGAGAAGATGCAGATTAGAGAGGTGAAGGCATAAAAAAAGATTTTAAAAATTCCAAAAATCGCATAATCCGCTGGATTATTCAATTATTTTTTCTTTCTACTTTTATCTATCTCTTTATCCAGACAAGTTATACATCCAGGATTGGTTTCCAAAATCTCTTTTTTAGATTTGACCCGCTTTTATTTATTATTGTAAGTCTAACAACACGAACCATCATTACATTTTTAATTTTTTCAATAATTACAATAGTCTTTACTTTCATCTTCGGGAGATTCTTTTGCGGATGTGTCTGTCCTTTAGGCACCACGATTGATCTAACACAAAGATTTATACTGCCCAATAAAAAGAAGCAAAAATCTGTGTCATATCCAAAAGGTAAGTATCTTTTATTGATATTTCTAATTTTTTCAGCAATCTTTGGTGTCTCATTTGTCCATTTCTTTGACCCCCTCGTGATATTTGAAAGAACCCTGACAATTATATTTTATCCCGCAGTTACTTTTTTTATTGATTTTTTCACCAATATCAAGGTCTATCAATATCGCGAAAATTTTATCGTATTACTTGTTTTTATGGTAATTCTCGGTCTGGAGTTCTTAAATAACCGGTTCTGGTGCAGAAATCTCTGCCCTTTAGGTGGTATCCTTGGTTTAATTTCAAAAATATCTTTATTTAAATTTACCATTGTTAAAGATTGTAAAAAGTGTGCAGGATGTGAGGTCATCTGTCCAACCGATGCAATTGAACTTGAAAATCAGAAAATTAAATCTGACGAATGCATAGGCTGTTTAAGATGCCTTAATGAATGTTCGGTGGGAATTATTAAATACAAATTCAATATTACACCAACGCCTTTTAATATCCGACGCAGAGAATTCATTCTTGCATTCGGTTCTGCCGTAGTTATAGCACCTTTTTCAAATTTGCTGGTTTATAGAAAAAATAACGGAAAATTAATAAGACCACCCGGGTCAATACCAGAACAGGACTTTTTAAATACCTGTATTCGCTGTGGTAAATGCCTTAAAATCTGTCCGACTAATGGTTTACAACCTGTAATATTTGAAAATGGAATCAATTCCCTCTGGACACCACATCTTGTGCCCAGAATCGGTGGTTGTGAAAAAAATTGTAATATGTGTGGAATGGTCTGTCCGACCCAGGCAATAAGAAAACTTTCACTTGAGGAAAAGACCTATGCAAAGATCGGCACCGCAATAATAGACCGATTCCGATGCATTGCCTGGGCTCAAAATAAGGACTGTCTAATCTGTGATGAGGCGTGTCAGTATAATGCCATCAGCCTTATTAAGGATGATTCAGAGAAGACCAATGTGGGTAAACCCATTGTGAATGAAAAGATCTGCGTTGGTTGTGGTATATGTGAGAACCGGTGTCCAGTTGAAGGAAACTCTGCAATTCAGGTATATACTATTGGCGAAGAAAGAAAAAGAGCTGGTTCATATATAACCGAGGAGAAGCAAAAATTACGTGCCTGCGAATTAAAACAAGAAGATATTCCAGCAGGGTTTATCATTGAAGAATGATAAATATTCTGTATTTTATTTTCTGCATCACTGCCCATCGAATCTCTGAAGAGATAATCGTTCTTGAGCCAACAACCGAGGTCTCGGCAAAAGACCTTATCTATTTTGGCACAAATTCCGGAATAATGGTATTTAATAAAGATTCAAAGACCTGGTCAAGGATTTCGTCTGTTAGTGGATTGCCGGATAATAACATTCGCATAATAGGAATTGATGAAGGAATTATCTGGGTCGTAACCGAAACCGGTATTTCATCTGCTGATATCAAACTGAACGATTGGCAGTTACACAATTTTACTGAACTTATAACAGGTTTGAGTTTTGATGAAGATTATGTCTGGATCGCCGGTATATTTGGAGTAAAGGCAATGGATAAATACACTGAAAACTGGCTTGATATTACACCAAATAAAACTAATTGCATTCTATCAGAGAATGAGGTTATATGGCTGGGAACTGATAGTGGTATTTACAAGTATGACCGCCGATTTGAACGATTAGAAAAAATTCAGGAAGTCCCGAATATATCTATCACCTCAATCATCAATACCCCAACAAATATATGGTTTTTATCAAAAGATGAATACTTCTCGTATGATAAAAAAAATAATCAGTGGTATAAATATCCAGGATTTAAAATAGATGACTATCAAACCTTGGGTGATTCAATCTTTATCTTGAGCGCCGGAAAGATAATGCTCTTTGAACCTTTGACTTCAATGTGGTATGAATATAAAGAATTGGGTGACATAGCAGGAATTAATGGTTTTACAATAAATTCCAGAAATCTTTTGATTGCTTCTGATAACGGAGTTTATATCTTTAATCTTATGGAAAAATCAAGGACTCTATATAATACAAAAAATGGACTATTACAGGATACCCTGCTTGATGCTTATGAAAACAATGATTTTATCTTTGCAATAAATGATTACTCTATACAATACTTTGATAAAAAAAATAAAATCTGGGAAATAGAGGAATTGTCGGCACCAATAAAAAGAGCAAAAAAAATATTTTATTATGATGATTCTGGACTTCACTGCAGTTTAGTCAACGATATTGACATAAGACTTCAGGGTCGAGCTTATTATAATCAATATGTAAATTTAAACAATGATGAACCTGAATATACTTCCTTTGAAAGTGTTAATCTGAAATTGATTGGTGAACACAAAAGCAATCGCCTCATTTCAATGTATTACGATGATACAGATAAAGACCAAATACTATATGGTTTTGGTTATCGCGGGCTGGAAAATGATTTCTTCTATCGTCTTAATTCGGGTTATATTCCCCTTGATTTTTATGAATTTGATATAATACCCCAGTTTTCAACCCTGGGAGGAAATGCAAAATTTAAACTAAAC
>Ga0197142_1001491_pt1 | contig 21365 bp, 27 predicted proteins | sample GBS60_MetaG_FD_148614 | JGI IMG/M metagenome (GOLD analysis project Ga0197142, IMG submission 148614) | Sediment microbial communities from Great Boiling Springs, Gerlach, Nevada, United States - GBS 60_MetaG | ecosystem: Environmental > Aquatic > Thermal springs > Hot (42-90C) > Sediment... | reverse complement strand
GCATTATCATCTCTTCATGCCTCACCCAGTAGTCCCTAAAGGTGTTGTTGTATTCCTTCCATAAATCTGTTAAACTTATTTCACTTAGTTCTTTCATGGGTGTGTCCTCCTTTTTATAAAAATTTAAGTTTAACCAGTGGAGGATACACCTTTTTTTACACTTTTTTCAAATTTACACAGAAGATTTTACACTACCTGAATAGTGGTTACTATTTTGAGAACCTGTGAAAACCTTCACCTCGGAGGTGAAGGAGGCCATCCAATGGGTGGGGACCTATAGATGAGTAATAACAAGTTTTTTTATGAATACAGCCTTTGCCTCAGTAGGGGCTTGACAAAAATAATTCTAATCTGATATTATTTATTAAATAATAACTATGGAAAAGTATAAAAACATAGGTCTTAAGCTCACACCCCAGAGGCTGGCAGTCCTTCAATATCTTGAAGGGAACAAGAGCCATCCCTCAGCAGAGGATATTTACAGGGCTGTAAAGAGGAGATTTCCGACTATATCTATTGCCACGATTTACAACATCCTTGAAAGCCTCAAAGAAAAAGGTCTTGTGCAGGAGCTTAATATTGATCCTTATAAAAAGAGATTTGATCCTGATACAACCTCACATCATCATCTTATATGTACTAAATGTGGAAGGATTGTTGATATCGAGATGGACTTCAATCCCTCTTTACCAGAAAATGAAGGATTCCGTGTTGAGAGGATTCATATGGAATTTTATGGGGTATGTAAGGATTGCAGTTCAAAGGGTAAATAATTTTTTATTTTAAAATAGGAGCTTTTAGCTCCTGAATATTAAATTAAGGAGGTCTAAGATGTCAGAGGTAGTAAAAATAGGTCAGAGGGTGCCAGATTTTGAACTCGAAACCTTTAATCCATCAACAGGCAAGTTTGGCAAGTTCAGTCTTGCCGAGGCGGTGAAGAACAAGAAGTGGACAGTACTTGTATTCTATCCAGCAGATTTCACTTTCATTTGCCCTACGGAGCTTGCTGATGTTGCTGAAAAATATGAGGAGCTTAAAAAGCTCGGCGCAGAGGTTGTCTCTGTAAGCACTGATACTAAGTTTGTCCATTATGGATGGTACCATCAGGAAAAGGCCATCCAGAATGTGAAGTATCCTATGGGTGCTGACCCAAAGGGAACGGTATCGAGGCTCTTTGGTGTTTATGATGAGGATCAGGGTCTTGCCCTGAGGGGTACATTTATAATCAATCCAGAGGGAGTTCTTGTTTCTTCTGAGGTCAATTACTACAATGTCGGAAGGAATGCCGAGGAGCTTCTCAGGAAACTCGAGGCCTTTACATATGTGTGGGATAAACCAGAAGAGGTCTGCCCTGCAAAATGGAGACCTGGTCAGAAGACCTTAAAACCTTCAGAGGAGAATGTTGGAAGGGTCTATGAGGCCCTGAAGTAGTATTACTGGAGGGCCTTAGGCCCTCCAGAATAGGAGGAAAGGCTATGCGATTGGTTTGGACTGATGAACTAAAAACAGGTGTGGATGATATTGACACTCAACATAAAGAGATAATTGATAAGATTAACAGACTACATGAGGCTGTTAAGGAAGGAAGGGGTAGAGAATATATTAAAGAGATACTCGATTTTCTTGAGGGCTATATTAATAGCCCTTTCAGTTTAGAAGAGAGATATATGGCTGACTTTAACTATCCAAGGCAGGCAATGATGGCTCATGTTAGACAGCATAAAGATTTAACTGAAAAGTATAGGGAACTTAAAAAAGAGTTTTCAGAAGGCCATATGTTGGTAACAACTCTCCTTGCCAAAGAGATTCTTGGTTTATGGTGGGTAACTCATATAAAAAACACAGATAGATTGATGGCGAATTTTTTGAGAGAGAGAATTAAAGGAGGTGGAATAACATGACAAAAAGATTACAGATATATAAGTGTGAAATTTGTGGAAACATAGTGGAGGTTATTCATGAGGGAGTAGGTGCCCTTGTCTGCTGCGGTAAAACAATGAGGCTTTTTGAGGAGAATACTGTTGATGCATCAAGGGAAAAACATATCCCTGTTATTGAGAAGGTGGAGGGTGGATACAGGGTTAAGGTTGGTTCCGTCCCCCATCCCATGGAAGAAAAACACTACATAGAGTGGATAGAGCTTGTTGCAGATGGAATTGCCTACAGGGAGTTTCTTAAACCAGGTCAACAATCCGAGGCTGTCTTTAAGGTTGAGGCCTCTAATGTTTCTGCGCGGGAATACTGTAATCTTCACGGACTCTGGAGGGCATAGTTATGGCAAAGAAGAAAAAGGTCTATGTATGCCAGATATGCAATACCTATCTTACTAAGGACGAGGATGAAGCTATTCCGGTATGCTGCGGTAAGGAGATGGTAGAGATGGACGAGTTTGAAGAAGGAGAAGTAAAGAACATTAAAGAGAGCTCTGACGGGCTCTAATAAAAAGGGGGTTTGCTATGGAGACAACAACAAAACAGGAATTAAAAGAATATGTGTGTCAGCAGTGTGGTTATATTTATGACCCTAAAAAGGGTGATAAGAAGAACAAGATACTCCCTGGTGTGGCCTTTGAAGAACTACCAGATACCTACAAGTGTCCCCTCTGTGGCGCACCAAAATCAAGATTTGCACCAATGCTTGATTAGGTGGCGAAGTAACAGTTAGGAGGTAAATTATGTGCATGGATTATAAAGTGAGTTGTGAATGTGGTAAATATACAGCAAGCTTCAGCTTCAGGGACAACCTAATGCCGCCAGAGGTCATAAACAGGCTTTACTGTCCTGAGTGTGCCTCAGGTGTTGAGATTGATCCTTCAAGGATGCTTATTGACAACGGATGGATAATTGAATATGATATAGATATTGCAAGATTTGCTGTAAGGGTTCTTCCTGTAAAAGAGATCACACCTGAGTGGATATTTGACCAGGGCTACTGTACATGGAGAGGACTTTATCCAATGGACTATATAGACTCTGTCAATGAAAGGCAGAGGATTACGGAGCTCTCAAGGCGAGACCCAAAAAGATACCTTGAGGAACTGAAAAAGTGGGGTATCGAGAGGATGGATCGCCTTAGGGCTGAAGGATGGAGGAAGGCAAATGGAGGAGAAAAGATATGGATATAAAGAGAAGCCAGCCTGTGTTGAGCTGAGGGAGCCCTTTCTAGAGTTTCTGACATGTCCTAAGTGTGGAGAGGATGTGGAGCTCTGGACTGATGAGGAAGAGACTATTTGTCTGTTCTGCGGTTACCACCTCTTCAGGAAAGAGGCTATACTTCACTAAGTTACAGGGGGAAACCCCTGTAACTTCCCTTATCCCCTTCGGGGAATTATAGATTTAAATTAAAAGGAGGAGTATTTTATGGCAAGTAAAGAATTACTTGACAAACTCAATGATGCAATCGCGAGGGAGCTTCAGGTGAGTGTCCAGTATATCTGGCAGCATGTAATGGTAAGGGGTATTAATGCAGAGGCTGTTGGAGGAGTCTTTAAGAAGATAGCCATTACAGAGATGAAGCATGCTGAGGAGATTGCTGAGAGGCTCGATTATCTTGGAGGAGTGCCAACAACAAAACCAGCCCCAATCACTGTTGGTAAAAGCCTAAAAGAGATGCTCGAGATAGACAAGAAGGCAGAAGAGGAGGCCATAAGCCTCTATAAAGAGATTATTAAGCTTGCAGACAAAGAGGGCGATATAGTTACAAAGAGGCTTTTTGAGTCCATTCTTGCAGATGAAGAGGAGCACCACAATCAGTTTTCAACATTACTTGAGGACTAATTTTTTTGTGGGGAGGTTTCGGGTTAGAACAAAGGAGGAGGTGAGGAAATGAATCCTGTAGAATTAAAGAATGGTATCTACTGGGTTGGTGCTATTGACTGGGCTGTAAGGGATTTTCATGGTTATATAACACCAAGAGGTACTACCTACAACAATTATCTTATCCTTGACGATGAGATAACCCTAATTGATACAGTAAAGGAGGACTTTGCTGAGATTACAGTAAAAAATATAAGGGCAATCGTTGAGCCCTCAAGGATAAAGCATATAGTTGTTAATCATATAGAAAATGACCACGCCTCAGGCCTTGACAGGGTAAAGGCTTTGTGCCCTCAGGCAGATATTTATATTACTGAGAGAGGCAGGAAAGGTCTTGAGAGGTTCTTTGATATATCCTCATGGAATATAAAGACTGTGAAGACAGGTGACACCCTTAAGATTGGAAAAAGGACCCTTCTCTTTATTGAGACGCCCATGCTTCACTGGCCTGACTCCATGATGACATATATAAAGGAGGATAAGATCCTTATAAGTCAGGATGCCTTTGGCCAGCATATTGCATCATCAGCAAGGTTTGATGACGAGTATATAACCTGTGAATCCATGTCTGAGCTTGAGGATGCTGTGATTGATTATTATGCAAACATCCTCATGCCCTTTGGACAGCTCATTAAGGCCAAGATAGAAGAGATAAAGAAGCTCGGCCTTGAGATAGAGATGATTGCACCAGATCATGGTGTTATCTGGAGGCAGAATCCTGAGAAGGTCCTTCAGATGTATCTAAATATGGCAACAGGAGGAGCAAACCTCAGCATATCCATAATCTACGATACCATGTGGCATAGCACAGAGCAGATGACCCTTCCTATAATGCAGGGAATAAGGGATGAGGGAGTTGATTGTAAGGTAATAAAACTCAGGGCAACACCTATGAGTGTTGCTATTAAGGAGTTCTGGAAGTCTCGTGGGGCCTTAATAGGAACTCCCACATTAAACAATATTATGTATCCATCGATAGCAGAATTTTTAACCCATCTCAGGGGTCTCAGGCCCAAAAACAGGATTGCCGGCGCCTTTGGTAGCTATGGCTGGGGAGGTGGAGCCGTAAAGGAGGTCTATGAAGAACTCAAGAGGATGGGACTTGAGATATATGAACCAGGCATTCAGGTTATGTACAGACCATCATTAGAAGATGAGAAGAAACTCTATGAATTTGGAAGAGACTTTGCCAGAAAGGTAAAGGAATACCATTCAAGATTTTAGGAGGTAGATTATGGGAGTATGGAAATGCACTATCTGCGGATATGAATATGATGAAGAAAAAGAAGGCACACCTTTCGAAAAACTTCCCGATGACTGGCATTGTCCCGTCTGCAATGCACCAAAGGATGCCTTCGAAAAGGTAAGATAGGGAGGTGCCATATGGCAAATACAGAGAAAAACCTGCTTGAGGCCTTTGCAGGAGAGTCCCAGGCAAACAGGAAATACCTTGCCTTTGCAAGAAAGGCAGAAGAGGAGGGCTACAGGCAGATAGCAAAACTCTTCAGGGCAGCTGCAGAGGCAGAGACAGTCCATGCCTTAAACCACTTAAGGGAGCTTGGAGGGATTAAATCAACTAAAGAAAACCTTGAGGCAGCCATTAATGGTGAATCCTACGAGTTTCAGAAGATGTATCCAGAGTTTATAAAAGATGCAAAGGCAGAAGGTAAAGAATCTGCTCTCAGGAGCTTTAACTTTGCCAATGAGGTGGAAAAGATTCATGCTGAGCTTTACAGAAAGGCCCTTGAAAACCTTGGCAGGATCCCTGAGGTGGACTACTATGTCTGTCAGGTCTGCGGAAATACTGTTGAGGGAGCTCCACCTGATGAATGTCCTATTTGTGGTGCAAAGAAAGAGGCCTTTAAAAAGATAGACTGAGGCTGGTCTTGAAGATTGTAGCCTTTAATGGAAGCCCGAGGGTTGAGGGCAATACAGAGATCCTTTTAAAAGAGGCCCTGAGGATTATCCGTGACGCAGGCCATGAGATAATTCTTTTTAATCTTAATCTAATGAACATAAGGCCCTGTCAGGACTGTGGTGGTTGTGATAACACAGGTCAGTGCATAATCGATGATGATATGACAGAGGTCTACGATGCTATAAGGGAAGGGCAGAGGTTCATCCTTGCCTCTCCTGTATTCTTTTTTGGTCTTAGTGCTCAGGCAAAGACTATGATTGACAGGACACAGGCCTTCTGGTGTGAAAAATATCTCCTCAAAAGACCCATACCTGAAGGACCTTATGGTAGAAAGGGGCTTCTTATAGTTGTTGGAGGAATGAAGAAGGAGATAGGGATACAATGTTCAGAGGAAACAGCAAAGGCCTTTTTCAGGACAATAAGTGTCCCTGTTCATGAGACAGTTAGTTTCCTTGGTGTGGATTCAAAAGGGGCTATCCTTGATGTACCTGATGCCTTTAAAAAAATAGAGGATGCTGTAAAGAGACTTCTTTTATAAGATGGCGAAGTAACAGTAGGAGGTTAAAGAATGGGTCTCTTTGATTGGTTATTTAAGAAAAAAAAGAATGAGTTCCAGATCGATTGGGAAGACCGCTATAGCGTGGGCATTATTGAGATAGATGCCCAGCACAGAAGACTTTTTCAGATCTACAACAATCTTGTAGAGGCTATGTATCAGGGAGTAGGAGTAAAGGAACTCGGAAATGCCCTAAATGAACTACTTGAGTATGCTGTTGTCCATTTCATGACAGAGGAAGGTTGTATGGAAAAGTATAAGTATCCAGGCTTAGAGCCCCACAGGTCAGTCCATAAGGAGTTCAGAGAAAGGTTTTACAAACTACACAAGGAATTTCACGAAGGCAAACCAGTTCTTACAGCAGAGGTTGTTGAGTATTTAAGGGACTGGCTTAAGGGCCATGTCCTTAATTTGGACCAAAAGTATGCACCCTACTTAAAGCAGGCTGGTGCAAGGTAGTTTACTTGCCCGAAGGTGTAAAAATATATTATGATAATAACCTCAGGGCAGGTAGCTCAGTCGGTAGAGCAGGGGCCTGAAAAGCCCCGTGTCGGCGGTTCGATTCCGTCCCTGCCCACCATAACTGAATGAGGTAAAGGCATGAAAAGATTTGTCTTCTTACTATTGATTCTTTTTGTTTTGCCTTTTATTTCTTACTCAAAGGATATACCCTTTACGCAGGACGATAGAGAGAGGCTTTTGAGACTTGAAGAAGGTCAAAAGGCTATTAACCAGAGATTTGATGATGTTAATAAAAGATTTGATGATGTCAACAGGAGATTTGATGATGTCAACAGGAGATTTGATGATGTCAACAAGAGATTTGATGATGTCAACAAGAGAATAGACGATTTAAGGGAAGAGGTCAAAGGCCTTAGAGACCTTTTATATGTAGTAATTGGCGGTATTTTTGTGCTTATAGGTTTTGTCATATGGGACAGGCGGTCTGCCTTAGCCCCTGCTATAAGAAAGACTAAAGAGCTTGAAGAGAGAGAAGAAAGGATAGAGAAAGCTTTAAAGGAGCTTGCAAAAAAGGACCCAAAGGTTGAGGAGGCATTAAAAAATGCTGGCATCTTATGACCTATTAATTCCTCTTCTCATAGCCCTCCATGTAGTAGTAGTTGTCCTTTGGATAGGTGGTGTAGCCTTTGTAACGATTAATATATTTCCTATCCTCATGAGGATGGAAGACTCCCTTGAAAAGGTTAGGTATTTTCAGGCTGTTGAAAATAGATTTGCCCGGCAGGCAAGGCTTTATGCTCTAATTGCAGGAATTACAGGTGCAGGAATTCTCTTCTTCGAGAATGGTTGGTCTGGGATCTTAAGTAAAAGAGGCCTTGGAATAATCCTTATGATCCTTGCATGGCTCGTTTATGTCTTTATACTCACCTTTGAGAAAGGTATATTTAAGGTTCTTTTCAGTGATAAGGTTCAGGATGTGTCAAGGATATTCTTTAAAATGAATATCTTCCACTGGTTTATCCTCACCATAAGTTTTCTCGCCATATTTGCTGGTGTATATTTTGGGCACGGAGGCACCTTTTAATCTCCTTCTTGAGGATAATTACTATCAGAAGATTATAATTGACCATAGATATCTGCCTGAAGAGCCTCCCGTTTATGGATCCTTAGATATTTCTGAGCCCCTCAAGAAGGCCCTTGAGAAGAGAGGTATCCAGAGATTATATAGCCATCAGGTAGAGGCCCTGAAACTTATTAGAGAAGGTAAGAATGTTGTGATAATGACTCCCACGGCCTCTGGTAAAAGTCTGATTTACAATATTCCGATTATTGAATCTATTCTTAAAGATCCTTCATCAACAGCCCTTATGATATTCCCTTTAAAGGGTCTTGAGCAGAATCAACTTGAGGTCCTTAACGAGTTGCTCAGGGATTCAGGCCTCACAGACCTCTATGTATCAAAGAGAGGTTCTATTGTGAAGAGGGCAGAGGTCTATGATGGAGATATATCAGATTACAGGCGGAGGTCCATCAGGCTCCATAGGCCATCAGTAATTCTCACAAATCCAGACATGATCCATCTTGCTATAAATGCCTATCACAGAAAGTGGTCAGATTTCTTGAGCCATCTTAAATATATTGTAATTGATGAGCTCCATGCCTACAGGGGTGTTTTTGGATCCCATGTGAGCCATGTCCTCAGAAGGCTCAAAAGGATGGCCTCTTTTTATGGTTCCTCGCCTCAATTCATTGCCTGTTCTGCTACCATAGCAAATCCTCTTGAACTTGCAGAGACCCTTACTGGTGAAAGTTTCGTAGTGATTGATAAGAGCGGTGCTCCCAGATCAGCAAGGCATTATTTTCTCATTAATCCATTAGAAAGTCCATATACAGAGGCTACAAGGTTATTCATTTATTTAGTCAAAGCAGGCCTCAGGACAATTGCCTTCACGAAGGCAAGGAAGATCTCAGAATTGATTTACCGATGGGTCATTGAAAGGGAACCAGCCCTAAAGGATAAGATAAGCGCCTACAGGGCAGGGTTTCTTCCCCGAGAAAGAAGGAGTATTGAGGAGAGGCTTTTTAAGGGAGATCTCCTCGGTGTGATAAGCACATCAGCCCTCGAACTTGGCATTGATATAGGTGGTCTTGATGCCTGTATCCTTGTTGGTTATCCTGGCTCTATATCAAGTTTTTACCAGAGGGCAGGAAGGGTTGGAAGGGGTGGCCAGGAATCAGCAGTATTTTTTATTGCCCTTAGAGATGGCCTTGATCAGTATTTCATGAGGCATCCTGAGGAATTCTTCAATAAGGGCTTTGAGGCAGTAGTTATAGACCCTTCAAATACTTATATTCTTAAAGACCATATTCTTATAGCTGGAGCTGAACTTTCTTTTATTGAAGTAGATGGGAAGATAAAGAATTACGACCTTAACAATCTTGAGAGAGAAAGATTCTATAATCTCCTGAAAGAGCTTCTTAATGAAAATCTAATGAAGAGGTCAAAGAGGAATAGGATTTATTCTATTAATAGATTCCCTCATAAAAATATTTCTATAAGAAGTAGCGGAACTGTTTACAGAATAAGACTATCAACAGGTGAACCTATCGGTGAGATAGATGAGTGGAGACTCCTCAAGGAGTGCCATCCTGAGGCTATTTACCTCCACAGAGGAAAACAGTACAGAGTTTTGAGGATCCTTTATTCAGATAAAGAGGTTTTAGTAACAGAGGTGGATGTTTTATACTATACCAATCCCCTCATATCAGAGAAGATAGAGATTATCGAGAGGAGATATTCATCAGACCTTGAGAATCTGAAGATAAGGTGGGGTATTATTGATATAATGCAAAAGATCGTAGGTTATGAGAAGAAAAATATATTTGATGGTGTCACCATCTCGAGGCATCTTCTTGATATGCCTGAAAGGAGATTTAGGACAGAAGGTCTTTGGATGGTATTAGGAGAAATCAAAGAGCTCATAGAAGGAGGTTTTGACCTTGCAGGTAGCCTTCACGCCATGGAACATGTCCTGATTTCCTGTGTTCCCCTCTTTGCTATTTCTGAAAAGGGAGACATAGGGGGGTTGAGTTATCCAGAGCTTTTTATAGAAGGTGAAAGAAGGCCTGTGATATTTATCTATGATGCCTGTCCCGGTGGTGCAGGCCTCACAAAAAGACTTCTTGAGAATACTGAAAGATGGTTCAGGACTGCCTTGAGCATTATTAGCGAGTGTCCTTGCCATGAAGGTTGTCCATCCTGTGTTCAGGATCCCCAGTGCGGCTCCTCAAACACCCCCCTTGACAAATATGGAGCAGGAGCTATTCTAAAGACCTTAATAAAGGAGTAAATGATGAGTTCTGAGATAATGACATTTTTTCAGCAACTTGTCCTTATGGCTGTGCCAATCCTTGTGGCAGTTACATTTCACGAGCTTGCCCATGGAATTGTAGCAGACAGGCTTGGAGACCCTACTCCAAGGATGGCAGGAAGACTCACGCTTAATCCAGTAAAACATCTCGATCCCATTGGTGCAATTGTATTCATTATCACAAGGACTATTGGCTGGGCAAGACCTGTTCCTGTGAACCCCTATAATTTTAAAGATCCTGTAAAAGGAATGCTTTATGTCTCCCTTGCAGGACCTATTACAAATTTTCTGATAGCCTTCATAGCATCCCTTATATATAGGGCTATACTGAACCTGCAGGTAGATCCTCAAGTGGCAGACAGGATAGTTGTGCCTTTAGCACTTATGGTCAGATATACGGTGATACTTAATATAGGGATTGGAGTTTTTAATCTTTTACCCGTTCCACCCCTCGATGGAAGTAAGATATTAATGGGCCTCCTCCCACCAAGACTTGCTATGAGATATGCAAGGATTGAGCCCTTTGGATTTATAATCCTGCTTGGATTGATCATCCTCGGGATAGTGGATATCATTATATTTCCTTTAGTAAGATTGCTGGTAAGATTACTTATTTAAACTACTTGCCCTTTCTCAGTTTCTCAAGATATTGCTTTGCCTTTTCATTGGCAGGGTTGATTTCTATTGCCTTTTTGAAGGCTTCTTCTGCCTCTTTTAATTTTTTGGCCTTTATGTAGATCAGACCGAGATTTGTGAAATATTCAGAGCTCCCTTTCAGCCTTATTGCCTCATGCATTACCTCTTCTGCAGGACCATACTGCCCTGTCTTCAGGTAGGCAAGGGCAAGATAGTTTTTTATCTCTGGATTCTGGGGAGACCTTTTAACAAGGTCTTTTAAAATAGGTATGGCAGAAGATGGGCTTCCCTGTTTTATTAAATCAAGGGCCCTTTTGAGTTCGGGTTGAAAGTTGGTGGCGAAAGTAACAGTCGAGGCTTCAGGCGTGAGGCTACGGGATGACTGCTGACTTCTGATTTCGGAGTTCTGAGCAATGCTTTTAATATAAGCCTCCCTTGAGGCAGGGTCTTTGAGGACATTATAGGCAGTGGTAAGGGCATTAACAATTACTGTAAGTTTTTCCTTAAGAGATGGGTCTGAGAAGTTATAAGATTTGTCAGGATGGAATTCCTTTGTTAGGTCAAAGTATCTTTTTGTTATGGTCTTTATCCCTGCATCATCAGAGACCCCGAGAAGTTCAAAATAATTAGCTGTCTTGATACTTTCATAAAATTCATTTACCTTTTTTATAAATATATCTTCTTCCATAACTACAGGTCTGAAGAGCTCTTCCAGAGATAGGGTGACCATCTCCTCCTCCTCAGGCCTCACCTCTTCTATAACCTCGAGGCAGTAGAGGGTGTAGAGGATCTTCAAGGCATCAAAGGGATTTATCCAGGAATTATCTATAATCTCCTTGACTGTCCTTTTGCCATCTATGAGGGTAAATATCTTTTTGTCCGTTTCTGAAAACTCAATCTCCTGAAAGAGGCTCAATGGATTCGAGCTAAGCCTTGGTACAAGGTTGTCTGGAAGGGCCCTTCTGAGGAGGCTCCAGTTTGTGGTTCTTTTAATACCCTCATATATGAGATTTCCGATACTCATCCTGAGGGTGATTACCTCTTCTGTAGGTAGGGGGCCTGGTGTGAATTCATATTCACCATGGTCTAAGTTAAAAAGGCTATAAATAATCTCCCTTACCTGTTCCTTTACAGCTCTGTAAAGCTCCTTTGGGGTGAGATATCCGAGTTCAACCAGTATCTGGCCCTGCCTTTTCCCTGTCTTTTTTAAGAGCTCAACAGAATGGTCGTACTGCTGGAGGTTTATCTTGCCCCACTTAAGAAGCATCTCTCCAAGCCTGTCGTCCTCAAGGTTTGAGGCAGCGAATATGGCGTCTCCATCTTTAAAATAGACCTTTTTTGTAAACCTTGGTGTGGATAGAGAGAATACACCTGTCATACCTCTCCTGTTGAGGCTGATAAATATCTGGGCTAAGGGATATTCTCTGAGGTCTCCTTTTAATGGTACTTCTATTGGCAAAGTTTACCTCAACCTCTTTACTGTAAATTTATAAACCTCAAACTCCTCGTCTTCCCTTATCCCGGCCTTCATGAGGGCTATTGATAGCTGTTCAGCTACAGTATTTACGCCTTCAAGGTCAGGCAGTAAAAGGCCCTTTCTCAGACCCTTTGATACAATAATACCGTATTTCTTCGGGTCGAGCTCATTTAGGTCCTTAACCTTTTCTGGTTTTGAAAGGATATCCACTGAATAGGTAAGTTCCGGAAGTTCTTCCTCTGTAACAGGCATGAACCTCGGGTCCTCCGTGGCCGCTGCTATAGCATTTCGTATTACTTCGTGAGCGAGGCTTTTTGTTGTAGGTGAGATAGTGCCTATGCATCCCCTTAATTGCCTGTTTTTTTTGAGTGATACAAAGACCCCGGCCTGCAACTTCCACTCTTCTGGCATATCCTCAGGAGGGTCTATTATCTTTCCTGTTTTTACATAGGTCTCTATAGCATCTTTTGCGAGTTTTACGAGAGGGTCCATAAAAACTCCTTTGTTATTACATCCTTCTCATAACTGCATAATCCGAAAGAAAGAGGAGTTCCTGAAGCTCTACTGAGTCTTCAAATAGAGAGAGCTCTCTCTTTGCCTCTTCAACAATAGCCTTTGCTTTATTAAGGGCACTTTCTATGGAGCTGTATTCCCTCAGCCTTTCCTGAAGCCAGCGGAGGTCTCCATCTTGAGGTCCTTCTTTTATAATAGAGTAAATTTTCCGGAGAATTGATTTATCAGCCCTCTTGATCAGGTAGATAAGGGGTAGTGTGATTTTTCCTTCCTCAAGGTCTTTGCCAAGGTTTTTCCCAAATTCCTCCTCACTGGAGATATAATCAAGGATATCATCGGAGACCTGAAAGGCAATACCAACCTTAAGGCCAAATCGCGAGAGGGCTTCTTTCTTTTCTTCTGAAATATTGCCCAGAATCCCACCAATCCTGCAGGCTGATGAAATAAGGGCACCTGTCTTTTGGGATACTATCTTGAGGTAGTCCTCCTCTGTTATGTCTGGATCACCTATCTTATTTAACTGGAGGAGCTCTCCTTCTGTCATGGCTGTTGTTGCCATTGAAAGGGCTTCCATTATCTCCTGATTTCTGAAACTCACTGCTTCCTTTAATGCATTAGAGTAAAGAAAATCCCCAACGAGAATTACTATCTGATTTCCCCATATATGATGGGCAGCGGTTTTCCCTCTCCTTATTTTTGCATTATCAATAACATCATCGTGTAGAAGGGACGCTGTATGGATCGATTCAATTATTGCTGCGAGTTTTATTCTCTCAGGACCTCTGAAGCCAGCGATCCCAGAAGATATAAGAAGAAATAGGGGTCTTATCCTTTTTCCTCCGCCTTCTACTATATATTTACCAAGATTAGGCAGAAGAGGCACATCGCTTTTGAAGAGATTGAGAAGCTCTTCTTCAACGAGATTGAGCTCTTCCTTGTAATGTTCTGTAATTGTCTGGAAATTGAGTTCCGTTGTATTCATTACTGTTAAACCGTCACCTTTTGAGTTAATAGGTCAGATCTTTAAGCTCCTCAGGTCTGAAGATTCCTTTTTCTGTTATTATCCCTGTTATATAATCTGAAGGTGTTACATCAAAGGCCATATTCAGGGCCTTAACACCTTCTGGCGCTATCCTTACACCCATCACTGTTGTGACTTCTTCCTCAGGCCTTTCCTCTATAGGGATATCATTTCCATCAAGAATAGTGAAATCTATACTGCTCACTGGTGCAGCTACATAAAAGGGAACCCTGTTTTCTCTGGCAAGGACTGCAAGGCTGTAAGTACCTATCTTGTTTGCTACATCTCCCTTCTTTGTTATTCTATCTGCACCAACAAGGACCATGTCTATGAGTCTTTTTTTCATTAATGCACCAGCAGAGTTGTCAGTAATAAGGGTGCAATCAATACCAGCATTCATTAGTTCAAGGGTTGTAAGCCTTGCTCCCTGAAGGACTGGCCTTGTCTCATCTACAAAGACATGGAACTTTATTCCTCTTTCCCTTGCTATAAACATAGGTGCTGTAACAGTTCCGTAACCACCTGTGGCGAGGGCACCAGCATTACAGTGGGTAAGGATATTCATTTTTTCCTTTATAAGTACGACTCCATTAAGACCAATGGCCCTGTTTGTTTCTATGTCCTCTTCAAGGATCTTTATAGCTTCTTTCTTGATTAGTTCCTTGAGTTCCGATACGGAAGTTTTATTATTTATATTAATAATTTTTCTGAGCCTTTCCACAGCCCATCTTATATTCACTGCTGTTGGTCTTGTCTCGAGCATCTCCTTCATTATTAAATCTATGGATGCAAGGAATTCCTTTCTATCCTCTGTCCTGAGATTTGATGCACCAAGGGCTATTCCCATAGCAGCAGCAATACCGATGGCAGGAGCTCCTCTAATCCCGAGTTTTTTAATTGCATCCCTGACCTCTCTGTAATCAGAACATTCAATATATTCAATGCGGTGGGGAAGGAGGGTCTGGTCAAGGATCACTACCTTTCCATTTTTCCATTCTATACTTTTGAGCATGGTTTATTATAACATTTAAAATAGGCTCAAGGCTTCAGGCTATCTTCAGTCTTAAGCCCGGGATATGTTATTGTAACACTATGAATATGAATAATAGTAAAAAGAAGAAACCCTTAGCTTCACCACCTTGCGAATTCACTTCGTCAAAAAACTTTATTCTACAGCGTATCTTCAGTACAACAGAGCGAGAAAGCAACCGAGCACTCAGTCGAGCAGATGGTGAAGCACAACCTGATTGCTTGCTACCTTCCGTTACAAAGGCTGAGGGCTCGACGATAGTGCGACAGTCATATCTTCAGCCTTCAGCCTTCAGCCTATCTTCAGTGTCACGCATGACACCTGAAGAGGCCCTTGAACTCTTTGAGGTTCCAATCCATGACCTCGGTAGTAGGGCTGACGAAGTAAGAAAGAGTCTCCATCCATCAGGTACAGTCACATTCATAATTGACAGGAATATCAATTACACAAATGTCTGTATAAACAGGTGCAGATTCTGTGCCTTCTGGAGATCTCCTGAAGATCCCGATGCCTATGTCCTTTCTATGAACCAGATATTGAAGAAGGTTGAGGAGACAGTGGCTGTGGGTGGAACGCAGATACTCCTTCAGGGAGGCCTCCACCCGGGACTTGATCTTGATTTTTACATAAAGATCCTCAGGACCATAAAGTCAAACTTTAATATTAATCTTCATGGTTTTTCGCCACCCGAGATATGGTATCTTGCCCGGAGGCATGACCTTACCATCAGGGAGACTCTCTCGATACTTAAATCCGCAGGTCTTGATTCTATCCCTGGCGGTGGAGCTGAGATCCTTTCAGACAGGGTTAGGGAAGTCCTGAGCCCAAAAAAGATAAAGTCCTCTCAATGGCTCATGGTAATGGAAGAGGCTCACAGGCTTGGTATGAAGACAACAGCTACAATGATGTTTGGCTCTGTAGAGAAAAAAGAAGATATTATTGAGCACCTGACAGTAATAAGAGACCTTCAGGACAGGACAGGTGGTTTTACAGCCTTCATTCCGTGGACATACCAACCAGGTAATACGGAGCTTGGGGGTCAGAAGGCTACGGCCCTTGAATACTTGAGGGTTCTCGCTATATCAAGACTATATCTTGACAATATAAAAAACATTCAGGCCTCCTGGGTCACTCAAGGGATGAAGATTGCCCAGCTGGCCTTGAGATTTGGTGCCAATGATTTCGGTTCAACGATGCTTGAGGAAAATGTCGTCTCCTCTACAGGTTACAGAGTTGGTATTGGTTGCGAAGGTAACAGTTCAGGTAGGCCTGAAGGGATGGTGGCCACTGTTGTTAATGCTATAAAATCAGCAGGGTTTATCCCTGCCCAGAGGGATACTTATTATAATATCTTAAAATACTGGTGAGTGGGTGCTGCTGTCCAATACAAATTGTAAGGGGCTTTTAAAATAAGCTATAGGATAGAGGCTACAGGCGATAGAAAATAAAAAATAACCTGAGGCCTGTAGCCTAATATCCTCACGCCTAAAGCCTGTAGCCTGTTTTTCAGGCTTATGCCCATTCAAAACTTTATTTTAGATAGGTATGTGGTGAGTGAAATTAGTGTAGTGAGGTGGGGAAATGATTAACTTGAGATTCTTAAAAGAGATTAAGGATAAGGAGATTGTATCAGTAGGATTTAAAGAGCAGAAAGGAGACTATTTCCTTGAGAGATCAGACGGTAGCAGGGTGCTGATTATTGGGATTGAGAAATTAGAAAAGGTAAATCACAGACGGGCTATCCTCATTGCAAGAAAGATCATATCCCTTGCAAAGGCAAACAGGATAAAAAGACTCTCTTTAAATTTTTACGATTTTTCCTTTCCAGAACTTAAGATATCTGATGAAGAAAAGGCAGAACTTCTTGCAACGAATTTTGAGATGGCAAACTTTGAATTTACAAAATACAGGACACCTCCAGAGGATGGCTGGTCCTTTGTAAAGGAGATAGTAATTACTGGAGAGATAAGCGAAGGTGTAAAGAAGGCCTTCAGGACAGGCCAGACTATAGGAGATGGTGTGAATCTCATGAGGGAGCTTGTTAATACCCCTGCTCTGGAGATGACTCCTGAAGGCTTTGCCTCTGAGACAAAAAGGATTTTGAAAAACAGAAACATAAGGATTCAGATATTCGATAAAAAAGGTATCGAAAGGCTTAAGATGGGAGGACTTCTTGGAGTTGCGAGAGGCTCAATGAATGAACCGAGGTTTATTGTCCTTGATTATAGAGGAGCAAAGAATAGGGCACCCCTGGTTCTTATTGGTAAAGGCGTTACCTTTGACAGCGGGGGTTTGAATCTTAAACCTTCGGATGCAATGTCTGACATGCATATGGACATGTCAGGTGCTGCCTCTGTTGTTGCTACCATGAGGCTCGCTTCAGAATTAAAGATAAAGAGAAATATAATAGGTCTTATACCTGTTGTGGAGAATATGCCTTCTGGGAAGAGCTATCATCCTGGTGACATCCTCAGGACCTCCTGCGGAAAGACCATAGAGGTTCTCAATACGGATGCTGAAGGAAGGATTATCCTTGCCGATGCCCTCTGCTATGCAAAGAGGTTTAAACCTTCCATTATTATAGATGTAGCAACCCTTACAGGTGCTGCAACAGTTGCCCTTGGGCAGAGGGCTATGGCTATATTTTCGAATAATGAAGCTTTCCTTGAAAAGGTCAAGAACCTTGGGGAGCTAAGCGGTGATTATGTCTGGCCCATGCCCTTATGGGAGGAATATGAAGAAGATATAAAAGGAACCTTTGGAGATGTTGCCAATACAGGAAAGACAAGGTATGGTGGTGCAATTACAGGTGCTGTTTTTCTTTATCAGTTTGTAAAGGATCTGGGCATACCATGGTTACATATAGATATGGCACCCAGAATCACTTCTATTGAAGGTGAATATCTTGCAAAGGGTTCTTCAGGTGCACCCGTGAGATTACTTCTTGGGATTTTGAGAGGTAATATCGGAGTCAATAAATAAAAATGGAGTATTCATATTCGAAAGTTTGTTAATATAATAATATACATTGTGCCGAGATAGAATTCTCAAAAAGGAGGAGGCAGGGGGAATTTGATCCCCGCAGTTTGATGTGGCCTTAAAAAAGAAACTCTCTTTACTCATCTTTTGTCTCTTTGCTATTTTATCGGTCATCTCTTTTTATATCCTCCTCAACGAAGAAATAAGGTTTACAAGGATTGGGTTCTTAGAGAGGATAAGTCTGTCTTCTGAACATATAAAGAATGGCATGGTTGCCCTTATGCTCGAAGGCAAAGGTAGAGATTTTCAGCATTATCTTTCTCAGGAGGCCAGGGGTGATATTAAGACTATAAGACTTATTAGAGACGATGGTGTTATTATTGGTTCTTCGAACCCCCAAGAGGTCGGCCATCAATTTTCATTGAAGGGTTTGAGATTCGTTGAACTTGATGATATTAAGAGGAATGTTGAGGAATTTCAGAAAGGTACTGTTTCTTTTAATATACCTTTATTTAATGAGATGCCGTGCCAAAGATGTCATAAAGATAATAAGCAGATCAGGGCGATACTTGCGATTGATGTCTCATCTGCAAATTATATAAGTGCTATTTCCAGGATTAAACAAAGAGGTATTTTTTATTTTATCACTCTACTGATTATGTCGTTCCCTTTTATATGGTTATTTACTGGCCTTTTTATCGAAAAACCTCTTAAAGATATATTAAGAGTAATAAATGCCGTAACTGCCCATGATCTAACAATGAGGGTGGCTACTGATAGGGATGATGAACTCGGCCAGATCGGACGGGGTCTTAATAATATCCTTTCCGAACTTGAGAAGATAAAAAGGGATTTTGAGCTATGCCATCTTTCGGAGATGAGAAGGGTTCAGGAGATGGCCACACTGGGAGAACTTGCCTCTGCTGTAGCTCATGAGATAAGGAATCCCCTCGCTGGAATAAGCGGTGCCATTCAGGTCCTTTCTGAGGATTTTCCTGAATCTGATCCGAGACAACCCATAATAAAGGAGATTCTTAAGGAGGTCGAGAGGCTTGAGCGGTCTATCAAGGACCTTCTTGTTTTTGCAAGGACTCCCGAACCTTTATTGAAGCATATCTCTGCCAAGCTTATTTTTGAAAGACTCATAAGATTTTTAGAGCCACAGGCATTGAAGAATAATGTATCGGTGAAGTTAGATTTATCTTCTGAAGTAGATGAAATCTATGTAGATTTTGAACAGATTCATCATGCCTTTTTTAATATAGCCCAGTACTCGATCCAGAACATGCCAGGAGGCGGGATCCTGACCATTGTTGTAAAGAAGATAAATAATGAATGTGCAATATCATTTTCGGACACTGGTCAAGGTATCCCTCCAGATGAGATTAAATTCCTTTTTAAACCTTTTTATTCAAGGGGATTTGGCACTACCAGTCTCGGTCTTACTATCAGCAGAGGTATAATAGAAAGGCATGGTGGAAGGGTCGAGGTGGAAAGCATTATAGGCAAAGGTACAACATTTACCGTATATCTGCCCCTTAGTGAGGGTGATAATAAAATATTGAAATAAACCAACCTTAAGTAACAGTTAAGTGAAAGGTATTAAATGCTATGGACATAAAGATACTCGTTATTGATGATGAGAAACTTTTAAGGTGGTCTCTCCAGCAGAGTCTATCAAAGGATGGCTATACAGTCCTGACTGCCGAGACAGGCTCGGAAGGGCTAAAGATATTTAAGGATGAGATGCCTGAGATCGTCCTTCTTGATATAAATCTGCCTGATATCTCCGGGGTTACAGTTCTTGAACAGATAATGGAGATTAACAGAGATACAATTGTTTTCATGATTACAGCCTATAGCGATGTTGCCACCGCTGTCAGGACTGTTAAGCTCGGTGCTTATGATTTTATAGAGAAACCTTTCAATATGGATAAGCTAAATATCCTTATTGAAAAGGCCTCCGAGACTATTTCACTGAGAAAGGATGTCTCAACCTATAGACATATACTTTCTGAAAAATATAACATCTCGAGCATTATTGGGGAATCATCAGAAATTAAAAAGATAAGAGATATTGTAAGAAAGATAGCTACATCTGGTGCTACAACAATACTTCTTCAGGGTGAGAGTGGAACTGGTAAGGATCTCATCGCAAAGGTTATCCATTATCAGTCGAAAAGAGCTGATAAACCATTCCTTGAGATTAACTGCACCGCCCTTCCAGAGTCCCTTATTGAAAGTGAGCTCTTTGGATATGAAAAGGGTGCGTTTACAGATGCAAAGACAGCGAAAAGAGGACTCTTTGAACTTGCTGATGGAGGAACTATATATCTTGATGAGATAGGTGATATGAAACCAGGCACTCAGGCAAAACTTCTTAAGGTTATAGAGAACAAGACCTTTAAAAGGATAGGCGGCGTAAAGGATATAACCGTTGATGTAAGGATAATAGCTGCAACAAATAGAGACCTTGAGGCAGCAATAAAAGAGGGCTCTTTCAGGGAAGACCTCTATTACCGTCTCAATGTGATTCCTATAAAACTTCCGCCTTTAAGGCAGAGGGATGGAGATATTCTGCTACTTGCAAAGCATTTTATTGGAGAATTTAACAAGGAGTTCAAAAAGCAGGTAAAGGGTCTAGACCCCGTGGTCGAGGAGAAATTTCTTTCCTACAGATGGCCTGGCAATGTGAGGGAGTTGAAGAATCTTTTAGAAAGAATAATGATTCTTGAACAGAGTGACATTATACTTCCTGAACATCTCCCATGTGAGCTTAATCCTGAGGTAGCTGGTAAGGAAGGAGGTTCTGTTATCAGGCTTCCTGAAACAGGCATTGACATAGAGGAGGTGGAAAAGGCTTTGATCAGACAGGCTCTCGAAAGAACAGGTAATAATCAAACAAGGGCAGCAAGGCTTCTTAATCTCTCAAGGGATGCCCTTCGTTACAGGATGCAAAAATACGGCCTTCTTTAAATATATTTTGGGCTGGCATAAATATTGCTTTTTTCTTTGCATGCGGAAAGCTCTTGTTGTTGATGATGAGGAATTAATACTCTGGTTTCTCCAGAGGGCCCTCCAGAAACATGGCTATATCGTTGAAACTGCACGAAATATAAAGGAAGCCTACGATAGGCTCTCAAAAGAAAAGTTCGACATAATCTTTACCGACCTGCGGATGCCTGGGGGAAATGGCACAGAGTTGCTGGCTGGCATGGGTGAAATCACCCAGAAGGCCAGGGTTATTGTTTGTTCAGCCTTTGTTAATCCTGAGCTTGCAGAGCTTTTCAAGGACAGAGGGATCGGTATCCTCAGAAAACCCTTCAGGCTTGATGAGCTTGAGGAGTTTTTGAAGTCAGCCTGACCCCTACTTCCTATCTTTCCAAGTTTAGGTAGTGTAAAATCTTCTGTGTAAATTTGAAAAAAGTGTAAAAAAAGGTGTATCCTCCACTGGTTAAACTTAAATTTTTATAAAAAGGAGGACACACCCATGAAAGAACTAAGTGAAATAAGTTTAACAGATTTATGGAAGGAATACAACAACACCTTTAGGGACTACTGGGTGAGGCATGAAGAGATGATAATGC
>Ga0197142_1001490_pt1 | contig 21373 bp, 18 predicted proteins | sample GBS60_MetaG_FD_148614 | JGI IMG/M metagenome (GOLD analysis project Ga0197142, IMG submission 148614) | Sediment microbial communities from Great Boiling Springs, Gerlach, Nevada, United States - GBS 60_MetaG | ecosystem: Environmental > Aquatic > Thermal springs > Hot (42-90C) > Sediment... | reverse complement strand
TCCGGCGGAAATTATGGAAGCCTTGAGCGTTGCGATTGCCATGGGGGGTGGCCCGGCGCTGATGTATGCCAGCGATGCGGTTGCAGCGATGGAAGAATTTCAAAACCGCAGGGAATAAATACGGTTCTGCTGCATTTCTCGTACAGGCGGTATAAAAAATTTCCTGACCGAGTCACTGCCGCACCGAATAGGCTTCTCAGACGGCTTTTTAACGTCACCGCGGGATGATCACCAGGAGAACCATCAATTACTTTATCAGCATATAGCTAAGCATACAAAGGTTGACATGCTATGTGTCGCTGGGCGTAGCCCCACAATGGCGTAGCCATGAATCTTCAGGCGACAACCTTAACCTACCTAGCTATAGAACTCGGCAAGCGACAGCAATCCCATATCAATCACCGAGTTTGCATTGAGCTTGGGAGTAAGGGATGCTTGTGCAATACCCAGTTACCCCTATGCTGCCAAACGAGGACAGCCGCTTCCGGCAAGGGCGAACGCACCTAGGTTACAGGCGCCATCACACGTTGTTGACACGCCCACCGCTGCCGCCTTCACGCCCGCTGGTCGTGGAGCAATTCCTGCAGCCGCTGCAAGCCCTTTTTCAAATGGCGGGAAACCGTCACCACACTGATCTTCAGCAAGTCCGCCACCTCTTTTTGCGTAAATTCATGGAAAAAGACAAATTCTAAAATCTCCCGTGTGCGGCTTTCTAACTGCACCAACAACTGCTCTAAATACAGCCGGTCTTCCTGCGCCAACTCAAAACTGCGATATTCCGGGTCACACACCTGTTCGCCCAACGATAGGGGACGCCCCTCCTCATCCCCCACACACATATCCAAACTCACCAAGGATTGGTTCTGCCAGGCAAGTTGGGCCTCCTGCCACTCCTGCAACGAGACCCCCAACCCCTCTAGCAGTTCCGCCACCGTTGGGTCCCGCCCCTGCTGCTGCCGCCATTGCCCCACCCACTGGGCCACCCGCCGCTGCAACTCCAACCATCGCCGGGGCACCCGCACCGTCGGACATTGATCCCGCAAATAGTGCTGGATCGCCCCCCGCACATACGGCAAAGCAAAGCTGCTAAACGCGACCCCCCGCTCCAAATCGAAGCGCTCAATCGCCTGCAACAAACCCAAAACCCCCACCTGCACCAAATCCTCGAGGGGTTCGCGGCACCACTGCTGGCAGCGATAGGCTTCCTGGCGCACCAAACCCAAATTCGCTTCCACCACCCGGTCCCGCCACTGCCGCTCCCCCGTCGCCCGATACGCCTTCAACCACGCCAACGTCTGGTGCTTGGCATCCGCCTTGGAGGTATCATCTCGCTCTGACGGCCTACCAGCAGTCACCGGCATAGGGGTTTACGAGGATGAAGTAGGGAGCAACCCATCTCCCCTTAACCTAACAAGCCCCCTCCCCCGCCTGCAACCGTATTTTTACGGAGAAGGGGGGCAGGTCTCAAGCCTCCGCCGGGCGAATACGGGCGTAGAAAATCCCCCGAATCTTCACATCCAGGGGTTCGCGCGCCCCCAGGTCGGTGTCCGAGGGTTGTTCGCTCTCAAACGTACCAGCGATTTCTCCGGTGCTACCGTCTACTTGGGCCACCTGGAGCGACAAATGTCCTTCCCGAACTTCCACCGTCTTGATGTTGGCGCTGCTTAGGCGCGGGTCATCGGCTTGGGCAGGCAAGGCCACCGCATTGTCGTAGCCCGTGGCCAACCCCCGGCCTTTGGGGTCTAAAAACAGGGCCGAGCGGTAGGAAGGCACCCGAAACGTGCCGGAAAAGTCGGTGGAAGTGTTGATCACCGTCGGTCCCGGCGGGGTTTGCGCCACCAATTCTTTAATCGTAAACAGGAAGGGCACCCGTTCCCCACCCGGCAACTGTACGGTAATGGCTTGGAAATCGAGACCATCTTTTTCCTTCAGGGTGAGTACCCCATCCGGGGCCACGTCCAAATCCGCCTCCACCGCATCAATCGAGGTGGTGGCGCGGGTCAGGAGTTTGGCGGGGACAAACGTGGCTGCCTGGCGTTTACTCAGGGGTTCTTCCTTGACGAAATAACTGGTGGGTTCCAAACACAAATCCGTGACCTTGTACTTTTGCCCAGGGGTGAGGCTAAGCGAGCCGCGGGCGAAATTACTCAACTGGGGACATTTGTTGGCCAAACCGGTGCCTTTGACTTGTTCGTAGGAAAGGCTTTTGATCTGCTCGTAGGTCAGCCCTTCGGGGGTGGTTCCCACGGCGGGCGTACAGGCGGTCACCAGCAGCCAACAGCACATCAGCCATACAGCCAGCAATGCACGATACCCCATAACCAACCTCATCAACACAACAGACATGGCACCTTGATTTTACCGTGAACGGGGGTCGCCACAGGGGTCAGCGGGGGGACTGGGCCAGCGCAACCCCAGCCAGACCTGGGACATGGGAATCCCCCAGCTATAGTTGGCCAGTTGGGTGTGCAGTTCGGGGGCGGGGGTGGCGCCGCTGGCGTAGCGGTAAGGGTCGCCCCACAGGGGATGTTGGTGCATCCCATTCAAGGCCACCAAGCGACCCGCGGCATCCAAAACCGGGCCGCCGCTCATGCCTTTTTCAATCCGGTTGGTGTAGCCCAGGCGATACCCGCCTTCTAGGGGTTGGGGCAAAATCAGCCGCACCTGGCCGCGGGTGACCACCAAGCCGGGGTCGGTCTGCCCCTCGGTCGGAAAGGGAAACCCTGCAGCCACCACCGGGTCCCCCACCGCCGGCAGTAGGGAGCGGCTACAGGCAAGGGCGTACGTCCGTTGACTGCGAAAGCGCAAGGCAGCCACATCGGCACCATCCACCGCCTGCCGGGGGGGCAATTGCGCCAGGTGGAACCGTCCATCGGGGGTGCGCACCTGGTAGGTCTGAGCGCGGCTGTCCCCTGCCAACACGTGTTGATTGGTCAGCAGGGTGTAGGTGTCGCCCTGGCGGGCAACCAAGACCCCCGAACCCCAAGTTTGTCCCACCACCACCTTGACGGTGACCTGGCGCGCCACCGCCACCGCAAGGGTTGTCCCTGGTTCGGGAGCCCGGCTTGGCCGTTCCCGCCACCTGAGCCACAGGCCGATTCCCCCGCCCAGACCTAACCCCAGAACCGTCAGCCAAACCAGTCGTTGGTGCAAGGGTTACGGGGTGGGTTGGTCGTCGTGCCCGAGGAGTTCGGCAAAGTCAATGTAGGGGCGGGCAGTGGTTTCGTTGAGCGGCCCGGAGGCGCGGGTGCGAATGTTAAATAGTTGGTTGACTACCTGGGTGGGGTTGGCGCCGGGCTTGAGGGTAAAGAGCAAACCGACGCAGGGGCCGCCATGACGCATAGCCACGCAGACCACGTTTTGGCCGTTCATCCGCCCGGTGGTGATAAAACTGAGGCTGCCGTCGTCGTAGTAGGTTTGGAAGCGTTTGGATACCTCTTGGCAGCGGCGTTCGGCGGAATAGCCACTGCCGCTAAAAACATTGGACGTCCAGCGGATGATGGGCACCAACCGGTCACCGGATTTGGCCAGGGTGGTGGGGACGCCCTGGCTGATGCCACAGTAAAAACTCAGGCGTTTGGGGTTGGCGGTCGCGGGCAGGGTCAGGCTTCCCAGCCCCAGAACCAGGCTGACCAACCCGCCGATACAGGGTGCAAGCCTCATAACGTTTTGACCTCCCAAGGGGTTTGACGCAGACGGTGACCGATGGGACTGGGTTTATTGTACTCGAGCCACAGGGCTTTTGCCCCAACGGTTGCCTGCTGAGGGCGCCCTGGGCGGCACGTTCCGCTACCCTGAGCGGGGGGGGATTTGATAGGATTCTTCAAGTTTCTATAAATACCCATGTTTGGTTCTTCCGTTTATTTTGAGGCGACGGTTGGTGCATGAGCTTACTTCTGAGTCAGGAGCAGGTGGATTTGTTGGTGCGCAACCAGCACCATGACCCCTTTGCGGTGCTTGGCCCCCACGCGGTGGAGGTGGATGGGCAACCCCATTGGCATATTCGCGCCTATTTGCCCCACGCGCAGGCAGCCTGGGTGGTGTGTCCGACCTGGCGGCAGGAATTTCCCATGACCGCCAAACAACACCCCCATTTATTTGAATGTTTGATTCCCGGTGCGGAATTGCCCAATTATCAATTGCGGGTGCAAGAGGGTGAACGGGAGCGGGTATTTTATGACCCCTATGCGTTCAAAACCCCGAAATTGACCGACTTTGACCTGCATCTATTTGGGGAAGGGAATCACCACCGGATTTACGAAAAGTTGGGGAGTCATGTGACGGTACTCGATGGGGTTTCCGGGGTGTATTTTGCGGTCTGGGCGCCCAATGCCCGCAATGTTTCGGTCATTGGCGATTTCAATGGCTGGGACGGGCGCTGGCATCAGATGCGCAAAGGCCACACGGGAATTTGGGAATTGTTTATTCCGGGGTTGACGGTTGGCACGCGCTACAAATATGAGATCAAAAATTGGGAAGGTCATATTTACGAAAAATCGGACCCCTATAGTTTCTGTCAGGAAGTGCGCCCGAAAACCGCTTCGATTGTCACGGATTTGAACAGTTATGAATGGGGGGATGCGGAATGGTTGGAACGGCGGCGGCACACGGACATTCTCACCCAGCCGATTGCGGTTTATGAGGTGCATTTGGGTTCCTGGTTGCACCGGGCCTTTGATGCGCCAACCCCCGATGGCACGCCGCCGGTGGCGGTTTCGGAGTGGAATCCGGGTGCCCGTTATTTGACCTATCGGGAGTTGGCCCACGAACTGATTCCCTATGTCAAAGACATGGGTTTTACCCATGTGGAATTGTTGCCGGTGGCGGACTATCCGTTTGATGGGTCGTGGGGCTATCAGGTGGTGAGTTATTATGCGGCGACGTCCCGCTATGGCTCGCCCCAGGATTTCATGTATTTTGTGGACCAATGCCACCAAAACGGGATTGGGGTGATTATCGATTGGGTGCCGGGACATTTTCCCAAGGATGGGCATGGCTTGGCCTATTTTGACGGCACGCACCTTTACGAGTACAGCGACCCGCGCAAGGGAGAGCACAAGGAATGGGGGACGTTGGTGTTTAATTATGGTCGCCCGGAGGTGCGCAATTTCCTCGTGGCCAATGCCCTGTTTTGGTTTGACAAATACCACATCGACGGGATTCGGGTGGATGCGGTGGCTTCGATGCTCTATTTGGACTACGGTCGCCGGGAGGGGGAATGGGTGCCCAATGCCTACGGCGGTCGGGAGCATCTGGAAGCGGTAGATTTTTTGCGCCAGGTCAATCAGGTGATTTTTAGTTACTTTCCAGGCATCCTATCGATTGCGGAGGAGTCCACCGCCTGGCCGATGGTGTCCTGGCCGACCTATGTGGGGGGGTTGGGATTTAATCTGAAATGGAACATGGGTTGGATGCACGATACCCTGGATTATTTCCGCATGGACCCCTGGTTTCGCCAGTTCCACCAAAACAACATCACCTTCAGCATTTGGTACGCCTTCAGTGAGAATTTCATGCTGGCTTTGTCACACGATGAAGTGGTGCATGGGAAGGCGAGTTTGCTATCGAAAATGCCGGGGGATGAGTGGCAGAAATTTGCCAATATGCGGGCCTTGTTTGCCTATATGTTTACCCATCCGGGGAAGAAAACCCTGTTTATGGGGATGGAGTTTGGCCAGTGGCAGGAATGGAATGTGTGGGGGGATTTGGAATGGCATTTGCTCCAGTACGAACGCCACCAAACTCTGAAGTACTATCTCAAAACATTGCTGCATTTGTACCGGCAGGAACCGGCGCTTTATACCCAGGACTTTACGTTGGCTGGGTTTGAGTGGATTGATTGTTCGGACAACCGCCACAGTGTGGTGTCGTTTATTCGCTACGACAAAGACCGCAGCAATTATATTGTTGTGGTGTGCAATTTTACGCCCCAACCCCATGCCCATTACCGGATCGGGGTGCCGGAGGCGGGCTTTTATCGGGAGTTATTTAACAGCGATGCCCGCGAGTTTGGCGGCTCGAATATGGGGAATTTGGGGGGGAAATGGACGGATGAATGGGGCTATCACGGGCGTCCCTATTCCCTGGATTTGTGTTTGCCCCCGCTGGCGGTGATGATGTTTAAGTTGGACCGGGAAAAGTCGCAGGCGGTGCTAGGGGGTGCCGATGCTTGAGCGGGTGCGGCGTTGGCTGAATACCCTGTTGGTGCTGGATGTGTTCCTGGTGCTGCTGGGGTTTGCCGGGTTGGTGGTGGCGCTGCTGGGTCGCCCGGTGTGGCCGGGGCTGTGGCAGGGCTGGCTGTGGCTCTGGCAACCGCTGTGGCAACCGGCCATTGGGCTGCTGATCCTGGGAGCGTTGGTCACCGGGGGACTCAACGTCCTTGGGCGTGCAGTTCGTTCAATATCCGGCAACAGTCCCAGGTGACGGCTTCCAGGGTCGCCCGCCGGGTGTCGGGAGGGGGGGGCAAAGGCGGAGCGATGCGGATGGTCACCGGGGTCGGACGGGGCCAGCGGCAACCAGGGGGACGGATGTGCTGGGTGCCCCAAAGCATCACCGGCAAGAGGGGAACCTGGGCTTTGGCGGCAATCAGGGCCGCGCCCAATTTCGGCGCCGTGACCCGGCCATCGGGGGTGCGGGTGCCGGGCAAAAAAATGCCGGTCGCCCAACCTTGGGCCAGCGCCCGCAAAGCGGCTTGGATGGCCTGGCGGTCGGAAGTTCCCCGCCGCACAGGGAACGCCCCGTACCAGCGGATCAAGGTCCCCAGTACCGGCACTTGGAATAATTCCGCTTTGGCCATGTAGGCCACCGGTCGCCCCAAGGCGCAGGAGACCAACGGGGGGTCAAAGTCGCTGGCGTGGTTGCACACCGCCAAAAATGGCCCGCGCCGCGGCACATGGGCAAAACCTTCCACCCGCCCCCGCAGATACAGCCAAAAAAAGGGCGCCACCACCGGCCACTTGAACAGGTGGTACAGCACCAGCCCCGGCCAGGGTTCCCGCAGGGACATGGGTTACTTTTTGGGGGGCGTCGCCGGGGTAGGGGGTTTGGCAGGGGTCGCTGGTGGTTGTTCTAAGGCCTTGATAAATTCCTGCATTTCCTTGACACCTTCCGTGTCCCCCCGTTCCCCAAATAGTTTGGCCGCCTGCTGGAAATCGCTAATGGCCTTGGCGCGGTCGCCCGCATCCATGTACAGCGCCCCCCGGAAGGAGTAAAAACCAGGGTTTTTGCCGTCAATTTTGATGGCCTCATTCACATCCGCCAGCGCCCCCGGCAAATCCTGCAACTGCCGCCGCACCAGACTCCGATAGCCGTAGGCGGCTGCTGCCTTAGGCGCCAGCTCAATCGCCTTGGTCAAATCCGCCAGCGCCTGTTTGGGATTGCCCAGATTGGTGTAGGCCACCCCCCGCAAGGTAAATGCCGTCGCATGCGTCGGCGCCATTTGGATCACCCGGTTGAGTTCCAAAATCGCCGCCTCAAAATCGCCCCGCCGTCCCCGCTCCACCGCCCGCTGCAAGAGGGATTCTACCGTCGGCGTCTGGGCCAGCGCCGCCATTGCCAGCCCCACACTCCCTGCCACCGCCAACCCGATTTGTCCGATCCGTTGCCCCTGTTTCATCGCTACCTCCATAACTCCGCCTGACCGGCCGGTCGCCCGAGCTGCCCCCCAGTTCCCTCCCCCCCCCCTCCTACATCCGTTCTACCACCGGAATCCCCAACAACGATAGGCCCAAACGCAACACCTTGGCTGTCAGGTAGGCCAACCCCAAACGCGAGGTGCGCTCCGGCTCCGCCGCCGCCAGAATCGGACATTGGTCGTAGAATTGGTTGAATTTCTGGCTCAGTTCAAACAGATAGTGCGTCAGGCGATGGGGGAACAAATCCACACTCAGTTGTTCCACCTCGGCAGGAAATTGGATGAGATGCTTGGCCAGGGTCAATTCCGGCGCCGTTGTCAACACAAATGCCGGCGCCAATGCCTCAAAATCCAAGCCCCCCTTGCGGGCAATCCCCTGCACCCGCACATAGGCATAGAGCAAATAGGGCGCGGTATTGCCCTGCAACGCCAGCATTTTGTCGTAGCTAAACACGTAATTGCTCAGCCGATTTTGGCTCAAATCCGCATACTTGACCGCACTGATGCCAATCACCCGCGCCAGGTGGCCGATAAATTCCGCCGATTCCTGCCGCTGCTCCTGCGCCAAGCGGGTGCGAATGTCCTGTTCCGCCCGCCGGATGGCCTCTTCGAGCAAATCCCGCAAGCGCACCGTTTCCCCGGCGCGCGTGCGAAATTTTTTTCCATCCTCCCCCAACACCAACCCAAACGGCACATGAATACACTGCACCTGGTCGGTTAACCAACCCGCTTTTTGCGCCACCTGAAATACCTGGGCAAAATGCTGGCTTTGCCCCACATCGGTTACATAGAGCAGGCGCTGCGCCCCATCGTGCTGCACCCGGTAACGCAAGGCCGCCAAATCCGTCGTGGCGTAGTTGTACCCCCCGTCCGATTTTTGAATAATCAGCGGTAACGGACTGCCATCCGCATTCACAAAACCCTCTAAGAACACACACCAAGCACCCTGGTCGCAAACCGCCAAGTTTTTGTCACGCAATTCCTGAACAACCTCCGGCAAAAACGGGTTGTAAAAGGATTCACCCCGCTCGGTAATTTGAATATCTAAAAGCTCATAAATATACTGAAATTCCCGCCGCGAGAGGTCGCACAAAAAACGCCAAGCCGCCAATAAATCAGGGTCGCCCGCCTGCAGGTGCACCACGGTTTGGCGCGCCCGTTCCTGAAACGTAGCATCCTCATCAAAACGCTGTTTGGCCTGGCGATAAAAGCTCACCAAATCCCCTAAATCCACCGGCTGTCCTTGGGTAAAAAATCCCGGATGCACTTCCTGCAAATAGGCAATCAACATGCCAAACTGGGTGCCCCAATCCCCCACATGATTAAGCCGCAACACCCGATGACCTTGAAATTCAAACACCCGCGCCAGACAATCCCCGATAATCGTCGAACGCAGATGCCCCACATGCATTTCTTTAGCGATATTGGGGCTGGAAAAATCCACAATAATCGTTTCCGGTTGGGATACCAAAGGCACGCCGCAGCGAGGGTCCTGAATCTGTTGGGTCAAGCAGGCTTGCAAATAACTGGGTTTCAGGGTGAAGTTGATAAATCCTGGCCCGGCAACCGTAGGTGGTTCACACAACCCGTCGGGGTCGAAATACGCGAGAATGCGGGCGGCTAAATCCCGCGGTTTTTGCTGGCAGGTTTTGGCCAAGGTGAGCGCCACATTGGACTGAAAATCCCCAAATTTCGGAGCGCTGGCGGCAACCACCAGCGGTTCTGGAGCGCACCAATCAGGCTGCCCCAACGCCCGGCGAATGGCAGTCGTTAAATGCTCATGCAATTGTTTTTCCGGGGTCAGCATCAGCCAAAGACCAGGAACCCACCGCTTTAATTTTACCCACCTTGAGCACCCTTTATCCCCACCGCGCCAAACCCTTTTCTTGCCAATTTCGGCACAAGCCCCCTTTTTATTTCAGGGGCATAGCCGGTGCAACTCCCGGCGGCACTTCACAGCGACTGTCGGTAATCAGCCAATCCAGGTCTGCCTTTTGTAAATCAATCGTTGCCCCACTTTTATCTACACAATACCGGCCAAACACCAATTTATCCTTCAGATGCACCCCATCTCCCAGGCGCGAATATTCAAAAATAATACTGCGTTCCACGCAGACATTTTTCCCCAAACGGCAATTGGCACCGATCATCGCCGGGCCGATAATGGTAGCCCCCGGTTCAATGCGTGTCATTCCCCCAATATAAACCGGTGGTTGAATATAAATCTTCTCCCAATCAGCGGCCACATTCAAACCCGTATAAATCCCCGGACGAATTTGTTGGCCGGGAATGGGCACGTGCGGCACTTGCCCCTGTAATACCATCTGAATCGTGCGCCAATAATCCGGCACTTGCCCAATATCAATCCACTCAAATTCCATCGGCAAGGCATAAAAAGGCAGGTTTAATTCCACCAACTTGGGAAAAAGTTGACTGCCCAGGTCATAGACCTGCCCGCTGGGAATGTAATCAAAAATCGCCGGTTCAAAAATATAAATGCCCGTATTGATCTGCGTACTGAGGGCTTCCTCTTGGCGGGGTTTTTCCTGAAAGGAACGAATGCGATATTCAGCATCCGTCACCACCACCCCGTAGTTGGATACCACCTCCAACGGCACCGATTTGGTCACAATGGTTGCCAGGGCTTGGCGCTGGCGATGCCACTGAATCACCGCCGTTAAATCCAAATCAATCAACGCATCCCCACACAGCACCACAAACGTATCGTCAAAAAAGGGGTTAAATTCCTGAATCCGTTTCATGCCGCCTGCCGAACCGAGGGCTTCGCCGATTAATTCCCCCTCGACAATGCGTCCTTCAAAGGAATAGGCAATCTGCACCCCAAACCGCTGCCCATCCCGGAAATAATTTTCAATCTGGTGGGCCAAGTGACTGACATTGACCATGATTTGGGTAATGCCATGCCGCCGCAACAAATCTACCAAAAATTCCATCACCGGGCGCTCCAAAATGGGAATCATGGGCTTGGGAATGGTATAGGTGATGGGGCGCACCCGGGTACCTTTCCCGGCGGCCAAAATCATTGCTTTGTAGGCCATAGACAGGGATGTGTCTTTTCCCTATCCTACGCCGGAAGGAGACCATTCGGTTAGGATGGCCGGCTACGGGCCTGCGGCAAGTGCGTCCTGTAACTGCCTGAGTGGGGAGGGGTCGTGGTAGGTTGAGAAAAAATCGGCAAATCCATACCTATGACGGCCCAGATTCTTGACGGCAAGGCCTTGGCGCAACGCCTGAAGGCAGAATTGCACAGCTGGCTGCGCACGGTCATCCCCCAGGTCGGTCGCCCGCCGGGGTTGGCGGTGATTTGGGTGGGGGATCATCCCGCCAGCGCTGCCTACGTCGGGCAAAAACAGAAATCCTGCGCCCAGGTGGGGATTGCCAGCCTGGGGGGACACTTGCCCGCCCACACCAGCCAAAGCGAATTGGCCCAACTTATTTGCCAGTTCAACCAGGACGAGCGGGTAGATGGGATTTTGGTGCAGTTGCCCCTGCCCCCCGGTTTGGACAGTGCGGCCTTACTCTATAGCATCGCGCCGGAGAAGGATGTGGATGGGTTGCATCCGGTGAATTTGGGCAAGTTGCTCCGGGGGGAACCGGGGTTGCAAAGCTGCACACCCGCCGGGGTGATGCGGTTGTTGCGCCATTATCAGGTGCCGCTGGCGGGGAAACGGGCGGTGGTGGTGGGGCGCAGTACCTTGGTGGGTAAACCCCTGGGGCTGTTGCTGTTGGCGGCGGATGCGACGGTGACCTTTGCCCATTCCCGCACGCCCGATCTGGCGGCCGTGACCCGGCAGGCGGATGTGTTGGTGGTGGCAGTCGGACAAGCGGGGCTGATTACCGCCGAGATGGTGCAGCCGGGCGCCGCGGTGGTGGATGTGGGGATCAATCGCACACCGACGGGGCTTGTAGGGGATGTGGATTTTGCCGGGGTCAAGGGCGTAGCAGGTTGGTTGACGCCCGTGCCGGGGGGGGTAGGGGCAATGACGGTGGCGCAACTGCTGTTAAATACCGTGCAAAGTTATTGCCAACGGCAGGGATTGCCTCGGCCGACGTTTTCCCTGTGAGCACATTCCGCCTGCATTCTAAGATGGAATTAAAAGAATTGGCTGTGTTTGGGAGGTTGATGGTTATGAAACGTTGGTGGCAGGGATTGTGCTGGTTGGCGGTGGCGACCTGCCTGTGGCTGGGCTTGAGTCAACCGGTCTGGGCGCTGGCTAAAGGGGAACGCACCGGCCTCAATCAGGTGGATGCCAAGTTGGCCTCGCCGTTTGGCAAAAAAGTGGACCTGAACAATGCCAATGTGAGCGCCTTTAAGAAGTATCGGGGGATGTATCCCACCCTGGCGAAGTTGGTGGTGGCCCATGCCCCCTATGAAAAGGTGGAAGATGTGTTAAATATTCCTGGTTTGACGCCCCAACAAAAGCAAATCTTGCAATCCCACCTGGAAAATTTCACCCTGACGGAGCCGGACCCCTCGCTGGTGCTGGATCGGATCAACAACGGCATTTATCGCTAGGATAGGAACACGGTTGTTCCCTGTGGTTGCCCTCGATGACGCCTGCGCCCCCGGATTTTGATGTGTTGGTGGTGGGGGGAGGGGCAGCGGGGTTGTATGGCGCCCTGTCCTTGCCCGCGGGGTTGCGGGTGGGACTGCTCACCAAGGACCCTGTAGAGGGTTCGGCCAGCGGTTGGGCGCAAGGGGGAATTGCGGCGGTTACGGACCCGGAGGATTCCTACTCCTTGCATACGGCGGATACCTTGCGGGCAGGGGCTGGGTTGTGCGACCCGCAGGCGGTACGGTTTTTGGTTTCCCAGGGGGGGGCGTGCATCCAGCGGCTGGTGGCCTTGGGGGTGGCTTTTGACCGCTATGGGGAAGGGTTGGCGCTGACTTTGGAGGCGGCCCATTCCCGGCCCCGGATTTTGCACGCCGCCGACCGGACCGGGCGGGAATTGGTGAGCACTTTGGCAGACCAGGTGTTGCGGCAACCCCACATTCGGGTATTTGACCAGGCGCTGGTGTTTGACCTGTGGGTGCAGGGGGGGCGCTGTCACGGGGTGCGGCTGTGGTATCAGGGACAACTGCACACCTGGCGGGCGGGCGCGGTGGTGTTGGCGACGGGGGGGGGTGGCCAACTGTTTCAGCCGACGACCAATCCGCCGGCGAGTACGGGCGACGGGGTGGCGATGGCCTGGCGGGCGGGGGCGACCCTGCGGGATGTGGAGTTTGTCCAATTCCACCCGACGGCGTTGGCGGTTCCGGGGGCACCAGCGCTCCTGATTTCTGAGGCGGTGCGGGGGGAGGGGGCGCATCTATTGAATCATCAGGGAGAACGGTTTTTGTACCGGTATCACCCGGACGGAGAACTGGCGCCGCGGTATGTGGTCAGCCGGGCGATTTTTCAAGAATTGCAGCAGAATGGGCAGCCCCATGTCTGGCTGGATTTGCGGCCCATTGAACCCAGTCGGGTAGAGCGGCGGTTTCCCAACATTCTGCACACCTGCCGCCAGTGGGGGATTGACCCGCTGCGGGAGTTGGTGCCGGTGGCCCCGGCGGCCCACTACTGGATGGGGGGGGTGCTGACGGATTTACAGGCCCGCACCACCTTGCCCGGCCTCTATGCGGTCGGGGAAGTGGCCAGTACCGGGGTGCATGGGGCCAACCGGTTGGCGAGCAATTCCCTGTTGGAATGTTTGGTGTTTGGGGCGCAGTTGCAGGGGATCGACCTGCTGCCGGCACCGCCTATCGAGGCGATGCCGGTGTGGTCAGGGACGGTGGACTGGTCGGAGTTGGCGCAGATACGTCAGGCACTCCCTCTGTTGATGGGCCAACGGGCAGGGATTGCGCGGGAAGCGGCAGGGTTGACGCTGGCGTTGCAACAGGTGCAACAATGGCGACGTCAGGTGCCGCCCTTGCCACCGCCGGAGCCGGATTTTGCCCGGATGCGCCTGTGGGCCGAAACCCGCAACCTACTGGATGCGGCCTATCTGGTGCTGCGCAGCGCCCTGTACCGCCAAGAATCGCGGGGCAGCCATTACCGCTTGGATTGGCCGGAACCGCACCCGGCCTTTCAGGCCCACACGGTGATTCGGGGCGAACAGTGGGAACTGGCTCCGATTCAGGATTTGGCTGCCTAGCCAGCAAAAATGTAGCCTAGAGCGCCAAACCCCAGGGGCATTGCCCTTTAGAATGGACAACAACGTTCCCAGGTGACCATGAACATTCTCCAGGTATTGACCTTGCGGGGGCCGAATTATTGGAGCATTCGCCGCCATCAACTGATTGTGTTGCGTCTGGATTTGGAAGATTGGGAGGAACGGTACACCGACGAACTGCCGGGCTTTTACGAGGCGCTGGTGGATTTGTTGCCCTCGTTGGAAGAGCATTTTTGTTCGCCGGGCTGTCGGGGCGGGTTTTTGCAACGCCTGCGGGAAGGGACGCTCTTGGGGCATGTGGTGGAACACGTGGCGCTGGAATTGCAAACCCTGGCGGGGATGCCCGTGCATTTTGGCCGCACCCGCCCAACCAGCACCCCTGGGGTTTATCAGGTGGTCTATGAATACCAACACGAACGGGCAGGACGGTATGCGGGGCGAGCCGCCGTGCGGATTTGTGCCACCCTGGCGCGGGGGGAACGCTACCCCCAGCGGGAATTGGCCGCCGACCTGGAGGAACTGCGGGAACTGAAACAGGCCGCTTCGTTGGGATTGACCACCGAGGCCCTGGTGCAGGAGGCCCAACGGCGGGGCATTCCCTGGGTACGTCTGCCGGTGCGGGATGTGATCCAGTTGGGCTACGGGGTACACCAACGGCGCATCCAGGCAGCCCAGACCGATGCCACCAGCATTTTGGGGGTGGAATTGGCGGGGGATAAAGACAGTACCAAGTTGTTGCTGGCATCGGCAGGCATCCCCGTGCCCAAGGGGGATGTGATCCGCCGCTTTGACGATTTGGCCGAAGCCATTGACCGGGCAGGGGGCTTTCCGGTGGTCATAAAACCCCTCGATGGCAATCACGGCCGGGGGATTACCCTCAACATCTGCACCTATCCCGATGCGGAGACGGCCTACGACCTGGCCAAACAGGAGTCCAAAAGCGGGGCGGTGATTGTGGAGCGGTACCATCGGGGGAGGGATTACCGGGTGCTGGTGGTAGGCGGACGGGTGGTGGCGGCGGCACAACGCATACCGGCGCAGGTGGTGGGGGATGGGCGCAGGACGATTGCCGAACTGGTGGAACGCTTAAACCAAGACCCCCGCCGCGGTGAAGGGCATGACAATGTGCTGACCCGGGTGGCGGTGAATCAAGCCACAGAGTGGGTATTGCGGCAGCAGGGCTACAGTCTGGATACCATCTTGCGTCCAGGGGAGGTGTGTTACCTGAAAAATACGGCCAATCTCAGTACCGGGGGAATGGCGATAGACTGTACGGACATCCTTCACCCGGAAAACCGCTGGCTGTGTGAGCGGGCGGCGCGGTGGGTGGGGTTGGACATCGCCGGAATTGACCTGGTCACCCCAGACATTACCCAACCGTTGCGGCAGGTAGACGGGGTGGTGGTGGAGGTGAATGCCGCGCCGGGGTTGCGCATGCATTTGCAGCCGAGCGAGGGGACGCCCCGGAATGTGTGTGCGCCGATTGTGGACCTGTTGTTTCCGGGGGGGAGCCGGGGGTTGATTCCCATCGTGGCCATTACCGGGACGAATGGGAAAACCACGACCACCCGTTTGACCGCCCATTTGTGCCAGCAGATGGGAAAGGTGGTGGGATTTACCACGACCGATGGGACGTATATTGGGGACCAGTTGGTGGCGCCGGGGGACAATACGGGGCCGCAGAGTGCCCGTCTGATTTTGAACGACCCGACGGTGGAATTGGCGGTGCTGGAAAGTGCCCGGGGGGGAATTTTGCGCGCTGGGTTGGCGTTTGCCCAGTGTGATGTGGGGGTGGTGTTGAACGTTTCCGACGACCACCTGGGGAGCTACGACATTGACACCTTAGAGCAGATGGCTGCGGTAAAGAGTGTGGTGGCGGAGGTGGTGGCACCCGACGGGTTGGCGGTGCTGAATGCGGAGGACGAGTTGGTGGCGCCGATGGCTCAGCGGGTGAAGGGTTCCGTCGCCTATTTCAGTTTGAACCCGGAGCATCCGGTGTTGCGGGCGCATCAACAGCGGGGGGGCTTGGGGGCGACGGTGATCCAGGGGGAGATTACCCTTCTGGAAGGCGAGCAAACCATTCCCGTGGTGCCGGTGGTGGAGGTGCCCTTGACCCTGGGGGGGACGGTGGGGTTTATGACGGCGAATGCCCTGGCGGCGACCCTGGCGGCGTACCGGGTGGGGGTGACGGTGGACCAACTGGCCCAGGGGTTACGCACCTTTGCCGCGGGGGTGGTGCAGACGCCGGGGCGCATGAATTTGCTGGCGGTGCGGGATTTCTATGTGTTGATTGACTACGCCCACAATCCGCATGCCTATCGGGCGGTCGGGGAATTTGTGCGCCGCTGGGACAAGGGGGAACGGATCGGGGTAATTGGGGCGCCGGGGGACCGCCGGGACGAGGATTTGCGGGAAATGGGGCGGATTGCGGCCCAACTGTTTGACCGGTTGATCATCAAAGAGGACGACGACACGCGGGGGCGGCGGCGCGGGGAAGCTGCCGATTGGCTGCGGCAGGGGGTAGTCGAAACGGTGGCCAACCGGGTGTTCCAGGTGATTTTGGATGAAACCAAGGCGATCCAAACGGCTTTGAACCAGGGGAAAACCGGGGATTTGCTCGTGATTTTCCCGGAACAGGTATCCCGGACGCTCCGCCTGGTGCATGAGGCGCAAAGCCGGTGAGTGGCGAACCTGAATTTCGCTCCGGGTTTGTGGCGATCTTGGGGCGACCCAATGTGGGCAAATCCACCCTGTTGAATGCGTTGGTGGGGCAAAAAATTGCCATTACCTCGCCCGTTGCCCAGACGACCCGCAACCGCCTGCGGGGGATTCTCACCCTCCCCCAGGGGCAGATTATTCTGGTGGATACCCCCGGCATTCACAAGCCCCACCATCGCCTGGGGGAAATCCTGGTGAAAAATGCCCAGACCCTGGTGCGGGCGGTGGACTTGGTGTTGTTTTTGGTGGACGGGTCGCAACCGGCCGGCGGGGGGGACCAGTTCATCGCCGAGTGGTTGGCCCGCCAAAAAACGCCGGTCCTGCTGGGGCTAAACAAACAGGATGTGGTTCCGGCAGAGCAAGCGGAGGCGATCACCGCCAGTTATCAGGCGCTGCTGCCGACGGCCCCCTTGCTGCGCTTTTCTGCCCTGACGGGCCAGGGGCTTGCCGAGTTGCCCAGCCAACTGTTGCCGTGGTTGCCCCCTGGCCCCTGCTATTACCCGCCGGAGATGGTCACGGACCAGCCGGAGCGGTTCATCATGGCGGAATTGATCCGGGAGCAGATTTTGCATCTGACCCGCGAGGAAGTACCCCATGCGGTGGCGGTGGTGGTAGACCGGGTAGAAGAAACGCCGCAGATTACCCGCATTTTTGCCACGATTGTGGTGGAACGCCCGTCCCAGAAAGCCATCATCATCGGCCATCAGGGGCAAATGCTCAAAACCATCGGCACGCAAGCCCGCCAGGAGATGCAAAAATTGGTCAGCGGGCCGGTGTACCTGGAACTGTTTGTGAAAGTGGAACCGAAATGGCGACAGACCCCTCATCTCCTGCGGGATTTGGGCTACCGGCTGGAATCTTAGATGCGCAGACCAACCTGCTGCTGCGGCAGGTGTGCTGGCTCGACCCGGTCGGGCAGCGGGCAGAAATGGCCGATGTGTGGTTGGAACAGGGCAGGATTCGGGCGATGGCACCGCAGTTGCCGCCGACCGAGGGGGTACCTGAATACCCGGCGCAGGGGTGCATCCTGGGGCCAGGCCTGGTGGATGTGTACAGCCAAAGCAGCGAACCGGGTTACGAGGGGCGCGAAACCCTCAGCCAGTTGGTTGCCCAGGCGGTGCAGGGGGGCTTTACCCGGTTAACTCTTTTGCCGGGGACCCAGCCGGTGGTGGACCGGGCGGCGGCAGTCACCTGGTGGCAGGAACAGCAGGCCCAGATACCCCTGAAATTAGGGCTTTGGGGGGCACTGACCCAGGGATTGCAAGGCAAACAGATGGCGGAATTGGCCGAACTGCAGCGGGCGGGGGTGGCGGGGTTTAGCGATGGACGACCCTTAACCCACTTGGGTTTACTGCACCAACTCTTGATCTACGCCCAACCCTTGGGCAAACCCATTGCCCTGGTGCCGCACAACCCCGACCTCAACCCGGCGGGCGTGGCCCGCGCCGGCGCCTACAGCCTGACTTGGGGGTTACCTGAGGTACCGGTTGCCGCTGAAACCACCGCTTTGACGGCCATTATCGAACTCCTGACCGACCTGGAAGTGGCGCCCCCAGTGCATCTGATGCGGATTTCCACCCGGCGGGGCGTGGCCTTGATTGCCCAAGCCAAGGCGGCGGGGTTACCCCTTACCGCCAGTACCCCCTGGACCCATCTGCTGTGGGATAGCAGCCACCTGGGGGATTACAACCCCTACCTGCGCTTTGACCCCCCCTTGGGCAATCCTGAGGACCGGCTGGCGCTCATCCAAGGGGTGAAAACCGGGGTGCTTGACGCCATTGCCATTGACCACCAGGCCTACACCTACGAGGAAAAAATGGTGCCCTTTGGGCTGGCGCCCCCCCGCTTGCCAGGGCTGGGGGTGGCCTTGAGCTATCTGTGGGCGGGGTTGGTGACGCCAGGGCATCTCACCACCGGGGAACTGTGGGCCTCCCTGAGCACCAAAACCTTACTGTGTCTGGGGGAAGTACCGGCGCCGTTGACCCCTGGGGCAAAGATGGCCCTAACCCTGTTTGCGCCGGAGGAGCCCCCCCCTGCCGAATTGCCTCTGCCCGGAGTAGCTCAAGGACGGGTGCGCTGGGTCCTTATTCCCTAACCTGGGTCGGACGATTTTTTAACCGAATCCTAACCTTTTCCTGACATATTATTAACCTTTTGATTACATATTATTGACTTAGGGGCGCTAGAGTGCTGGGTAGCAAACCCCAGTCGAGGGTACGCCATGGCCGTGACCATGCGGGAGGAAGGCGGCGTTTTTGCCCTGGAGATGAATTGGCGGGAGTGGGTCGGTTCGCCCTGGGAGGTGCTGGGGAAGGGTCGGCCTAGTCGGTTTTTTGCCCGGTATGAGGTGTTGCCGCTGGAGGCGGGGGGGCTGTGGCAGGTGACGGAGGGGGTGGTGCAGTTGAGTACTGCCCAGAGCAATGGGGATGAGGTGTTGGTGGGGTTGGCGGGGCCAGGGATGCCGGTGGGCTTGCCGTTGACGGGGTTGGTGGCCTACCAGGCGCGGGCGTTGACCGATGTGTGCTGTCTGTGGGTCAGTTTGGGGGAGTTGGAGCGCTGTGGCGTGTTGGCGCAGGCGTTGTTGCTGCCTTTGATGCGGCGGTTGCGGCAGACGGAGGCCCTGTTGGCGATTGCAGCGGGGCAGCGGCGGGTAGAAGACCGGTTGCGGCATTTGCTGTTGTTGTTGGCGCAGGAGGTGGGCGAACCGGCGCCGCGGGGGGTGCGCTTGGGGGTGCGGCTAACCCACCAGAGTTTGGCAAATGCCATTGGCACCAGCCGGGTGACCTGTACCCGTTTGTTGGGGCGGTTTCACGCCTGGGGCTGGGTGGATTGGGGGGCGGACCGGCATTTGGTGGTCACCCATGCCATGCCCAGAGCCAGCGATGGGGAACTCCCAAGCTAGGATAGGATAGAGGTCTGGCATTCGAGGCGATATGAGGGCAACAGACAGCGTCCGACCCCACCGTTGGTTTTCCGCAGCGGTGCTTAGTCTGGCACTGGCAACGGCCACACCGGGGCTGGCCCAGGTACGGCGACCGGCGGATTGGCGTTTGAGCTATACGGAATTGCTGCAAAAAATTCAACAAAATCAGGTGGCGGAAATTGCCCTCAACCGGCAAAACCAGGTGGCGCGGGTGCGGTTAAAGGACCGTCCGGCCAACGAGCCGCCTTTGGAGGTGCAGTTGTTTGAGCAAAACCCGGAACTGCTGCGCCAGATTCGCCAGGCCAAGGTCAAGTTAACGGTGGTGGACCAGCCGAGCCACCAGGCGGTGATGGGGTTGCTGGTCAATCTCTTGTTGGGTTTGCTGTTGTTGCTGTTGCTGATTGCCCTGTTGCGGCGGTTGAGCAATGCGCCGGGGGGGCCGGGGCAGGCGCTGAGTTTTGGGCAGTCGCGGGCGCGGTTCCAAATGGCGGCCAAAACCGGGGTGAAATTTGACGACGTGGCGGGGATTGAGGAAGCCAAGGAAGAATTGCAGGAGGTGGTGACGTTTCTCAAGTATCCCGAGCGGTTTACGGCGATTGGGGCGCGCATTCCCCGAGGGGTGCTGTTGGTGGGGCCGCCGGGGACGGGGAAAACCCTGCTGGCCAAGGCAATTGCGGGGGAGGCGGGGGTGCCGTTTTTGAGCATTTCTGGTTCGGAATTTGTGGAGTTGTTTGTGGGGGTGGGGGCGTCGCGGGTGCGGGATTTGTTCCGCAAGGCCAAGGAACAGGCGCCCTGCATTGTGTTTATTGATGAGATTGATGCGGTGGGGCGCCAGCGGGGGATAGGCATCGGCGGCGGCAACGATGAGCGGGAGCAAACCCTCAACCAACTGTTGACGGAAATGGACGGGTTTGAGGGGAATACGGGGGTGATTGTGATTGCGGCCACCAACCGCCCGGATGTGTTGGACGGGGCACTCTTGCGGCCTGGGCGCTTTGACCGGCAGGTGGTGGTGGATTTGCCCACGTTTCAGGGACGCTTGGGGATTTTGCGGGTCCACGCGCGGGACAAAAAGTTGTCGCCGGAGGTGTCGTTGGAAACGGTGGCGCGGCGCACACCGGGGTTTTCCGGGGCCGCGTTGGCGAATTTGCTGAATGAGGCGGCCATTCTCACGGCCCGGCGGCGCAAGGAGGCGGTGACACCGGCGGAAATTGAGGATGCCATTGACCGGATCACCATTGGCCTGACGCTCAATCCCCTGCTCGATGGCAAAAAGAAGCGTTTGATTGCCTACCACGAGGTCGGTCATGCCCTGTTGATTGCCCTTTTGCCCCACACGGACCCTTTGAACAAGGTGACCATTATCCCGCGCTCTGGGGGGATTGGCGGTTTTAGCCAGCAGATTTTCAACGAGGAACGGGTTGACAGTGGCCTGTACACGCGGGCGTGGCTGATGAACCAGATGATTGTCACCTTGGGCGGGCGCGCGGCGGAGGCGGAGGTGTTTGGGGAAAGCGAAGTCACGGTGGGGGCAAGCAATGACCTGCAAACGGTGACCGAGTTGGCGCGGGAGATGGTCACCCGCTACGGGATGTCCGAGTTGGGGTTGGTGAGTTTGGAGGAAACGCTGGAGTGGTGGCAGCGTCCTACCTATTCCGATGAATTGGCGCATCAGGTGGACCAGTTGATCCGCGCGATGACCCAAAAGGCCTATCAGGAAGCCCGCTCCCTGTTGCGTGCCTATCGCCCCCTGATGGACCAGTTGGTGGACCGGCTGTTGGAACAGGAAACCATCGAAGGGGAAGAATTTTACGCCCTGGTGCGGGCGTATCAACAGCAGCAGCAACCCCTATCCGTGGGGAACTAAAGCGGCTGACTGCGACCCCCTAACAAGGAGGTGGCGTAGCCCATCTTTGGTTTTATAG
>Ga0197142_1001488_pt1 | contig 21383 bp, 28 predicted proteins | sample GBS60_MetaG_FD_148614 | JGI IMG/M metagenome (GOLD analysis project Ga0197142, IMG submission 148614) | Sediment microbial communities from Great Boiling Springs, Gerlach, Nevada, United States - GBS 60_MetaG | ecosystem: Environmental > Aquatic > Thermal springs > Hot (42-90C) > Sediment... | reverse complement strand
CCTTCACTAGAGAAATGGGAAGCTCCTCCTCCCTCTCCTCCTCTCTTGCAGGCTTAGCCTTAAAAACCTCTTTATACAGGAGGTCGCGCAACGCGGCTCTTATGGCTTCGCTTCTGTTGGGGAATATGCCGCGTCTCACGAGCTCGTCAAGCTCCTCCAACATCTTCTTCGGCACGTGGACGGAGATCAGCGACATCTTGTCCTGACTCTTGCTCCTCGGCATGGATTCAAGGATCTCCTGCGTTAATAAAGGTGGTTCCCATGTAATACGACCATACTACGCCCTAGCCTCCGCCTCCACGGCAGAAAGCGCCTTTATGAGTTGCTCCAACACGTGGTACCTAGGCAAGGTGGCCAGCTTCCTCGACAGCCTCCTAAGCCTCTCAGCCTCCTGGGGAGTTATGGACTTGGGCCTCCCCTCGCCATCGTAGGCGTGCCAACTGCCCCTTTCGTATATATACCCCACGTCTCCCATATATATCTCTGCGTAAAGCCCCTTCCTCCTGGCCTCCGCAAACACAACGACGTCCTCAAGCTCAAGCTCCATATACGCGTTGCGCAGAACCAATCTGAGAAACGGGGCCCTAATTCTCACGGTTCCGCACAACCCCGGCTTTTAAAAAGATATTGTTTGCCTTTCCCCTCAGCTGGCCCGTGCTCAATATACATAAGAGCCCTAGGCGTAACAGGCTAAAAATAGAGGTGGCCTTACGTCGTCTTCACATCCCCATCCACACACGGCGTGTTTACCGCCACGTATGGCGACGCCGACCGTCTCCGCCGGCGCCCTCAGAAGAAACCAACTATTGAAGTCAAAGAGCCGTTGAACTTCGACTACGCAGATACACCTACGTAAGGTGGCAAATGTCAACTGGCAGGATGGGAAGACCTTCCATGGCGCAACACGTGGCTACGCACAGCGCTGATGTATTAGAGGGAGATGTCAATGGGCTCTTGCACTAGTAAGGCATTAACCAGCTGGGTGCTCAACATAATCAGGGCGTGTTAAAATCGGAATAATCTGTTCCTAAGCGGCGGCGTAGGGCTGGGCCACGCCTACCGTATTGCCGACACCTATTAGGAGGACGGATTCGCCGGGTTGCACATTGGCGGTTATGAACTCCAACACCCTTTTGGTGGTGTGTTGCACTGCGGCGTAGATCTCGCTGGTCATGGTGGTTAAGGCCTCGGCCTGCCTCATCTTTATGAGGAAGGCGTAGAGGGGCACGCCGTATTTCGTGGCGTAGCTCTCAATGTTGAACTTCTCGACGCCGACGCCGCCCATGGCCACGCCGATGCCCTCGGCCACCTCCCCCGTCTTCTCGCCCTCAAGCCGCAAGGCGGCATCCACCGTAATTATGTACTTGGGCTTGGCGTTCAGCTTGTTAAACACATACTCCACAGCCTCGTCCAGCCTCCCCACGGTGCTCCCGGGGCCCTCCGCCTTGATAACATACAGCCTCCTCCCCTCATAATCGCACTCGGCGACTACAGTGTCCTTAACAGCGGAGTGATACGTGGGCGCCTGACACTGGCTTAACACGTTATAAGCCACGAGAGGGCCGGCGCTGTCGCCAATGGGAACCCCCTTGATGAAGGAGTTGACGGCCTCGTTCACCGTGTCCGTCAGCTCCTTCAAAAGAGGCAGTAGCATTGTAAGCTGTATCACTAGGTAGAATGCCTTATACTTCTTAGCCGTTCTGTAGTAGTGGTCAACCACCTTGTAGATGAAGTTCATGTACCTAAGCGCCTCCACGGCTGTGGCCAGGTTCTTCACCGTAATTCCGTCGTCCACGATCCTGCGTATCTCGTGCTCATACGTCTCCACGTAGGTGTTCAGTATGTGTTTATACTTCGGCACAATCCCGTTGGGGTCCAACGCCGTCGGCTCTATCACGGCGAAATCCACCATCTTCTTAAGCGTAGCCTCTAGCTCGGGCTTCGCTATATCCCGCCTCTTGGCCTTCTCAAGCGCAGAAAGCACGTTGGCAGACGCGGCGTTGAGGAGCTGGCCTAGGTAGGAGAGGAAGCCGCTTACCTGGCTCAGGTAGCGCCACATCTGCAGATCTTGCAACATGAAGATTAACGCGAACCAAATCAACATTGTTACTAGGTACCACATCGGGTCGAAGCCCGTTGCCTGAAGGTACATTGGAAGGCAACACCTACTTCCTTTAAAAAGTTTCGTTCATAGACGCCTCAAATAAAGAGCGGAGAAGCTAGGCAGATGACCGCCTAGAAATTAAGCGAAGGGCTCAGTATTCGAAGGCTCGATCATCGCTCAGGTAGAATCCCGTCATCACGAGGAGATATGTAGATGTGGTTAAAAAACTAGACCTCGACGAGGTCTCTCCCGTCTTCCCTTCTGGGTTTTTCTCTTCTCTTCAGCCCAAACGCAACTGCTGTGCCGACCGTGGTTGCGGCTGCCGCGATCTTGAGGAAACTCTCCCTAGTCAGCGTGGGGATCGTCACCTCCGGCCGGAGCTGGACCAAGTACCTCACGCCGTTTATCTCGACGGCGGCTCTTTCGTCTATTGGAATAACTCGGACAACCCCGCCGGCTCCGCGGAACTTGAGACCTCCCACATATATGGCGAAGTCCGGAAGCGGGGTGCCCAGGGCGTCCACCACCCTCACCTCGCGGAAGAACGCCGTGGTGTTTATCTGCAACACGGGGAACGCCTTCTTCCTAAGCTCGGCCACCAAGGTGCCGTTGTAGTAGATCCTCACGGTGACGTTGGAGCCTATCTTAGCCACCTCGGGCTCAACAGTGGCGTTGAACCCCGAGGAGACGACCACCCTGGGCTTCACCAAGTCCGTATATGCCTCGATAACGCCGCCCGCGACTTGGGCGGGGTATTTATACAGAGCCTCGTCGGTCTTCACATAGACGTAGTAGGTGGCGCCTTCCACCACGCACGTGCCCGCCTGCGACCCGTCGTCTGTAGACACCGCGTATACCGGGAGGCTCTGGCCGTCCACCGTCTTAGCAGCTACGTCGCGGAACCTCCAGGTGGTTATGTTGCCCGGCAAGTAGTAGAACGAGAGAGCGTACTCCTCGCCCGTCTCCAGCTTCACATAGACCCTCAACGGTCTCTCCAGCGGGTTCACCACTGTGGCGCTTCCCGCACATTCGCCCACCACGGGCACAGATATCTGCTCCACAACCACGCGGGGCCTCCCCACCACCTCCGTCTGGTTCGGCGCAAACATCAGGTGGAAGTCGGGGCTCCAGGGCTTAACCCCCTCCACCCTCACCCCTCTGGTCGGTATATAGACGTAGTAGTCGGGCCTCTCGCCGGAGAGGTCGATATATGTTATGTTTACTATGCCGTATGCAGATATCTGCGCCCCACCGTAGACGACGTACTCCTCGGAGTAGACCCCAAGCGACGCGGCGGAAGACACTCTGTAGACAAATCGCCCAGTCACAGCGGGCTGTGTGAACGACCTCACCTTCACGAGGGCGGTCCCGTTGATCTCAAACGGCACGCCGAGGTAGAGATACGCCGAGTCCTCGCCCTTCACCGTGACCGGCACGGTGGGGCCCACGCTCCTCCACCTGTCTACCTTTATCGAGACGAAGTCTCCACATACGTAACCCCTTATGTACTTAGGCGTCGGGTACCTATCCAGCGTCGGCTGCGTCAACGAGCCGTCGCTCCTCACGGCATATGCCGACGCTATGCCCCAGGGGGATAGGGGGTCTACATATGCTGAGAAGTTGGCGCATCCCCCAAGCGGCGCCGTGTAGACAAAGGGGGTTGAAGTTATGGGCGCCGCCACCATGGTGGCATTGATCAGCAGAAACAGAAGACCTAACATGTAGCTAGGACCGTCGGAGGTTAAATAACCAGCGGTTGAATCGGGAACTCTTAAATAGAGCTACGATACTACCGCCGTGAAGTGGGCCCTCTACGCCATCCTCTACCTCATAGGCGTCTTGACACTGGGGCTACTTCTGATGGGGGCTGAACAGATGCTGGCGGCCGCCCTGGACCTCGTCTTCCTCGTAATCGCCGTTGTGATGTTTAGATTCGCGCTGAAAGACGTCTCGGCGGCTCTGGACATAGCCTCAGATGAGAGAGAGAGAACCGAGCTGAGGACGCTTCAAGCCCTGCTGATACTGACATTTGTAATTTCGGCGGGGGTGCTCGGCTACTCTTTTCTGAAAGCTTTATTCCCCTTTATTCCCTAGCTTGCTTCTACACTCCTCGAGCTGCGCCTTCAGCTGGCTCAGCATAGCCTCCCTCAGTAGCAAACTGCGGTAGAACGCCAGCGTTTCACGCTCCTGCTCCAGGAGCCGCCTCTCCCACTCGTTTAGCCGCTGTTCCTCCTCGATGAGCCTTTTGGCGAATCTGCCTAGGTTGTCCAGGAGCTCCGTCTCCTTCGCCCTCACCGCCTCCTCTAGCCTCCTCAGCTCCTCCTCCTTCTTGGCCACCGCGGCTTCAAACGTCTTGTATTTAGCCACAAGCTCGTCGAGCTCCTGCCTCTTCTTTTCAAGCGCCGCCTGTACCTCGGCCAGCTCCTTCTCTTTCTGCGCCAGCTCGGCCAGCCGCTTCTCCACCTCAGCGGCCTGCGCCAGGAGGGCCTTGGCGCGTTCCTCCTGCTCAGTCAACTGACGCTGCTTAACGGCGAGCTCCTGCTCCATCTTTTTGAGGTCGAACTCCTTGCGTAGGAGCTCCTCCCTGAGCCTCCTCAGCTCCTCCTCCTTCTGGGTGAGCTCTTGGCTCCGCGCCGCCAGAAGCGCTAGAGACTTCCTAGTTTCCTCAAAGGCGGACTTGGCAGGGTCGGAGAGCTCGGCCACCTTCCTCACGTTTTCCAACATGAGGGCGACCTCGCCCTCCCTTCTCCTCAACGCCTCCTCTCGGGTCCTGAGCTCCGCCTCCTTGTAGGCGAACTGCCTGATTTTCGCCTCGTATTCCTGCATCTTTGCGCCGAAGTCCTTCATCAGCTCCAACATGGCCGACGCGACCGTCCTGATCTGCTCGCTCTGGGTCTTGATGACGTTTAGCTGCTCGGCGAGTCCCTCAACCCTGCTCGCCACGGCGTCCAGCTTCTCAGCCACAGAGATGAACTGGTTAGTGGCGTCTGTCACCGCCTTCGCCGAGGCGGAAAGCCTCTCGGCCACCGCGGAGAGCTCCGCCAGCTTCCCCGAGGACGCGTTAAGTTGCGCTATGACCCGGTTGAGTTGCGTAGTGCCCTCCACCAGGTCCTTGGAGATTCTGCTGAGCAGAGAGGCGAGGCCCTCCAACGACTTCTTGACATCTAGCGAGCTGGCCTTAACCTCGGCTATGACCTCGTTTCTAACCTCCTCGATCCTGGAAGAGACTGCGGATACGTCAGCGGAGATCTTGGCCAAGACCTCATCCACCCTCTTGCCAGCGTCCTCGCGTCTAAACATAATGCTTAGTACGCCTCGGTATATATTTATTTAACGCAAAAACTTGTCTAGCGCCTCCTGAAGAGCCATAAGCCTCTCCAAAACCGCCAGACAGGTCTCATCCCTCCTCTGCCTGTCCTCAACGGCCGTCGCCCGCATCAAGCTGGCGTTCTCCACCACCGCGGCCGCCGCGGCGTTTAGCTTCTCCACAGCCTCTCGGAGATTGGCGAGGACAACCTCTGCGTCTGTCATCCGCGTCTGCGGCTCTGCAAGCTTCTTAGACAGCTCCGCCACCTCTTTCTGCAACCTCGCCACCTCCCGCCTCAACTCTCTCAACTCGCCGAGGATCTCCACCACGTAATCCGGATAACCGAACTCGTCAGACACATATCCACAACAACACAACTTAAAAAGGTTTAATACAGGATCCACCTAGCAACACCACGTTGAGAAACCGCGCACAGCCGCCGTCTATAAGCCAAAATCCTATGTTGAAAGATTGCCGAGATTTATCAGCAGACGTGTACTTACAAGAGGCTGGCCTTCGTAAAACCTGCTAAGGGAGGGTTGCGAACTGAACTTCATAAGGCCGCCGTAGCTACTGGATTGACCTAGGTAAAGCGTAAGCGGGAGTTCCGCAACGACGCCAAACTTCACCGCTTTTATCACATCTGCAACGTGAAAAATCTCGATAACAACCTCCTTAAAACGTTGCGAATGGCCTGGAATAGACACCACCTCTATATGATACACGCCACGTCTCCCCTCCGCAGACACCTCCACACCACGCGAAGGTCCGCCCTCCGCTATGATGTTTTCAAACGCCACCGGCTTCTTCAACGCCACATCCATTGCCGCTGTGCAGTAGTGACATCTCGCGGCGTAGAAAGACGCCGCGGCGTAGAAGGAAGACGCCAGCTCCCGCCAAAGCCCCGCCTTTACAAAGTTCTGAAATAGACGTAGGCCCTCCTCAGCCCTTCCAGCGACCAGATCCACGCGGAGCGGCGGGCCCTCGGCGATGTAAACCTCCTCCACCGCCTTCACGGGCTTGGAAGATGGATATACGCCACGTCTAGCCACGAGATATCGGCCTTGGCATCTTTCAGAAAACATAAGCACGCCACCTGCAAGCTCTATGCAACCTCTCTCCAGAGGCAGAGATGGAAACCTCCGAGTCAAGACGTACATATCTCAACCAAGACATCCGCTAAAACATCATCAGCTAAAAATACACGTCGGAAGACGCCACCATGTGAAGTACACACCCCCGGCGACCGGACAGGAGGCCTCGCGCGGCAAGTACAAATAGAGGTGTTTCAAACACGCCATGGGCTTCGTCTCGCCTAAAGCAAAAATCTCGGCGAAATACGTCTCACCTGACGCCTACGTATACGGCCCCACGGTGATAGGGAGAAACAGCTACGTAGACGCCGCGGTGGTGGGATACCCAAGCCGAGCCAAGATACTTCAAGCCTTCTCCTCGCTGGACGACGTGAGCAACGGGGCCAGAATAGGCGAGTCTGTGATCATAAGAAGCGGCGTTGTGATATATGAAGACGTGGAGGTCGGCGCCGGGACCGAGTTCGGCCACAACGTGCTGGTCAGAGAGCTGACAAGGATAGGGCGCAACGTGAGGATCGGCACACAGGCCATAATCGAGCGTGACGTGAAGATCGGCGACAGGGCTTGGATACAGTCAATGGTGTACATACCCAACGGCACGGTGATAGAGGAAGACGTCTTCATCGGCCCGAACGCAGTGATAACAAACGACAAGTACCCACCAAGCAAGAAGCTGGCGCCTGTGGTCATAAGAAGGGGGGCGGTCATAGGCGCCAACTCTACCCTAATCGCCGGCGTCGAAATAGGCGAAGGCGCCGTAGTCGCCGCAGGCGCCGTGGTCACCAGAGACGTGCCCCCCGGCGTCGTAGTAGCCGGAGTGCCGGCCCGAATAGTAACCAAGGCAGAGGATTACATAAGAAAAAGAACAATATACGAAAGCAGCTAACCCTCTTTGTCAACCAAACCTTCAAAACACATGTGCAGACCCAGCTTCAGAAAGCCGCGGCTTGTCAGAAAGTTCAGCAACGTATACGCAAGACGACCGTCGATCAGGGAACGAAAACGAAAAAATATGGAATTGGCGTATCAACGACTTATCAAAAAGCCCACCGGCAGATCCACTTCACACGAATCTGATATCTTAACCTTCGACGCGATTGCGTAAATATCAACGTACTCCACGACGTCGTACCCACGATTATGCCTAGCGCCTAGGTTTTCATAAATGACCTTGTACTCAACGCCCTGCTTGTTGACGAAGTCCGCATCGACTGATAGAGGTATTAACAATAAGAGGGGGTTTTGCTTTATGTAGTTTATTCCTTTAAAGACAGCGATGCCTGCAGCGATAATAACACCTGCCGGCGCATCCAAGGAGAAGCCCCCGGGACATTGGGTATGTAGCTGGTTAACCATCCAGCCGCCAATATTTAAAAACTTGGGAGACTGCACACTAGACACGTCGGCCCTCAACGTGCCCAGCAACTTATAGTAGTCGCGGAGTTCTAAAATTGCCAACAGCTGAGAGGCGCTCAGCCTCTCCCCAAAGGCTAGAGTCCTCCCCGTAGAGTCCTTCCGCAGATAGTGAACCTTCGTTGCAAACATAACATTTCCTGTGCGGCTCGCCGAGACCGTCACCCCGCGGTCGCGGCACACATACCACTCGTCGTAACGGTCAATTGTCAGCTTGCCGTATACGCCGTACCAATACGCCTCCTCTGGCAAAACGCTAAACTGTGATGCAATCCTAGTGGTGTTGTCTTTGATGTCCCAGGACGCGCTCCAAAGCTCTTTTATCGTGACGCCGACAGGACCGATTTCGTAGCCCAACGCCACGCCGGCTGATATATAAAGCTTGTCAACTATGGTGATATCTAAGCTCAAGCCGATTTCCCCCGAGTATGAGTACTGGTTGTATATGAAGAAGAGTGGTATCTTTCCGCCGAGGTCTTTCTCCGTGTCGATTATTGTGAAGCTGTAACGCCATTCATATCCGCAGTCTAGGCCGAATCTGGAGAAGTGGTATCCGGAGCTGTCTCTAGGCTTTATCTTTACCGGCTTTTCCGAGGTTATGACCTGCGCCTTTACGACATAGGTGACGTTTCTGCTGGCGAGTTTGTGGGGGTTGTAGTTCACAACGGCGAAGCCGAGGTACTCGTCGCCGTACCATAGGTATATGCGTATGGATGGCTCAGTGCCAGTGGCGTTTCCCAAGAAGCTGAGCCAGTCTTCAAGCACTTGGCCGAATTTGCCGTCTAGTCTCACAATCACCACGTTGCCCCTCACCTCTGCGTCGTCTATCAGCACCTCGCCCACCCTAGGCCCCACAGCCGACAGCTGTATGCTCCTCATCGGCGGCTTCCCCAGCTCTCTTGCCGAGGGCAATATGATGATTACGGCAGGTCTGCTACTCGGCTCGTACCTCGCGTAATAGGGCTCAACGGTTAACTCATACTTGTTGGAGTCCACCTTCTCAAGCCCCACCGCCAAGCCTAGGGGTGTCTGGTAGCTGGGCCAGTAAATCGCATATATCACAGCCAGCGCCCCCACCGCTATCCCGAGGTAGATGTTCCACCGGCGCATAACCCACTGAAACGCCGGTATTTTTTTACTTTAGATTTTTCAGGTAAGTTGTTTTGCTATTTGGCTTAGTGGCTCAGCTCCTCTGCCAGCGCTGTGATTAGTTCCACAGCGTTTTTTAAATCATCTCTGTGGACCATCTCGACTGGGGAGTGCGAGTATTTCGTGGGTATGCCTATGGCCACGGACGGTATTCCGGAGACGAAAAACGCTGCGGCGTCTGTGCCGCCTCCGCCGGAGCCAATTTGTATGGGTATGCCCCGCCTCTTAGCTACCTCGAGTACTTTCTTGGCCAGCTTGTTGTTAAAGGCGCCGTAGTTGTCGAAAATCCTCAGCACGGGGCCGTTGCCCGGCTTGACCGAGCCGGTCCAGTTGGGGTGGCAACAGGCCGTTGTGTCCACCACCACGGCGTATTTCACGTCTAGGTTTTTCGACACGGCCCTCGCCCCCAGGAGGCCCACCTCCTCTTGTACAGTCCAGATGTAGGCGGCTGGGGCGCCCCTCCTATACGCCTCGAGGAGGGCCCAGCATCCGGCGCGGTCATCAAGCGCCGTGGCCGAGAGGAACTTCCCCATCTCGACGTAGCGCCGCGAAAAGGCGGCGGGGGTCATCGGAGTGATGCCCAGGGCCTCGGCCTCCTGCCGGCTGGAGACCCCCACGTCTATGTGGAGGTCCTGCCAAGACACTTGTTGTTGCTGTTGTTGGAAGTGAGGAGGCGCTATGCCTATGACCCCCTCAACCCTGAACCCGTCGCCGTAGAGCACCACCGAGCTCCCGGGGAGAATCCTGTCGTCCACGCCGCCGACCTTCCTAAACTTAAGCCTCCCGTCTTCCTCTATGGAGGTGACGAGGAGCCCGATCTCGTCCATGTGGGCTACGAAGGCCACCTTGGATCTCCCGCGCAGAATCACGTTGCCGAACTCGTCGACCTCTGCGTCAGATGCGGCGGAGAGGATCTTCTGCCGGACATCTTCCTCAAAGCCTGAGACGCCCAGGGCCTTGGTCAAAGTCTCCAGTTCCATGATGGCTCCTTAGTTTTTCTTTTTATCTATTTTGTTATATACCCCGAGCTCTACAGTGTTATGCCTTACCACATTTGGGCCGGACGGGAGGATGTTTCGCCGATTGTCATAGGAGTGGGAGACCCCGCTAGGGCGAGGCTCTTTGCCACGCTTATGGAGGACGCCAGGCTGGTGAACGAAAACAGATACCCCGTCTACACTGGACGTGTGAGGGGCAAGCGTATTTCTGTGGTGGCGCACGGCATCGGCGGGCCCTCGGCCGCGATAGCGCTGGAGGAATTGAAGATGCTCGGCATGGAGACCTTTGTGCGCATCGGCACCGCCGGCTCTTTCGGGGATCTCAGAGTAGGCGAGGTGTTGGTAGCCGCTGCCGCAGCCGCGCCAAGCGGAGGCGTCTTGGGCGCATACTTCGCCGGCCACAGCCCCCCGCTGGCGGCGGATCCCCTCCTCACCGTGAAGCTGGCCGAGGCGCTTAAAGCGCCGGTGGGCTACGTGGTGTCTAGCGACGCCTTCTACGCGGAGGATCCAGCCTTCGTTGAGTTCTGGCGCCGCAGGGGTGCGCTTGCGGTGGAGATGGAATGTGCCACCGCAACGGCGCTTGGGTGGCTGAGGGGCTTCAGGGCCGGTTGCGTGCTGGTCATCTCCAACGTGGTGGGCAGACACGAAGTGGTGGATCTCCGCCAGAAATTTCTCCAAGTCTTTAGGAGAGTTGTCGAGGCTCTTTAGTCATCATTGTCAGTAGCGGCGACCTGCTTCACCGCTCTCTAGGTACTCTGCGTAGTCTTTTAAACATTCTGTGCAAAGTATCAGCTCGGGGCGTTTGCCGAATCTGGCGTAGCCCAGTTTGGCGTATGTGATCTTGGCGCCGCACATGTCGCACCTGGGCTGGAAGGCTACTATGAATACTTTCAGTTCTTCAAGCGGGATTTCTGTGTATATCCTTCCCCCCATCTTTAGGAGCCGTTTCTTCTTGTTTACTGAAAGTTTTAGTGAACTCTCTCCGGGACCGCTCACGTAATAATATCAAGTTTTTTAAGGGGCTGAAGAGCTAAATAACGGGGACATCTCCACGGGGTGCTCGACGGGCTGGTTCAGCAGGCGTTGTCCTTCGCTAAATACGTGGTGCCTATTGTGTTGGGCTACGGCGTGGGGAGGGCCTTGAGAAGGAGACCGCCTGGGTTTTTGTTCACTGCGGTGGTCGTCGTGTTGGTGTTTTTCGTGGCCGCCAACGCGGCTACGGTGGTGCTTAGCAACATCGGCGTGTTTCTGGCGGTGTCTATACTATACGCTTTGGCCCTCGTCTTCGTCACCGCTGTTCTAGGCTCTTTCGTAAACAGGCTGGGGGCAGCCGGCGCGGCTCGGAGGCCGGTTATTTCGCTCTACGTCGCGGCGGCGCTGGCGGCGGGCTTGGCCGTGGGGGCGTTTGCGGAGTTTGACTACGCCTCTGCGATAGATCCTCTGTTGCTCTTCCTCCTCTTCATTGCCGGCGCCGACATGGCACACGTCGAGGTCAGACTAGAGAGGTCTTTACTGCTCGCACCGGCCGTGGCCTTCCTCGGAGCCGGCGTGGTGGGGCCTCTCTTCGCGCTGGCTTTCCACATCACGCCTGCTGTAGCCTTCGGCATGGGCTGGTACAGCTTCACGGGCCCCTACCTCGCCAGCGCTGGCGACGCGGTGGGCGGGGCCTACGGTCTTCTTGTGAATTTCCTCAGGGAGCAGTTCACCTTCCTTTTGGGCCCTGTGTTAGCTAGGAGGTTCAGCAAGGTCGGCGTATTGGCAGTGGGCGGCGCCACGACGATGGACAACACGTTGCCTCTCTACACGGCGCTGTACGGCTCCTCCTTCGCCCTCTACGCCTTCGCCAACGGCGTAATTCTCACTGTAGCAGTCCCGGTGGTAGCGCCGTTGATTCATCAATTGTATTTGCTGTATGTAAAGGGGGGTATAACGGTAACTAGTTAATAAACCGCTTTGGACACTCTTAATGAAGAGCGTGAGGGATGTGCTCGGCGTGTCCGCGGTGTCTCTCATGCGCTACGGGGTGAGACCCGACGACGACGTCTACACGGCGATAAAAGTGCTAGATACAAACGCACCTCACCTCGCCAAGCTCCTCAGGGCCATCCTAAACGGCGATGGGGCCTCCTAACGGGCGCCCCACCGGGGGGTGAAGTTGTGTTTTATCCCAAGTGCGTCGAGGACGCGTCCTGCAAACGCCGTAACCAGGTCGTCGATTGTCTTGGGCCTTGTATAGAAGCCGGGCGCGGCAGGCATCACCACGGCGCCTGCAAGCGTAGCCAACTCCATATTTCTTATGTGGACCAGGGAGAGTGGGCTTTCCCTAATTACCAGCACCACTCTCTTCCGCTCCTTGAGGCCCACCTCGGCAGCCCTGACGATTAGATTCACGGTGAGGCCGTTGGCTATGGCGGCGAGGGTCTTCGTGGAGCAAGGCACCACTGCCACGGCGTCTATCCCGAAGCTCCCTGAGGCGGGCGGCGCCGCCACGTTGTCCTCGTCCCACACATAGTCCGCAAGCGACTTCACGTACTGGACGTCGTAATCTGTTTCCAGCTTAATCACCCTCTCCGCCGTCTTTGAGATAGAGAGATGTATCTCAACGCCTGCTCTGCGTAGAAGCTCCAGAACTTTAATGCCGTAGACAACCCCCGAGGCGCCGGTGATGCCGACAAATACCCTCATCATACATACATGTAGACGTCGTTGTCCAACACAACTCCGTCTCCCACCTCCATGCCCCCATGCAACAAGTAGACGCTCTTCTTCTCCACCTTGATCGCCTTCCTTTCTTGCGGCGGCAGAGAAGCCGCGGTTCTTAAAATGTCGGCAACCTGTCTCGTCAAAGGCATGAACTCCCTGGGCGACGGCGGAATTTTAAACACAAGCGCGTGGCTGTACTTCAACGTGGCGGCGCCCTCCGGCGTATGCGGCGAGGGGGTTACCTTACGTACAGCCAAGGTCTGCGCCGCGAGGTCTGTGGTGGCTACAACCTCGAACTCGCGTCCGCCCAGAAACACCGCTACCACATTCGGCCTCGTCTTGTGGTAGAAGGCTGTGATCTCCCGCGCTTCCCGCGTCTTGAGCTCGAGGAAGTCGAAATACACGTCAACGCCTTCTCTGCCGTATGGGGAGCCGGTGAACGCCCTCTCGTTAACCACCGGCGCCGCAGCGACCGGCGGCAGATCCAGCTCGCCTCTTTTCCACCGATACAGCATCAACGTGAGGAAGTTCACGGCGGGCCAGTCCTCTGGGTAGAAGCCTGAAAGCGCCAGGATCTTCTCGTCTCCCGTGCCGAATACGGAGGGGCCTCCTCCCAGCTGTTGCAGAAGGAGGCTCTTTACATACCTTACGCAGGTTCTGCCAGAGGTAAGGGCTTTGTAAGGATGGAGGTACAGCACGGGCTCTAGTTTATTCCAATATTAAAACCTACGTTATGCATAAAACCTCCCATCGAGTCTGTGACGTGCCTCGGAGGAAGAGTAAGGTGTCTCTTGAGCGTGTCGCCATCAGGCTACCCACCGAGGTTATGCTGAGGATCGACAAACTCGTCGAGAGGGGGCTCTTCAAGAGCAGGAGCCACCTGATAAAGCAGGCGTTGAGGGAGCTCCTCAGCGACCCCAGGTATCAAGAGGCGTTGAAGGAACGCGATGACGACGACTTCCCCACACTAAGGGGGAGATAAGGTAATAAATAGAGACGTCGAGAGACCTGCTGATGAGGGCAGGTGTGTGGCGATGTATGAGCGGTGGTGACAAGACTGACTATGGCACCTCTATGTTGGCATGCCGTTTGGCCAGCTCGCTCTCGTTTTTGCCAAGCCGCTTCATAAGCTCTGCAATTACGGCGTCTAGAACCACCATGGCCGTGTCTTCAAAAAGCGTACCCAACGGCGAGAGCGGCTCGTGGATCCCCAGTATCTGACGGGCGAAGTAGTCGTCCATAGACGCGAGCTTCGTCCTGCCTGGCACGAAAACCACGAGGTCCGCAAGACGGCCCAGCGGCGAGTCGTAGTAGGTCGTGATGGCGGCAACCTTGGCCTTCATCCTCTTGGCGGCCTCCGTAGCTGCGACCACTACCTGCGTAGAGCCGCTCCCCGAGATGGCCACCAGCAAGTCCCCCTCCTCTACGGAGGGCGTTATGGTTTCGCCGACCACGTATGACCTGGCGCCTAGGTGCCTAAGCCTCATTGCGAAGGCACGGCCCACGAGCCCGCTCCTCCCAACGCCAACGACTAAGATCTTCTTATTCGCTCGATACATCTCTTCTATAGTCTTGACAAAGTTCTCTATTTCTTCAAGTTTTATAGTATCTAGGGCACGGAGTATAAAAGTAGCAATTTCTAGGTATGCCTGTTTAAAGTATGTAACCATGTGACTTGAAAAATATTAATTTAAAAATCTACTCACCATACATCGATCTGTCGCCGAAGAAAGCTTCCACCTTCTTAGGCCTAAGCGCGGAGACTATGTAGTCAAAAGCCGCCTTGGGGTCGGTGTGGTCGCCGCAGGTATATACATCAACTGTGGCGAAGCCGTGCTCGGGCCATGTGTGGATGGAGATGTGGCTCTCCGCCACCACGGCAAACACCGTGAGGCCGCCCCCTGGGCCGAACCTGTAGGACCCTATGGAGAGCAATATGGCGTTGGCCACCTTGACCGCTTCCTTAACGATGGTTATCAGCGCCGCCTCGTCTCTCAACACCTCTGGGTCGCACCCGTACAGGTTGCCGTAGACGTGTCTCCCGACCACTGCCCTGCCACCCCCCACGCCCCCCGCCATGGGTTATGCGTATTTCCGCAGTTTAAAAACTTAACCCCCAAAAACCCTTATACTACAGCTTTGTACCTGCACATACCCTACTTGTTAAATTATTGATCGCCCCCTGGAAAAACATAAAGGGACAAAATGGGGGACTTTTGAAAAAGTTTACCACTCCTCTTCCTCCTCCCACTCCTCCTCGAACTCCTCCCAGAGCTCCTCCTCCTCTTCCCACTCTTCCTCTTCCCGGTAGTACCAAATCGGCATAGCCCCCCGAAAGCTCGATTTTATAAATATTGAGCCGCAAAACGCCAGTGAGGCGGGCGTATGTACAGGGCCTTCTACAGAGACGGGTCAAGTACCGGTTTGACCTCCGCGCGCCGGCCTCCATCAGGAGCTGGCTGGCTGAGGCTCGTCAAGAAGTGAAGACTTTGCTGGAAAGGGATTGGGGGGCCGTCATGTGTACTGAGGCGGAACTGCCAAGTCTTGGGATGCTCCTTGTGGAGTGGCGGGGGGCCCATCTTCCAGCAGATGTCTCCATCTGCGCCCCCTTGTCTCACCCCGAGCCGCCGCCGCTGGCCTACGACGTGCCAGTAAAGAGGGTAGACGTCTGCGTCGAGCCTATCGCGCCTGTTTTTCCGCCGGCTGAGTATGTAGCAATATATATCCGCTCCGTCAAGGCGTTTGGGAGGATCACCCTGCGGAGGGACTACGCAGTTGTGAAGTACAGAGGCTTGCTCTTCGTGACTGAGGCTAGGCACGGCCCCGAGCCCAGAGGCGGCGTGGAGCTGAGGCTTGCGCGATACCGCTGCGCGTCTTACGACTTGGGGAAGGCTTTGAAAAAGCTAAAACGTATCCTCTACACAAGGTATTGATGCGGTACGTCGCCGTGGTGTGCCCCAAGTGCGGAAAGGCAAGCGGCGCCAAGGCCGACGCGAGGAGACATCAGTGTCCCTACTGCGGCACGAGTTTTCAGCTAGACAACGCCTCAATAATTGCGACGGGTAGCGCTAGGGCCGTGAGGGAGGCCGTGGTAAGGCACAACGCGGGCGGGTTTAGGCAGTTGTAGAAGTGATGTCAGCCTCACCATCAAAAAAACTATTTTAATTTTGATCGTTGCCGTGTCAATGCAAGTAGAGAGATTTGCGGCAGGCAACAAGACGTACCGTTTCTACAGTTTAAAGGCGCTGGAAAAGGAGGGATACGACGTTGGTAAACTCCCATACTCCATCAGGGTGTTGCTTGAGAACGTTACGCGGAACCTCGACGGGCGGGATATTACTAAGGACCACCTGGAGAGGTTGGCGAGGTGGAACCCCAAGGCGCCTGAGGGGGAGGTTGCCATAAAGATCTCCAGAGTCTTGATGCAAGACTACACCGGCGTCCCGGCCGTGGTGGATCTGGCTACCATGCGGGATATCGCAGTCAAGATGGGGAAGGACCCCTCAATCATAAACCCGCAGGTCCCGGTGGATCTGATTATCGACCACTCGGTGCAGATCGACTTCTGGGCATCGCCGGAGGCGCTTAGGAGGAACCTAGAGTTAGAAATCCAGAGAAACAGGGAAAGGTACCGCTTCCTCAAGTGGGCTCAGCAGGCGTTTAAAAACCTCACCGTGTTTCCGCCCGGGACGGGAATTATACACCAGGTGAACCTCGAGTACTTGGCGAAGGTTGTGATGACCAACGGCGACTTGGCGTTCTTCGAAACTCTCGTCGGCATGGACAGCCATACGACAATGATAAACGGCCTCGGCGTGGTGGGCTGGGGCGTCGGCGGCGTGGAGGCGGAGGCCGCCATGCTTGGCGAGCCCATCACCATAAAAGTGCCTAGGGTAGTCGGCGTCCATCTCTACGGCGAGCCAAGACCCGGCGTCACAGCTACAGACATAGTCCTGGCCATCACGGAGTTCCTCCGCAAGATAAACGTCGTCGACGCCTTTGTCGAGTTCTTCGGCGAGGGGGTCAGGAAGCTGTCTGTGCCGGACCGCGCCACCATAGCCAACATGGCGCCTGAGTACGGCTCAACCACCGGCCTCTTCCCCGTGGACGAAAACACCTTGTCGTACCTCAGGGCTACCGGCAGGCCGGAGGACCTCATCGCGTTGGTGAGGAAGTACTACGAGCTACAGGGAGTCTTCGGCGGGGTCAAGGGGGCTGAGTACAGCCAAGTCGTCGAATTCGACCTCTCCGCAGTGGAGCGCAACGTCGCCGGCCCCACTCTGCCCTGGCAGAGGAGGACGCTGGCGGAGACGCCGAAGAGCTTCTATAGCTTCCTCCAGGAGAGGAAGAAGCGGACGGCCAGAAAAGTCGTCGAGATAGAGATCGAAGGGAGGAAGACGCAGTTTGGAGACGGAGACGTGGTCATCGCGGCCATCACCAGTTGCACAAACACCAGCAACCCGTACCTCCTCGTCGCAGCCGCGTTGCTCGCCAGGAGGGCCGTCGAGCTAGGGATAAGGCCGCCTCCCTACGTCAAGACGAGCTTCGCCCCGGGCTCCAGGGCGGTCGCCGAGATACTTGAAAAAAGCGGCTTGCAGAAGTACCTCGACGAGTTGGGCTTCCACGTAGCTGCGTTTGGTTGCACCACCTGTATAGGCAACTCCGGGCCTCTGCCCGAGCCCGTCGCCAAGGCGATTAAGGAACACAACATGCTCGCCGCCGCGGTGCTCTCAGGCAACAGAAACTTTGAGGCAAGGGTACACCCAGACGTGCGCGCTGCCTATCTGGCATCGCCGCCGCTTGTAGTGGCCTACGCCCTGGCCGGGACCGTCACAAAAAACCTAGAGGAGGAGCCCATAGCATATACGCAAGACGGCAAGCCGGTATATCTCAAAGACCTCTGGCCGAAGCCGGAGGAGGTCAACCGGATGGTGGAGGAGTGGATGGACCCGAAGATATACATTGAGAAGTACAGCAAAGTCGGCGAACTCGTGCCCGAGTGGCAAGCCTTAGAGGCCCCGACAGGTTTGCTCTATCCATGGCGGCCGGATGATACATACATACAGCCCTCTCCGCTGTTTGAGAGCGAGGTGAAGATAAGCGACATAGTAGGGGCAAGGCCGCTGTTGATACTGGGCGACAGCATAACCACAGACCACATATCGCCCGCGGGCAATATAACCAAGGACAACCCCGCCGGGCAGTACCTGCTGTCGCTGGACGTGAAGCCCTCGGAGTTCAACACCTTCGGCGCCAGGCGGGGCAACTGGCAAGTGATGGTGCGCGGCACCTTCTCAAGCAAGGGGTACAAGAACAAAATCGGGGACCTAGACGGAGGACTCACCATAAAGTTCCCCGAGGGCAAGGTAATGACGGTCTACGAAGCCGCCGAGGACTACAAGAAAGAGGGCACCCCCGTGATTGTGCTGGCCGGCAAGAACTACGGCGCTGGCTCCAGCCGCGACTGGGCCGCCAAGGGGCCGAAGCTCCTCGGCGTGCGGGCTGTCATAGCCGAGAGCTTTGAGAGAATCCACCGGTCGAACCTCACCATGGTCGGCATAATACCGATCCAGCTGCCGCCCGGCGTCACAGTAGACAGCCTAGGCCTCGACGGGTCCGAGACTTTTGACATCATCGGCCTCGCAGACGGCTTGGCACCGGGGAAGGAGGTGACGATAAGAATTCACAGAAAAGACGGAAGAACCGACGAGGTTAAGGCAAGGCTGGGCATATACACCTGGGCAGAGGTGGAATACATCAAACACGGCGGCATACTGCCCTACGTGCTGAAGAAACTTCTACAAACTTAATTTTTAGGTGATTTCTCTTCCCCATGGGAAAGATCCTGGCTCTACTCCTCGTGTTGCTCGCAGTGGGCTACCTTGGCGTAAATTTCGTGGGTCTCCCCCCTCTCCTAGTCGCCGAAAATGTGGTGCTGGCCGTGGTCTATGGGGCGTTTGGCTGGCTGGTGATGCGAAGGCCGAGCCGCGGCGTCTACGCCGCGCTTCTCCTAGTCGCGGCCTTCAACGCCGGCAGGTTGTCCCGTACTATTTGGTCTCCCACCCAGGGATTCGGCGTGCTTGCAGTTGAGCACGTCCCGCTGTTTATCTACCTACTGGTGGTGGCGGCCTTAGCGTTGCTCGCCATAGTCAAGAGGGGTTAAGTTGACCTAGGTACACCAGGCTCAACATGCTTCCTTTTAATACCCGGCTAACTGTTTATCATGAAGCTACCAATCCTGATAATAAACTTCAAGGCCTACGGCGAAGCCGCTGGGCGCAGGGCCGTGGAGATAGCGAAAGCTGCCGAAAAGGCGGCGAGAGAGCTCGGCGTCAACATAGCGGTGGCGCCTAACCACCTCGAGCTGGCGCTCGTGGCACAGTCGGTGGAGATCCCGGTCTACGCCCAGGGAGCCGACGTGGAGACACCCGGCGCATACACCTCCCACGTGGCCGTGGACAACATCAAAGTTGCCGGCGCCTCGGGCGTAATCCTAAACCACAGCGAGGCTCCCCTAAGGCTCAACGACCTAGCCAAGCTCGTGGCTAGGGCGAGGGCGGTTGGCTTAGACGTGGTGACGTGCGCCCCGGACCCCAAGACAAGCCTAGCCGCCGCTGCGCTGGGCCCACACGCCGTGGCAGTGGAGCCGCCGGAGCTGATAGGTACCGGCAGGGCCGTGTCGAAGTACAAGCCGGAGACGGTTGTGGAGACGGTGCGCCTCGTCTCCACCCACTTCCCAGACGTGGCCGTGATCACGGGAGCTGGCATAGAGTCCGGAGAAGACGTAGAGGCCGCGTTGAGGCTGGGCACGAAGGGAGTTCTGTTGGCTAGCGCGGCCGTAAAGACCAAAGACCACTACCAGAAGATAATGGAACTTGCAAAGCCGCTCACAACCGCGTAGATCACCGGTGATACCAGCTACGGGACTGAGAACGCGTTTACCTGCGAAAATCCAACAAACAAAAGTTGTGAATCGCGGCGGGGCCGCCTTAAGTGTCCGCCGCTCATCTGCCCCCACTCCGGGGAAATTAACCGACACCTGGCATTATAAGTTTTTCGAAATTCAGAGGCTGTTTATGTACTCAATCCACAGCTCCAGGTCGCGGAGGCTCACCTTGTTTCTCCCGCCTGTTTGATCCTCCACATATGCCTCTGTCAATCTCACCACATCGCCCTCCACGATCCCTTTCACCACAAAACGCCGCCTCTCTCCGCCCAGCTCGGGATGCGACGCGGCGTCTCCCAAGGTGGGCGTCGTGAACTCTATCTCCACCTCGCGTCCCCTCACCGCCACCTGGTAGCCACCTTGTTTAAGCGTCTCCAGCTTGTTTAGTGGAAGCATGTATATCCGTATTTCATTTATATTTTTGGCTAAGGTGAACTATATTAGTAGCTCGTAAATTTTGCACATGCTACCACCTGCAGTCCTACGTCAACTCTACGTACAAGGAAGCTTGACAAATACGCCCGAAGGCGCCGCCTTCAAACTCAAAAACTCGCTAGCCCCCGCCACAGTGATAGGCCTCGAAATCGCGGTAGACGGGCAGAAGATACCGCCGGAAAAAGTCTTCGTAATAGCCGGAGGACAGAAAAGAGGAGTCTCCGAGCTGGCGTCTGCGGGCCAGAAGTTCAACGTACGAGACGAGGTAACTGTGTTACTGGAGGGCATCACGCTCTCCCCAGGCGCGCACAAGATAGACATCAAGGCCAAGACGAAGGAGTGGGGCGAGCTGGCTTTCGACGTCACCGACACGCCGAGATAGAGAGAAAACGCGCCACAAACTCCTCCAATGTTTCTCTCAACTCTTTCAGCTCAGGCGTCAGCTCCGGCGCAGCTTGCGCCAGCAGGAAGGCGCCGGCCAGCGTCCGGATGCCAGCCGAAGCCACCTTCATGCCACCCCACTCCACCACGACGCTACCAATCGCCATGGTCTTCCCCCTGTTCTCAGCCGCCACCACGGCGTCTGGAAATGGGTAGGCCACATATGTCAAAGTCAAGGCGTGGCCGCTGTAGGGCATATACACCCTTCTGAGGAGACGACGCACAGAAAAGGGGCCCACGCCGTCGACGACCCTCCCCCACTTGGCGCTTGCCTCGTCTATAAACGCCACGTGGCTTCTCAGCCAGGCAAAGAGGTCCCCCGCAGTGCGGCTGTACCCAAGGCCCAAGATCCTCCCAACCTCAAACCCCAGCCAGTCGTACAGCTCCATATACGGCACAACCAAATCCACGACCTCTTCTACCGCAATGGACCTCTCGTCGAACCCCTCCGCCGTTTTACCAACGGCCAAGACGCCACCCTCCCTAATTATGACAGTAGCCTCTTGAAAGCCACCCCAAGGCTGACAGATGGGTATAACAAACTCCACGGGGGAGGAGAAAGAAACGTTTTTAAACCAAGCCTCCCACGCGCCACATGCCCACCTTTAAGCTGGTGCTCTCAGACCCAATGTCCGGGAAGGCGAGGCAGTTTGAGATAAAGGACCCGCTGGCCCAGCGCTTCGTCGGCCTCAAAATAGGCGACGAGATAGACGGCACAGTGCTGAAGGACTTCATCGAGCTGCCCAAAGGCGCCAAAGTCAAAATCACTGGCGGAAGCGGCATTGAAGGAGCG
>Ga0197142_1001484_pt1 | contig 21439 bp, 17 predicted proteins | sample GBS60_MetaG_FD_148614 | JGI IMG/M metagenome (GOLD analysis project Ga0197142, IMG submission 148614) | Sediment microbial communities from Great Boiling Springs, Gerlach, Nevada, United States - GBS 60_MetaG | ecosystem: Environmental > Aquatic > Thermal springs > Hot (42-90C) > Sediment... | reverse complement strand
TCTGACGCTGAAAAAAAGGCTGATAATCCTAACAACAGACAAAACAGAAGTGTAGATATAATGCCTTGGTACGGTAGAGTCATTTTTACCAACCTCGAAACAAATTCTTTCTATGATTGCTCTTACAAAATGTGATAATACTACATTTGCTGGGATGCTTGAAGAGAGTATTCCATGCACCGGGGAGAGATCTATGTGGAATTTAAGAAAGAACCGGCCTTCCTTCTTAGAACGAGCGAGGTGCTCGTTCTTCCACCTGGATCTCCCCCGAGTCTCTCCCGTAGCATAAGTGAGGCTAGTTATTTAGGAGTCATTCTGAGGATGTAAGCTAGGGAAGCGATTTGCAAACTGTCCTTACCAAGTTTGAAATTTCCTCTTTTCCTAAAAGTGGCAGGAAAATTTTCGATTTTACCTCAGGATGACTAGTATGGTTCTGTTAAAAAATTTGGAGAACTAGATATGCACCCCGATGATGAAAAAATTTTAAAAATCGCCAAAGAGGTTGTTGTAAAATTTATAGAACTTGGGCGGATTTCTCCGTCCAATTTTGAACAGTATTTCAATGACATCTTCTGGGCAGTAAAGAGAACGGTCATAAGCGCTAGGGCTTACGAGCTTGAAATGTCTGGTGAAGAGTCGACCAATAAAGAACAAATCACTGCCGTTAAGACTAAAGGTTAACTTTTTAGGTGGAGGTGTGGAGCAAATGCGCTACAGCAAAGCGTTCATTCATACTTATTATGAGGTTCCCAAGGAAGCCGAAACCCCCTCACACATTCTTCTCCTCCGCGGGGCTTATATATACCCGGTTTCCGCAGGTATTTATTCTCTTTTGCCTCTCGGGCATCGGGTGGCTGAGAAGATTAAACAGATAATCCGCGAGGAAATGAACGCTATTGGTGGGCTGGAAGTGACAATGCCGGTTCTTAATCCTGCCGATCTCTGGAAAAAGACCGGCAGATACTACGACATAGGGCCAGAGCTTTTTCGCTTCGTGGATAGAAGAAATCGAGAAATGGTTCTGGCTATGACTCATGAGGAAGTGGTTACCGATATAGCCAAGCAATTTATCAAATCTTATCGTGACCTGCCTGTGATGCTTTATCAAATACAGACCAAAATTCGGGATGAAGCAAGACCTAGAGGAGGACTCTTGCGAGTCCGGGAATTTACAATGAAGGACGCTTACAGTTTTCATCCGGACTTTGATGACCTCGACGCTTATTATCCCGATGTCTACAACGCATACCTAAAAATCTTTACTAGATGCCATATCGACGCTATCCCAATTGAAGCAGACACCGGTATTATGGGAGGTACCGGCTCCCATGAGTTTATGATGTCTTCTCCTTACGGCGAAGATAGGTTTGTTATGTGCGACCATTGTGGTTATAAAGCCAATACGGAAAAGGCGGTGGGATCAAAAGACATTCGGACTGGGAATGGATGTGGTATAACAGAGATTCCATCTTCACAGGCTCTAGAAGAAGTAAGTACTCCCGATGTAAAAACCATCGCTGATCTTATGGCATTCTTTGGCATAGAACCACATCGCTTTCTTAAAACCGTTGCTTATGAAGCCGACGGTAATCTTGTGCTTGCCGTCATCCGCGGAGATTTCGATATTTCCGAAACAAAGCTTGCGAATTATCTCAAGGTTTTGAAACTTGAGCTGGCATCCGAAGAGACTTTATCACGTTACGGCCTTTATGCCGGTTTTTTGTCCCCGGTTGGAATCAGTTCCGACATAAGAGTGGTCGTCGATGATTCCGTTATTAGTGATTTGTCCTACGTAGCTGGTGGTAATAGACCCGATGTTCATTACAGAAATGTGCATTTAGGAAGAGATTTTCAGGCGCGGGAGGTTGCTGACATTGCTGAAGTACGGGAAGGAGACCGTTGTCTTCAGTGCGGTAAAGGAAGGCTAATCATGGAGCGGGGTATTGAATTGGGACATACCTTCAAGCTTGGCACTAAGTACACTGATGAAAAAGCGATGAACGTGACCTATCTAGATTCTCAGGGTAAAATCCGAAGAGTAGTTATGGGCTGTTACGGAATTGGCGTCGAACGGCTCATGGCCGCGGTTGTAGAAAAATGGCATGATGAGGTGGGCATTATTTGGCCTATTTCAGTAGCGCCCTATCATATAATTATATGCCCTGTAGGGCAGAAGCCGGCGGTGGTGGAACTGGCTGAAAAGTGCGAACGAGAGTTGACTTCTTTAAATTATGAGATACTTTTGGATGATAGGAATGAATCTCCAGGAGTAAAATTTAAGGACGCCGATCTCCTCGGGATTCCCATTAGGGTTGTGGTTAGCCAGAAACTGATTGAACAGGGACTTGTAGAGATTAAGGTGAGAAAGACCTCTGAAATCTTTACATGCCCGGTGAGTGAACTTCCTATGCGTATCGAGTCGGTTTTAAAGGATCTTCAGGGGTCAGTTACATAGAAACACGGGAGCTCTATGTGAGCGGCATTAGAAGGAGTAGGAGCCAAGTTTATGGATAACCTCATACGTGTGATGACTTTCAATATTAGGTTTGACAACCCAAAAGATGGGGATAAGAGGTGGGAGTATCGTAAAGATATCGTATGCGAAATCATACGCCGCTATCATCCACAGATTCTTGGTATTCAAGAAGCTACGTGGCGTCAAATAATGTATCTTCGTTCAGCCTTGTCGGAGTATGAGTTTTGCATCAAGGGACGAGTCTGGGATGATACATGCCAGTATCCTACTCTTATCTTCAGAAAAGACGTGATGTCCTGCAAAAAAAGTGGGGATTTCTGGCTTTCTTCTACGCCAGGAGTTCACCGAAGCTGTGATTGGGGGAGTATGTATCCGAGGCTCGTAAACTACGGTTTGGTGTGCGTGGATGAAGACGAAGCCTCCATAGTTGTTGCCGTTACTCACCTTGATCATCGTTCAACCAGCGCTCGAGTTCGTCAGGTGGAAGCCATTCTTCGTTGGTATGGTCAAACCTACAAAGGCGATCCATTTATTCTCCTTGGTGATTTTAATGAACCACCTGAAGGACCTGTGTATCGTGCTCTTGTGGAGTCAGGGCTTAAAGACACCTGGCGTCTTCTTGGCTTTGAGGATGATGCACAGTCTTACACTCACCATAACTTTGAAGGTCAAGCTGATGTGGGGCGAATTGATTGGATTTTCGTGAGCGATCACTTCCAGGTTTTAAACGGTAACATTGTGTTGGATTCCCGGGATGGACGTTACCCGTCTGACCATTTTCCTTATTATGTAGATCTTGGTTTCAATCGGTAAAAAATGGCTTTGCGTTTTATCATGGCATGGTGGTTGTCAATGATTTGAAAGGGAGACCTCGGTATGAAGCCGACAATTCGAGTAGCCATAATCCAGCCCAAACCTTACCCATCTTACGATGATCCTCACAATGTTGCTCATGCCCTTTTTTTGCTCGATCAGTGTAGAGGCAAGCAACTTGATGTAATCTGCTTTCCTGAATACTTTCCTTTTCAGGGAGAAGAAGAACTTTCACGAGCAGCAAAAAAGCTCGGTAGCTACATTATCGCCGGTCTTGTGGAGGAAGTAGACGGTCGGTTTTATAACACCGCTACTCTGTTTGATCGTTCCGGACGAGTGCTCGGCAGGCAGAGGAAGCGATGTGTTGGGAGTCTTGAGCGGAATTTGTTCGATATTACGCCCTCTGACGGTGTTTATACAGCCTTTACGACGGACTTCGGCAAGATTGGCATTCCTGTGTGTATCGATTTTTGGGGTAATCCAGAAGCTGCCATACAGCTTGCTAGACAAAATGTAGATATAATCTTCAATCCGAGTATTTTTCCTATACTCCGTGGACACTGGAAATACGGGGCTCTGGTCAGGGCGTTCGAGCATTTTGTGCCCGTAGTTGGCGTGAATACGGCAAGTTTTAATGCCATGTTTAGGGGACGAAAAATTCATCATTTCGGCGGCTCCAGCTTTGTCATCCAACCTCCGCGGCTTTTCGATAAAGACCATTTCAGACGATGGATACGTAGCCTCGATACTCTTGAAAGTTGGATCCAACGTGAACTGGAAGACTTTGAATGTGTAGAAATAGTCGAGGTTGATTTGAGAACATGCAGGGAATATCGGTCAGCCTTTAAAGAACGTTTTGGATTGTAGAGGTCGGAATTAGCATGAAACGAAAAATTTATCTTAAGATGCACACCCTTAGCGATGCTCAAAAGATATGGCAGGAAGCTTTTGGAAGTATCAGAACCGACGTTGAGGAAATTCAGATCACGGTAGGGGCGACCGACCGGTCGCCCCTACTACGGGTTACATCTGAGCCGGTTTTTGCTCGACGCTCTGTGCCTCACTACCACGGTGCAGCCATGGATGGCATTGCGGTGGATGCGGTAAAAACCTTTGGAGCCAATGAAACGTCGCCGATAAGACTTAGGATAGGACAGGATGCTTTTCCGGTTGATACCGGTGATCCACTTCCTGAGGGGACTAATGCCGTAATCATGATAGAAAATGTCTTTCCAGTTGAAGGTGAAGAAGATCTGGTTGAGATAAGACAACCTGCCTATCCGTGGCAACATGTCCGCAAGGTGGGAGAAGACATAGTTGCCGGAGAACTGATTCTACCTGTAAATCACATGTTGAGACCTGCCGATCTTGGAGCTCTTCTTGCTGCATCGGTTACGTCCGTTAAGGTTTATCGCCGTCCGAGAGTATGGATTCAGCCAACAGGTGATGAACTGGTTTCGCCTTTGGATCTAAAGGCGCTGGATCCAGGACAAATCGTAGAATTTAACGGCACAATCATAGCTTCTCTTGTTAAAACCTGCCACGGTGAACCCATCCTCAGAGAAATTGTGCCGGATAAGCCCGATTCTATTCGTGAAAGCATTCTTGAAGCCTGTCGAAGTGGAGCCGATGTTGTGCTCATAAATGCCGGATCTTCCGCAGGCTCCGAAGATTATACGGTTCATATAATAGAAGAACTCGGCACCGTTTTTGTTCACGGTGTAACCATGATGCCGGGGAAGCCGGTGATACTGGGAGAAGTCAAAGGAAAACCGGTGGTCGGTATTCCAGGTTATCCGGTCTCGGCAATTATTGCTTTTGAACAGTTTGTGAAGCCGCTTTTGTGGAGCCTTCAGGGGCTTTCGGCTCCAGAACCTCCGGTTGTTTCGGCTATACTTGCCAGAAAGGTAGCTTCAAAGCTAGGGCTTGAAGAATTTGTTAGAGTTGTGCTCGGTAGAGTGGGGGGAGAACTCATTGCTGTGCCTATTCAGCGTGGAGCCGGGCTTATAACATCTCTTACCCGCGCCGATGGCATTGTCAGAATTCCTCACAACGAAGAAGGCTTTGATGCAGGAAGAAAAGTTGACGTTGAACTTCTTAAGCCAGAATACGCAATAGCTCGCAATATCATCATGATCGGAAGCCATGACAATACGATTGACGTTATCACCAGCGAACTCAAGGCTCGCGACAGCCGTCTTCATCTGTCATCTAGCAACGTAGGAAGCCTTTCCGGTTTGCTTGCCCTTCGCAAAGGACACGCTCACCTTGCAGGCTCCCATCTGCTGGACACTTCGGACGGAACCTACAATTTCTCCTTTATTGAAAAATACCTACGGGGTGTTCCCGTCCGTCTTGTAGAACTTGTAAAGCGTCAGCAGGGATTCATGCTTGCTCCAGGAAATCCGAAAAATATCAAATCCATTCACGATTTAAAACGCTCGGATGTTCGGTTTATCAATCGTCAGGCAGGGGCTGGAACAAGAATTCTCTTTGACTACGAGCTCCAGCAGGCAGGAATTTCTCCGGATCAGATTGCAGGATATGAGCAGGAAGAATACACTCACATGGCTGTAGCGGTGGCGATACTCAGTGGACGAGCAGATGTGGGGATGGGAATTTATGCAGCAGCGAAGGCTTTAGGGCTTGAGTTTATACCGATTTCTCAGGAACGCTACGATCTGGTGATAAGGGAAGATGCTTTTATGGATGAAAAAATTCGTCTGCTTATGGATGTGATTAGAAGCGACCGTTTCAGAAACATGGTGAGGGATCTTGGCGGATACGATCCCTCTAATTCTGGTTCTGTAATAGGAATTTGGGATGGAGAGCGATGGGTAGAAAAAATATGAGCATAAAGAAAGCACTGTTTCCCCCCTTTTCGACAACTCAGATGGTAACTCGGCGGGCAAAGGATGTAAGGATCGCTAGTCCTGATGTTATTTTAAAGCGAGCAGAGAAATTGGCTGATAAATGGAAGTTGTTTCGTCGAAGATTTAATGGAGTGCGAGATAGCGAAGATCCAGCATTTGTTCTTCATGATATAGGATCATCAGACGAAGACCGTGTGCAATGGCTCTTTTTAATAGACACGTTGAATTATTCTTTCTGGCCAGATCCAGGAGAACCTGCATGGACGGTGGAATATGGTGGTAAGAAATGGTCTGGGTATTGGGGGCTGGCAGCAAGCCTAAAAAGGGCTTACGAAGAGGGATTTCCTTTAACTGATGCGTTCTTTATTTCGGAAATTTCGGAGAATGATCTTCGATATATTTTCCGTGGCGAAGGCATGATACCTCTCTTTCAATCGAGAGTTGCACATTTGAGGGAAATCGGCCGTGTTCTCCTGAAACAATGGGATGGCGATGTGGTTAGTATGATTTATTCTGCAGGCCAAAGCGCTGAAAGGCTTGTCAACCTTATAGTAACCTATTTCCCTTCCTTTAGGGACGAAGTAATCTACGGAGATGAAAAAATCAGGGTGTTTTTCTGGAAACGGGCTCAGCTTTATGTGGCAGATATTTACACTATGTTTGCCGGACAGGGGCTGGGGGAATTCCACGACATAGATGTGTTAACAGCTTTTGCCGATTATAAACTTCCTCAAGTGCTCAGAGCGCTGGGTATTTTGGAGTATTCCGAAGAACTTGCAAATCAAGTTGATAACCGTGTTCCTCTGCAACCTGGAGACCAAAAAGAAATTGAAATCCGGGCCGCTACCGTTCAGGCTGTTGAGCTTTTAAGTGAAGCGATGGAAACAATAACGGGAGATCCTGTTTTTGCTGTGCAGATGGATCAGTTTATATGGCATCTGGGACAGGATGATGCCTTTAGGAAAAATCCCTATCATTTATGCAGGACGGTTTTTTATTGATTCAGCCGAGCGAGTGAGCAAGGAGAAGTCTAAACTGACAGAAGACGATCGGGATATGAGCAGCGAAGAAGCAAGTTCCAGGTCAAGAGTCAAAAACAGGCGAGTGCACCTTGCCAACGAACGCACCTTTCTTGCGTGGGTGCGAACCAGCATTTCTATAATGGCTTTTGGTTTTGTAATGGAAAGATTTTCGCTGTTTCTTGCCCAGTTTAATTGCTTTCTGAAGGGTGGGGAGTCAACAGCGTTTTCACAGTCACAACATGCACGTATTTCTTCCATATTAGGCATAGTTCTTATTGGTTTTGGAGCCCTTATGGGACTTCTTGCTTTTGTTCGCTACAAAAAGGTTGAGAAACAGATAGAGGAAGACACCTATCACCCTTCCCTTGTGCTCGATTTATTGCTTGCTCTGTGTGTTGTCGTTATAGGGCTTTTCTTCGTTATTTATTTTGTCCATTCTGCAGGGTTTTAAGGATTTTCGAAAACCAGCATTTTTCTTAGGGGCGACGCTCACCACAAATTGCATCAGAATCATTGGTAACTCGAAAAATAGAAAACGGTATTGCTTGATCATACTATAATGTTTGTGATAGTTTCCCGACTTTGAATAGTTTAGCATAACAACATCACTCCGGCTCCATTTCATGAGCTGGAGATTAAGCCCTCCTGTGGTTGTTAAAATAAAGATTTCTTGACTGGAAGGGGACGGTAGGAATGTTTAAAAAGCTTCTTGTTGCCAATAGGGGAGAGATTGCCATCCGTATTATGCGGGCGGCTGAAGAACTCGGCATAAAGACGGTAGCTATTTACGAAGAGACTGATCGTTTTGCCATGCATATCATGCGAGCCGATGAGGCGGTATGCATCGGTCCAGGTCCCAGAAAGGATTATCTCGACATTGATAAGATCATTCATGTTGCTAAGAAAGTGGGTGCAGAGGCTATCCATCCAGGTTACGGTTTTCTTTCCGAAAATCCTGAATTTCCGAAACGATGCCGCGAAGCAGGGCTTATCTTTGTAGGTCCTCCGTCTGATGTGATATGGAACATGAGCAGTAAGGTTATTGCCAGAAAAATCATGGAATCGGTCGGCATTCCTTTAATTCCAGGAAGTGGAATTTTACCAGAAGGTGAGGAAGGCGAACAGAAAGCTCTCGAATTTGCCAGACAGCACGGCTTTCCCATAATGGTAAAGGCTGTTTCCGGAGGTGGAGGACGAGGTATTAGAGCCGTTTATTCTGAAGATGAGCTGATTAAGGCTCTCAATATTGCAAGATCTGAAGCGAAGCTTGCTTTTGGAAATCCGGAAATCTATTTGGAAAAAGGTCTTAGAAAACCACGTCATGTGGAAGTTCAAATTCTTGCCGATTCTTACGGCTCCATAATCCATCTGGGAACCCGTAATTGTTCTATCCAGCGAAGACATCAAAAGCTTATTGAGATTGCTCCGGCAATGCTTCCTCCGCTTGTAGAAGAACGGGTGTGTGAAGCAGCAGTTAGAGCTGCAAAAGCGGCTAATTATGTTAATGCCGGCACGGTGGAGTTTCTAGTAGATGAAGAAAACCAGTATTACTTTCTCGAGGTTAATACCCGTATTCAGGTGGAACATACGGTTACCGAAATGGTTACCGGTTTCGATATAGTTCGGGAACAGATTCGTATTGCCGCCGGAGAGAGGCTTTCTATAAAGCAGGAAGATGTAGTGATTCGAGGCTGTGCTATTGAGTTGAGAATTAATGCCGAAGACCCGCAGGCAGGCTTTATTCCTCAACCCGGTGTTATTGAAGTTTACCAATCCCCTGGTGGACATGGTATCCGACTCGATGGAGCTGCTTATCAGGGATATGAAATCCCTCGGTTCTACGATTCTCTGATTGTAAAACTCACGGTTTACGGTTTTACCTGGGAAGAAGCCGTAGATCGCCTTAAAAGAGCTCTGGAGGGCTTTAATATTGTTGGTGTAAAGACAACTATTCCCTTTTATCGAGCGATAGTTGATGAGCCTGATTTTAGGGCTAGAAGATTTGATACTTCCTACATAGATTCGCATCCGGAACTTCTTAACTACAAAGTGGAAGAGGATCCCATAGACAAACTTGCAAGGCTCATTGCTGAAATTAACGCTCGGGGGTACAATCCCTATGCTGAGTCTGCTTAATGATTGAGAAGTCCGCCACAGGTTGGGCAAAAGCGCTGTCATAGAGGTGATATAACATGAATGGCATTCTATTGAGAGAATTACCGGTTCAGGATATTGTGGCTTTTATAAAAGACCACGACGGGTATTTAATTACCAACAACGAACGTGATGTTTCCCAGTCTGATTTCAAAGGGCGTATTATGCCCTGGACTACTCTTAAGGTAGCCGGTCTCAGAGATGAAGTGGGATACTTCTCCTTTGAGATTTCCGGAGGTGCTTCGGTCCATGTGGATCTTATGAAAAAGCAAATAAACCCTTTTGAAAAACTCAGACTGGTAAGAGACGCCATGCCTCGAACGCTTATCCAAGCAGTGTGTCGAGGGCATAACCTCTTTGGCTATCGTCCCTATCCGGAAAAGGTTATCCGTTTTGCCGTTTCTCTTTTTGCGCAATATGTGGACGTGTGGCGATGCTACGACTTTTTGAACCATGTGGACAATCTCACTGTAGTGGGAGAAGAAGTGATTAAAGCCGGAAAGCTTTTTGTGCCTTCCTTGTGTTTTGGAACCGGACCTGAGCATACGAACGAGTTCTACCTTTCCAAGGTTCAAGAGATAGTTTCTCGCTTCGGGACGGATCGTATCATTCTGGGCATTAAGAACCATTCGGCTCTGGGCACTCCTGAGCGAATTATGGATCTTGTGAAAGCTATTAGGAGTAATTTTCCGGATCTTGTGCTTGCTTATCACGGTCATAACACCGATGGAAATGATCTTGCTCGTATGATGGCAGCAGTGCGGGCTGGAGTTAAAATTGTAGAAGTTTCCGATCATGGATTTGGAGCATGGTATAGTCAGGCTCCGGCTCTGTCCTTTGTGCAACTTATGGAGGATTACGGATATCATCCGAAGCATCTCAATCTAGATGCCATGATTCAAACTTCGGATATTTTGCGTCAGGAAAGACGTTATTATGAACGGTTTGAAAGCCCCTTCAAGGGAGTTGATCCGCTTGTCAGACGACATAAACTGACGGGTGGAGCCGTCAGTATGGCTTATGAACAGGCGGAACAGATGGGTTTGTTGCCACGAATCCACGAGGTTTTTCGAGAGCTGGCGCAGGTTATAAGAGAACTCGGAAATATCTGGCCTGTCACACCGGGAAGTCAGATCCTGTGGTCAACTGCTCTTAGTAATGTGTTGTATGGACGTTATGAACAGCCTTCCGATGACCTTAAACGTTTGCTTCTTGGCCATTACGGACCATTTCCATTTTACGATCCTCCAGAATGGATCTACGAAAAGGTTCTGGAGAAGGGCAGGACAGATGGGAAAAAGTGGCACAGGATTTTGGCCGAAGAAGGTGCGGGGGCTCGAGTTGTGCAATCAATTAAACGCCCTGACGAGGACTTTGATACAAGACGTCAGGAGTTGGAACGAGAATTAGGGCGAAGTGTTAATGATGAAGAACTGTGTTTGTATCTTATGTTCCCTAGAGATGCTCTGAATTACTTCCGTTTCGAAAAACAGTTTGGTAAGACATGGTTGCTCCCACCGAATGTGTGGTATCATCGAGGACGATTCCCTGACGGCACCAGAATCACCTTTGCGGATGATAAGGGCAAGAGTCACTATATTGATATTGTATCCACTCAGGAAGTGGGAGGTGTTTGTAAGACGTCCTGTATCGTGGACTATCATTTTAAAACATTTTCGGTGCCTATAATTAGATGAGGAGCAGGCTCATGACCTGCCCAGCCCAGGGTTTAGTAAGGACATAGCTATGGAAACAGTTCTTAAATATGGCCTTTATGAATGGATTGATATATTTTTGAGGCATCTTCAGCTTGAGAGAGGTTACAGTAGTAATACTGTGGTCTCTTACGGTACAGACCTGAGAATTTTTTCGGAATTTATTGAAAATCGTAACATCTCCTCATGGCATCAGGTTTCCCGGGAACATGTTGAAGCTTTTCTGCAAAAAATGTCGTCGGGACTTTCTAAAAGCACTCAATCCCGGCGGCTTTCTGTGTTGAGGAGTTTCTTCAAGTTTTTGAAGCGAGAAGGTGTTGTAAGTCGCAATCCTGCTAAAAATGTGAGATTTCCTAAACCTGATAGAGCTCTTCCCAAGGTACTGTCTATAGAAGAATTGAAAAGATTGTTTGGGGTGTGTGGTGAGATTTTGTCCGGTGGGGATGTTGACGTAGAATCGCCCGAAACTTCTAATATACTGGCTTTGCGAGATGTGGCTATACTTGAATGCCTTTATGGAACAGGCATTAGAGCGAGCGAACTCACGGGGCTTAAGCTGGAAAATTTACGTCTCGACGCCGGTTACATCACTGTGAGAGGCAAGGGATCAAAGGAAAGAATTGCGCCGATTGGAGAATATGCCATCGATGCCTTAAAGAAATATCTCGACCAGGTAAGACCTAAACTTCTGTTGAAAGCCGGCAGAAAACAAGTCGCAGATTCTTATGTGTTTCTAAACAATCGTGGAGAACCCTTGAGTCGCCAGGGGTTATGGAAAATCATAAAGGGACTCGTGAGAAAAGCCGGTATCAAGAAGCGCATCTCGCCTCATACTCTTCGCCACACCTTTGCTACTCATATGCTCGAACATGGAGCTGATCTCAAGAGTCTTCAGATGCTTTTGGGTCATGCTAGCATTTCTTCAACGCAAATTTATACTCATCTAGTTCTTGCCCATTTGAAAGAGATTCATGAAACCCACCATCCTCGCCCCTGATATTACAGTCATTACCACCCATGTTAATGCAGACTTTGACGGGATGGCTTCGATGATAGCTGTATCCAAACTTTATCCCGAAGCTGTCCTAGTTTTTTCCGGTTCTCAGGAAAAGCTTATCAGGGATTTCTTTGTGCAGGCCACCTCGTATCTTTACGACTTTAAAAAACTCAAAGATATAGATTTTTCCAGAATCAAACGTATCGTGCTGGTAGATACACGTCAGATGTCAAGAATTGGTAAATTTTCAGAACTTTTGGAGCGAGACGACATTGAGGTTCACATTTACGATCACCACCCCGATTCGGATGACGACATTGTCTTTTTCGACGGTGAAAAATATGTGCCTCGAGAAGGATTACACTTTCGAGTGGGGACTGTTCTCATAAAACCATTGGGCTCTACAACAGCAATAATTGTTGAACTTCTCCGAAACGCCGGAATAGCGATCAGCTCGGAAGAAGCCACAATAATGGCGCTTGGTCTCTATGAAGATACCGGCTCTTTTACCTTTCCTTCCACCAGACCGGAAGATCTGGAAGCTGCGGCTTATCTTCTGCGGGCCGGTGCCGACCTTAATATGGTGTCAGACATGATTTCCAAAGATCTATCATCTGAACAGGTGTCGCTCCTTTATGAACTAATTCAATCGGCTCGGATATATACGATACACGGGATTGATATCTGTGTCGCCTCTGTTTCTCTGGATCACTACGTAAATGATTTCGCCGTTGTAGTTCATAAGTTTAGAGACATAGAAAATCTTAAGGTGGTATTCGTTTTGGCTCGTATGGAAGACAAAGTTTATATGGTGGCTAGAAGCCGCATTCCGGAAGTAAATGTCGGTGAAATAGCTGCATATTTTGGTGGTGGTGGACATGCCAGTGCAGCATCGGCTACAATACGGAATAAAACTCTCATTGAGGTAGAAAACCGTTTGTGGGAAGTTCTTAGAAGCCACATTAAGCCGGCGCCTCAGGCGAAAGATCTTATGACGAGTCCCCCCATCTGCGTTGATGCTTGGGCTTCTGTCAGGGAAGCTGAAGAATTGATGCTTCATTACAATATCAATGCTGTGCCTGTGCTTCAGGGCGGTGTTCTTGTTGGGATTCTTTCTCGCCAGACGGCAGAAAAAGCGGTTTATCATGGTTTTGGTGATGCTCCGGTTCATACCTACATGCATCGTGATATTGCGGTCGTTTCGCCTGAACAGAGCATACTTGATATCCAGAAACCGCTGGTTGAACAGCATCAGAGGATTCTTCCAGTGGTGGAAGATGGACGTGTGGTGGGAGTAATCACTAGAAGGGATTTGCTTAAATACCTAGTGGAAGAACGATCGGTTGAACCGACAACTTTAAACGGTGTTCCCGTAAAGGAAAAGCGAAGACAGAAAAACATTCTTTCTGTGCTGAGGGAGCGATTGCCGGCATACATCGTTGATCTTTTGAAGCAATTGGGAGAAGTTGGAAAGGAGCTTGGCTACGGAGTTTATGCTGTAGGTGGGTTTGTCAGGGATATCTTACTTCGACAGCACAACCTAGACATTGATATTGTGGTGGAAGGCGACGGAATAGCTTTTGCCCAGGCTTTTGCTTCTCGTCATGGGCTGAGAATGAAAGCTCATAGGAAGTTTAACACGGCTGTTCTAATATTCCCCGATGGTCTTAAAGTGGATGTGGCCTCGGCTCGTATGGAATACTACCGCTATCCTGCAGCACTTCCCGTGGTTGAATTCAGCTCTCTTAAGATGGATCTTTATCGTCGAGATTTTACCATTAACACTCTCGCCATTGATCTTCATCCGGAACGATTCGGGCAACTTATAGACTATTTCGGTGGGCAGAGAGACATTAAAGAGGGAGTTATTCGAGTGCTTCACAGCTTGAGCTTTGTGGAGGATCCTACACGGATTTTAAGAGCCATACGGTTTGAACAACGTTTTGGCTTTCAGATAAATCGTCAAACTGAGCGTCTTATGAGAAATGCCGTCCAGCTTGGACTTCTAGAGCGTCTCGGTGGGTATAGACTCTTCCATGAGATTCAACATATCCTTATGGAAGAAAACCCTATGGGGGCTCTGAAAAGAATGGCAGAATTTAGGATTTTTTCAGTCTTTTCCCCTAACCTCGCTTGGGATGTGAGAAAAGAACAGATTTTCAAAAGCCTCAAAGATGTAATTTCGTGGTATGAATTAAGTTTCTTCAACGAAGATTTGGAAAAGTGGTGGGTGTATTTTCTGGGACTTTTTTATGGGCTAAAAAGAGATGAAATCGAAGAAGTAGGAAAGAAACTCGCTTTAACCCCCAGAAGGTATGAAAGATTTGTGGGAGCCTATGGACGAGTCAGCGAAGCAATAAGAGGGCTTAGAGTTTTTCGTGATCCCACTCCCAGTGTTGTTTACAGGCATTTTCAGGGATGCGAAACGGAGGAACTCCTTCTTATTATGGCAATTGCCGAAGATGAAGCGCTCAAGAGGATGGTCAATCAGTATCTAACTCATTATCGTTATGAAAAAGTTATCTTAAGAGGACACGATCTTAAAGAACTGGGCATCCAGCCTGGGCCATTTTACAAAAAGATTCTGGTTGAACTTCTTTATGCTAGGCTTGATGGGTTGGTTAAAACTAAAGAAGATGAAATTTCCTACATTAGACGCCATTATCCACAACTTTTTGCCGCAAATGCAGCCTGCCGTTCCTTGGAGCCGTTCATGGAACCTTGCGGAAAGATACCATCAGAAATGACACCTTCAGGTTATCATTCCGAGGCACAAATTGCCGAGAAATCTCCTGAAGAGTTATCTCACTTCGTTCGGGGTGACAATACAGATACCATCAGAAAGGGTAACCGATGAATCTTAATTTACATCTTAACTTTGGACAGATGGCTGTGATGATACTGCCCCTTATGGTCGGGGTTATCTTGCATGAGGTAGCTCACGGATGGGTAGCCGAAAAGCTCGGCGATCCGACGGCGAGACTTATGGGGAGAATTAGCCTAAACCCGCTTGTGCATGTTGACATCTTTGGTACCATTATTCTGCCGCTTTTACTTTTTTTGGTAAACTCTCCTTTTCTATTTGGTTGGGCAAAGCCTGTTCCCGTTAGGATGGAACTTCTTAGAGGCGGAAGATCGGGGATGGCAAAGGTGGCCATAGCAGGCCCACTTACTAACCTCATGCTTGCTGCTTTAGCCAGTTGTTTCTACCACGGATTGATGTGGGCACTTCGGCATGGAATTTTCCCCCCTTCTCCGGCTGTAATCTGGTTCGTTAAACCCCTTATTATGATGGCCGGAGCGGCAGTAACGATTAATCTGGCTCTTATGTTGATCAACCTTGTGCCCGTTCCCCCGCTTGATGGCGGACGAGTTCTCATGGGTATTTTACCTGAAACTTTGGCTGTGTGGATGGCAAGGGTGGAACGTTACGGGATGTTTATCATTCTTATTTTGATTGTTACCGATGTTTGGTCTATCGTTCTTAGCCCGATACTTCGCCGTATGGTAAGGTTTTTTCTCTGGTAGAGATGTTTCCTCAATGTTTATCGAAAGGGGAGGTTGAAAACTATGGCGGAACAACAAAGAATTCTGAGCGGGATGAGACCTACAGGTCGGCTTCATCTGGGAAATTTGCATGGAGCGCTAGATAATTGGCTTAACCTTCAAAAGAATTATAAATGCTTTTTCTTCGTTGCTGACTGGCACGCTCTTACGACTGATTACGCTAAACCTGAGTCGATAAAGGAATACACATGGGATATGTTGCTCGATTGGTTAAGCGTTGGTCTTGACCCTCAGAAAAGCACTATCTTCATTCAGTCTGAGGTGAAAGAACACGCAGAACTTTTTGTTATTCTGGGAATGCTTACGCCTGTTGCCTGGCTTGAGAGGAATCCCACTTACAAAGAGCAGCAACAGGAACTTTCCCACAAGGATCTTTCAACCTATGGGTTTTTGGGTTACCCTGTACTCCAAGCGGCGGATATACTGATTTATCGTGCTCATGGAGTGCCGGTTGGTCGTGATCAACTCCCCCATATTGAACTTACCCGAGAAATTGCCAGGCGGTTCAACTATCTTTACGGTAAGGACGTATTCCCCGAGCCTCAGGCACTTCTTACCGAATTTCCGGTTCTTCCAGGAACCGATGGCCGCAAGATGAGCAAAAGCTACGATAACTGCGTCTATATAACTGAATCGACCGAATCCGTTCACAAAAAAATTCTCACTATGGTAACGGACACGCAGCGAAAGCGAAGAACCGATCCTGGAAATCCAGAGGTGTGTCCCGTTTTTGCTCTTCACAGAATTTATTCCACAGAAGAGGATCGAACCGAAGTTGTCCATGGCTGCACAACGGCAGCAATTGGGTGCGTTGATTGTAAAAAGAAACTTCTTGTCCGTATGGATGCTAAACTTGATCCTATCAGAGAAAAACGCCGTGAACTGGAAGCATCTCGCCATAGGGTGTATGATATTGTAATGGAGGGAATTGAAAGAGCTCGTGCAGAAGTAAGGGAAACCATGGATCTTGTAAGGGAAGCCGTGAATTTGAACTATGATTTGGGAAAGTGATGAAAAAAGTTCCACGGCTGTTCCAGATGTAAGTAGTGGCGACTTTGTGCGACTCCAGAAGGTTATTGCTGCATCAGGACTTGCATCCAGACGAAAAGCTGAACAGCTTATTTTGGAAGGTAGGGTCCAGGTTAACGGTGAAGTAGTTAGAGAACTTGGCGTAAAGGTTAATCCTCTTTGTGATAAGATATTTGTCGATGGGCACCCTTTGCCAAAACCTGCTCCAAAGGTTTATTTGATGCTTAATAAGCCTCGTTTCTGTGTGACAACAAGGCGAGATCCTCAGGGACGCCCAACAGTTATGGATTTTATTGGAGAGTTTCGAGATGTGGTTTTTCCTGTAGGGCGGCTGGATTTTGATGCTGAAGGTCTTCTATTGCTAACTAATGATGGGGTCCTTACCAATCGGCTTATCCATCCACGTTTTGGTGTAAAAAAGGAGTATCTAGTTCTTGTTAAAGGACATCCGGGTAGGTGGGTTTTGAATAAATGGCGTGAAGGAGTTTATTTAGAAGAAGGCAAGACGGCGCCTGCTGAAGCTGATGTGGTTAAAAGAGAAAGAACTCGTACGTGGCTTCGAGTGGTTCTACATCAAGGATGGTATCGACAGATTAAGCGAATGGGACAGGCAACCGGATGCCCTGTTTTCCGTATTAAACGTATAGGCTATGGTCCCTTAAAGTTAGGTGATTTGGCTCCTGGGGAGTTTAGGCATTTAACACCAGAGGAAATACGGCTTCTTTATGAAGATGCCGGGCTGTAGGGAGGATTGGGGATTGGGGACTTGGGATTAGGTATTTAACACCAAAGCCGACCGGGTTTAAGGCCTGGGAGCGCTGGCGTCCTCGCCAGACTTTGAAAAAATCTGATGGAGTATGGTTGATCTATACAGGGACTTAGAACCGTTTGATGAAGAAAAGGTCGGTTCTTCTCACGACCCGCCAAAAAAACGCCCAAACAGGTTTGGTTTGTGGCTGGCTGTTGTTTTCTTGGTTTTTGTTCTGCCAATATCGGTGGCCATGATATTTTCCCAGAGTCTCATGCCTGACTGGCTCTATCGGTCTCTTCCTGGCGTGCCTCATCGTCTTGAATCAATAATCTTCAAAGTAGGCGAACGCATTTTGGTGTGCAAACCTGGTGAGGCCTACTCCGTTCGCCCTGTGGATAAACTCTTATTGAAAACTGTCAACACTGATGGATTGATTAACGTTGGGTTGGAAATTCATTCGCCTGACTTTGATCCTAGGAGTATAGTGACTGAACCTCGCTCCTTTTCCGAGCTTTTCCCACAAATGGATTTTGATGTACCAAAGGAATTTACCCTAGAAGTTTTTTGGCTTCGCTGGCCTATCGGGAAGGTTTCTATCAGGGTAAGATGGACGGCGCAGGACTGGCTGGAAAGCGCTAGAATCACAGAATCTCTGGAAAAGAAAGAATACTTCCTGTCCAAGGCTCTTGAAGATTCTCCGAATCATGTGCTTGTAAGAAACCAGTTAGCTAACGTTTTTGTGCAACAGAAAAAATATTCTAAGGCGGCAGAACAATATGAGATACTCATTCAACAAGGACAGAAATGCAAAGTCTTCATGGAACGACTTGCCAGGACCTATGCTTTAAGTGGAAACAAGCGGAAAGCAGTGGAAGCTTATGTTGAACTTGTAAGTCAGTTTCAGGATAAGGGTTACATCAAGGAATGGCTCGATTATATGAGAAAATCCATGGGGAGGCGGGAAATTGTTAAAGTAGCGGAGACCTATGGGCAGAAACTTCCTGAAGATGCAAGATCAGCTCTTTTGGTATTCGTTTCAGATGTGTGTGCCAGTGCTAAAGATTGGGACTGTGTGGCTGAATATTCTGAGAAGGCTCTCAAGTCGCCAGCAAAAAGTCCCACCATTGCTTATAACGCTGCTGTAGCGCTTTTCCAAAAGAAGGATTACGGTAGAGCTTCAGAATATCTTAAAAAATATCTTGCTAATTATCCGGACGACGTAGATGCTCAAGAAATGCTGGCTCTATGCTACGAAAACCTCGGCCAGTGGGCTACAGCCGAAGAAACTTATCAGAAAATAATAAACAGTGGCCATGGGTCGGAAGATATTATTGCTCGATGGATTAACGCAATTAATAAGTCTAACGATAAAGATAAATTACTAACAGCCTATCAAAAACTTGCCCAGCTGAAGCCCCAAGATCCTACGGTGTGGTATAATCTAGGAGTTCTTCATAAAAAGGAAGGCAGGCAAGAAGAGGCTCGTAAAGCTTTTGAAAAAGTTGTTCAGTTAAAGCCAAATGATGTGAATACCTGGAAATATCTTCGAGAACTATACCGAGCTTCAAAAAACGCATCAGGTGAGCGTGAAGTAGTTAAAAGGCTTATGTATCTCGAACCGAACGTTGAAAGTCACTACAATGATTTTTTTGCCTTGAGCAATAAAGATAAAGATTATGATGATGTGGTTAAGGCTCTTAATGCCTGTGTAAACAATAATCCTAAGTCAGTAACCTGCTATAATAATTTGCTTTATATGCATCTAAAACGTAAGAAAGAAAAGGAAGCGGTTAGTGTGTTGGAAAAATTGATTGAACTTCAACCAGGGAAACCGGAATTGCTTCTTCAAGCTGCAAAACTGCTATATACTCAAAAAGAATATGCTAAAGCAGCCGATCTTTTGAAGCGCTATTTGGATAAAAAACCAGAAGATGAAACTGCTCAAGAGCTGTACTTGGAAATCAAGAAAAAGGTGGTGGCACAGGGACAGGATAGTTCCTCCAAACAAACTTCTGGGCAGAATACTCCTTCTCGTCAAAAAGACCAATCTCAAAAAAGATAGAACCGATCTCCGTTAGAATGGACGCATTGTGAGATTTTGAATATGGAAGAAGAGGTTGGATAATATATGAAAAAACTCCCAATAGGTATTCAAAGCTTTGAGGAGATAAGAAAAGAGAGCTACTACTACGTGGACAAAACTCGTTTTGTAGAAAAACTTACCGGTGAAGGTAAATACTATTTTCTTTCCCGCCCTCGTCGTTTTGGAAAGTCTCTTTTTCTGGATACTCTGAGGCAGGCATTTCTTGGCAGGAAGGAGCTTTTCGAGGGACTTTATCTTGAGACACGCTGGGATTGGAGCAAAAAGTATCCAGTAATTTACATAGACTTTGCTGAAGGAGTCATTGACTCGGTAGAGATTCTTTACAAGACGATTGAATCTATTCTTCGGAGACATGGAAGACTTTACGGAATAATCTACGAAGAAGAACTGCCTAATCTCAGGTTTAGGGAGCTTATAGAAAAAGTTTCCGAAAAATTTAATCAAAAAGTCGTTGTTCTGATCGATGAATACGACAAACCCATATTGGACAGGGTAGAAAACCCAAATCTGGCGACTGAGATCAGGGATGTTTTGAAGAATTTTTACGGCGTATTAAAGCCATTGGATGCTTATTTAAAATTCGTTTTTATTACTGGAGTTTCCAAGTTCAGCAAGGTATCTTTGTTCAGCGGATTGAATCAACTTCAGGACATAACTCTAAATCCAGGGTATGGAACTATATGTGGCTATACACAGAAAGAGTTTGAAGAAGTGTTTTCAGAAAGACTTTCTGGGGTTGATCTGGAGAAAATTAGATGCTGGTATGATGGTTACTGCTGGCTTGGGGAAAGAGTGTACAATCCCTTTGATATTCTGCTTTATCTTGCCGAGGGAGAATTCCGTCCCTACTGGTTTGAGACCGGAACACCGACGTTTTTAATAAAGCTTTTGTTTGACGATAAGGTTTATATTCCTGAACTTGAGAATCTGGAGGTTGGTTCGGAGTTAATAGAAAGCTTCGATGTTCATGAGATTTATCCCGAAAATCTTTTGTTTCAGACTGGATATCTGACCATAGCAGAGAAAGTGGTTGATGATGGGAATATAATATACCATTTGAGGTTTCCCAACAAAGAGGTCAGAAAAAGTCTTAACGATTATCTGCTGTCATACTACGTAAAGGATAGAAGACAGAAGGAAAAGAATAAGAACCTCCTTCGAGAATCATTGAGAGCCAACGATTTTGATAAAATAAAGAGAATTTTCCAGAGCTTTTTTTCAAGCATACCACATGATTGGTATCGTCGAAATGATATTTATGGGTACGAAGGTTATTATGCAAGTGTAGTGTATGCCTACTTTTGTGCCAGTGGATTTGATGTGGCAGTAGAGGATGCAACGAATGTTGGTAAGATAGACATGACGGTTTTGTATGGAGATAGGGTTTACATAATGGAATTCAAGGTGGTTGAGCTAGAAGGGGAAGGCAAGGCGATAGGTCAGCTCAAGGAAAAAAGATACTGGGAGAAATATGCCGATAAGGCTGGAAAGATTTATCTCATAGGGATTGAATTTAGTCGAGATAGTAGAAACATAGCAGGGTTTGATGTTGAAGAGGTGAGATAAGAGGTGAAAAAGCTTCCGATAGGGATTCAGAGTTTTGAGAAAATAAGAAGCGGTGATTACTATTACGTTGATAAAACACCTTTTGTGGCAAGGTTAGCTGAAGAAGGTGGAGGGTGGTATTTTCTTTCCCGCCCTCGCCGTTTTGGAAAATCTCTTTTTCTGGACACTCTGAGGCAGGCATTTCTTGGTAGGAAGGAGCTTTTCGATGGGCTTTATCTTGAAACGCACTGGGATTGGAGCAAGAAGTATCCGGTGGTTTATATAAGTTTTGATGGAAACATAACCACTACAGGTTTTCTTGAGAAAAAGATCAGAAGCAGGATAAAGTATTCAGCGGAAGATTACGGAATCAGTTTAAGTGAAGATGAAGAA
>Ga0197142_1001483_pt1 | contig 21476 bp, 16 predicted proteins | sample GBS60_MetaG_FD_148614 | JGI IMG/M metagenome (GOLD analysis project Ga0197142, IMG submission 148614) | Sediment microbial communities from Great Boiling Springs, Gerlach, Nevada, United States - GBS 60_MetaG | ecosystem: Environmental > Aquatic > Thermal springs > Hot (42-90C) > Sediment... | reverse complement strand
GCCTGGGTTTCGCATCCTAACAATATGCACGGCTTTGGACTACCCCTACCGTTCTGGAATTCTCGATAGTATCGCTAACAACAAAACTTTTCTTTCAGGCCGATTAAGACCTTCTACAACTTGACAAATTGATACTGTTCTTCCCAATCCTTACGTCTGTGTTTGGCGGTAATGAAGAATTGATCAAGTACCTGCTCAACCACACTAACGAAATCACGATACTCTGTTTCGGTAATCTGACGAAAGCCGTGGGCCAGAATGCTCTTATTGCGCACGCTCACACGGTTTTGAATATCGGCTAGATTGATCGACCGGACAAGTGGATCTTTAAGCACTTTTAACAACATATACCCGTTGAGTAAAGTGATAGGGTTGTATTGACCATCACGATTCGGTTGCAGACCTCGTTCACGAAAACCCAATGATCGCTCAACAGCGCGGTATTCATTCTCGAGCTGTGGTTGCCGTTGTTTGAGCCGACCAAGATCAGGACGTTCGGCCAATACACCATGCGTTGCCAGGCGATGCTGGCTCATCAATTCCAGACTACGGTAGTGTAACAGTGCGGCCGTGTCATATCGTCGTTGTGCTTCACGACGCAGTGCATTGGCGTGAAGTGAGCCAAGGAGCGGTAAGATCGCATCAGAATTAGCGAGAGTAGACAAGGCCGTATGAGAATTGTTCATCGCTTGCATCGTACTGAGCAGACGATTGATCGCGTCACGTTGGGCTTCTAGCAGACGTTGCTGTACCCGCAGTTCGGTGATCAATGACTGAGCCAGGAGTTGAGCCATCGTCTCGGCAGCAGCCGTAAGATCGAAAGTATCCCATTGTGCGTAAGCCCGCGCTAACAGGGCTAGTTGCTTATAACCTTTATTTTCTTTTACCCGTTGGGCCAGATCGCGATAAATCCGCTCAGAGTTTACATAATCGTGAGCGTTAAACAAGCGTCTAGCCTGGGCAGCCTCCAGATCACCGAAGACTTCATACGGATCGGATGGATCGATCAGCCGTTGCGAGCCGGGCACAAACTGATTTTGTTCATAATCACTTTCGATGTAGATGGCGCCGAGACCAAGGACGTAAGCCGCCTTTGCTAGTCCTACCGTCATCGGCTTGGTACCGGCAGTGAGGTCAACCAGAATCTGGTCATGGTCGAGATCACTCCACTCTTCAATCACAGCGCGTAATTCACGGTATACCTGAGTAACATCAGTATAATGAGCTGTTCTCGAGATTCATCTCTGATCAGGTTCCCGACCTAGCTTTGTAGCCACCTTTCTTAAGAAATCATACGTTTCGGGAGTAAGTAAAAATGCAACCCGATTCGGTTGGAGCGCACCGATCAGAAGCGCAGCCGTATCCTCTTGACGACTCCCGGCGAGGATCAATGCCTCTGCTCTCCGATTACCGACCCGCTCGCGAAATCGTTGTAATTGTTCGCTGAAATCCATATCTCTGCTCCTAGCCTGTTCACGGTTCTGCATCGATCCGGTTACTCATCAGGATACTGGATTGTTGTACCAAACGGATCATTTCCAGGCGTGCTGAACGATTCCTTTGCCTCTTGGCTTCGAGGGCGATCAAGCCTACAATACACTGGAAGTATTTGCAGCTCTCCGCGAAAGGGGACTCGCTCATGAGAGAACTCTTGAGCATCATTAGCCTGTTTCCCAATGATCCACGCTTTGCTATTCGTAAGCTGCGAGCCTGGATTGGACAGGAACGCGGAGCACTGGCCTGGATATGGTTGTTGCGCTTTGGTAGTCTGATCGGTCTGACAGGGTGGGCAATGTTTCGGGCTGGAGGAAATATTGAACTCTATTTCAATGGCTTCCTGGTCATAGGACTCATGTACGTCTTTCAGATCGGAACAGCGATTGGTGGGAGCTGGCGACCACAACTCTGGCAAAGTCAATGGGTTAAATTGTATCAAAATCTGATTGAGACCGTATTACTTAGTCTGGCCATTATTCATTTTGGATCGGCAGATGGGGTATTATGGACATTCTATCTGATTCCAATGCTGAGTGCGATCCGCTTTTTACACAATCCATATCGAACTATTTCTATCATCTTGACAATATCTATTTCAACACTTAGTGGTTGGATCGTATACAAATATTCTGAACTGGGTCCACTTATTCCACTAACTATCAACTTACTAGGGTTGAGTATTCTTTTTATTACCCGAAGAACGAGTGTAAACCCTGGCGCTTTCGCCGATCAACGCTCAGAAGTCGCCCGGATTCTCGATCACTATCGCTCTGGAATTTGCATTATTGACCGTGAACGACGAGTCCAGTTTGTTAATGCCGGCCTACAACGGTACTTCGGGAAATTAACGCCTGGTATGACGTGTTACCAATACCTCGGCTGCATTGGTGAAAACTGCACTGCCTGTATGATTTCTGAGCGTGCCGTTCATAAAACATTTCGCCACACGATGCTTGCACCGAGCGGGCGCAAGCACGAGTTCGAGGTGACGGTACACCATCTTGCCGAAGATAACCATATTCTGATGTTCCTCGACCCGCCTCGTACCATGGAACTCGAACTGTATGAAAACCTCCTCGATACCATTGTTGACAACGATGAAGCTCATTTCAACGATGCACTCAGGCGACTGTTACAGTCGATCCGTGAGCAATTTCGCGCCGAAACCGCAGCTATATTCTGGTTCAGAGAGGGCAGACTAGAACGCGCACTCGATGATGGCCCTGAACTTCCCTTTACCGAGAGCTATGAACCCGGCCAGGGAGTCACCGGTCTCACGATCATCACAACCCCTTATCTACGCTTTGGCCGTTCTGTTCGTGTCAATAATCTTGACGAGAAGCCAGAAGTGCTCCAAACCAACGTTGCCAGGTATCGCCAGGCATTACCCAGCGGGGAGGTACGCCATCTGCTAGCTGTGCCTATCAACGGGCGCCATCACGTCATTGGTGTGATCCGTCTCGTCAATCGTCTACTGGATCACAACCCACCCCGCTTGGATCCGCACGGCTTTCACAGCGCGCACGAATTTGATCTGCGAATGATCGCCGAGCGGCTGGCCCGCGCTATCGAGTATCGTCAGTTAAGCCGTGAGAAAGAGCAGCAACTGGCCGAGACGCAGCGTTTCTACCGCATCTATGCCGCTAGTACCACAAAGCGCAACGTTTTTGAAACAATTACCGAAGAGGCGATGGCAGCTTTTCCCGAGGCGAGTAAATGTGAAATTCGGCGTTTAAACCGCTCAAATCGAACACTGGAATATATCTGTGCCCGTCACCGGCGGGGGTTCGACTATGGTTCCCAACCAATTGCATTAGCAGGGGTTGCTAGCCGTGCACTGCGGGAAGAACGCATCCAGGTTGTACCGGATACCAGCCAGGATGCCGACTTTGTTGCCGGAAAGGTCGCAATTGGCGCCATGATGGTCGCCCCATTGATCGGTCAACTGGGTATTGTCGGCACACTTTCGCTTGATTACCCGACACCACACACCTTTAGCGAAGAGGAAAAGCGTCGGTTTACCGCCCTCGCCACGCATGCAGCATTGGCAGCCGAAACGTTTTGGCGCAGAGAGCAGGATGAGCAGCTACGTGACTACATTCAGCGGATTAATGAACATATTAGCCATGGTGTTGAAAGTGTTTACAAGAATGTCTTGACCGCGTTACGTGAGTTGATCGGCTATGATAGTGCTTCTATCCAACTGCGTTACGACAATTATCTCAAAATTGTAGCACACGATGGATTCGCTGATCCAGATGCTCTTGCATTGATCTCATTTGACGTTAACGATCAGCGTTTTCCAAATTTTTATGTTATATCGGAAGGAGCACCGTTAACCGTTGCCGATGTCTGGCAAGACTACCCCCATTTGCAGACTGAAGCTGATCGCTATCAGAGTAATGATATTCGGAGCATTTTGTACATCCCGATGATCTATCGGCAGAAAACTATTGGGATGATTGCGCTCAACAGTCGTGTTGTCAACTTCTATCGGTTTAGTGATACCATTATTGGCACACTTCTGGCAAGTGCGGCTGCATCTGCGATTGATAATGCTCGTCTTGTTGAAGCCCAAGAGCGCCAGCAAGAGAATTTGCGTCGTTTGCTTAAGAGTAGCACCGACATTATCGGGATTAACGATGAACAGGCGCTTATTGATACGTATGTTCAACTGGGTATTCAGCTCTTTTCCTGTGAACACTGTGCAATCTTTATCACCCACGCACCGGCGGTAGAGACATTTGACTTCATCAGTTCATCGTTACGTCAGGAGCTTTCTGATGGTTACAGTGAACTTGCCAAGAGTATTTCTGCTAGCAATAAAGTTGTGCGGTTGAGCGGTGAAGCACTAAGCCAGTATTATGACAATTGTGGATTATCTGATGATGATTTTTATCATTTACTCAGTGGTCGTAGTCGCTCACTCTTAGCCGCTTTCATGAGCGACCAGCAGCAACATACACGTGGTGTCGTTTTGCTAGAGAATTATTGGGATGAAAGTGGGTTTCCAGAGTCGTCTGAAGAACTTCTTACGCTCTTTTGTTACCAGCTTGTACACAGCCTCAGCGTCATCAACCTGCGCCGCAGTATTCGTGAGCAGTTGGGTATGGATGTCCATGACTTAGCAAACCTCTTACAGGGAACGGTTATCTTTCGCATAAATAAACTTATTCGTCAATCGAGCGATACTGTTGATCAACTGAAAGAAAAACTACAATCAATCAACCGGGCGACAAAATATATCTATCAAGAACTGCACCGTGTTCAGGATGACTTACGCGGGAGAATGAATCTCGAGCAATCATTCGCCGATGCGCTGGAAGAATATATTGAACTTGTGAGAGAGCGGATCGGTGATCAGGTACAAATTCATAAGCGTTTGCCAAATCATATGAGTATATCGCCGGAGGTGTTGGCAATTCTCTTTCGTATTTGTCGGGAAGCACTTGCAAACATTGCCAAACACGCGGGATTTACCAATTCGCCAGATGAACGTATTGAGATTACCCTCCAGATCGAGCAGAAAACGTTTGTGCTTTGCATTGCTGATAATGGAAAAGGGCTTCCCACTGATAAGAGTCTTGATCATCCTGAGAATGGATACGGTATTCACAGCATTAAAGAATGGGCCAAGCGAATTGGCGCTAGAGCTACGATCAGGAATCGTGTCGGTGGGGGCGTTATTGTTGAAGTACAAGGTAGCATAGCGTAGGAGTGTTTATGGCTGAAACGTTACGAGTGATGATTGCTGATGACATCCTACCGTTCGTCAAAGGGCTGAAAGAGATGCTGAGCGAGATACCCGACCTAGAGCTGATCGGAGAGGCATTTACCGCGGCCGAAGCTGTGACAATGGCGCTCGCCCGTCGGCCTGATGTCGTGATGATTGATGTGAGCTGGAAAGATACTCGCACCAGTGGGTTAAGTGCTCGCCAACACCATGAAGCAGGTCTGGCGGCAATTGAACGTATTAAGCGCCAAGCGCCTGAGGTGGCGATCCTGGCGATGACAGCCTATACTGAACTGATAGAATTGGCCCGTCAACGTGGTGCTGATCTTGCGGTACCGAAGGAGTTACTTAACGACTTTGACCAGCTTGATCGGCTTCTACGCAAGGCTGTTGATGCGGTTCGTGTCCCGCGTATGCGAAAGGAGTTCGAAAGCCTTACCAATCGCGAACAACAGATATTGGAAATGATGGCAAAGGGATTGACCGATCAAGAGATTGCCGGTGCCCTGAGGTGGGGAATTGGGGTTATCAAGCGCGATGTCCAGACTATCTACGAAAAGCTCGATGCACGCAATCGAGCACACGCTGTGGCTCGTGGTTACGATCTCGGCTTACTGCCAAAAGGATGCAGTTTTCGATCCGATGGTACGTAAGGTGTGTGGTGGGGCAATTGGCGAACTTTGTCAAGTCCTTTGCGCCCGTAGTCCCTGACGACGATTGCGGCAAATTATGGTATACTTCACTGCACAAACGGGAAATGTTCCATCTTGATACCTTGTAGGCAGGCGAAAACGTTGGTTGCTGCAACCCAGTGTTTTGCGCGATACGTATTGTTACTTTAATCTTGCCCAGTATCACAGCGTGATAAAGTATTAAATCCTCGCCTAACGACATCCATTGCGTCCATTGTAAGGAAGCAGGGAGTGCTGCAATGGAAGCAGCTACAATTCTCGTTGTTGATGACGAGCAACCAATTGTTGATCTGGTCAGTAGCTATCTAACCAACGAGGGTTTTGTTGTTCATCGTGCGTATGATGGTCCGTCGGCATTGGCATTGGCACGTAGTGTTAAACCCGATCTGGTCATTCTTGACGTAATGCTACCTGGTCTTGATGGAATTGAGGTCTGCCGACACCTACACCGGGATACATCGGTATTTGTACTGATGCTGACTGCGCGCGCCGATGAGATCGATAAGTTAATCGGTTTATCGGTAGGTGCCGACGATTATCTGACGAAACCGTTTAGTCCTCGTGAATTGGTTGCACGAGTAAAGGCTATTCTTCGGCGTAATCGTATTGTTCGGGCAACCGAGATCAACCAGCGTCCAGTGTTGCAGTTTGAGGGTCTGTTAATCGATCCTGAACGACGCGAAGTAGAACGGAACGGGGTGCGGATTGATTTAACCCCCCGTGAGTTTGATTTACTCTATGCACTGGCCAGCTATCCGGGACGTGTCTTTACCCGCGAAGAGCTGCTCCAGCGGGTCTGGGGTCCTGATTTTTCCGGCATTGATCGCGTGGTTGATGTTCATATCGGTACATTGCGCCGAAAATTAGATGATGATCAGCACAGTACACCGCTTGTGCAGACAGTACGCGGTGTTGGGTATAAATTTGTCGGCGGCACACGATGATGAAATGGTTGCATCAGCTCCGTTGGAAATTATTCGTCTCTCATCTCATTATTGTGCTGATGGCGTATGTTGTACTGCTGGCAGCCGCAAATGTCTTGGTCAGTTTGGGTTGGACGAGTTTTGCTCCCTTGACCCTAGGATCAGCAGCGGCAGAGACTGGTCAGATACACACCGGCACGACGAACGAAGCGGTTGAGTTGCAAGAGCAATTCCAATCGGTTGTGCAACAGGCGTTGCTGATCAGTGGTTTTGCCGCTCTGGCCGCCGCAGTTCTTGTAAGCCTCTTTGTTTCACGCCGTATCGTAGAGCCGATCCAAACGCTCTCAAATGTCAGCCGACGGCTGGCCCAAGGGCTTTACCGCGAGCGTATCTATCTTCAAGCCGATGATGAAATTGCACAGTTGGCGCAGAGTGTGAATCAGTTGGCCGAGGCCCTTGATCAGACCGAGCGTCGGCGGTTAGCATTGTTGGCCGATGTAACCCATGAATTGCGTACACCGCTGGCAACTATCGGTGGCTACATGGAAGGTTTGGTTGATGGAATCGTCTCGGCGAATCCGGCTACCTTTAACCTCATTTTGCGTGAGACCCGTCGTCTTCAACGCCTGATTGAAGATTTAGAACTACTGTCGCGCGTAGAAGCTGGTCAGTTGCCGGTTGTCGCTCGTGCAATCGACTTACGTTCGGTGTTAGAAGCCCAGATCTCACAGTTTGAGCCACTCTTCAGTAGTAATCACGTCACGTTATCCCTCGATGTACCTGAACAATTACCCCAGGTCTGGGCCGATCCAGATCGCGTAGCGCAGGTGCTGATCAATATTCTCGCTAACGCTTATCGATATACACCGGCTGGAGGACAGGTTACGGTGCAGGTGAGCACTGATGATCACGAGGTGCGCGTGGCAGTGATCGATAGTGGCATTGGGATCGCAGCCGAACATTTACCTCATCTGTTTGAACGTTTCTATCGGGTTGATAAATCGCGGGCCCGAAACAGTGGGGGGAGTGGTATTGGTTTGGCGATCGCTCGCCATCTGATCTATGCCCAGGGCGGTGAAATCTGGGCCGAGAGTGATGGGATCGGAAAAGGCGCCCGATTTATCTTTACGTTACCACTTGCGCCACAAATGGCAACGGTACGACTTGAACCGGTTGCGGCGGTTGATACAGTTGAGGCATCATGAGCACAAGTCTCTGGATCGGTTTATTTCAACTGTTTCTTGTTATTGGTGGCGCGCTGGCTGTGTCATTGTTTATCATAGATCGCCTCTTTCCACCAGTGCGTCATTTCCATGGGCCACTTGCTCCTGATGTTCATCAGCCTTTAGCCAGGCGTACTACTACCCTGCCCCCACCGCCATTGCGTTGGCCGCTTTCGCCAAGCTGGTTGCCTCATTACTGGCAAGCAAATGTACGTTTAGTAGGGCCACTGCTAGTTATCTGGTTGCTCAGTGTGATCTTGCCAGTTATTCTGGCTGTGCCGTTCAACCAGATCAGTATCTTAACCGGTTTTCCACTCGGTTATTACCTGAATGCGCAAGGGACGCTGATTTGTTTTGTCACGCTGATTTTCGTCTATAACTGGCGTATGTGGCTGCTTGATCGTCGTTATGGTCTGGAGGTTCCTGAGTCGCCCGAGGATCGGCAGCTACGGTTGCGTTACTCATGGCGTTATTTGGCGTTTGTAGCTGGACTTTTGCTGTTGCTGGGGTTATTCATCGGTCTAGAGACCTGGCTCACTCTTCCTTCATTCCTGATTGATTGGAGTTTCCTAGCACTGGCAATTGGACTCTATGCTGTCATTGGTATTCGTTCTCGTGCCGATACCCTCGATGCCTACTACGTTGCTGACCGTAAAGTGCCCGGTATTCTCAATGGTCTGGCTACTGGCTCAGACTGGATGAGTGCGGCATCGTTTATTAGCATGGCCGGTGCGCTTTACCTGTTGGGTTTTGAAGGTCTAGCCTACATTACCGGCTGGACAGGCGGCTATGTCTTGTTGGTGCTGCTGCTTGCACCGTATTTGCGCAAATTTGGTCAGTATACGCTGGTGGATTTTATCGGCGCTCGGTACCCTGGTGCAGGAGCGCGGGTGATTGCTGCTATCCTGAGCATTATTATTTCTTTTACCTATGTGACAGCACAGGTGACCGGGATCGGGATCATAATGAGCCGCTTTCTCGGTCTAAACTATATGATTGGTGTTATTGTCGGTCTGGCCGCAGTACTTCTTTGCTCTTTCCTCGGTGGAATGAAGGCCATTACCTGGACGCAAGGGGTACAGGGCATCATTCTCGTCTTTGCTTATCTGGTGCCGGTAACATGGCTAGCATTGAAATTGACCGGTATTCCCTTCCCCCAGCTTATGTATGGTGAGGCGCTTCACCACATTGAGAAGCTGGAACAGTTGCAAGGTCTTACCAGCTACATCGAACCGTTTAACAACTGGTCTATCTGGAATTATCTGGCCCTTTCTCTATGTTTAATGTTGGGCACAGCCGGTATGCCCCACATTCTGGTTCGCTTTTACACTGTACCTACGGTACAAGACAGTCGTAAGAGTGTAGCCTGGGCGCTGGTGTGGATCTGTGTGCTCTATTTAACGGCCCCGGCCTATGCGGCGTTTGCACGCTGGGAGATCCTGCACTCGGTGGTTGGTCGGCCGGTCCTCGAACTGCCTGAATGGACGAAACGCTGGGCTGAGACCGGTTTGCTGGTAATTGCCGACGACCCCGACCGCGGCGGTAATGGTGATGGTATCTTGCAGTATCACGAATTGCAGATCGATCAAGACCTGGTTGTTTTGTCGATGCCTGAGATAGCCGAATTACCGGCAACGGTTGTCGCATTGGTAGCCGCTGGTGGTATGGCAGCCGCGCTCAGCACTGCCGATGGGCTGTTGATGGTGATTGCTTCGGCAGTAGCCCACGACATCTACCATCGCACGTTGAATCCGCGGGCTAGTTCGCGTGAGCGGCTGTTGCTGGGGCGGTTGTCTATCTTGGTCGTGGCTATTCTGGCAGCGTTGACTGCTCTGCAACGGCTGGCGATTATTGTTCAGCTCGTGGCATGGGCATTTTCTTTTGCGGCAGCTACGATTTTTCCGGTCCTGGTATTGGGGGTGTTTTGGAAGCGGGCTAATAGCCGAGGTGCGGTTGCCGGCATGATCTGTGGTTTCCTGGTAACTGCTAGCTACATGGCAATTACGTACTTCGCGCCTGAGTGGACAATTCTGGGCATTTCAAGCTCTGCTGCCGGTATTTTTGGTCTACCGGTTAATTTCCTGGTGACCTGGCTGGTCAGTCGGCGCGGGCCACCGCCCGATCCAGAGGTCATGGCGCTGGTGGATTATGTGCGCTACCCGTGATGCTGGCTGCCTCCCTTCCCTGTTGCTCAAAACGACACCGACGAACATCACGCTTCTACTGAAGGCCTATCCGAATCATCAAACGCTGGAAACCTCTCCAGCGGCCTGATGGTGTTGCGTCTTTCAGCCAGATCGATCATAATGGAACGCACGCACACCGCTCTCATCACGGGTATAGAACCTGCCCTATTGTGTCACATGGGTATCATTTTCGAGACGTAAGTACATCCAGTCGCTATCATAACCTGATTGTTTATCGCCCTCTAACACCAGACGGAGGCCAAAAATGACTACCACACCAAAGTTGTTGTGGGAACCACCAGCAGAGTTGCAGGCTAACTGTACAATGCGCACCTTTATGCGCTGGTTAGCGCAACGCTACGGCTTACATTTCGACGATTATCACACACTGTACCGCTGGTCGGTTGATGAGATCGAAACATTTTGGGCGGCATTGTGGGAATATTATCAGATCAAAGCCTACACCCCGTATACATCAGTTCTATCGAGTCGTGAGATGCCGGGTGCGCGCTGGTTTACCGGTGCTCACCTGAACTATGCTGAACATGCTTTTCGCCACGCAACGCCTGATCGACCGGCGGTGATAGTTGCCTCTGAACGGCAAGCACCGACGCCCCTGAGCTGGGATGACTTACGGGCGCAAACGGCTGCTCTTGCCCAGACTCTGCGTGACGTGGGTGTGAAGCAGGGTGATCGCGTGGTCGCTTATGTACCGAATACGCCTCACGCATTGATCGGTTGTCTGGCTACAGCTAGTCTTGGCGCAATCTGGTCGAGTTGCTCTCCTGACTTCGGGAGTCCAAGTGTGATTGACCGCTTTAGCCAGATCGCTCCCAAGGTGTTGATCGCCGTCGATGGCTATCAATATGGCGGTAAGGCATTTGATCGGCGAGCTGAAGTTGCAGCAATCCAGGCTGCCTTACCGGAGCTGGAACTGACAATCTTTGTTCCATATCTTGATCCAGCAGCGGATGCAAGTGGCCTGCAGGGGCGAGTGATCTTGTGGGAAGATGCAATACAACAATCCGCCGAGTTGCACTTTACACCCGTTGAGTTCAATACACCGCTCTGGGTGCTCTATTCTTCGGGGACGACCGGTCTGCCCAAACCCATTGTTCATAGCCAGGGTGGCATTTTACTTGAACACATTAAATCGCTCGATCTCCACTTCGATATGCGACCGGGTGACACCTTCTTCTGGTATACCACAACCGGTTGGATGATGTGGAACTTTCTGATCGGTGGTCTCCTGGTTGGCGCTATTCCGATTCTCTACGATGGCAGCCCAGCTTACCCTGATATGGGCGTATTGTGGCGTCTGGCTGAGCAGACGCAGATGCGCTATTTCGGTACCAGTGCTGGATACATTACCGCTTTGATGAAGAGTGGGATCGAGCCGGCTTCCCAGTTTGATTTGCACACCATTAAATCTATTGGCTCAACTGGATCACCACTGCCACCAGAGGGATTTGAGTGGGTCTACGATCACGTGAAGCGTGATGTCTGGCTGGTTTCGTACAGTGGTGGGACCGATGTATGTAGTGGCTTTGTCGGCGGCTGTCCGCTCTTACCGGTCTACAGTGGTGAGATACAGTGTCGTATTCTTGGCTGCCGAGCCGAAGCCTACGATACCGATGGGCATAGTGTTATCGGTGTGATGGGCGAGTTAGTGATTACTGCCCCAATGCCGTCAATGCCGATCTACTTCTGGAACGACCCGGATTATGCGCGCTACAAAGCCAGTTATTTTGAGCAATACCCTGGTGTCTGGCGTCACGGCGATTGGATTGTAATCAACGAGCGTGGCGGGATCGTCATCTATGGGCGTTCGGACAGCACGATCAATCGCCAGGGGGTGCGGATGGGTACGAGTGAGATTTACCGTGCTGTAGAAACTATTCCAGAAGTGCTCGATAGCCTGGTGATCGATCTTGAGGGGCTCGGTGGTCGTTCGTATATGCCGCTCTTTGTGGTCTTGCGCGAGGGGGTAACACTCGATGATAATCTTCGGCAGCGGATTAAGCAGGTCATTCGTAATACCCTTTCACCACGTCACGTTCCCGATGACATCTTCCAGATTCCAGCAGTGCCGCTGACACTGAGCGGTAAGAAACTCGAGGTGCCGGTGAAAAAGATTCTCATGGGGGTACCGGTTGAACGAGCGGCTAATCCCGACTCGTTACGCAACCCTGAGTCACTCCAGTTCTTTGTCGATCTGGCTCAGAAACTGGCAGCGAGCACCCCGACTGCTCCGTAATTGCTCATAGGACACTCCGGCGTGCGCAGGTCGATTGGAGACTTGCGTGCGTCGGTGTGGTAACGACTGTTATGGCCGCACCGCTCACTTTCCGCCGGGTGCGCACAGCATCACGGGCAGGGTAGGAAGCTGCCCTTCCCGGTGCAGTGCGATGCGCGGTGCACGCACCTTTCGTTCACACCCGATATTGGTGCATGCGTAGAGTTGCTCAATCGCTGATAGTGGACAGGTACAGCACCGCTGCGCTCAGACTATCGGTAAACGACTCGCTCGCGATAGGTGCGACCATCGGTGGCGACGACGGAAGGGAGCATCCCCCTAGCGGAGTAAGGTGAGTAGGAAGCCTGCTCCTTCTCACTCCTCATACCTAAGTCCGGATCAGCGTCATGTGGTATGGTATAGTACAGGAAATGGGTAACAGCCTACATTGAGTGCTGCTCGCCAGGAAGGAGTACCGCTCATGAGTGATGATTCTCGCGAAATGCTATTGCGTCGCGTTGAAGCCGATAATGTTGCATTTGTGAATTTACAATTTACCGATGTGTTGGGAATCGGGAAGACGGTAACGATACCGGTTGAGGAGTTGCCGGATGCGCTTGATCACGGCGTCTGGTTTGACGGCTCTTCCATAGAGGGTTTTGCTCGCATGGTCGAGAGCGATATGTACCTTGTGCCCGACACCTCAACCTACGCAATAGTACCGTGGGATCAAGAACATGGCTTGATTACTGCCCGCCTGATTTGCTCTGTCTATACTCCTGATGGCAAACCGTTTGCCGGTGATCCGCGCAACGTGCTTCGTCGCATGCTCGATCAGGCTGCCGCTGCCGGCTACCGGTTTATGGTTGCTCCTGAACTAGAGTTCTTTCTCTTCAAAACTGATCCGAATGGTCAGATCCTTGAACCGCATGACAAAGCCAGCTATTTTGACGTATCAACCGATCTGGCGACCCATATCCGTCGCCAGATGGCCCGTACCTTGCAGGCAATGGGAATTACTGTCGAGGCGGTGCATCACGAAGTGGCTCCTGGACAGCACGAGATCGATTTACGCTACGCAGATGCGCTACGTTCAGCCGATCATTTGATAACTGCGCGGGTAGCATTGAAGGCAGTTGCCCAACGCAACGGTCTCCATGCCACATTTATGCCCAAGCCACTGGCCGGCGTGAATGGAAGCGGCATGCATGTGCATCAGAGCCTCGTGGATCGCGAAACCGGCAAGAACCTCTTTGCCGATCCAGAAGACCCTTACGGTCTTTCGCCACTGGCTCGACACTTTATCGCCGGTTTGCTGGCACACGCACGTGGGATGTGCGTATTGCTTGCACCACTGGTCAATTCCTACAAACGACTGGTTCCTGGTTTTGAAGCGCCGGTACATATCTCGTGGGGGCGTACCAATCGTTCTGCTCTGGTGCGCGTACCGCGTATTACGGCGGGTAGACATCAGGCGACCCGCGTTGAGCTGCGTTGCCCCGACCCGGCCTGTAATCCCTATTTGGCCTACACAGCAATGCTCGCTGCCGGACTAGACGGGATTCGGCGCAAGTTACCACTGCGCGATGCGGCAGAAGAAGATTTGTTCCATGTCGATCCACGTGCTCGTGGTCTGGCGATGCTCCCTACCTCGCTCGGTTCGGCTCTCGATGCACTTCGCGAAGATGAGGTAATCCTCGAAGCGATTGGCCCATCGGTTGCCGAACGCTTCCTCGATGCCAAGCAGCAAGAATGGGAGAGCTACCGGGCTTACGTATCGCAGTGGGAGATTGATCGGTATCTGGCAATTTTTTAACATCGCGCAATGTGAGTCCTATACCAGATAAGGAAATAGGCGAAACTTATCGCCCACTATGTTGGGGCGCGGCGCCGCCGCGCCTGTTCTCATTGTGGTGAGTCTGATCATACGACAGCGGATGGATTAGGACTCCACCCTTACCGGCTCTTCCTTACCCCTCTTTATGGTGAAGGGTTAGGACACAACCAACGCTACTGCGATAAAATGAAAGAAGCTGCCGAGGAGCACGAAGCCATGCCAGATAGCGTGCATGTAACGCCGTTGCGACAACATGTAGAAGGGGGTTCCTGCAGTGTAGGCCACACCACCGGCAACTAACAACCCAATCGTCGGTGGGCTAAGAGCTTGTAAAACTTGATCAGCAGCAACAACCACCAGCCATCCCAATCCAATGTAGACTAACGTCGAAAGTAAACGGAACCGACCGGTAAGGAACAGTTTCATCACCACACCGGCAAGAGCTAGCCCCCAGACCAGACCAAACAACATCCAGCCCAGCGTACCGCGCAGGCTGATCAGGGTAAACGGAGTGTACGTGCCGGCGATCAGCAGAAAGATGGCACTGTGATCGAAGATCTCGAGTATGGCCCGTTGGCGAGGGCTACGACTGGCGTGGTAGAGGGTTGAGGCCAGGTAGAGCAGGGTAAGCGTCACACAAAAGGTCGTGGCACCGGCAATCTGCCAGCCATCGCCGCGTTGCCAGACCATGCCAAGCAACAGGGTGCTGGCCAGCGCGCTAGTAAGTGCGCCTAAACCATGGGTGATCACATTGATGCGTTCCTCAGCGGGTAAAAAATGTTCCGGCCGGTGATCGGGTATAGTGGTATCTGTCTTGTTTCTCATATTTTAATCAGGGCATGATGAGATTTTCTCAGGACCTTTATGCTCCTTTATGCTGTAGTATGCGGTTTTCTTGCTGCGGCTGTCTAGTGTCGCCGGTCACGACTCGCGAATGACGTGCGTCATTCCAATTGGTGTCCATCTAAAAGTGTCACATGCCAAGATCCACGCCTCGTTTGAGCACCGATAGGCATTATAAGCCTCTCGCCATTCGGCCAGCGTCGGGTTCCACCTGTGGGGGAACGGCGCTACCCTGCTCTTGACGTATAGCACAAGCACTCGTGCGAGAACGGTCGGCGAGATTTATCGCCCTAATAACTCATTCCCTAACAAGCCCAATAATACTTGTCCATCAGGATGTAACTCGAAACGTGCCCGTTCAAACCACTGTACAATCACAACTGTTCCCGGTCGTGTCTCTTCCACTTGTGGCGTTGAGAGCGGTAATCCGAACAGTGCCAGACTTTCAGCATAACTCTTACCAGGACGTCCATCGAACTCCAGACCATTGCGTTGCCAGTAACTCAGAAATGGCTCACACACCGATTGATTCGTCTCGGCAAAGTAGCGGCAGCCAGAGATTGGCCCACTCTGCTCAAAGGTCATCCAGTCGCGCCCTTGCCGACGCAGAATATCATCACCGATCCGGGAAAGGAGCACGTTGTACGGAGGGGCATATTCTGGTCGCCATTCAAATCGATGACGCTCGAAGTATTGAACGGTTACCGGATGGCCATCACTGCTGATCTCGGTGAACTCTTCGCTAATAGGGAAACCGAAGATCGGTAAGCCACCGTTCTGTTCCCAATATGTGCGAAAGCCGCCGCCAAGTGTATGCCCTGTTTCTGGGAAGTAGCGGCGGCCATCGGTCGGTACATCAACTCGCGCAAAGGGATCGAAACTACTATGTTCGGCAGATGTGCCAAGTGGACAACCGCCATAGGTTATTGCTGTTTGGAGCGCAGTCAAGACGTTCAGTCGTCCGTACCCGTATTCACTATCACGACCAGGCGCTCCACGATCATCAGCGCTAATCGCCAGCACACAGCGTACATCATGGTTACTCAGATCGGGTCGCAACGTCATAATCAGTGCCGCAGCACCACTTACGAACGGGCTGGCAAACGATGTGCCGGTTGCCAGCACGTAGCCGTTGTTCGGGATCGTAGTGGCAATATCAACGCCTGGGGCAACCAGATCGATAAAGTCACCGGTGTTAGAAAAGCCGGTTACTTCATCGCCATATCCGGTTGCGCCGACCGCTAGGGTCTCTGGATAGGCTGCCGGATAGTTTGGAGTGTTTCCTTCAGCTCGTTCGTTACCACTCGCCGCGACAATCAATACACCACGCTCGCTAGCATAGCGTACCACTTCATGGAGGGCAGGGGAGGGTGATGATCCGCCCAAACTGAGGTTGATAATCCGTGCACCGTTGTCGGTTGCCCAGCGAATGGCACTGATAACGCTAGAGTCGCGGCAACGACCGTTACTCAAACAGGCCTTGATCGGTAAGATGATACATCCCCAGCACAGCCCGACAATACCATTGCCATTGTCGGCACTGGCGGCAATAATGCCGGCAACCGCAGTGCCATGACCGTTATCGTCGCTAGCATTGGGGCTACCGGTAATGGCGTTAAATCCACTCAGAACACGTCCGGCCAGTTCGGGATGGTTTGCATCAACGCCGGTATCAATCACTGCGATCACAACTGGCCCACCGGTCGTTATATCCCAAGCATCGTAAGCGGCAATTGTGCCTAAAGCCCACTGCTGATCCCGTAGTGGATCGTTAGAGGTACGGCTTATGGTGCGCTCATAGTCTGGTACGGCGTAGATCACGCCGTTGAGGGATCGAATGTGGGCAAGGGCCAGTTCAGAAGGCATACCGGCAGGTAAGCGAATGAGATAGGTTTGTCCTCCGAGAGGCTCGCTGCGTTGCGCACGAATTGCCCTCGTGACCATTGTTATCGTCTGTGGATGTGCGACTTTCACAATGAGGTCAGTCGTATGGGCTGCTTGCAGCGGAGTGACCGGAGTCGTTGCTACCAATACGGAGAGGAAGAACAGACCGAATAGGGTGAGACGGATCGACATAGATGGCCTCGCGCTGGTAACTAATTTCTTCCAGTATTGTACTCGATAGTCACCGGTTCTGCACCTGCTTTCACCCAGAACAATCTCCCTCCTATGCTATAATTGAGCCGCTATGGGACAAAAAGCTGCTACAACCTCCTTGCGCGCCGGATTGCGCAAATCGATTTTGACCTCGCTCATCATCGGCCTGGCAGTTGTGATCGCGATCAGTCTGTTTAGCGATCTCCGTGCTGTCGGGAATGATCTGCTGACGTTTGATTGGGCGCTGCTACCCCTGATCTTAGTAGGCACCGTTATCAATTACTGGTTGCGTTGGCTGAAATGGGATTACTATCTCCGCTATTTGAAGCTGGATCGCGATATTGATCGATCAACCAGCGGTCTCATTTTTACTGCCGGTCTGGTGATGTCAGTAACGCCGGGAAAAATGGGTGAGGTGCTGAAATCGTTCCTGTTGCGGCAGCGCAACGGCACGCCGATCAGTCGGTCGGCGCCGATTGTATTGGCCGAACGATTAACCGATGGTATTGCAATGCTGCTGCTCATGGGGTTGGGGCTGACACTCTACCCGCCAGCACGACCACTTTTTGTAATATTGGTACTTTTGACGATCATTGGGATTATCATTGTGCAGCGGCAAACGCTGGCCCTCGCGATCATCAGAATGATCGCACGCCTGCCGTTGGGTCAACGACTTGCGCCACGGCTTGAGACGATCTACACCACGACTGCGCAATTACTCCATTGGCGGATTCTGTTGATCTCGACCGTGATCAGCGTCGTTTCCTGGGGTTTTGAGTGCCTAGCTTTCTTTTGGGTGTTGATGGGGGTAGGCAGTACACCGTCGTGGTTGTTGTTGTTGCAGGCAACCTTTATTTTTGCTGCCAGTACTCTGTTTGGTCTGGTTTCGTTTCTTCCCGGTGGGTTAGGTGCATCGGAGGTAAGCAGTGTTGGTTTGTTGTTGGCACTGGTCGGTCTAAGCGCCAGTGCGGCGACGACTGCCACTATCGTGATCCGTTTTTGCACCCTCTGGTTCGGTGTACTCCTGGGCGTGATTGCTCTGGCATGGCTTAGCCGTTATACTGGTACACTCAGAGAACAAGACGATCTCGCTTCGCTAAGTGACGCTTCGGAGGTGTTATGACATCGGTCTTTACTCGAATCGTGCGCGGTGAAATTCCTGCCTTCAAGCTGTACGAAGATGATTTAACCCTCTCGTTTCTTGACATTAATCCGGCAGCGCGTGGTCATGCGCTGGTGATTGCCAAACCTGAATTGCCGGGTCTCCTCGATTTGCCGCCTGAGCTGGTATCAGCAGTCGCCCTCACGACACAACGGGTTGCCAGGGCTATCGTTAACGCTCTGAAGCCCGATGGGTTCAATGTGATTCAGAATAACGGTGCGGCTGCTGGGCAAGTCGTATTTCACTATCATGTCCACATTATCCCTCGCTGGGAAGGTGATCGTTCGGTGAAGTTGTGGCGTCCGGGAACGGCTAGCGCAGATGATCTACGTGCTGTGGCCGATGAGATTCGCGCTCATATGCAGGAGTGATCGATGAGCGAATCTGTTGCTCCACCTCCAAACCAGGTTTCACCGAGAGATACCGCCAATCCAAATGGCACACAACCAACAACTGCACCGGCGCCAGATCCGGCTGCGACGAAGCCTCTCCGCCAGCGACCGGCCCGTAACAATCGGCTACGTATTGGTATGGTGATAGCGTTAGTCTTTCTGGTGCTGATCATCCTGGTGCTTATCATTACCGGAATCAGTGGTGCTGGTCGTCCTACTGCCAGAGCAAACCGCCTTACGCCGCGTGATTTGATTTTACAAGCATCAACAAACGTTGTCACTGCTGAATATCGATCCGGTGTATCTCCCTCGGTGGTAGATATTGCGCCGAGGTTTGCTGCTGCCTACGAACAGCTTGGTGGTCTCCGTCGGCTTGGGTTGCCGATCAGTCCGGCGTTGTTCGTGAATGGGCGTGAGGTGCAATGGTTTGAACGCGCCAGGGTTGAATACTGGCCTGAACTAGCCGGTACACCCTACGAGTTTCAGATCGGTCTGGTGGGGGTTGAGTATGTGGCCGGACGCACCTTTTTACGGCCTGAACCCTTTGAGTCGCGTCCGGGCTTGCGTTATTTTCCTGAAACGGGTTTCGGCGTAGGGGGCCTCTTTCTCCAATTTTGGGAAGAGAATGGTGGTCTGATGTCATTTGGCTACCCGATTAGCGCCGAATTTGATGAAGTACAACCCGATGGACGTGCTTTTCGGGTACAGTATTTTGAACGTGCGCGTTTTGAGCTACACCCTGAAGCTGCCGGTACTCCCTACGTCGTGCAACTCGGTCTCCTCGGCTCTGCACTCTACTTTGGCGAACCGCGGCCACAGACCGTACAACCGCGCCCGACACCGGTACCGTAAAGCAGTGATGCGTAGAAACGGAGTGGATATGGCCTCAGCCCAACGTGATCTGGCTATGCTTGCTACTGTGGTACGCCAGGCTGGTGGTGAAATTGCTCAGGTTGCCCACGTCTTAGATTGGTTTCACCAACGGCTGATCGCTGATGGTCAACAACCGGCGCGAATGCTGTATGTCTATCGCACGAACCGACCGGTAGACTCGACGTCGGCTGCTTCCGGTGATAATCCAAGGCCAGGGTTACGCCCTCGTCTGTTGCTTGCGTTTCTCAGTGCTGATTCTGCCGTTAGCTTTGCCCAACGTACCGGTCTGGCGCGTTCACCACGGCTGCTTACCCTTTCACCTGCGCGGGCTCTGGCCGTATTCCTTCAACAACCAAGCTTGAGCGCACTGCACATCGCGTATGATGATCTCCCTGCTCCTGATGGTTTGCCGGTAGGCTGGCGTCTATCGCGCGCCGACGTACTGGCGATGTTTGCAATTGATTCGCGTGTTGTGTAAGCAATACCTCACACTAAGGAGGAAGGAATGGGAAGCCGCTTCGATGAGATGCGGATCTTTGCCGGGAATGGTAATCTGCCACTCGCTCGTGCGATCAGCGACCGTCTCGGTGTGCCACTGGGTGATATTACGATCGTCAAGTTTAGTAACGAGAATATCTTCGTCAAGCTCAACGAGAGTGTGCGTGAAAAGGATGTCTTTGTTATTCAATCGCTCTCGATGCCCGACCTCAGCGATCGGATTATGGAATTGTTGATCATGCTTGATGCTTGTAAGCGTGCGTCTGCCGGTCGGATTACTGCCGTTATCCCTTATTATGCGTATGGTCGAACTGACAAGAAAGATCAGCCTCGGGTGCCGATCACGGCTCGGTTGCTGGCCGATATGATCCAGGTCGCCGGCGCCCATCAGGTGATGACTATCGATCTGCATGCTGGTCAGATTCAGGGATTCTTCTCGATCCCCATGGATGAATTGACCGCGATGAATCTGCTGGTACGCTACTTTGCCGATAAGGGCTGGAACGATCTCATCGTGGTTTCACCGGATGTTGGTTTTGCGAAACGTGCCCGTAATTTTGCCGAGGCACTTAATGCCCCGCTGGCAATTGCCGAGAAGCGCCGATTGCAGCACTTTGATCGTAAAGATGGCTCACTCACCGTTCCTGAAATCCTCAATCTCATCGGTGATGTACGAGGGAAACGCTGCCTGATCGTTGACGATGAGATTGCCACCGGTAGTTCCATTCTCGAAGTGGTGCAACTCCTCGAAAAGGAAGGCGCCAGTGAGATTTATGCTTGCTGTGTGCATGCCGTCTTTGCCGGTAACGCGATTGAACGTCTCCGCGCCAGTTCGCTGCGTGAAGTGGTGGTGACCGATACGCTCCCGATCCCGCCTGAACGACGTTGGCCTGGTCTGACGATCCTCTCAGTTAGTACGCTGATCGCTGAAGTTATTCAACGTATCCATAGCGGTGTGAGTGTTGATACCATCTTCCAACATCGGCGCCATCCGGCGTTAAGTTAGAGTGTGATCGGCAACCTATCTTCAGTTCAATGTGACGCGATGGCATCCCGTGCATTCGACCTGACGTGATGCCCAGAGTGCCGATGCCGGATGGTACGCAATATGATGTTTCGGGAAACGCTGGCGGGCAACGCATGGGTCTGCGCAACGCGCTGGAACGGGGTTGCGACGGTTGCTGTACCTGTGCTACGGAGCACGCCTGGCGGCCCTCACCTTCTCCCTTGCCCCCTTCCTCTTCCACACGAGGAGAGGAAGGGGGAACGTGGGACTGAAAGAAC
>Ga0197142_1001482_pt1 | contig 21481 bp, 21 predicted proteins | sample GBS60_MetaG_FD_148614 | JGI IMG/M metagenome (GOLD analysis project Ga0197142, IMG submission 148614) | Sediment microbial communities from Great Boiling Springs, Gerlach, Nevada, United States - GBS 60_MetaG | ecosystem: Environmental > Aquatic > Thermal springs > Hot (42-90C) > Sediment... | reverse complement strand
TTTAGTTTCAGACCAAGCTCAACAAAATTCACCGCAAGTTGATGATATTATTGTTAATTGGAGCCCATAAAATATTGCAAAAATATTCTATGTATTTTGATAAAGAAATAAAAATTAATATAAAAAAAAATAATGGACAAGCAGCTCTTGCAACAATGCTTGTTATTGGGGGATTAATTTCTTTGATAGTGCTTACTTTAGTTATTATTATTTCTTCTTATGTTTCTTCATCTTATGCTTTTCAATATAGTCAAAGAGCTTTAGCTGTTGCAAATGCTGGAGCTAATGATGCTTTAATCCAGCTTACGCGCAACAAATCTTTTGAAAATCAAACAGGTTATACTGTTAATGTTTTAAATGATACAGCAACAGTTCAAGTTATTCAAAATTCTCCACAATCAGGTCAAGCAACAATAATTTCAATAGCAAATGTTTTAAATTATAAAAGCAGAGTAAGAGTTATTGTTTCTATTAGTGATACTGGTGAAATAAGAATTATAAAAAGGGAACAAATTTAATTATTTTAAAAATGAAAAATATTTATTTTTTAGAAAAATTATCAAAAATTTTAAAAATTAAACAAGATGTTGACGCAATTGAAATTTCAGATACGCTTATTAGATATTTAAATTTTAATGGAAAAAATTGGGTTTTAAATGGCGTACGTCTTGCTCCAGGCGTTGTTTCAAAAGGGGAAATTAAAGATTATAAAGCATTTGTTGAAGCTCTTTATGAACTTAGGCGTCAAATTTTTAAAAATAAAAAAACCTCTAAAAAATTGAATGTTTTGGTTACTTTAAGTTCTATTGATGTTTATGCTCAAATTTTTAATTTGCCTTTAATTGAGGGTGAGAATTTACAAAAATCTATTGACTTAAATTTAAAAATGATTGCGCCTAAAGATATTTCAAAACTTTATTCTGGTTGGGAAATCATTGAAGAAAGTAAGCAATTTATGCGTATTGGAGTTTTGGCGTCTTTTATTGATAAAAAACTGATAGATGATATTGTAAAAGCTTTAACTGAAGCTAATTTTCTTGTTAGATCTATAGAATTTAAAAATTTTTCTTTAGCAAGATTTATTCGTGAAAAAGTTTTAAATTTTCAAAAAGAAAAATTTTATTTAGTTACAACAATTGACGATTCTGGTATTAGAACTTTAATTCTTAAAGATGGCAAATTTTATTTTGAATATTTTTCTTTTTGGAGCGAAATTGGAGCAAATCAAAAGGAAATTCCATGGTCGCAATTTGAATTAACTTTTATAAGACATTTACGTCAAATCGTTAATTTTTATAATTCTAAATTTAATGAAGATGTAGAAGGTATATTTTTAATAACGCCTGCTTTTCGCGATAAAATTATAGAAATTATTAATTCTAATTTTAATATTAAAGTTTTAGATTTTATTTTAAATGAAAACATCCAAATAAATCCCGAATGGTTTGCTATTTTTGGAGCTTGGTTAAGAGGAGGAATTCCTCCTAAAAAAGATAAAGAATTAAATCTTTTAGGAATAGAATCTTTTTGGGGTTTTATGGAATATCAAATTATTCAGTTTTTTGAATTTTGGAAACTTATTTTGTCTATTTCTTTTGGTATTGGGATTTTAATATTATTTGGTTCTTATGTATTTTTAAACAATACGCTTTCTTCTTTAAAAAAAGAATCAACAATTTTGGTTTCTAATGAGCAGGCAATTGAAGTTAAGGCATTACAAAAAAATATAGAAGAATTTAATAAATTAACAGCAATGATTCAAAATATTGAAAATAGTTATTTAGGAAGAAATTTAATTTTGAAAAAAATTACAGAAAAAACAACAGAAAACAATATTATTATTCAAAATTTATCTTTTAACGAAGAAACAAGAAAAATTAATTTAATTGGTATATCTCAAAATGAAGAAGATATTTCTAAATTTAAAAAATCTTTAGAATCCGATCAATTTTTTGCGTCAATTGATTTACCTTTTTCTGAAATTAAATCTTCTGACGCAGGTAAAGTTTTTTCAATAAGTTTTGTAATTAATCCTTCAAAAATGAGATAAAATATTTTTTCGTCTTCTTTTTTTATTTTTTTTAAAACAAATTTTTCTGCTTTTAATTTTGATTCTTTTGGTCTTATACCAATTCTTAATCTCCAAAATTCATTGGATTTACATAAATTGATTATAGATTCAATTCCATGATGTCCAGCTGATCCGTTTTTAAAAGCATATTTAAATTTTCCTATATTTAAATCGCTTTCGTCTTGAATAATTAAAATATTTTGAGGTGAAACTTTAAATTTTTTAATTACTTCTTTTAAGGCTAGTCCTGATAAGTTCATATATGTTTTTGGAAAAATTAAATAATATGTTTTTTGATTTAAATTTAATTTTAAATAATCAAAATATTTTTCGGATTTTTTATCTTTTTCGTTTAATTTAAATTTTTTTGCAATATAATTTAGAGCTAATATGCCAATATTATGATAAGTATTTTTGTATTCTTTTACGGGATTTCCTAATCCAATAATTAATTTTATAGATTTAAAATTTGGTTCCATCTTGATTAATTATAAATTAATTTATATAATAATATCAATATGCGCAAATTTTTATCTTCATTTTTAGAAATTTTAGAAGTTATTATTATTTCTGTTGTTGCTGTTTTTTTGGTTAGAACATATATTGTTCAGCCATTTTTGGTTTGGGGGTCTTCAATGTCTCCAAATTTTTCAACAGGAGATTATATTTTAATTGATGAATTATCTTTATATTTTAGAAACCCCCAAAGAGGTGAGGTTGTTGTTTTAAGATATCCTCAAAATCCTTCTATTTATTATATTAAAAGGATTATAGGCTTGCCAGGAGAGAGAGTATTGATTAAAGATAATAAAGTTATCATTTTTAATAACGAACATAAAAATGGTTTTATTTTAAATGAGCCTTATATAAGATCAAATTTTATTACCGAACCAAGGCCAAATAAAGCAAATGAATTTGTTTTGGGACCTGATGAATATTTTGTTTTGGGAGATAATAGACAATATAGCTATGATTCACGTGATTGGGGATTGTTAAAAAGAGAAAATATAATAGGTATTGCAAGATTAAGACTTTGGCCAATAAAAGAATTTAGTGTTTTCGCCGCGCCTTCTTATTAGTTTTATTAATTTTTAAAATGGCACGTAAATCAAAGCAAAAAATTTTATTTCAAACTCCAAAAGGAATGCATGATATTTTGCCGCAGGAAAACAGATGGTATGAAAGAATATATAAAGTTTTTAAAGAAGCTGCTGAATTTTATGGTTTTCGTAAAATTGAGACACCAATTTTAGAATATGCTTCTATTTTTGAAAAAGGAGTTGGAAAAGAAACAGATATTATTGAAAAAGAAATGTATTTATTAAAAACAAAAGGTGAAGATTTATTAGCTTTGCGTCCTGAAGGAACTGCTGCTGTAATGCGCGCTTATTTTGAGCATAATATGGATAAATTATCTCAGCCTCAAAAATTTTATTATTTTGGTCCGTTTTTTAGACATGAAAATCCACAAGCTGGAAGATTTAGACAATTTCATCAAATGGGTTTTGAAATTATTGGTGGAAAATCAGATCCTATTTATGATGCTGAAATTATTGTTTTAGGTTCAAGAATTTTAAAAGAATTAAAAATAACAAATGTTACTTTAGAAATTAATTCAATTGGCTGTCAAACATGCAGGCCTCGTTATATTAAAAAATTAGAAGATTATTATAAAAATAAAAATGTTTGTTCTGATTGCGCTAAGCGTATTAAAACAAATCCACTGCGTGTTTTAGATTGTAAAAATGAAAAATGCGAAAATATTAAATTAGAAGCTCCAAATATTTTAGATAGTTTATGTAAAAGTTGCAGAACTAATTTTAAAAATGTTTTAGAATATTTAGATGAATTAAATATTTCTTATAATTTAAATCCAAGACTTGTAAGAGGATTAGATTATTATTCTCAAACAGTTTTTGAATTTAAGGTTGATGGTCCGGGAGCAGAAGTTGGTTCTTTAGGTGGAGGAGGAAGATATGATTATTTATCAAAAAATTTTGATAAACCTATTACTGCTGCAGCAGGAGCAAGCTTGGGGGTTGAAAGAATAATTCATACAATGAAAGCTTTACAAATTAAACTTCCGGAACGTCAAGGTAAAAAAGTTTTTATAATTCACATTGGAGATTTAGCTAAAAAAAGAACTTTATGGCTTATGGAAAAATTACATGAAGCTGGAATTTCTTTTGTTGAAACTCAAGATAAAGATTCATTAAAAGCTCAACTTCGTGCCGCAGATAAAACTCAATCTGATTTAGCTTTAATTATTGGACAAAAAGAAGTTTTTGATAATACTATAATTATTAGGGATTTGCATTCGGGCTTGCAAGAAACCGTATCTTTAGCTAAACTTGTTGAGGGCGTTAAAAAGTATATAAAAGGGACTGAAGTATTATGATGGAGTGTCTTTTTTGTAAAATAGTAAATAAGGATATAGAAGCGAAAGTAGTTTATGAGGATGATAATAGTTTGGCTTTTTTAGATATTTATCCGCATGCGCCTGCTCATACTGTTTTAATTCCCAAAAAACATTATCATAATATTTCTGAGTTAGAAGATAATGAAATTACAGGTTTGTTTGTAGCTTTAAAAAAGACACTAGTTTTAATACAAAATGCAATTAATCCTGATGGTTTTACTATTGGGATTAATCATAAAGAAGCAGCTGGTCAAGTTGTCCCTCATTTACATATTCATTTAATACCACGTTTTAAAAATGATGGAGGCGGATCCATACATTCAGTGGTTTTAAATAAACCAAAAGAGTCGATTGATGAAATATATAATAAAATAAAAAAATATGGCAATTGAAATTAGAAAAAAAGAAAATGAATCAAATCAGTCTTTGATTTTTAGATTTTCTAAGAAAGTTAAGCAGAGTGGAATATTAAATGAAGCCCGCAAAAGACAGTTTAAAGAAAGAAATCAAAATAAAAGAAAGAGAAGACTTTCGGCAATTTATCGTGCAGAAAAGAAAAAGGAATACGAAAGAATGAAGCGTTTAGGACTTTTATCTTAATTAAATGATTTTAGAAAAAATAAAAAAAGAATTAGAAGAATCTTGGCGCAGCAGAGATAATTTAAAGCTTCAAACATTGCGTTTGCTTTTGTCTGAAATTCATAATTATGAAATTAATCAAAGAGGTAAAGAATTAAAAGATGAAGATATTATACAAATTATTCAAAAAGAAATTAAAAAAAGAAAAGAAGCGCGTGAAATTTTTTTAAAAGGCAATAGAGGGGATTTAGCTTCGCAAGCAGAAGAAGAAATTAAAATTTTGTCTTTATATGTTCCTCCTCCAATAAGTAAAGAGGAAATTTTAGAAAATATTAAAAATTTAAAAGCGCAAGGTTTTTCAGATTTTAATTCTTTAATGAAAGAAATTATGGCAAGATTTAAGGGTCGTGTTGATGGAAAAGAAGTTGCGGAATTAATTAAAGAAAATCTTTAATGTCCTATGAAAATTCTAAAAATTTAGATTTTCCAATTGAAAAATTTTTTAAAAAAGTAAATTTAATTTTAAAAAAAGAAAAAAAATTTAAAAAAATTCTTTTAAAACATAATTTGCCTTTGGTTTTTATAACAAAGCCGAATTTGATGCGTCAAATGGAAAAAAAACTCTTACATAAAGATAAAGAAGCTGATATTTTATCATTTAAATGGCCTAATGATTTTCCTTATGAAAATAGCAAAAAAACTCCTCTTGGCGAAATTTATTTAAATAAAAAGATTTTAAAAAACAAAGAAAGAACAAAATATCTTTTAGTGCATGGATTTTTACATCTTTTAGGTTTTACTCATTTTAAAAAAAATGATAGTATAATAATGGAGAAAAAAGAAAAAGAAATTTTAAGTTGTTTAAGTAAATTTTAAAAATGCAAGTTATTTGCGCTTTAGATATTGGAACTTCAAAAACAAGGGCAGTTATTGCTTATAATGAAGATGGCTTACCAAAAATAAAAGCTATTTTAAATTATGATTCTTCAGGTTTAAGAAGGGGATCAATTGTAGATTTATCTTTAGTAACCAAATATTTACGCAAAATTTTTGAAGATATAAAACAAATTGAGCGTAAAGCTTTAAAAAATATTTATGTTAATATTGGAACAGTTGAATCAAGTACCCAAGTTTCAACAGCAGCAACAGGAATTTCAAGTCAAGAAGGCGAAATATCTTATCAAGATGTTGAAAAAGTAAAAAGAGCAAGCGAAAATATTAATTTTGGTCCAAATAGAAGAAAAATTCATACTGTTATTCAGGAATTTATTGTTGATGGTGTTTCGGGTATTATTGATGAGCCAGTGGGTTTTTCAGGAACGCGCTTGGAAGTAAAATCTTTAATTGTTGAGGGTTTTGCTCCTTATATTAAAAATGTTGAAAAAGCTGTTTCTTTAGCAGGAGGGAAAGTTCTTGGAATGGTTTTTAATCCAATAAATTCATCGAGAAGTATTGTTTCTAAAATTCAAAAAGAATTAGGCGTTGTTGTTATTGATTTGGGTTTTAATACAACAGGATTAGCTATTTATGGAGATAATAAATTGTTAAATGTTAAAATTTTTCCAATAGGATCAGCAAATATTACAAGTGATATTGCTTTGGGTTTAAAAATTCCCTATGATATTGCGGAAAAAATAAAAATTGAATATGGATGTGCTTTATCTAAAGGAATTAATTCGCGCGAAAATATAGATTTATCTATTTTAACAGGAGAAGAAAAAAAAATAATTTCTAAAAAATTTTTAAGTGAAATAATAGAAGCAAGACTTTCAGAAATTTTTGAATTAATTAATAAAGAAATAAAACAATGCGGAAAAATTGAATTAGCTGGCGGAGCTCTTTTTGTTGGTGGCGGGGCAAAATTAAAAGGACTTACTGAGTTTGCTAAAAATGAATTAAAACTTTCTTCACAATTAGGTGTACCTTTATTTGAAGAATTTAAATTTGATAATGAGTATGAAAATATAATTTCTGATCCTGAATATGCAAATGTTTTGGGTATTATGCTTTTAGGATCTTATTATGAAAAATGGCATCCTAAAGAAAAAAGCTTTTTTGATAAAATAAAAAATATTTTTAATTCTTTTGAACCGTAAGTTTTTTATAAATTAAAAATCATAATGTTAATGAAAAACTATAATGCGAATTGAGATAATATAGTGAATGATGGTGCGTGTAAAAGTGAGTTTAAAACTCAAAATGCAAAGCAAAATTTAGGATGCTCAGCAAAAATTTCTTTCATAAATTTTTGCTGAGCTACAATCATTTTGACTTTTTAACTTTGACTTTTGAGTTTTTATTTCTCATCTTGAATATTTTTATAAAAAGAGTATATTAATTATATTATGAAAGCAAAATCTAAAAATAGCCAAAAATCAAAAAATATGCGTAATGTTCGCAGAAAATTAAATAATCAAAAAACTTTTTCTGTTTTGCCGGTTGTTAAGGTTGTTGGTATTGGCGGTGGGGGTGGAAATGCTGTTTCAAGAATGAGTCGCGATTTTATAAGGGGAGTTGATTTTATTGCTGTAAATACAGATCATCAAGATTTAGATTATTGCAATGTAAAACATAAAATTTATATTGGTAAAAATTTGACTCGGGGATTGGGAACAGGAATGAATCCTGAACTTGGAAGACAAGCAGCAGAAGAAAATCGTTCCGAAATTTCTGAATTTTTAAAAGGAGCTGATATTGTTTTTTTAGCAGCAGGACTTGGCGGAGGAACAGGTTCAGGAGCTTTGCCTGTTGTTGCCGAAATAGCTCGTCAAAATGGAGCATTAACATTAGCTTTTGTTACAAAGCCATTTCTTTTTGAAGGAGGACAAAGAATGCGAATTGCTGAAGAGGCTTTAATGAAGATTAAAGACAAAGTTGATGTTTTAGTCGCAATATCAAATGATAAAATTTTTTCTATAATTAACAAGGACACTCCAATTTTAAAAGCTTTTGGAGCAATAGATGATGTACTTAAAAATGCTATTTTAGGAATTGTTGAAATTATTGCTGTGCCTGGAATTATTAATTTAGATTTTGCTGATATTAAATCAGTTGTCCAAGATGCCGGAACAGCAGTTGTTGGTGTTGGAATTGCTTCTGGTCAAAATCGCGCAAAAGCAGCTGTTGAAGCAGCTTTAACTTCTCCTTTGCTTGAATGTAGCGCTGAAGGAGCAAAAGGAATTGTTTTTGGAGTTTCAGGAGGTCGAGATATGAAAATGAATGAAATTTATGAAGCTGCTCAAAGAGTTTCAGAAATTGCTGATCCAGGAGCACGTATTATTTTTGGAACATATTATGATAAAAAACTTAAACCCGGTCAAATGAAAATAACTTTAATAGCAACTGGTTTAAATGGCGGATCAACAACAACTTTATTTGGACAGGGAATACGTTCTTCTTTGGGGTTGGGATTAGACTTAGATAAGCCAAAACAAAATATTGAAATTTTTGATAAAAATAAAGAAAAAGAAGAACAAGATTTATTATCTAATAGATTAAATTTTGGAAAAGATATTTTTTCTTTGGTAAAAGAAAAAAATAAAGATAAAAAAGAAAAAATTGAAGATGAAAAAAAATTAACTTCTAAAAAAGAAGATTTAGAAATAAAAAAAGAAGAAAAAGAAGATGAAAAAGATGATATTTGGGATACCCCTGCTTTTTTAAGAAGAAAGAAAAAATAATTAATTTTCTTCGCTTGAATTTTCTTCTAAAAGCAATTTTTGCTCGTTTATATTTGCTCCAGCAATTTTATAAATATCTTTATCAATTTTTTGAAATTCATCTTTTGTTTTATTATAAGCAGAAACAACTGTATTTATATGATTTCCTAATTTTTCAAAAAATACTTCATAATTTGCTAAATGCTTTTTTAATCCAATAATATTTTTTATAATTTTTTGAGTTGATTTATTGATTTCAACTTGATGAATGCCCCATAAGATAATTGTTAAAAATGCTTGAAAAGAAGTGGGGGAGACAATAGTAACTTTTTTTTCGTTAGCGTATTCAATTAAATTTTTTCCTGTGATTGAGCCAACCTTATTAATTAATAAATCATAAAATAAAGCTTCTGAAGGAATATACATTAAAGCCATATCTAAAGTTCCTTCATCTGGTTTAATATATTTTGAAGTTTCGTCAATTCTTGTTTTTAAATCATTTCTTAAAGCTTCTTCAAATTTTTGTTTTTCAGTTTCTGATTGAGCTTCAATTAAACGATTATAATTTTCAAGGCTAAATTTTGAGTCAATTGGAATAATTTTATCTTGATAAAATATTGCTGCATCAACTTTTGTGCCATCAGAAAATGGATATTGCATTTGATAACTTGTTGGCGGCAAAGTATTTTTTAGAGTATTTTCTAAAAAATATTCTCCAAGTATTCCGCGCTGTTTTGGATTTTTTAAAATATCTTGTAAGGTTTTTAATTGTTCTCCAAGATTTGAAACTTGTTTTTGACTTTCATTTAGTTTTGATAATTCTTGGGTAACATCTTTAATAATTTCGCGGCTAATTTTTGCGCTTTCATTCATTCTTTCATAAATAATTTGAGAGGATTGTGTAAGTTTTTGATCTAAAGTTTTAATAATATCATTAATTTGATTTTGTAAAAGTAAAAGCGCTTGATCATCTTTTTTTGAAGATGAGTCATAAATTTTTTTCCCAATAAAAATAATGCCTCCCAAAATTAAAATCATTAAAACAATTAAAACGTTTTCCATAATAATTTAATTATGATTTATTTTTTAAAAATATTCAATTAGATTTGACAAAATTTTTATTTTTATCTATATTTTTATTAGTTGTCTCAGGGCATTTGGCCTCCTTTCTTTGGCTGCTAGACTGTTTATCTGGCCGCTTTTTTTACATAAATTAACATATCTTTATTTTTTGAAAAAAATATGGTATAATATTAAAGCTTGGTAGTTTAGATAGTTGCTCCAAAATTTTTTGGAGAGGAAAGTCCGGACACCCTCCCGAAATTTTTTCGGGATAAAAAAGTATCCGCTAACAGCGGACCGCAGTAATGCGAGAGGTGCGAGCAGAGACGTCGAAACTCGAAAGAGTTTCGACATCCTGATTGATGTCGGGACAAGTCCCAATTTCGGTGCTAGTCCTGACGCCATCAGGATGAGTCCTTGGGGTAACCCAAGGGGTGAAACGGCTAAATCCTTACTGGGTGCAAGGTCGTGCTCCGATTTATTCGGAGAGTGCCGCTTGAGCCTGCGAGTAATCAAAGGCCTAGATAAATAACTATCACCGTCCCCGCTTAACTTTTAGCAATAAATTTTGAACAGATTTTAAAAACTAATTAAATTCACACACAATATTTTATTTAAATTTATATAATTATTTGCTAAAAGTTAGGCGGGGACGGAACAGAATCCGGCTTATAAACTACCAAGTTTTTATTTTTTTCAATTCATTATTTAAAGCTAAATTTACAAGTTTATCAGCTTCTTTATTTTGTTCTCGTGGAATATGTTTAAAATCAACTTTTTTAAAATCTATTTTTAAATTCCAAATTTCAATAAATAAAGGATACAAATTTTTCTCTTTGATTTTATATTTTCCGTTTAATTGATTACAAACCAATTCTGAATCCATTCTAATTTCTATTTCTGTAGATTTTGTGTTTTTTTTGCCAATTAATTGTTTTGCTTTTTTTAAAGCAAAAATTATCGCTTCATATTCTGCTTCATTATTTGTTTTTATTCCTAAATATTTTGAGTATTTTTTATTATTAATAACAACTCCAATTGCTGCATCTCCTGGATTGTTTCTTGAACCACCATCAGTATAAATAATTATTTTTTTATTTAAATTAGGAAAAAGTTCATTCATTTTGTTCAATTAAAAAATTAATTGTTTTTTCTACGGCTTTTAAAACTTCTTTTTTATTTTTAAATTCAGCGCCTCCAACATCTTTATGTCCGCCTCCACTAAAATTTTTTTTTAAAAATTCTCCAATATTGATTTTATTTTTATTTCTTTTCCATGGATTTGCGCCAAGATTTAAAATATAAAAAGAATCAAATTTTCTTAAAGTTATATTATATATAATTTGCGGAGCAAGATAAAAAGGAGCGTATCTTAATGAATCTTTTTTTATTGATATATCAATAAATCCGATTTTATCATAGTAAATTTTTAAATTTTTATAATAAAATTTTAAGAGTTTATTTATTTTTTCTTTTTCTTTTTTAACTAATTTTTGAATTTTAATATTAGAAGCTATTTCTCTTAAAGATTTTTTTGATAAATCTTTAATTAGCCATTTTATTGTTTGATTTTTTTTATAGTGATCAATATAGGCATCAATTTGTAGTGCTGGATCTTTTAATTCAATTGTTTGAAGTGGTGATTTGTAATTTGCTCCATCTATTATATCAGCCCAATAAACTAAATTTAAAATATTTTTTGATGGTTTATAATTAAAATCTTTTTTTAAAATATCTAAAACTAAATGAGCACAAGAGGTATAGTTTATATTAAAATAATGGTATTTATTTTTATTTTTTTTAAAATTTTTTTCCCATTCTTTTTTAATAAATGTTGTTTTATGATGATCAAACCAAAAATAAGCTTTTGGATGGTATAAAAAATCTACAATAATTGGATTTAGCTTAAAATTCATATTTCCCCAATTATTTTTATAATCATAATTTATTGGATTTAAGCTTTTAACTTTTAAATTATTTTGATTCAAAAAATCAAAAATAATTGTAGCTGAAGAATAACCGTCAAAATCATTATGAAAATAAATATTGTATTCTTCTTGTTTAATTTGCATTTAATTTTTTAAAATCTCAATTCCAGGTAATTTTTTTCCAGCTAAAAATTCAAGCATAGCGCCTCCGCCTGTTGAAATAAATTTTATTTTTTTATCTAATTTATATTTTTTTAAAAACATAACAGTTTCTCCACCACCAACAATTGTTAAAGCATTTTTATTTTTTATAATTGCAGATGCGATTTCTAAAGATCCTTTATCATAAGGTTTTTTTTCAAACATTCCAAGAGGTCCACTCCAAACAATAGTTTTTGCCTGATTTATTTTTTCTTTAAATAATTCAATTGTTTTTGGTCCAATGTCTAAAATTTTATTATTTTTTATTTTAAAATCTAAAGGAATCAAAATATTTTTAAATTTTAAGATTTGTTTAAGTTTTTTTAATATTTTTTCATCTTTTTCATATAAAGAATCATAAATATTTTTTCCTGAAAGAAAAAGTAAAGTATTTGCAGAAGCTCCACCAATTAATATCCAATTTGCTTTTTTATAAAAATTTTTAATAACTCCTAATTTATCAGAAGCCTTTGCTCCGCCTAAAATTAAAACAAGAGGCTTTTTTGGATTTTTTAAAATATAATTTAAATAAAAAATTTCTTTTTCTAATTCTAAACCAGCATAACTTGGTAAAAATTTCGGAATTCCTGTAACGGAGTTTTGTGATCTATGAGAAACAGCAAAAGCATCATTTACAAAATAATTTCCCAACTTTGCTAATTTTTTTGCAAGCTCCAAATTTGGATTTTGTTCTTCTTTTAAAAATCTTATATTTTCTAAAACAAAAATAGATTTTTTGGGAGAATTTTCTATTTGTTTTTTAATTTTAGAAAAATCAAAATGCGGAATAAAATTTATTTTAGTTTTTAATTTTTTTTCTAAATATAAGGCATTATTTTTTAAGCTTAATTTTTTATCAAAACCATCAGGCCTTCCCTTATGACTTATAATTAAAATTTTATCAGCGTATTTTTTTAAATATTTTATTGTTGGAATATTTGCATCGATGCGCCAAGAATCTTCTGTGTTAAAATCCAATCTTAAAATAGCAATTCCTTTAAGCTTTTTTGTATTAATTTTGCTTAAAAATTTAATCATTATAAAAATTATAAAATATAAGAAATAAAAAGCAAATAAATTATTTTAAAAATTATAAATAAATCAATTAAGATATAGCTATATTATAAAGTGAGATTATTATTGAGATATATTATAGTTTATAAATTTTTTATTTAATAATTATTATATTTGCAAATTTTTTTTGGATGTATTATTATGTGTTTATGATTACAAAAAGAGTAAAATCAAAAATTATTTCTGATTTTCAAAAACATCAAAAGGACACTGGCTCTGCTGAGGTTCAAATTGGTGTTCTTACTCGTCGCATTGATGAAGTTAGTAAACATCTTAAAAAGAATCCAAAAGATCATCATTCAAGACGCGGTCTTTTAAAAATGGTGAATCAAAGAAGAAAACTTTTGGATTATTTAAAAAAGAACGACGAGGCATCTTATAATAAGATTATTAAGAAAATCGGATTGAAAAAATAGTTGCAAAAAATAAAAAGTAAATTAAATTATGAAAAATAATTTCTCTCAAAATCAGAGAATTGCAATTTTAATTGATGTTCAAAATTTATATCATTCCGCAAAACATTTATATCACGGCAGAGTAAATTATGGAGAATTAATTAAATATTTAAGACAAGGAAGGCAACTTATAAGAACAATTGCTTATGTTGTTAAAAGCGATACTTCTTTAGGAGAATCGCAGTTTTTTGAAGCTCTTTTAAAAGAAGGAATTGAATTAAGAATGAAAGATTTACAAGTTTATCCTGATGGTACAAAAAAAGCTGATTGGGATATTGGAATGGCTGTTGATGCTATAAGATTATCAAAGTCTGTTGATGCTATTATTTTAGTGACAGGAGATGGAGATTTTTTACCTTTGGTTGATTATTTAAAATGGGGACAGGGAATAATTGTTGAAGTAGGCGCTTTTTCAAAAACAACTTCAGTAAAACTTCAAGAAGCTGCTGATAAATTTATTAATTTAGAAGATATACCAAGAATTATTATTAAAAAATGAGTTTAGAAAGAAAAGAATTTAAAATTAATATTGGAGGAAAAGATTTAATTTTTGAAATTTCAAGTTTAGCCGAGCAAACAAATGCAGCTGTTTTGGCAAAATATGGCGAAACAGTTGTTTTAGCAACTGTTGTTATGTCTTCTGCTGACTCAACAGCTGATTATTTACCATTAAAAGTTGATTATGAAGAGCGTTTTTACGCTGCTGGAAAAATTATTGGAAGTCGTTTTATAAGACGCGAAGGCCGTCCTTCTGAAGAAGCTATTTTATCTGGTAGACTTGTTGATAGAGTTATTCGTCCTCTTTTTGATCAAAGATTAAGAAGAGATATTCAAGTTGTTGTTACTGTGCTTTCTTATGATGAAGAAAATGATCCTGATTTTCCCGGACTTTTAGCTTCTTCTTTAGCTTTAGGCATTTCTAATATTCCATGGAATGGTCCTGTTGGAGGATTAAGAATAGTTAAATTAAATGATAAATTTTTAATTAATCCTTCAATTTCAGAATTTGCAAACAAAGAAGTAGAATTTGAAATTTTTGCAGCAGGACCAAAAAACAGAATTAATATGATTGAATTAGCTGGAAATGAAGCTTTAGAAAAAAATGTTTTAGAATCTTTGGTATTAGCTCAAAAAGAAATTAATAAATTAATTGATTTTCAAAATGAAATTATAAGCCAAATTGGAAAGCCAAAAATAGAAGTTACTCTTTTTTCTCCTTCATTTGAGTTAGAAAAAGAAGTTAAAGAATTTTTATCATCTCGCCTTTATGATGCTTTGTATGAAAAAGAAAAAACTTTAAGAAATATAAAATTAGAAAATTTAAAATCAGAACTTAAAAAATATATAGAAGAAAAATTTAAAGACAGCGAAGTTAAGTATAGTGAAAAAGAAATAGATTATTTATTTGAAAATGAAATAGACTTATTGCTTCATAAAACAATTTTAGAAAAAGAATTAAGGCCTGATGGTAGAGCTTTAGATGAAGTAAGGCAATTAAACGGTGAAGTTGGTTTATTTGAAAGAACTCATGGCTCGGCTTTATTTATTCGCGGCAATACTCAAGCTTTGGCTGTTGTAACTCTTGCTCCTCCAGGCGCAGAGCAAATTATTGAAACAATGGAGACAAATTCTAAAAGAAAATTTATGCTTCATTATAATTTTCCTCCTTATTCTGTTGGCGAAATTGGAAGTTTTAGAGGTCCTGGAAGAAGAGAAATTGGACATGGAGCTTTAGCTGAAAAAGCATTAAAACCAATGATACCAGATGAAGAAGTTTTTCCTTATACAATTAGACTTGTTTCTGAAATTTTATCTTCTAATGGTTCTTCTTCAATGGCAACTGTTTGCGCAGGAACAATGGCTTTAATGGATGCCGGAGTTCCGATTAAAAAACAGGTTGCTGGCATTGCAATGGGTTTAATTTTAGAAAATGAAGATGATGATGCTAATTTTAAAGTTTTAACAGACATTCAAGGCCCAGAAGATCATTTTGGAGATATGGATTTTAAAGTTGCTGGTACAAAAGATGGCATAACAGCAATTCAATTAGATGTTAAAATTTACGGATTAACTGAAAAAATTATTTGGCAAACATTAATACAAGCAAAAGAAGCGCGCTTAAAAATTTTAGATTTTATGGAAACAGTAATTAAAGAACCGCGCCCAAATCTCAATTCTAATGTTCCAATAATTTTACGTTATGAAATTTTGCCTGAAAAAATTGGTTTAGTTATTGGGGCCGGCGGGAAAATGATTAACGGCTTAATTAAAAGATTTAATTTAACTTCAATTGATATTGAAGAAGACGGGAAAGTGTATATTGCGGCAAAAAACAAAGAAGATGCGGAAAAAGCTTTGGAAGAAATTAAATTATTAACACGTGAATTAAAAGTTGGAGATATTGTTTCAGGAACAGTTGTTAAAAATTTGGATTTTGGAGCGATTGTTGATTTAGGAGGGGGACAAGATGCGCTTTTACATATTTCCGAGATTCAAAATAATTATATTAAAAATATTTCTGATGTTTTAAAGCCCGGAGATGTTATTCAGGCAAAAGTTATTAAAATAGACGAAAGTGGGAAAATTGGATTGTCTATTAAACAATTGAAAAATAATTTGAATGATTTAAATAAGGAATAATGAATTATAATTTTTAAACAATTTCTCTTCCAGAGAGAATTCCTACCTACCAGTAATAGGCAACTTCGACGGCTAATTTTAAAATTTTTAAAATATTAATATATTTTTAAAATATTAATATAATAATAATTTTTAAAATATTAAAATATATTTCTTAATTTTTTAATTTTACTAAAATTAAAATGACGGCCGTATTTTTAACTTTAGTGGATTAATTTTTAAATTTTAATTTATATTTCTGTTTTTATTTTATTATTTTTTTTTAAATTTTTTTAAATTATCCCCCAAAGAAAAATATTCCATTTGTCTTACTCGCCCTATATTTGATATCTATTTACAAGTAATAATAAATAGAAATTCGTTTTTTGAGGATAATTTTGAAATTTTGTTTTTTAAAATTGAAAATTATAAATTAATCAGCAAAAATTTCTAAAAGAAATTTTTACCGAACTATAATCATTTTAACTTTTGAGTTTTGCATTTTGAATTTTTTTATAATTTATGCTTCATAATTCATATGGAATTGCTTCGTTTTTTTATCCCTCGCAATGAATTTATTTTTGACTTTGACTTTTTATTTATAGTTTTGACTTTTAACTTTTGAGTTTTGAATTTTATGTATTATAATTACTTTATGATAAAATTTAGTTATTTAAATATTTTAATTGTTTTAATTTTATTTGTTTTGGGGTGGTATTTTTTTGGTTTTGGAAAATCTGAATATAAAAAAGTTATTGTTCAAATTAATGAAAATAAATTTAATGTTTTGGTTGCTGATGATGTTGCAAAAAGATCAAAAGGTTTGGCTGTTTTAGATTCTTTAAAAGAAAATGAAGGAATGCTTTTTGTTTTTGATTATGCTGATAAATACGGTTTTTGGATGAAAGATATGAAATTTGCAATTGATATTATTTGGATAAAAGATAATAAAATTGTTGATATTACTTCTAATGTAGAGCCGGAGCCAAATAAAAGTGTTTTTGGTTTAAAAACTTATTATCCCAAAGAAGCAGTTGATAAAGTTTTAGAAGTTGCAGCTGGCGTTGTAGAAAAGTATAATATTAAAATAAATGATGAAATCATTATAGAAGAACTTAAATAAGTTTAAAAGTATAAAATAAAAAAGTTTAAAAGAGTTTCAAAGAGTTTAAAAGGGTTCAAAAGTTTAAAATTAAAAAGGTCAAAAAAAATAAAAAAATATAAAATATGAAAGAAATAAAAATTGCTATAAATGGTTTTGGTCGTATTGGAAGATTATTTTTTAGAAATGTTTTTTTGCGTGAGCCAGAATTAAATTTTGGATTAAAAATAGTTGCTATTAATGATTTGGGAGATATAGAAAATTTAGCTTATTTATTAAAATATGATACTGTTTATGGTCGTTATGATAAAAATGTTGAAGTTAAAAATGGAAATTTAGTCGTTGATGGTAGAGAAATAAAAGTTTTACAAGTTAAAGAACCAGAAAATTTACCATGGAAAGATTTAGATATTGATATTGCTGTAGAATCTACTGGTTTTTTTGAATCATACGAAAAAGCAGAAGCACATCTTAAAGCTGGAGCAAAAAGAGTTGTTATTACCGCTCCAGCAAAAGATGCTGATGGTCCGTTGGGACAGACAATTTTAGTTGGTATAAATGAAGAAGAATTAAAACAATGTAAAATTTCTTCAAATGGATCTTGTACAACAAATGCCGCTTCTCCTGTAATTCAAGTTTTGTCCGAAAATCCAGGAATTTTAAAAGCGGTTTTAAATACTGTACATGGATATACAGCAACTCAAAATTTAGTTGATGGTCCTGTTCGCGGAGGAAAAGATTTTAGACGCGGCAGAGCAGCTGCTCAAAATATTGTACCTTCAACAACAGGAGCAGCGATTGCCGTAACAAGAGCAATTCGCGAATTAGAAGGAAAATTTGATGGTATTGCTATAAGAGTTCCAACCGTTTCAGGCTCTATTGCTGATATTACTTTTGTTTCAAAAAGAAAAACTTCAGTTGAAGAGATAAATAATATTTTATCTGAAGCAGCAGAATCTCCGCGCTGGAGGGGAATTTTAAAAGTTACAAAAGATCAAATTGTTTCTTCAGATATTTTAGGAGAACCCTATGGCGCAATTGTTGATTTGAATTTTACCAAAGTTATTGATGGTGATTTGGTTAAAGTTTTATCTTGGTACGATAACGAAGCTGGCTATGTTTCAACCTTAATTAAACATATTGAAAAAATAATTGAAATATTGTAAAATTATTATGTGGATAACTTTTATTGTTTTTTGAAAAAAATAATATATAATAAAAACAACAAAAAGGTTAAAAAATAAAAAAATAAAATGAATAAAAAATTATTTTTTGTTTCAATATCTTTGGTCGGTATTTTAGTTTTACCAATTTTTTCATTAGGTCAAACAACAGGTCAAGCGCAAGCAGGTCAAGCGCAAGCTCCTTCTTTATCTGAAATTGATTGTTCTCAATACTCAAATACTCAGGAAAAATTACTTTGCAGTTATTTCAATACATTGCTTAAATTTTATACTTTGTTAATTAAGCAGTTACAAGTAAAAATAAGTCAGCCAGTGCAACCAATATCACCAGTACAACCATCCTCTGAACCGCCCAAATTAATTAAACCACAACCAGTATTACCATTTAATTTACCCTATGATTCTGATAATAGTCCTGATTATATGAAAGGATTTAGTTATCCTATTACACTAGAAAAATATCCTGATCTTTTTACAGCCGGGAAAGCGATGGGAGATTATATTGGTAGCTCTGGTGTTTGTATTTATGGCAAAGAACCAAATCCAACATTTTGCAAACCAACTGAAGATAAATTTACTACTTATTATGATCATTGTGTAAACTCTGTTCAGCTTAATGAAGGTTTTATAACTTCTGATAAAAAAATTGGAGCTTTTAGAGTCAACGCTCCTGAAGGATATGAATGTAAAAATGGAGCTTTTGTATTAGTTAAACCCTATATTCAACCTTCTATCACTGTTCTTTCTCCAAACGGAGGAGAAACATATACTGTTGGTCAAACAATACCAATATCTTTTAAAACAAATCTTGATGATAAACAAACAACCGGTATAACTTTTCAATTATATAAATTAATTCCAGGAAAACCAGGAATGGAGTTAATTCAAACAATTGTAACTAATTGGAAAGGAGGTCCACCTTATTACTGGACGATTCCTCAAAATATAGCAGATGGGGAATATATTATATATGCTATTGCACCATTTTCTGATTTGCAATGGAAAAGCATTGATGATGCCAGTGATAACTTTTTTTACATAAAATCTGTTCAGTCAAGATCTTCTATCACCATTCTTTCTCCATCAAATAATCAAATTTTAACTAGTCAAATAAATATTTCTTGGACAGAAACTCCTATGTCTGCAAATGCAATTTTTGGTATTGATATTAAAGTATTAGAATCTAATTATTATGCTAAAGACACTCTTGTTGTTTCTACAAGATTAACCCCAGCTCAAGCTAATTGTTCCAATAGCGACAAGTGTTTTTATTCTATTAATCTTTTGCCAGGTAAATATTCTTTGATGGTAACAGATTATAATACAAAAGGAGGTGTTTCGGATATAGTTAATTTTGAAGTTAAAGTTAGAGAAACTTATGCTGGAATAAGTTATTTTACTGCTTCGAAAACAGTTTTAAATTCTGGAGATACAACTAATTTTGAATTTAGAGGTAAAAACATAAATTATTATGACTTAAATTTTAATTGTTCTGTGGCGGTCCGTGGTATTTATAATAATGCTTGGGATGTATGTAATAGAAACCAAAGAATATCAGGCGATGCTTTTAATTTCCCAGTAACATTTATAAACAACGATGGTAATTATTCTTCAAATGTTATTGTAACTCTTGTTGGTTATGATAGTAATCATAAAGTAGCAGACACTAAATCAGTTACTGTTACTATTAATCCTAAATCTACAACAGTTAGTTCTCCTTCTTTGTCTATTAATAAAACTTCATTTCTTACAACTGATACTTGGCAGTTAACTTTAACAGGAGCTCAACCAAATCAACAAGTTTATATCTGCGCTATTGATAATCGTGGAGTTCAATCTTGCACACCAGTACAAAACTTAGGATTAAGAGCTACAACAGATTCTAATGGAAATTGGTTTGCTTCTGGTAATTGGAATGGAGATGAATCAGTTGTAGGAACATGGATAGAATGGATTATTGTTGGAGGAACCTTACAAAATGGTCAAGTTACAGGAGGTGTAAGATCAAATAACATTACTTTTACAATTTCAAGACCACAAAATACTTGCCAAGGATATAAAACTTTAGTTATCACACCTCCAAGCGCAACAATAAATGTTTCACAAACCCAAAACTTTAGAGCTTTATATGATCCAGATGGACCATCTTGCCCTCAACCAGAACAAGATAAAACATCACAAGCAAATTGGAACTCTTCAAATTCAAATGTTGCTTCTTTTAATGGTAATGGTTCATTTATAGCAAGATCAGCAGGATCAGCAACAATAACAGCAATATTTGATGGAATTACTGCTTGGGCTGTATTAAATGTTAATCAAATTTTTCCTCCTCAAACAAATATAGATATTTTATCTTATTTTTTAAGAAAAGATCTCATAAATTATCCAAATAATAGTTCTTATAAATATTCTCCGACACAGTTTAATTTGACTGATGGTGTATATACTATTCAATTTAATCAATTCACGAATAATAATGGAATATTTTTAGAAAAATGGAGAGATCCAACTCAAAGAGTTTATTACGCTTATGATAATAATTATATTTATTTAAAATATGACAGTACTGGTGTATGGCCATATTCATTTTCAGATGGCAGATGGCTTAAAAGATATATGAATGTTGGAGATATAATTAATGCAAATTCAAATCAACTTAAATATTATAAAGATTTAACAACTAATTGTGTTGTATCTTCTACTCAAGCTTGGCCTTATATGATTAAATTAGCAAGCTCAACAAGAGATGTATTGCCGAGTATAGGAAGTGTTGATATTATTATAGTTGAATATTATTGGGGTTATTATTCTAATGAATATAATGCATTAGAAAAAGAATATTATGCAAAAGATTATGGTATATATAAATGGGAAGAATATATTAAAAATGATTTATCTGGTCAATGGGAGTTAAAAAGTAGAGCTTATTTAAATAGTGTTAGTGATACTTCTTCTAATCCTCCACCTGTGCCATCTGGTTTTTGTATTTATTAATTTTTTGCGCCTCTGCCAGGATTTGAACCCGGAACTCGTGGTCCGAAGCCACGCGTGATATCCATTTCACCACAGAGGCGTATATTATAGATAGATGTCAAACTATACTTCAAACATCTAATATATTACTTTAT